>Ga0214921_10000250_pt1 | contig 106626 bp, 69 predicted proteins | sample LL1505_MetaG_FD_177992 | JGI IMG/M metagenome (GOLD analysis project Ga0214921, IMG submission 177992) | Freshwater microbial communities from Lake Lanier, Atlanta, Georgia, United States - LL-1505 | ecosystem: Environmental > Aquatic > Freshwater > Lake | place: USA: Georgia | collected... | reverse complement strand
AGGGTAACATCCCCTTTAGCATAAGCACCGCGACCACCAAATACCGTGTTCGGGTTATAAGGATCATTTCCACCTTGTGCACCCCAAGCCTCTAAGGTATAGGTACCGCTTACAGGCGCTGTGAAAGTTTGTACCGAACCTGTATAGTTGAAGGTTTGTGTCCCACCTTGCGGTGTTGAAGATTGTACATAGTACGTTGTATTCGCATTCAAGTTTGGTGTGGTATAAGCTGCAGTAGTTACCAACTGACCCGTTGCATTTGCATTTGCATACCAAACATAACCACTTGGGCTACCGCTTGCAGTAAGTACGGTGTTGCTATTTCCACAAAGTGATGTGTTTCCAGCAACTACTGGCGCTGCAATTGGATTTACCGTAACGGTTACTGGAATTGCTGCTGAAGAACAAGGCGTTGTAAGTGCCGTAATGATTACTTGACCATGTCCTGTTCTCACTCCACCTGTGTTGACTTGGTTGGTTCCATTGTTGTAGGAACCACCCCCGCCGCCACTTCCGTTAGCGCTACTGTGATAACCACCACCACCACCAGAGTAGCCACCACCACCGCCGCCGCCGCCGGTGTTACCGTGGGTTCCTCCTCCACCTCCAAAACCACCTACACATGTTGCAGAAGACCCATGAGTTCCTCCATTTCCACCGTTTAGGAAAGAAAGCCCTCCTGTACCGTAGCTACCACTTCCACCATTGGAGTTGAATCCACCACCACCAGAGGCCCCGCTGCTATTACAGCCATTTCCACCAGCTCCAGCAACCCCTCCAGAAGTACATCCCGTTCCTTGACCATTGTTTACGGTAACTGCATGTGCATTAAACAATGCAGAACCTCCATCATATTGACCACCACCACCACCGGCGACAATCAAAGGAACATTCGCAGAAGTTGCCACAAAGCTACCTCCACCACCAGAACCTGATTGTTGAACTCCACCGGATTGTCCAACTAAAATTTTCAATTGTTGACCTGCATTTAATGCAAAATCTCCACGAATTTGCGCGCCTCGACCAAATTGGTTGTTTCCACCTCCTTGCGCTCCAAAGGCCTCAATTCGATACGTACCTGTAGTAGGAACGGTCCACAATTGAATACCACTTGAAGAGGTGACAGCACCTGCTAAGGTTGTAGCCGTATAAGCCGCATTTACTTGTGCTTGGCTTGGACCAAATTGACCGGTTGCCGAACAGTTGGTAAATGTATATACGTTTCCATTTGCTGCACCCGTACTAGAGGTTACATAGTATGTTGTTGTTGCTGCCAATTGTGGCGTTGTGAATGACGCTCCAGTACCTACTTGTGTCGATGCTGCCGCATTTGAGTACCATGTATAGGTGTTTCCACCGCCGCCTACAGCTGTTAACGCAGCGGTTTGACCACAGTTAACTACAGCACTTGCTGAAGTTGGCGCCACTGGACCATTGACTGAAATTGCTACCGGAACCAATTGAGATTGACAACCTGCTACAGCCCATGAAATGATAATTTGACCGTCTCCATTTTGGAATCCTGCCGTTGTAGTTCCACCGGCAACACCTCCAATGTAGGAAGATCCACCGCCACCACCTTGGTTGTAGCCTCCGCCACCACCGCCGTAGTAACCGCCGCCGCCGCCGCCGCCGCCTGCAGAACTTCCAGATCCGTCTCCTCCTTGACCTAACGAACCAGCAGATTGACCACAGCCACCACTGGAATTACCAACGGCTCCTCCATTTACTTGGGTTCCACCTGAATTTGGATTGCTTCCACCATCGGCACCTGTGGTTCCACCACCGTTACCTCCTTGTGCGTATGTCCATCCACAACCACCACCACCACCGGCAACGATTACTCTGTTTCCTAAAGCGTTTCCACCAACCCTAATGTCTGAAGCTCCTCCTCCTGGGGATCCATTTCCTGCACTTCGATTGGCTCCTCCACCGTTCCATCCACCTGCAGTATAGGTACATCCACCGTAAGGATGATTCCCTAAACGGTCAGGACCTTGTCCACCTACATTCACTTGAATGGTTTGACCAGCTGTTAAATTAATGGTTCCTTGAGCCCTACCACCTAAACCACCATTGGTTGGGTAGTATGTAGTAACATTTCCACCTCGTGCACCCCTAACATCGAACGTATAGGTTCCTGTTGCAGGAGCGGTAAATGTTTGTGCTCCACCTGTAAAGTTGAACGTTTGGTTTCCTGAAGTTTGGGTACTTGCTGTTACATAATACGTTGCACTGGCACCAAGAACTGGAGTGGTAAAAGAAGCTCCGGTCGACACCAATTGAGTACCTGCGGGATCGGAATACCATGAATAAAAGTTTCCTCCACCGCCTGCAGCCGAAAGAACTGAAGTTTGACCACAATTCACTACAGCGGCACTGGCCGAGGCAGAAGGAGATGCTGGTAAGGCAACGTTAACCGTTACAGGAACCAACGCTGATGCACATGCACCTGAACCAGACTGTATGTAATAGGTTGTGTTGGCACTTAAAGAAGGCGTAGTGAAACTTGCACCTGTTCCTACCTGTGTTGAGCCAGCAGCATTACTGAACCAATAAATGGTACCATTACCGCTTGCTGTAAGTGTTGCCGTTGCTTGGCAATTGATGTTTTGATTTGAAGCCGTTGGCGCTTGCGCTTGACTTACCGATACAGTTACGGGTAATAATTGTGAAGCACAACCTCCACTACCTGCTTGTACATAATATGTTGTATTTACAGCCAATGCAGGTGTTGTATAATTTACACCAGATCCAACTTGAATGGTACCTGCAGCATTGCTAAACCAGGTCAATGGTGAATTTGAACTTGCGGTAAGCGTTGCCGTTGCTTGACAGTTGATTGAAGTATTGTTGGATGTTGGGATTTGAGCAGCTGCCACCGAAGCTGTGACCGGAATAAGCTGCGAAGCACAACCCCCAGTACCTGCCTGAAGGTAATAAGTTGTGGAAGAAGTTAAACTTGGGCTGGTGTAAGAACCTCCAGTTCCAACCTGACCTGTACCATTTGCGTTGCTATACCAGTACAACGGACTATTGTTGGCCGCTGCGGTAAATGTTGCCGTGGATTGGCAATTTACATTCACATTGCTGGCAGAGGGTGCCTGAGAAGGATTCACGGTAACGAGTACTGGAACCAAAGGCGAGATACAAGGTTGGTTTTGGTAAGTAACCGTTACCCTTGCAAACATTCCATTTAAGGCCCCGTTGCCGTTGAAGAATCCAATGCAATCGTTATAATTGAATCTGAATTGGTTGGCTCCTCCTACTATATATTGATTCCCTGGGAAGTTTACAGAGAAAATACCGTTATTCGTACCGTTACAATTACACCACTGATTCGGAGTGATTGTCGTTCCTCCGTTGTTGTTCAAGAGTGTTTGGAGCGATGAAGCACCACATTTTACGCCAAAACTTAATTCAATCTGGACGTTGGTAATTTGCGTACCCGCTGGTAAGTTATCATTCCAATTGAACCCTCTTATACCGCCTCCACAATTATAAAAGGACCCTGCCCCGCAGGAACTTGACATATTAAAGAGTTGGCCTGTAGAGGTAATGTTATATACCTGGGTTGAACTTTGCGCGGCAGCACTCGCACCCCCAACATAATACGTGGTGTTGGCATTGAGCGCGGGCGTGGTGAAGCTGGCACCTGTACCTACTTGGGTCGTTCCTGCTGCATTCGAATACCAATTATACGAATTAGCACCCGATGCCGTAAGCGTTGCTGTAGTTAAACAATTTGTTGTAACATTGGCTGCCGTAGGTTGCTGTACATTGGGTGCTGCCGTTATTGGAACAATTTGTGAAGCACATGCTCCTGCCCCTGCTTGCAAATAGTAGGTAGTGGGTGCATAAATTTGACCCGTGGTGTAGGAATTCCCAGAGCCAATCTGACCTGTTCCATTGGCATTGCTGTACCAAATAATGGGAGCATTCGAACTTGCTGTTAAGGTGGTTGTTGACCCGCAATTCACCGATGCATTGTTCACGGCAGGATTGGTAGCCGCATTAACCGTAACCGTTACAGGAACCAGTTGGGAAGCACACCCCCCTGTTCCCGCTTGCAGATAATAAGTTGTACTAGAATTAAGCACTGGCGTGGTGTAACTTACTCCTGTGCTTACCTGACCCGTACCGTTGGCATTGCTGAACCAGTAGAGCGTTGAGTTGTTTGCCGCCGTGCTTAAGGATGCCGTTGATTGGCAGTTGATTGTTACGTTGTTGGCCGTAGGCGCCTGCGCGGCGGTAACGGTGGCTGTAATAGGTATCAATTGGGAGGCACAAGCCCCTGTTCCTGCTTGCAGGTAATAAGTTGTGCTAGAAGTGAGTACTGGCGTGGTGTAACTCACTCCTGTGCTCACCTGACCCGTACCGTTGGCATTGCTGAACCAGTATAGCGGAGAATTGTTCGCAGCCGTACTTAAAGCTGCAGTAGATTGGCAGTTGATTGTTACGTTATTGGCCGTTGGTGCCTGTGCGGCGGAAACGGTGGCTGTAATAGGTATCAATTGGGAGGCACAAGCCCCTGTTCCTGCTTGAAGGTAATAAGTGGTGCTAGAAGTGAGTACTGGAGTGGTATAAGTCGCTCCTGTACCTACTTGGCCGGTTCCATTCGCGTTGCTGTACCAAACTATTGCAGAATTTGAGCTCGCGTTCAAGGTAGTAGAAGTTTGACAGTTAATGGTTGCATTTGTCACCGATGGGTTGGTTGCGGGTGTTATGGTAATCGTTACTGGAATCGCTGCGGAAACACATCCCGTACCTGTCCAAGTAATTTTAGCCACTCCATTTCCAGCGTTTCCAGTCATGGTTCCTCCCAAAGGATTTGGCATGATTGTATTTCCAGCAATGAGTTGCGCATTCGTCATTTGATAGCTTGCAGCAGGGGTATATCCTGGCGGAACATAAGAGCTTGAGGTATACACATACCCCGATCCACCGGTTGAAGTACACCAGCTGGTACATCCACCATACCAACCTCCACCTGCACCACCGTTGGCCCAGTTGTCAGCACCTGCAGCACCACCATTCCATCCACCAACGGAACAGATGTTAGACATCATATTGGCATTAGCAAATCCAAAAGATCCTGCGACAACACCACCTCCATAAGGAGAAGAACCTCCTGCAGTTTGAGATCCTCCTACAACATTGTATCCACAAGCATTGATGTTTGGAGCAGTCAAGCCTCCTCCGTCATTTCCAACATAGGCAACGCCTTCATAATTGTTTCCATGGCGTCCACCACCTCCACCGGCTACGAGGATTCTTGAGTAAAGACCTGCGTTGTTATTCCAGTTTCCACCTACCAATCGGAAGTCGGTTGCACCACCACCACCAGAAGATCTCCAGTATGCCGCGTTACATCCCGAACCTTGTCCACCTACGTAAACATTGATGGTAGTTCCTGCTGCAAGATAAACATCACCTTTAGAATATCCTCCGCGACCTCCGAATACAGAGTTTGGATAATAAACATCATTTCCACCTTGGGCGCCCCAAGCTTCTAAGCTATAGGTACCACTCACTGGCGCTGTAAATGTTTGCGCGGAACCTGTATAGTTAAAGGTTTGTGAACCTCCTTGAGGTGTTGAAGATGCCACATAATAAGTTGTTGTTGCGCCTAATACTGGCGGTGTGAAGGACGCTCCTGTTCCCACTTGCCCTGTACCGTTGGCATTGGTAAACCATGTGTAACCAGACCCTGTACCGCCTTGGGCGGTTAAGGCGGCTGTTTGACCGCAATTTACTGCGGCCGCATTGGCCGTAGGCGCAGTTAAACCATTAACTGTTACGGTAACTGGCGTGATTTGAGAAACACAACCTGCCGCTCCTGCCTGAACGTAATAGGTAGTGGTTTGCGATAGTGCCGGTGTGGTGTAATTGCCTCCAGTAGCCAATTGACCTGTTCCGTTCGCATTGCTGTACCATATCATTCCACCATTAGAACTTGCCGACAAGGAAGCGGTTTGCCCGCAGTTGATGGAAACATTATTGGCAGTTGGGTTTGAAGGTGTATTGGCCGTAACCGTTACTGCCGTTAAGGCGGAAGCACACCCAGAAACCGCTTGATTAACATAATAAGTGGTTGTGGCATTCAACGCAGGCGTGGTATAACTGGCTCCAGTACCCAATTGACCTGTAGCGTTGCTGTTGGCGTACCAAGTTATTGAACCGTTTCCGGAAGCACTCAAAGAAGCGGTTTGCCCACAGAAAATCGAAACCGCGTTGGCCGCAGGCGCAGCGGGCGTTCCAGGCACGTTCACCGTAACGGAGGCACAGCCATTGCTGAATTGACCATTGGCATAGTTTCTTGCGAAATACGTGGTTGTTGCATTGGGATTGACATTAATGCTTGTTCCCGTACCAATAAAGTTGGATCCGCAACCACCGCTGTACCAATAAACGGTTCCTACAGGATTTGAAGCCGTTAGCGTGATGGTTTGACCTGGATTACAAACCGGGTTTATGTTCGTATTGGCCGCGCTTGGGTCAGCCGGTGTACTATTGTAATCTACATATACATACAAATAATTTCTGCGTTGGTAGGAAGTATTGCAACAACAGGCAGACCCCCAAGTACGATAGCCACGCCACCAAAACGTCATGGTTCCTCCACCCCAAACTCCGTTGTTGCCGGTGTATACTGGTGTATTAACGTTATAGGTTCCTCCATTCCAACCATTACCTTGAAATTGTCCTTGGTAAGCAGCATTGTAGCCAATTTGAGAGAGCCCTTCAGACATATAACCACCTCCAGTTGCTGTAACTTGCCACTGAGCGTACCAACCGGTTATGGTTCCTGCAGGAACATTCACCCCTAGGGTATAGCTGCATCCATAATTATAGCGTTCAAAAGGATAAGTTCCTCCTTGAAAACTTGAGGCTGTTGGGTCAATAACCAAAGGAAAAACACGTGCATCATCTAAAACCCAAGAGGCTGGGACTACTGTAGTCAGATGCAATTCATTGCCAATAATCTGATAAACATACTCCCCTAAAATAGGACGAACAGGTTCACCGTATTTATCAGAAAAATACGTTTGGTCGTAGCACATCGGTAGGTTAAACAAAATTAAATCCTGGCCATCCGCCCCTTGCAGGGTTAACTCTCCTTTAAATCCAAACGAACCATTTTCACCAACTCCTTCAATAATTCTTGCCCCGTTTGGTATTTGATACACTTCCGTAAAATGCAGAAACTGATCATTGGATAAATTGGTTGGCTTGTGATCTAACACATAATCCGTTTCGATTTCGAATAAATCAAAACGTATTCTTCGGTTTATTCCATTCCAATAATTTTCATAAGAAATCCTATTCTCTTTCTTATCAAAACGAACCGATGATAAGTCTCTTGAAACGGTCTCTTCAAGCACAATTCCTTGGCTATCGGTAACTTTATACGAGGTCTCTTTACCGAAGCGCAAAACATCTCCGTCCTTATTGTAGCCCATTGTGACTAACCCATTTTTAGTATCAAATGAGACAGGGACGTCGGTTTTGTTAATTTTGTATTTGCCATCACCTCTTACATTGAGTGCCTTATCATAGGTATACCATGCACCATCTGTTCCCCGATAGTGCATAGGGAAATCACTGCTTTGTTTGGTGAACGTTCCGTCGGTGTACTGATAGGTTTTTGAAAACTCATCGCGCTTTTCGATGCATTCTTTGGCTGTTCCTTTTTTACCCTGCTTGTCTTCAAGAAAAAACTTACCCGCCTCCGGGTGCTTACTGGCGAGTTCGTTGCGTTGGGAATAGGCCACATTGCAAAGCGAGGCTGTGAAGAAAAATAAGGAAAATAAAAAGTAGATAGATCTCATTTGAGATGGATGGTGTAGAGATTTAGTCATAATGGCATTTTTAGTCGCATTAAATTTAAAAAATTGTTTTCAAGGAAGAATAAATTCTAGATTAAGATTTTGTTTTGATTAACATACCTATGTTAACGTCGAACATTATAAAATTCCTATTGAATATTAATAGGATGTGCTAAAATAAATTAAAAGATCATCGGATACCAAACGCTTAAAAAAAGGCTTGGTACGGCTAATTTTCGGAGGAATCTCCGTGTGTAAGGTGTTTTTCATGGTAGTAGGTTTTGGTTAATTCAAATTTGCACTGTTATCTGTTTTTAAGAATGTTAATGGTTTAGCAATGATCAAAAAATAAACTTTTCTACGTATCAAGACTTGGGTATTTCTACTTAGTTAATATACAATCAAGGTCAAATCAATTTTGTGCTTTGTAAGTTCTTCTTCCAAAACACAAATGTATTTTCCAGGTGCGTAGTTTTGGTTGATCGAGGTGGAACCTATCACTTCAAACTGATCGGTCAACCTTCCCTGCAAATCAAAAACCCGGACAAGGTATTTCATTCCTTCAGGTACTTGAATTTGAAAATTCCCATGGGTAGGATTCGGGTAAAGTAAAACCGCTGGTTGTTCCGCTTCCGAAACTCCGGCATTGTTAATTTGGTTATCCACTTCAAATGCTTCCACTTGCTGGCATCCATTTGCATCGGTTACTGTGACCACATAGGTTCCAAATGCAACTGAATCCAAGTCCTCAGAAAAAACATTGTTATCCCACGCATAAATGTATGGAGCTGTACCTCCAATCACACTTGCATCTATTTCGCCAAGTGAATTGTTGGTTTGGGGTAAAGTGGTTCCTGAAATTTGTATAGGGTCAGGTGCGGTCAACACAAAAGGTGTGGTGATTTGACAATTGATACCATATAATAAGGTAGCTTCATACATTCCTTGTGCAAGGTTGCTCAATTGGGTACCCACTTGCCCATTGGACCATAGTATGTTCACCGGGGTGTTGTTGGTTAAGTTCAATTGAACGCCACCATTTGAGGCATCCGCACAAGTTGGATTTACCAACATTTGGTTAAAAGTTGGGGGGATTGCATCGTTTACATATATAAAGGTATCCAAACGACAGCCATGGACATCAGTAAGGTTAACATGATAGGTGTTTGAATTTAAAGCAGAATTGGTAAAACCCACATATCCATTGCTCCATGTTGCAGTGTAGGGCGATTGCCCACCTTGAACGATTAGGTTGATTTCAGCATCATTTGCTTGACACCCGTCCAAAAGACTGAAAGTAGGCTGTAATACATTTTGAACATTTATCGCTGCCAATACCGCTTGGTGCGCATCCAATCTACCGGCACCCATTTTTCCTGCATACTGAGGATTGAGGATGTCTAGGTTAAATGAAGTGCTTTTTAGTATGGCTTCAATTTGTACGTTCGAGATGCATTTGTTTGCGGCCAACATCAAAGCAGCGGTTCCACTCACATAAGCAGCTGCGAAAGAGCTTCCACTAAGGTTTAGGTACCATCCCGGTGCGGGAGAAATGGCAACGTCAAATCCAGGTGCAGAAAGATCGACAGAATCATTGTGTTGGTGGGTTGAGGTAGAATCCCCAATGATGTATTCATGGTTGTTTTGGCTTCCGACCGATGTCACTGAAAATACGTGGTTGTAGGATGCTGGGTAAACTTTCGCGTTTGGATCTCCGCAGGTATTTCCATTTCCGGCAGAGGCTATGATAAATGAACCATTTGCTGCCACTTCATCCATAACATCTTGTTCAATTTGGTTGTAGAAGCAGCCGGTGGTCCAACTGATGTTTATGATGTGGGCGCCATCGTAAGATGCTTGTAAAACTTCGTTTAGGTTCATTTTATATAAAGCCAAGCTGCTGTTGAATCCGATGGAACTCAACCCTACCCCATTGTCTGTATTTCCAGCTGCAGTGATGGCGACTGCCGTACCATGGGTAGCTGTGGTTGTATTGCTTGGGTCGTAATGAATGATTTTCCCTTCGAGGTCTTCATGTTGAACATAAAAATTTTGGTCGCTGATGGCAATTACTATACTGTCATCTCCATGGGTTAAATCCCATGCTTGCGGGGCATTGATCATCGACAGGGCATAATCATACACTTGTACATTGTTATTAAAGTCATTAGGCGCATAGAGGGGCTGGTAATTGGGTGCTTCGGAAAGGAAGGTAACTTTTCCTTTGAGGGGTTCGAAGGCTGCTTTGAGATCTTCAGCAGTACATTCGCAATCCAAAGCATACACTTTTCTTAGTGAGGCCTTTTTACTTGCCGGAAGCGCTTGTTGAAGGTTGTTAATTTGAAGTTTCGTTTGAATGCCAATCCACTCGGGTTGTGAGAGGATGGAAAGGTCTTCCAAATTAAACCAATACCCTCTTTGTTGCGCATTGGCATTGAAGGAGATTCCAAGGGTGAGAACAAAAAGAGCAATTTTAACGAGTAGTTTCATGACGTAAGGTTTTGTGTTTTTTTGCCCAAAGGCGGCCACACTTACGCCACTGAATTAGAGAAGGTTACAAAATGCTAAAAATCTTCTTTGAGGTCTTTGATCATGAGCTGCAATTTTTTGACATTCCTGAATTCGTTGATGTCTAGGGTAAAAGCAATTGAGAAGGCCATTCCAGGCACCGTGTAAACTTCTTTTGGTGCGAGGTTAAAACCGATGGCATCCATTTGTTGTGAGGAGTTAGGTTGGGTTACCTTAAGTTTCAAATGGGCTTCTTTAAGCAACCTTGACTCGAGGGAGTAGACATTTTTTGCGACAAACACGGGTTTTAGGTTTCCCGGACCGTAAGGTTCAAATCCTTCTAAAATTCTTGCCATTTTTGGAATGCTTTGGTTGGATTCATTCTCAAACAGATTGTCAAAATCCAGGTGACTGTCTATTTCAATGGTAGGTTCTGTTGGGTATTTTTCAAAATATGCTTTTGCGCGTTCGTCAAATGCTATTTTAAAAGTTTCGAAATTTTCAGGCAGCATGGCGAGTCCTGCGGCATGTTGATGCCCTCCAAATTGTGTAAGCAAGGGAGCGAGTTGCTCAAGCGCTTGATGGATGTCGAAATTTCCATAAGACCTTGCGGAACCAGAATACACGCCATGGGATTCGGTTAATACGATGGTTGGCCAGGGATGGGATTCAATGATGCGCGAAGCTACAATACCCACAACGCCTTTATGCCAATGCGGAGCGAAAAGCACGTTGCTGTTTCTATCTTTTGGTTCGAAAGAAACCATTTTGAGTGCTTCAGCAGTGATGTTTTCATCGAGTTGTTTTCGGTCGTTGTTGGACCGTTCGATTTCATTTACCAGTTCATTGATGTCGGCTTGCGAACTTTCCAGCATGCATTGTACGGCGGTATTTCCACTGCGTATTCTTCCTGCTGCGTTTATTCTGGGAGCGAGACCAAAGACCAAATCACTCAATTTGATGGCACCCTGTCTTTTGGCACTTTCGAACATTTTTTTAAAAACGGGACGCAGCTGGGTATTCATCAATTCAAGACCGTGGAAAGCATAAATGCGATTTTCGTTGGTAACAGGAACGATGTCGGCTGCGATGCTCAGGGCAAGAAGGTCGAGTTGTTGGTGGAGGATGGTTTGCTCCCACCCCATGTTTTGGTAGAGTCCTTCCAATAGTTTAAAACCAACACCGGCTCCAGAAAGACCATCAAAGGGATACGTTTCATTGGGTGTTTTCGGATCCAAGACAATGGCATTTGGAAGTGTTTCTCCGGGCTCATGGTGGTCACAAACAATGATTTTCATCCCAAATTCATTTAGTTCATTGAGCAGTTCGACGGAACGAATTCCACAATCCAAGGTAATGAGTAGGTCAACGTTGTGATCCATTGCAGACTGTGCGCCTGTTCGACTTAAGCCGTAACCTTCGGCATAGCGATCTGGAATGTAAAAATCCACATTGTCTGTATGGTTAAGAAGTACGTTGTACATGATGGCTACGGCGGTGGTACCGTCAACGTCATAATCACCAAAGAGTCTGATTTTTTGATTTTTCTCAATGGCTTTGGCTAAGGTTTGAACGGCTTCTTCCATTTGTTTGAAAAGGAAAGGACTGTTTACATTCGCCAACTTGGGACGAAAGAAATGTTCTGCTTTTTCAAAGGTATCAATGCCTCGGTGGACGAGGAGGTTTGCAATGAGGGGGGTGATTTTTACTTCTTTGACTAATTTTTCGACTTTTTGTAGGGATGCCGAATCCCGTTTAACCCACTTATATTCCATTTCACATAATTTTAATTTAAGTTACGAAAAATATTCGGAGTAAAGTCATCCATGCCCACTAGACCTGTTAAAAAAAAGACGTACATTCGAGGTATTAAAACAAAGTAAAAATGAAAGCAATACACATTTTAACCTTGGCATTGATTGGATCCTTGGCATCTTGTACAGTGAGCAAAAGAATCGACAAGTGGGGATACCGTGTTTCCTTTGACAAGAAAGCTAAATCTGAAATAGCTTCCGACGCACAAGAACGCAAAGCAGACGCAGTGCAGACTGAAGAAATCAAATTGGGATGTACCGAAACAAAAACACGCGCGGCGCAAGAAACGGCAACGGTCATTCGCGATGTCACAGCGATTCCACAAGAAGACCAAGCAATCGAATTTTCAAATAAAGCATCAGAAAAACAGGGCGAAACCAAGGTGAAAACGTCACCAACGTTGAATCGAAAAGCTGAAAAAATCATGAAGAAAATGGTGTCAAACCAAGCCCAAGGTCAATCCTCTAGAAGGGTTGATGACGTTGTTTTGGCCATACTTTGTTTGTTCATTCCCCCATTGGCTGTTTACCTATACGAAGGTGGAATTACACAAAGATTTTGGATTAACCTGATCTTAACCTTATTGTTTGTTTTGCCAGGCATCATACATGCCTTTTTAGTCATCTTTGTAGGAATATAAGGAGGTTTTTCTATTCTAAAATTCTACTCGATAAGTCTTTCAAAACGGTAATGTTCGAATGAATATCCGTAGTCATGTTTTCCATATTGAATTTTACATGTTCCCAAGTTCCATTTGCATTTGGAGTCAGTACGTTCATTCGGTCAAAGAAGTTGACATTGAGTTGTATACCCGCATTTTTCACGAAATGGTTGATTTTATCCATGGAACATCCTGATGCTTGCACTTCCGCTTCGTTGGCAACGATTACCAAGGCGGCTTCATGGAGCACAAAACCGTAAGCATCCAAAGGTTTGCCATGGGTTTGCCAGGTCTTCAAAAAGTCCTTTAAAGCTTGATTCGTTTGACTGACTTCTAGGGTTGACAGTGTACGGTCGCCCACGAACACCCAAACGCGCGCATCAAGCAGGAAATGAGGGGGGATGTTATAACTCTGCTGCATTGGCAATGAGTTCGGCTACATCGAGTACTTCAATTTCAGTTTCTTTGTTCACATTCTTCACACCATCCGTCATCATGGTATTACAGAAGGGACAACCGGTTGCAACGATCTGAGCATTGGATTGCAAGACATCTTCTGTACGTTCAACGTTAATTTCTTTGTTGCCTTTTTCGGCTTCTTTGAACATTTGTGCTCCCCCGGCTCCACAGCATAAACCATTGGTTTTACAGCGTTTCATTTCCACCAATTCGGCGTCCAACTTCTCAATTAGGTTGCGCGGGGCCTCATACACATCATTTGCCCTACCAAGGTAACAAGGATCGTGAAATGTAATTTTTTTTCCCTTAAACATCGATCCATTTTCCAACTTGAGTCTGCCCTCATTGATCAACGTTTGGATGAGTTCCGTGTGGTGTAACACCTCATAATTCCCGCCTAACTCTGGGTATTCATTTTTCAGGGTATTAAAGCAATGTGGACAACCGGTTACAATTTTCTTCACTTCGTACCCATTGAGCACTTGAATGTTCATGAGTGCCTGCATCTGAAAAGTGAATTCATTTCCTGCCCTTCTTGCAGGATCTCCCGTGCAAGATTCTTCGGCACCTAAGACGGCAAAATTCACTTTGCAATGGTGCAATATTTTGGCAATGGCTTTGGTAATTTTCTTTGCTCGGTCGTCAAAACTACCTGCACAACCCACCCAAAAAAGAACGTCTGGGGTCTGGTTTTTCGCCATCATATCGGCCATTGTAGGAACAGTAAAATCCATGGTATCTATTTCTAATTTTCTTCAGTCCATTTCAAGCGATCCGCGGGTGAAAACTGCCAAGGTGCTCCATTGTTTTCAATGTTGGTTAGCATCCCTGTCAATTCAGAAGGAACTTTAGATTCCTCCATTACCAAAAACCTTCTCAAATCAACGATAATGGAAAGAGGGTCAATGTTCACCGGGCATTCTTGCACACAGGCATTACAGCTTGTACATGCCCAAAGTTCTTCTTCGGTAATGTAATCTCCCAACAAGGACTTTCCATCCATACAATTCAAATTATTCTTACCTACTTCTTGAAGTCTGTCTCGGGTATCCATCATGATTTTCCTTGGCGAAAGGGCTTTCCCTGTGATGTTAGCTGGGCAAACCGAGGTACAACGACCACATTCCGTACATGAATAAGCATCCAGCAGGTTTTTCCACGAAAGGTCATTGACGTCTTTGGCACCAAAGGAGGCTATTGTATCTGAAGTCATTTCAGCAGGAACAAGGGTTGGGTCAAGCATCAATTTAACCTCTTGCGTCACCGCATCCATATTGCTAAACTTTCCTTTTTTGTCCAAGTTAGAAAAGTAGGTGTTAGGGAAGGCAAAGAGGATGTGGAGGTGTTTTGAATAGGGCAAATAGTTTAGAAAAACGAACACCATTAGCAGGTGTCCCCACCACCCTATTTTAGAAAGGACCTCAAGGATTTCTGGGTTGTTTATTCTACCAAAAAACAGTGGACCTAAATATTGACTCATTGCAAACCCATAACCGACATTACTTTGAAGTAATTTACTTGCTTCATCGGCACCGTTCATTGTGAAAATAAAGATGATTAAAAGCAATTCAAATAGAAGAATAAGGTTCGCATCTTTTCTTGGCCAACCCAATAATTCCTTCATGTTGAAGCGCGGCAATTTGACAATGTTTCTGCGCGAAAAGAAGGCCAACGTAGCGACAAAAGTAAGTACAGAAAGCACTTCAATTGTACTGATGATAAACACATAATCCTGTTGGAAATCAGTATGGTAAAAAATTCTATGCGAACCAGAAAAACCATCAATAAACACCTCGATCAATTCAATTTGGGTGATGATAAAAGCTACATAGAACACAAAGTGTAGCAGTGCAGGAATGGGACGATTGAACATCTTTTTTTGTCCAAAAGCGACCAAAAGCATGGTCTTAAATCGCAAGGAAGGTTGATCTAAACGTTGGGTCTTTTTACCCAATCGGATTTGGGCGATTATGGACCGCATTTTCCATGTGAACATTCCTACGGAAAGGACGGAAAGCAATGAAAATACAACAATTGAAATCATGAAATTAGTCGGCAATGGAATCCAATAAATGTTTAAGTTTTTCCTCTTGTTTGCTGGTAAGCGTAGTCCCTTTTTGTTTCTTGTTGATCAAAGAGATGTGCACGTATCTTTCGGGATGTTTTTCAAGGTCATCGACCAATTCTTGCAATTCATTATTGGTTTCCACCAATTCATTGTACAGTTTTTCATCGTGCAAGAGTTTGCCCATGGTACCCTTTCCTTGGTTTACCTCATCGAGGGCGAAATTTAGTTTTTTCAAGGTGGTCTGTGCTTCAAGGATGGTCCCTTTAAAGTCTGCAGTCACGAGGTCATCGGTGATTTTTTTCGTGTTTCCAATGATTGAATTCACTTTGTCGGTGCTGTTTTTAAGGTTTAGGGTAATGCTCTCTACGTGTGACATAACCTTGGTAAATTGGTTTTTTTCTTCGCCTACGAAATTTTGAATTTCAACGGAAAGGTCTCCAATTCGTTTGATGGTAATTTTCAATTCTTTGATGCTTCCTGAGATGTCATTGGCGCCTTCTTCACCGAAAACCCCTGACAGCGATGTGACCATTTTATCAATGGAAAGCATCAGATTTTGTAGTTTTTGAGAGATTGGATCGGCGTATTGTTTCACTTGAGAGAACATATCTGCGGACATTTTTCCAGGGATTACACTCCCAACTTCATAAAACCCTTTCTTTTGTTCAATGGGATAAATAACCAATAAACCTTTGGTAAGTAAATCCAACGATCCCAATTCAATCATGGTTCCTTTAGGCAATTTAACATCACTCTCCTGTATACTGAAGGTAACTTTTACCCTTTTACTTTCTGGATTGGTTGGGATGTTTTTAATTTCCAATATTTTACCAATGACTACACCATTTAGGGTAACATCGCCAGAAACCATCACTTGACCGGAATTAGGGAAATAGGCATAGTATTTTTCATCACTTCCAAAAAGACTGTATCCTTTTAAGAAATTGATTCCAACTACCAATAATATTATGGCAAAAATGGCAATCAGGCCTGCTGCGATTTCTTTAGAAAATTTCAAAATCTATTTTTCTGCTAATTTAATAGCTTTTTCGATACTTATTCTCTCTCCGTTCAAGAAAGCGATCACAAAAGCACTTGAAAACCCTTTTTCCTGTAATTCCTTCTTGTGGTTTTTTGCCCCTTCTAAATCTTTCACAAAAATGCCCGTGTAGTATTTAAACAGGTTGTCTTGTTTGTATTCATACACCTTCATTCCCTTAAATTTAGGAGCGGTGAGCGCTATTTTTTCAGAGGAAGTCGCAATTTGAACGGTAAAGAACACCTCATCTGTGATGGCATTGGCTGAGGGTTCTTGTTGAACGGTATCCGTTTCAACTTGGGGCACTTCTATTTTAGGCGGTTTAATTGGGTTTTCGATGGGTGTTTCGGTTTGTCCTTCCATGTGGTTTTTGTATTTCACCAGGGCTTTAAACATAGAGGACGCCATTTTTTCCTGCCCTTCATTTTTTCCAAGAAAAGACTCTTCATTTGGGTTGGTAAGAAAACCTGTTTCAATTAAGACACTGGGCATGGCTGTTTTGTATAGTACCAAAAAACCCGCTTGCTTAACTCCTCTGTCATAGCGACCTAAGGATTTAAATTCAGTTTGAAGGTAATCTGCAAATTTTATGGCATTGTTTAAATTGACGTTTTGCTGTAATTGAATGGCAATCATGGCATCAGGGGTAAGGTCAAAATCCTTGTATTTTGCACCTTTGTCATCTTCCAATGAAATGATGGAATTCTCTCGCTCCATTACTTTTTGCTGGGATTCCGTACGATGGAGACCTAGTACATAGGTTTCTGTTCCATAAGCAACTGTACTCCCTGCATTCGCGTGAATGCAAATGAATAGATCGGCATTGACACGGTTCGCAATGTTGGCGCGTTCGATTAATTCTACAAAAACATCGGTTTCACGCGTGTAAACCACTTTAATGTCCGGGTATTTTTTCTTGATTTGGTCACCCAGTTTAAGGGCCATGGACAAGCAAACATCCTTTTCATTGGCGACTCCCCCATGACATCCTGGGTCTTTTCCGCCGTGACCGGCATCAATCACGATGGTTTTTATCCTTCCATAGGACGCAGATTTTTGAGCAAAGGGTTGAAAAACTCCCACGAATGTGAGGATAAAAAGGAGTTGCAATTTCAAGTACACTTGAAAAGCTTCTTTTTTTGGTAGTTTTGTGTTACGTTCCATGGCTATTAACAAAATTAAGCGCGATTCTTTGACCAAAGCTATGCCATATTGCATTTTTATCTTCGTTGCGTTGTTAATAATGCCATTTACCCAAACGGTAAAGGCCCAAAACACGCTTAAGGATACCTTGATGTTAAACGATGAAAACATAAAAGACATCGTAAAATATGGCGCTAGGGATTCTACCCACTACAACGTAAAGGACAAAAAAGCTTACTTATATGGCAATGCCTATGTTGAAATGGGGGAATCGAAGTTAACGGCAGGAATGATTGTGTTGGATTTCAAAAACAATGAGGTTGAGGCTGTGTATATTTTGGACAGCAATCGCAACCAGGTAGAATATCCTGTATTTGTTGAAGGGGGTGAAACAATGACCTGTCACCGCATGCGCATGAACATGAATACCGAAAAGGTTTACATCGAGGAGTTAGGCATACGACAAGACGAATTGTATTTTAACATGGGGGAAGCAAAACGATATCCCAACGATGAGATTCACCTAAGAAAAGGGAGGTTAACAACATGCGACCAAGAGGATCCCCATTATCATTTTCAGCTGTCGAAGGGGGTTGTAATACCTGAAAAACGCATTGTTACCGGACCTATGAATTTATGGATCAGTGGAATTCCTACGCCGTTGGGACTTCCATTTGCGTTTATTCCACAACAAGAAGACCGAACCAGTGGAATTTTATTCCCAGAATTTGTACCTGTTTCACAATATGGATTTGGCATTCAGAATTTGGGTTATTTCATTCCCATCAACGACCGTTTGCAAACGAGTGTATACGTAAATCTATACAGCAGAGGGAGTTGGGGACTTAGAAATGATTTGGACTATTCAAAAAAGTACGGGTACACAGGTCGAGTCAGCATGGGATTTCAACAATTCAACAATGGATTTCCAGATTATGGAAAAAACAATAAAGTGACCTTAACTTGGGCTCACCAACAACAGGCAAAATCGAATCCATACTGGAATTTTAATTCAAATGTAAATTTCATTTCTGACAACAAAACCAAAAACAATTTGGATCCAATCAATCCCCAGTATTTCAATAATTCCTTTAATTCTGACGTCAATGTTATGCGTCTTTTCCCTGGAAAACCGCTCACCATCGGGGCGAAAATTTCCATGCGTCAGAATGCAATCGCCCAAAATGTTTCGTTAATTTCTCCAATTGTCAATGTAAATTTAACACGCGTATTTCCTTTCCAAAGCCTCATCAAAACACCCAAAACGGAACTGGGAAAATCCATTCAGCGCATTGGGCTTACCTACAATTTAGAGACGCAAAACAAGGCGACATTTGGCGATTCCTTATTGTCAAATTTCGATTATCAAGGAATGGGGTCACAATTTTTCAATGGGGTATCACAGGGAATTGGTTTACAAACCACAATGGGACTTCTAAAAGGTCGCATTAAAATCACCCCAAATTTCTCTTATGGAAGTAAAATTAATTTCCAACAAATCTCAAAATCATACAATCCGCTTACCAACGGAACGCAGGTCGACACCATGCAAAAAACCAAAAATTCAAATGAAATCAACTTTAGCATGAATGCGACAACGGTTGTGTATGCCTACTATAAATTCATCGGGAAGAAAAAACCCATTTTGAGGCACATAATGACGCCTTCCATCGGTTATAGGTATGTGCCATTGTTAAACGAATTGGTGTCAGTACAAGCAGGCGTTAACCAGGCTACCATTCAGTATTCTCCTTGGGAAAGAAGCATCTACACAGTAGGAAATACAAGGGCATCGTCTTTCCTGAATTTTGGAATTAACAACAGTGCAGAGCTGAAAATAAAGTCGGATAAAGACACGGTAACGGGGTATCGAAAAATTCGCATCATCGATCAGTTTTCAATCAATGGAAATTATGATTTCCTCAAGGATAGCATGCCCTTATCCAATCTACTTTTCAACTTGCGAATGAGTCCATTCAGCGCATTAAATTTTGTTTCTTCGGCAGAATTCAGTCCATATGCTTGGGATTCAACGGGAAAAATACACAAAGAATTTGCCTATGGAAATGGCCAGGGACTGGGAAGGTTTTTGGGGGTTTCTTTGAATACAACTTTCACCCTCAGTACCAAAAAGAGCAAAGACATAATTGCTGAAAAACAGGATGGCTTAAAAACGCAGTGGGACGCAGACTACAATTATTTTTACCTACATCCCGAGCAGGCAATTTATTTCGACATTCCTTGGAAGGTTAATGTTTCACACGTATTTTCCATGAACGCAAATACCTTAATCACCGCAACCAACCCCAATCCATACACGCTGATTCAAACCATTGCATTGAGTGGCGATTTGACATTTACCAAGCGTTGGAACCTCGCAAGCAACGTAAATTTTGATGTGAACTCGCAAAAAATAACCAACATGAACCTAACTTTAAGTAGAAACATGCATTGTTGGGCTTTGCGATTTTATTGGACGCCCATTGGCATGAACAAAAGTTTTTTGCTAAGCATTCAAAACACCTCGTCTTTGTTCAAAGATGCAAAAATCGAACTCAGAAAACCTCCTTCATTCTTTTAGTTACTCCCCGTTGTTGTAAAGCAAAATTTTCGGACCTACCACCATTCTTATCGTAGTAATTCTGCGGTTTGGGTTGTTCTTAGTGGCGTCCTCATTCATCGAAGGCGGAAGCGTTTCCCCTTTTCCTTCAAAAGAGATTCGGTAGGTCAATTTCCATTTGACGCCAAGGGCTTTGAGTTGTTTTTCGAACTCTGAAGAAACGGCTTTGGCTCTTTCGGTGGAAAGCTCTTGGTTTCTTTTAATTCTGGATTTCTCATCACCCGAACCTTGCTTGTCAGAATAACCTGAAATCATGAGGATGGTCGCAAATTCTTCATTAGAAAACACTTGTTCATTGTGGTGATCCATGTATTTTTTCCATTCGGAGATGTCATTTTGAATGCCGAGCATGATTTTGGCAATTTCTGCTTTTCCTTCATTCGTAATTAACGAGCTTCCAGTATCAAAACTGATGTCTGCGGATATGTTCTTAATTTCCTTATTGGCTGTAATCAGTTCTCCCAAAGGAAAAACATAAATGTAAAGCAAGTCGTTCAGTTCCTTCGCTAACCTTAGGGTTTTCTCATGCCCATCAGGCGTATAAGGGTCCGTTTCATTAAGCCCTTTAATGATTTCTGCCGTTCGTGCCATCAGACGTTCCAACTGAACATCGATCTCTTTAATTCGCTCGGTAGAATCAATGGAATAGAACATTTTCTTTTGTTCTTCCAACTTAAGCATAGCTTCCTCTGCTTTTTCTATTTGATCGGCGAGGCTTTTTTCCCTTTCGGCTTGTTTACGGTTTAAGGCATTGACTTCCGTTTCTCCTTTTTGGCCATGAAAAACCGTGGTAGCATATTTTGGTTTCACCAAAACCCCAGTGTCTTTACAGGCATAGGTTAGTAAAAGCAAGAGGATAAATGGTAAAGTAGATTTTTTCATAGCTTGATTTTTTTTCTAAAATAGGAATTATTCAGGAATGTCTTTTCTGTATTTTCCGAGTACATAGGTGAATTTCGCACCAAAAAAGATCACTTGAGATGAATAATAAACCCAGGCCATAAGAATAAACAGGGAACCAATAACGTCTCCCTTACCCAGAAAAAAGTATTCTTGAAGGTAAAGTTTAATGACCATTTGACTTAGGTAAAGTAAAACCGCAGTCAGCAAAGCCCCCTGAAATGCGAGGCGCAAACGAATTTCACCATCGTGCACGAATTTAAAAATGATGGAAATGATAGCGAAGTTCATCCCGATGGAAAGGAGATGATGAAATACAATGTACCCAAAATTTAAGCTTCCATGTTTGTTATGAAAGTAATTTTCCATGAAGGAGAAGGCAAAGATTTGAATGAAATAAGAAACAAAAATAATCAAGGCAAAAAAGGCCAAATAGGTAATGGAAAGAAATCTGAATTTAAGAAAATCCATAAAGATGTTTAGCTTCTCTCGCTTTCGTTTTTGAATGTTAAAAAACTCGTTGATGCTAAATTTCAAGGAGACCATGAACGCGGAACAAGAGTAGAGCAGGAGGAAAATCATAGCCACATTTAAGAGCCATGAATTGGATTGGCGTCCCATGAATTTTAGGTAGTTTGTAAAAACCGCGATGTCATCAATTCCAATGTTCTTTTGAAACAATTCGGTGATGATTTCAATGCAACGATCTTGTCCGAATAAACTCCCAAAACTAATCAACGATAGGTAAAGCAATGGGATCAGGGCAAAGAGGGTGTAATACGAAAGGGCTGCTCCATGAAAATAGGATCCTTCCTCTAAAAACTCGATGACCGTTCTTTTTACAATTTGAAAATAAGTAACGTGCTTTTTCTGTCTCATTTTTTTAAATCAATTTGAATATGACTCACTTCGGCAAGGGGTTCCATGGCATATAAAATGATTTTTTCTCCTTGGTGACTGGTGAAATGGTTTAGGTATACCATGCCATTAAACATCGCTTTTTCGAATGTTACCCCTACTCCATCCGTTGAAATCTTGTATTCCGTAGGTCTAAAATAAATCGTTTTATCGCCCATTGCAAGGGTGTTTACAATTCCCAATAATTCAGCATCACGTTTCGATTTTATTGTATAATACATAGGAATCGGAGGAAGGAATTTGGATAACTTACCTTGATTCAACAAAGCCAACTTGTCACACAAACCCATGAGTTCCTGTCCATCGTGGGACACCAACACGACGGTGATGTGCTCTTTCTGTTTCACCTTTAAAATGAGGTTGGTTAAACGATTGCGCAACCTATAATCCAAGTGGGAAAAAGGTTCATCGAGTAATAGCAGCTTTGGCTTGGGTGCAATCGCTCGTGCAATGGCTAAACGTTGTTGTTCGCCGCCTGACAATTGATGGGCTTTGAGCTGGGAAACCTTTTGTAGGTCAAAAAGTTGCAATAACCTTACAACCCTAGCTTCTCGTTTTTCTGTTGGCCAATTCAATATCGCTTCACGTAGGTTCTCAGTGGTTGTGTGGTAAACATCCAACTTAAAATCTTGATTAACCGTAGCGACCTCAGGGTTACCAGGGATCATTCTCTGCGAAGACAATGGCATTTGTTTACCGTTGAGTATAACCTCTCCTTCGCTTGCATCCAAGTGACCAGAAATGATTTTTAACAAACTGGATTTGCCTGCACCACTTCTCCCTGCAATGCCAATGATTTCATTTTCAAGGATTTCAATTGAAATGTTCTTTAAGATTTCTTTATCGTAGGATAAGGAAATATTTTTCAATTCCAACATCTTAGTTCAGGGATTCAGGAAAGGCGTGGTTTGAAATATAAATCCCTGAAATTGGGTTTCCAAATGCTTCGCTGTCTTTGAATGAAACTTTCAAAAGGATTTTATCGCCCTCTTCTTGAATGTCAAAATTTTCCAAAATGGATTCTGAAAAAGCAAATTCAACTTTTGAACCGTCGACCAAATCAAATTGAACGGTACGCATTTCAATGATCGGAAATTCAAAGGGACCGGAAACGGATTGTTCTCCTTTTAGTACATAAATACCATTTTCTTGAATGGAAAAATCTTTTACGTTCCGCACTTGCAGTTCATCTGTCCAATGGTACCTTTTGTTGTCCACACTTTCCTCTCCACCATGTTTAAGGTCAGCTACTTCTTGAGAATACAGGTCATTTACGTGATAACAGAATAATTGGCAGGTTTTCATTGGTAAGATTTATACGATTTTCAATTCATGTTAAAGCTACGAAATTATGCATTAGGGCCTCATTCGTATTCCGACAATGTTAGGTAAATTCCAGAAATGATTGTTTTTATCTGTCTCATAGCTGGTAGAAATCCAAGAGCCCACTTTTTGGATGCAATGTTCATTTACATCCACAAGAAGTGATGTTTCAGGCCCACCTTCTAGGTAAAGTGCATGCGAAAGTTCAAAAGGCATTTCTTTCATAAATGCAATCATTTGGTTTTGGGAATAAGGGGAACGACAAAAGATTAAATAGAACCTTCCTTGGGGGTCTTTTGCAGCTACCAACATGCTACAAGATTGTTTGCGACGGGTCCACGACATAGGTCCACCATTGCAATCGATCATTCGTAAACATTGGACATAGCCCTCAAAGTCATTTTTTGCAGATTGCCAATTTGCACATTGGAGGTCGAGAATGTCAATGTTATTGTATTTACTTGTGTCTTTGGGTCCAACCCCCAACATGCAGTTGAATCCTTCGGCTAAATTTGGGTTGTTGTAATGGTCAAAAGTTTTCAAGAAGCCTCGGGCATTCAAGGGTTTAGATAATTCATACATCCCCGCATTGAAAACAATGTTTAAGCGAAGTGAATCTGCCCATTCCATAGCGTCTTTTCGGACTGAGTCCCCATGCGTTGCTGCGTAAACGTGAAATTCAAGTTGGTCAGGATTTAAACGTAAAATCGTTAACTTCGAATCACCCACATAGGATTTAAGGGGCGCAAAAGTTTCAAGTAAGGAAATTCCTTTGCCCAACGTTTGCCATTGGTAAAAATCGGGTTTTTCTCCTTTAAGCAGAACCGAATCTTGCGCAAAAAAAACCAAACTGAAAGTTAAAAAGAGGAAAAGAAAAGCAGCGCACGTAAATTTATGGGTCATGGATTAGGTTCATTTTAAAAATGCACTACAAAATTGCTTTTTTTAACTAAATTTTGAAAGGAATTTGGGCAGCATGTTGGTAACTTTAGTAATTTTAGAATCATGAAAGCAATCTTTACATTTTTCATCTTCACGTTTTTCACAATCGGTTCGAATTTCGCGCAAGTAAAACAAAGCGCCACCGACAAAGCTACCATCAATCGTTTGATGAACAAAGGGATTGAAACCTTCCATGCGGGACGTACCAATGAGGCATTGGAAACCTTCAAACGGGTTGAATCCATGGACCCTGAAAACTGGAAGTTAAATTATTGGATGGCCACTTGCCATTATGATTTAAACAGCTACTATACCGCTGAATCTTACATAAACAACGCGAAGCAGTTTTTAAAAGAAAATGAAGAAGGTGATGCGGAATTTCACGAACTGATTGGAAAAATCAACCACAGATTGGGGAACGTAGAAAACGCAGCAAATGGATATAAAAAAGCGGCCATTTTGATGGGCGACAAAATGGCAAAGGAATTTGGAATAAAACAAGCCATTGAGCAATGCGAATGGGCTTTAAGAGCGGCTAAAAACGGTGAGAAAAACATTCGACAACCCTTATCGATTCAAATAAATTCCTTGGAAGACGAATACGCTCCGATGGTGTACAACAAGGGTGCTCATTTGTTTTTTACAGCACGTCGTCCTGAAACAACAGGTGAAAACCTCAACCCGGATGACCTAAGGTATTTTGAAGATATGTACCATGCTGTTTTCAATCCAACTACGGGAGACTATGACATTGATTATGCATTTTTTCAAAACCTAAACACCAATGGATTTGATGCACTGAGCCATGTCAATGCCGAAGGAACCTTTGCGCTTTTAACCATAAACACCTCCGCTTCCAGCGAAAAAACAACGAAAAGCTCTGATATTTTTGAAATCACCTCGGATTCAGCATTGGTTTGGGAATCCATGAACCTTGTGAAAGGAAAAGGCATAAACACCGATTTTTTTGAAGGAAGTGCCACCGCTACAAATGGCTGTGAAACTGGAGATTTCATTGTTTTCATAACCGACCGTAAAGCCGATGTGACAGGGTTAGACATGTACACAGCAACAAGGTCCGATGGCGCATACGGAACGGCTACAGCATTACCCAAACCGCTTAACACAGAAGGCAACGAAACAACGCCCTTCTTGAGTCCGGATGGGAAGTATCTTTTTTTCAGCAGCGACCAATTGCCAGGATTTGGCGGGTATGATGTTTTTTACAGCATGAATACAGATGGGAAGTGGAGCGATCCAATCAACTTAGGTGCAGCGATAAACACAGTAAATGACGATACCCATTTTAGAGTCGATATGAATACCAAAAAAGCGTATTTCGCAAGTTTAGCCGAAAAAGAAAACTTCTTTTCATATGATTTGTTTACGGCGGATCTTACCCTTTTAGATTTTCCTTTTACGAAGTGAACCCATTCAAGTCTTTGCTGTAACCCCAACTAAAAAATTATGAAATTTCACCCCCTTGCCATTGGCATTTTATTGTTTTGCGTTACGAACTTTCATGCGCAAAAAGAATCTTCCCTTACAGAACCGATCTCAGATGTTACCGTGTTCTTCACCGGGGCTCAGTTAAAACACAAATACAATGTACCTGTGAAGACAGGGAAACAGACGGTTGTTTTACAGAAACTCACAGATTTCCTGGATCCTAATACGATTCAAATTAAGGCGCCAAAAGACTTGGTGATTTTGTCCGTGCGCATGCGCAAGAATTTTGAGGACATCACTTTGAACAACCAGCAGATTACTACCTTGAATGCCAAAATACACGCCTTAGACCAAAAATATGACTTGCTGATCAATGAATATGCAGTACTGGAATTGGACAGGAAACTTATTCTACTGAATCGAAACTTAGGGAGTCAAACCGCTGCCGTAAAAGTAACCGAGCTAAAAGAGGCATATGCTTTCATGCACCAGAAAATGATGGAAATCATTGACAGAGAACTTGTAATAAAAAACGAACTGGAAAGGATAACCAAGGAATCAAACATCTTAGCGCAAGAATTAACCAGCCAACGAAGCAAGCCCGTCATAAATTACTCAGAGGTTGTCGTTGAACTTGACTCAGAGAAACCACTAAATGCAGAACTCGTATTGACTTACATGACGCCAAAAGCTACATGGAAACCCATTTACAATATGCGAAGCGAGGGGATTGGCAAAAACGTGAAATTGGAAGCACAAGCGAATGTAAGCCAGACTACAGGAATAGATTGGTCCGCCGTGAAAGTTTCTTTATCAACCACCGATCCGTATCAAAATGCTACCGAAAATAAATTAGAACCGTGGTACATCACTTACAACAACTACCAACAACCAAAGTACATTCAAGAAAAACACTTGCCAGAAGTAGATTACGCGGGTCAAAAGTTACGTGGTGAGGTAATTGACGCGGAATCAGGCGAAAGCATGCCCTTTACCAAAGTGACATTTCCAGGATTTCCTAACGTCGGTGCAATTTCAGACATGGATGGAAAATTCGAAATCAACGTTCCCAAAGGAGCTTCTGTTCTGCAAGCTGATTTTGTGGGCTACAATTCGCAAAGCCTTAGCATTACCGCCCCTTACCTAAAATTCTTTCTTATACCTAACCAAATTAACCTTGATGAGGTTTTGGTTACCACTGCAGGCGTGTTAAGTACGATTTCAGAAGATGCAGTGAGCTATGCTTGGACTGGCTCTGATGCCAATGTCGTTTATGAAAAAGATGCGTTGGACTTTGAAGTCAGAGGCGCACGAAAGAAAAGAAAGTTGGATATGTCTACAAAAAATTTAGAAGATAAGAAAGCGACAGCAACGTATGTCAACACGGTTATCGAAGACAAACAACTGATGGTTGAATACCAAGTGAATGCAAAAATGGACATCCCAACAGATGGAATTGAGCACAAGGTAAGCATTGCAAATTATGAACTTCCTGCAAGTTACGAATACCACTGCGCGCCAAAAATTGACCCCCACGTGTTCCTATCAGCACAACTGTCAGGATGGGAAAAGCTTAACCTGTTGAGTGGTCCTTCAAGTATTTATTTCGACGGAACCTATATGGGAGAAACTTTCCTTGACTTAAACACAACCAAAGACACCCTCAATTTGTCTTTTGGGACCGATAGTAAAATCTCGGTTGAAAGAACACGGGTAACCGACAAAACGAAAACCAAAAACATTGGCTCTCGCACAAAGGTGGATATTGCCTGGGAGGTTCTCATAAAAAACAATGGTGCGTCAAACATTCCTTTTGTCATCAAAGACCAGTTCCCTGTATCTAATAACGCAGACATTAAAGTCAAACGAGGCGAGTTAAATAACGGAGGAACTGCCGAAGAAAACAATGGAATCATCACATGGACTTTCAAGCAAGGAATCCCTAAAAGCGAAAAGCTTACTTTCGAATATTCTGTAGATTACGAGAAAGGTTTTGTGATTTACCTAGAGTAATTATTTTACCCGAAGCTTCTTGCGGTTGAAATTATTCACGTCGTAGCGAACAAATGTTTCGAATCCACCTTTAAAATTGGAAACCAGAGACAACCTAGAAACATTGATGTCATAAGCAAAACCACATGAAAAAGGGCCGTAATAAATCATGGATTTCACTACGAAAGCGTCTTTCCATCGGCTAAACAATCCCAAACTAAAAGCAATTTCTTTAATGTTTGAAGTTTCCCACGATGCATTTCTAATGATTTGCTTATAGTTGACACCGTACAAAAGTTCCTTGGACTTCTTCTGATGGTTAAAGTAAATAGCGGGTTGAAGAATTCCATTGGTCGCCATGATACCAATGTTTGCATTCACGAAAACAGAATAGCGAATGGGAAGTGTTTGGATGCTTGAATTGTAAAAAGAGTACCTTGGATTGTTTAGGTGAAAAGCTGCTACCCCCACATTAATCCCTTTGTCAGCTTCATTGGTAATGTGTCCTATGTCCGTTTGCAGTGAATAGATTGCGCCTGCGCCTAAATCAAAATAGCTAAAGCTTTGCGCATAAAATGCTTCACCGTTAGCCAGCGCCGGATTGTACGAAGTGCCATCATATTGAGATGCCCATTGGCCGACCGATGGATTTGTGGAGCATTGACCAAAAGTAGAATTCAAGCCCAGTGCGACCCTTCCAAAGCGAGAAACTTTTAGGTTATAGGCCAGATTCACCCCAACTGTACTTTGAGAAAAATACCCGTCTCCCATTCTGTCGTTGTAAAAATTCAATCCTCCGCCTAAAATTCCGTTGCTGTTTTTCATACCTGCGGAAAGTCTTCCATCTAAAGATGCCGTAAATGTTTTGTAAGGCGTTGCAAAACTTCCATATTGCCCACGGAACATTGCAATCCCTTGAAAGGTAGAAAACGCACCTGCCAATGCCGGATTAAGGGTTAATGGAGCATATTCCATTTGAGAAAAATGTACGTCTTGTGCTTTCAACTTTTGGGTAAAAGTAAGGGCGCAAATGAGCACGAAAATTATACGGAAATTAAAATAAACCTTCATCATCTTACCAAAGTTAAGCTTCCTGATTTATGAATGATTGTGTCATCGTACATTTGGATGTTCAAGTCGAAGACAAAATTTCCCATTTGCATAGGTTTGCCCTTATAAAACCCATCCCAACTTTGACTGATGTCTGTCCCTTCAAAAACCTTTTCCCCCCATCGATCGAAGATCATAAAACTAAAGTCTTTCACACAAACCTCTTTACCCATTACTTTTAGGATATTGTTTTCAGAAGGACCGGTACCGTTTGGACTGAAAATGGTGGGTACAAAGAAATCTCCACATAACAATTTTACGGTTACCAACATTGAATCTTGGCCTTGACAGCCATTCGCATCTGCGACATCCACATAGTACAATGTCGTTGTATCAGGGGTAATAATTGGATTTGGACAATTCGTACAACTGAGACCTTGAGACGGTGTCCACAAGTAGGTATTCCCCGCATTTACATTGGCTGAAAAAGTTCCCCCTGGGTTAATGGTGGTATCACTCGGTTGTATTGCTACCAACAATGCATTAACGATATCAATTTGTGCAGAGAATCCAATTTGACACCCATTGGCATCACTTACATTCACCCCATAGGTTCCGATATTCAGGTTTGAAATGCTGTCTGTGGTATTTCCATTTGTCCAGAGGTAATTGTAAGCACCTGTTCCACCAGACACCGTAACATCCATGGTTCCTAAAACGCCTGATGCACAATCAATCGGTGTTGAATCCCCAACAATCGAAAGCGCAGTGGGTTGAAAAATACTAAATCCTTGCACCACAACACAATTCGCAGCATCTACAACCACGATGTTATAATTCCCAATTGGCAACCCCGTAACGGTATCATTTGTTCCTCCCATAGGCGACCAAGAGAAAACGAAAGGAGGCGTCCCTAAAGAATCAATTTGAACAGCTGCCCCCCCATTGGAAAGTCCAAAACATGAAACGCTATCCACATAGAGGATGGAGATTACTGGTGCAACGGGCGTGGGATTAATTATGTATGCCGCAGGGTTTTGGGTAATACAACCAGAAACTGAGTTTTGTACAGATAGCGTATAATTTCCCCCGGTCAATCCTGCAAACGTTGGAGCGGCTTGATAGGCTCCCCCATTGACAGCATATACAAAGGTAGCACCAAGTGGACTTGTTACGTTCAAGGTTCCTGTTGGGATTGGACAAGTTGGTTGTGTTAAAATTGCCGTTGGAATAGAGGGAATGGAGAGCGTAGGTGAAATCACCGCTGGAACGCTAACTGCAGAAGAACAGCTTGCCGCATTGACCACATAAAAAGTATAAGACGTACTTGCGGTTAAATTTGGCACCACTGCCGTTGTTCCCGTACCGTTTTGAGTGGTATTTCCGGGAAGAATATGTAATACCCAATTCCCAACAGCAGGTAAACCGCTCAAGGAAACGGATCCTGTTGGGGAGGCGCAATTCGGCTGCAAAATCGCTCCAACGACTGGAGTCGCAGGGTTAATCGGTGGATTTACAAAAACTGTGTTTGAGCTTGCGGAGGTACAACCAGTGGACAACGAAGTCACTGTAAAAGTGTATGAGTTTACGGGTAAACCTGAGAAAGAGGCCGTGGTTCCTACGCCATTCAACGTCGATGTGGAGACAGGGCTGTTTCCTGAAGCGGTGATGGTCCAACCTCCTGTACTTGGTAAATTCGAGATTGCCACGGCACCGGTTGCCAAAACACAGGTAGGTTGTGTAACCTGACCAGCGATGGGCGTTGCAGGTACGCTGGGTACAGTATTAATGTTAATTACGAAAGTTGCTGGAGATGTACAAGGAACCGATGGATTGGTGTAGGTAAATGAAAATGCCATTCCAGGCGTTAACCCTGTGATCGCTGCTATGGTTCCTACGCCAGATTGCGTAAACCCTGCGGGAACCGAATTTACAGTCCAACCGGTTGATGGCAATCCCGACAAAAACACCACCCCAAATTGATTTGTACAAGTGGGTTGGTCAAGTGAATCAATGGAAGGTGCTGTTAAACATTGGGCCGAAAGGGCACTTGAAAAAATGGAAAGAAGTAGGAAAAGCGTAATTTTACCTATCATGGGTTATTTTATAGTCAAAAGTATATACCAACTACGGTCACGTAAAGTTACATTAATATTCAAATTTTAATAGGTTTTACGCTACATTATTGAACGAAATTGATCCCATTGCGTTGCTTTTGATATTTATTTAGAGAAATTTGCGGTCATGACAGAATCCAACATTTTCATGGAATTATCCTTTGACGGCACATCCTATGCCGGGTGGCAAATTCAACCAGAAACACCCACCGTGCAAGGAATGATTCAACAAGTCCTAACCCAAATTAACGCAAATACACCCGTAGAAATCATTGGTTGTGGCAGAACGGATGCGGGGGTTCATGCCCATCGATTTTATATACATTTTACGCTGGATGAAAGCAGGGTTGGAAATTTGGTGTATCGGATGAATAAGATGTTGCCATCGGATATTAAAATACATGCCCTTTTGCCTTTGGCAGGCTTTCGTCACGCCAGGTTTGATGCAACCAGACGCACCTACAGGTATTTCATCAGCAAGGAGAAAAGTCCATTTTTGGATCGATACCGTTGGGTTATGCCTCTACCTTTGGATGTTACAAACATGAATAAGGCAAGTGAGATGCTCCTTGGAAATCAAGATTTTGCTTCTTTTGCCAAAGCACATTCAGACGTCAAAACTACATTATGCACCGTTTATCATGCCTTTTGGACCGAAACCGAAACCGATTATGTTTTCGAGGTCTGCGCGAACCGATTCCTGCGGAATATGGTGCGTGCCATGGTTGGAACATTGGTTGAGGTTGGATTAGGCAAGTTGAGTTTACCTGAACTTGCTGAAATTATTCATAAAAAAAGCCGCCAAGAGGCGGCCGTATCGGTTCCTGCAAGAGGATTGTTTCTTTGGGAGGTCGAATATTAATTATTGATTTTGACGTAGCAAATCGAAATAACCAAGTGTTTCAACTACGATAGCACCTCCTAAGGTATCACCATATTTAGCTGGCAGTCCACCTGTGTAGACCATCATCCGTTTGATTGAACAACTTGGAACATTGTATACCTCATTTAACTTAACGCCATCCACGACATAAATCATATCGCCTTTTCGTGCACCTCTGATGATTAATTCGCCATCATCGGCCATTTTAATTTCAGAAGACATTTGAGTGGCCAAGGTGGCAATACTAAATTTATTTGGATTGTGTTTGATGTCCTTTTCGGTCAATTCTGGCATAGGCAGTTCGCCCATTCTAAGCTTCAATTTCTCTTTAACGACAATTTCATCTTTAACAATTCCTGCAGGATTAAAATCCACGGTGCCAATGTTTCCATACGCATCAATGGGGACATCTACAGGGAATCTTTTGGATGTATCGCGGCCGTAAACGAGAAAGACATTATAGTTTCCCGAAGGAATTGCCGTAATTCTAAATCGTCCATCAACATCGGTCATTGCTTGGTATTTCTTATCGTTGTCCCAAACAATTGCTTTCACAAATTCCATGGGTTTCTTTGAATCTGCGTCCAGTACGGTGCCAATGACATCACCGGTCGAAGATTGAGAAAAAGCGTTATTCATCCAGAGTAACACGAGGGCGAGTAAGAGTGTATTTTTCATAAAAATTGATTTTAGTTGACGTTAAGTTAACGTTTATTTATCAATTTCCTAAACAATGGAAGCGGAAGATGTCGGAATGTCTCTGTTTATTTTTTTGAACAATCCCTGCAGCACTTTTCCCGGGCCCACTTCAATCACTTCGGATATCCCTTCTTTTTCCATTTGCAACATGATTTGCGTCCACTTTACAGGCGCTGTCAATTGGGTGAGTAAATTTTCCTTGATTTCCATTGGATTTGAAACAGGCAAGGCGGTTACATTCTGGTAAACGGGGCAGATTGGTTGATGAAAGGTCGTTGCCTCAATGGCAGATGACAATTCATTTTTAGCTGGCTCCATTAGCGGGGAATGGAAAGCACCTCCGACGGGTAAAAGGAGCGCTCTTTTTGCCCCAGCTTCAAGTAAGGCTGCACAGGCGTGTTCAACCGCAAGGAGGTCTCCTGAGATCACAAGTTGTCCGGGGCAGTTATAGTTTGCAGGTACTACAATCCCCTGTGTTTTTGCACAAATTTCTTCGACGATGTGATCTTCGAGTCCTAAAATAGCGGCCATGGTTGACGGCGTTTTTTCACATGCCTTTTGCATGGCCAAGGCGCGCGCGGTAACCAGTTTGAGTCCATCCTCAAATAGGAGTGTTTGGTTAGCTACCAGGGCAGAGAACTCACCAAGTGAATGCCCTGCAACACAATCTGGCTTGAAGGAATCGCCTAAACAAGCTGCCAAAATTGTTGAATGCAAGAAGATGGCAGGTTGGGTAACTTTGGTTTGTTTTAAATCCTCATCACTTCCTGTGAACATGATGGCAGCGATGTCAAAACCTAATATTTCATTGGCTTGTTGAAACATTTTTTTTGCCAAAGGAACTTGATCATATAAATCTTTTCCCATACCACTGAATTGGGCCCCTTGGCCCGGAAATACATATGCTTTCATAATTTAAAATTGACTGTATGAATGAAATTTACCTTCTTTAAATATCTTAACTTTTCTCAATAATCCATCCTCACCATAACTGAATACCTTACCATCCCATAAATTGCCGTTTCGAAAATTCCCGTCAAGCCAAATTTCATCATTTTCGTTATACACCTTATTGTATCCTTCAGGAAAAAAAGTAACCCCTTTGGTAATCGGATTTTCAACCTTCGGAGGCAGGTCAGAATGTTCTGGTTCGGAATAATTATCTGTTTTTTTATTTGCAGGTTTTTGAAGGGTCTCCGTTATTTTTCCATTGCTGATATTGTAGGAAGATTTTAGGGTTCCATTTTCATAGTATTGCGAAACTACGCCATCGACTTCTCCATTTTTCAGTTGAAATTGAGCTTGTAGGTTGCCATTTGGGTAAAAATGTTTGATCACACCTGTCTCGTTCCCCTTGTCATCAAATTTAGCTGTGAAAGCAATCTTTCCATTCTTGTGGTACCTTATGAGTTCATTGCTGTAGGTTTCATTTCCAAAAGTGCCCTTTTCCTTAAGTTTTCCATTTGAAAAATAACGGCTGTATTGTCCCATGGGACGATTGTCAACGTATTCTCCTTTTAATTTTACGGTGTGACCATCTTTATGGTATTTGATCCACACCCCAGATTTTCTGCCGTGCACATAATTTCCTTCTTCAATGATTTTATCTGAGGCGTAACCCAAGCTCGGCTTATCTTTTCCTTTAACCACCCAATGGCCTTGTTTTTTACCTTTGTCGTCTCTCGCATTTTGAGCAAAAACCTTAAGCAAGGAGGCACAAACAAAGAAAAAAATCAAGAGGTTTCTCATTTTTTAGTTGGATTAATCCGCGTTAAAAATAATTGAAATTGTGGATAAGAAAAATTCAATCCGGATTCGAACTCGGTTTTGTTTTTAAATTTGCAGAAGTATGTTAGAAATCGATCCAAAGGAAATACCTGTACCTAAGCTACATCATTATCTGCTAGGCGCCATTGGTCCTCGACCCATTGCATTGGCTTCTACCGTAGACGCGGAGGGGAATCCTAACTTGGCTCCTTTTAGTTTTTTCAATGTTTTCAGTGCAAATCCACCGATATTGATATTTTCTCCGGCGAGGTCTGGAAGAACAAACATCACCAAGGACACCTATAACAATGTGAAAGGAATTCCCGAGGTTGTGATCAACGTAGTAACCTACCCGATTGTGGAGCAAGTTAGCCTGGCAAGTTCACCTTATGCGGCAGGAATAAACGAATTTGAAAAGGCAGGATTAACGGCGCTTAGGTCTGACAAAGTGAGTCCATTTAGGGTAAAAGAATCACCCGTTCACTTTGAATGCAGGGTAAATGAGGTCATTGAACTCGGACATGAAGGGGGCGCAGGGAATTTGGTAATTTGCGAGGTATTAAAAATGCACATATCACACGACATCTTAGACGAATCGGGGATGATTGACGCGACAAAAATAGATTTGGTAGCTAGGATGGGGGGAGATTGGTATTGTCGCGCAGATGCTGAAAGTATGTTTGAAATTTCCAAGCCCTTAACAACCATAGGGATTGGTTTTGATGCCTTGCCTAAGGATGTTTTAGCGAGCGAGGTGTTTGATAAAAACGAATTAGCGCAATTGGCTGGGATTGAATGTTTACCTGATGAAACAGAGGTGAATGAATACAAACTTTTATCACTAAGCGATTTATTTATTTCGTTGTCAGAGGACCCGAAATCTTTGGAAAAACAGCTTCACGAGCGTGCAAAAGAATTTTTAGCAAACAATAATTTAAAAGAAGCATGGTTAGTGCTTCTCAGTTTTAACAATTAAATTTTTATTATGAGTCATCAATTAAAAGGAGTTAGCATTAAACTCATTCACCCAACCCAAAAAATCACAGAAACTTTTTCAAAGCGTGAATTTGTGGTTACAGAGGCAGGAAATTATCCACAACATATTATTTTTCAAGTGACCCAAGACAAATGTTCCCTTCTTGATTCTTTTCAGGTAAACGAGACGGTGGATGTGAATTTTAACCTACGTGGGAGAGAATGGACAAGTCCACAAGGAGAGGTTAAGTATTTCAACTCTTTAGAGGCCTGGAGAATTGAAAAATCTCAATCTGATTCCGGTGCGCCTTCTCCTAGTGATTTCGGCATTCCATCTGCTGGAAGTACTTCTGAAGGAAGCAACGACGATTCGAAAGAAGCGGACGATTTACCTTTTTAAGGTTTAGTAACAGAATACTTTTGTTGGTATTTCAAGTACAATTGTTCTTGAAAGTTATGTGAATTCTGCAATACTCCATGTAGTAAAATGGTTGTTACGTTATTGGTTTTCATTTCCAAGGCGGGACCTTTTGAAATAAAGAGTGTTGCAGATTTTCCTATTTCCAGTGATCCATACATTGCGTCAATCCCCATGATTTCACAAGGAGACAATGTGATGGCTTTTAGCGCTTCTTCCTCACTCAATCCATAGGCCATTGCAGTACCAGCCACAAAAGGAAGGTTTCGGGCATTCATGGCTTCCATGCCCCCATCATTTTGCAAGCAAAAAGGCACGCCCATTTTTGACAGCATGGCAGGTAATCTATAGGGTAAATCAACGGGGTCTTCTTCTCTTTCCGGCAAGCGGTGCAAACGCTGTAACATGATGGGAATATGTGAATCAACTAAACGCTGACCCACCAAATAAGCATCATTTCCTCCGACGATTACGGGAAATGGAAGTTTTAACGTTTGCGCAAAATCAATAACATCTATTATTTGTTGAATGTCATCGGCATAAAAATACACTCGTTTTGTGCCTTTAAAACAATTTTTCATCGCTTCGAGTCGCTGATCGAACGTGGGGTTTTCTGAATTTGCATAAGCCAAGGCTAGCGCAAAGAAAGCGTTGATTTTTTGCCACTCCGAATGGTATGAATCATTGATTCCTTTTGCCGAAGGTTCTGCCCACCAGCCCCCTCCCGTGGTTGTTTGCGGTAAATGCACATGTATTCCGTCATTGGCAAGAATCGTAGCATCCTCCCAATTCCACCCACCGCTGAACATTATGGATGAGGAACCAGAAATAATACCTCCTCTTGGGGTGGATTGTACGATGAGTACGCCATTGGTTTTGGCCGTTTCCAATACTTTGGACTCAACGTTAAACGCAATTTGGGTTCTGAGATGAGGGTTAAAGGTTCCGACATCATTGTAATCATTGGAAGCCCTTACTGCTTCAATTTCGGTAAGGCCAAGGGTGCTGTTAGCAGCAACGAATGCTGGATAAATATGCTGGCCATTGGCATCGATTACGGTATCCCAATCCTTTGGATTGTAGGAATTGGCCAAAGCGTTCTTAATGCCAATGATTTTCCCCTTTTCTATTTCGATCAGTGCATTTGAAATTTCTTGTCCGACAACAGGATGTAAAAATCCATTAACGATTAAGATTCTCTGGGCATTCAACATAAAGCAGGATGCACAAATGGCGGTAAAGAGCAGTGTTAACCTTTGCATCAATGTAAATTTTCTAATTCAGAGCCTTCTTCGCCCATGGTATCACAATGGAAATGTTTGGGTTTTCTTTTGAAAAAAGGTTGTTTGGGTTCCATTTGAATGTCTTTCGCGAGCATTTTCGAAATAATTCTCATTTTTTCAGTTTCATTTTGTTTTTGAAGCAATGCGTCATTTTCGATGCTGTAATATATTTGGCCGTCGATGACATTCATAAGTACTTTTGCTTCAATGGAAAGCGGATTGGATGACCAGAGAACTAAGTCTGCATCTTTTCCTTCTTTGACACTTCCCATGCGATTGTCCAAGTGTAGCAGTTTGGCAGGATTCAAGGTAACCATTTTCCACGCTTCAATCTCATCAACCCCCCCATACTTTATGGTTTTGGCTGCCTCCTGGTTTAACCGTCTTCCCATTTCCGCATCATCGGAATTTATGGCCACAACAACACCCATTTCATTCATCAAAGCGGCGTTGTAGGGAATGGCTTCGTTCACCTCAAATTTGTAGGCCCACCAATCTGCGAAAGTAGAACCCCCTGCGCCATGCGCAGCCATTTTATCCGCAACTTTATAGCCTTCAAGGATATGGGTAAACGTATTGACTTTAAAACCCATGGAATCCGCCACTTTCATTAGCATGTTAATTTCGCTTTGCACATAGGAATGACAGGTAATGTTTCTTTTGCCTTCCAAAATTTCATTGAGGGTTTCCAGTTCAAGGTCTTTTCTCGGCATGTTTTTAGGCGTGCACTGAACACAGTTTCGATAATTATCCCATTCTAGTTTATACTTTTTTGCACGATAAAACGCATCGTACAGCACTTGTTCTACGCCCATTCTGGTTTGGGGAAAACGTACTACGCTGTGGTCACCCCAATTGGATTGTTTCACATTTTCGCCCAGTGCAAATTTTATAAATCCGGGTGCATTGTCAATTTTCATTTCCTCGGGAGATCTTCCCCAACGAAGTTTTATCAATGCGGATTGACCTCCAATGACATTGGCAGATCCATGAAGAAGTTGGGCTGCAGTGACTCCTCCTGCCAATTGCCTGTAGATGGAGATGTCGTCCGGACTCACAACATCTGAAATGCTTACCTCGGCAGAAACTACCTGACCTCCTTCATTTACGCCTCTTGCGATGGCGATGTGCGAATGTTCATCAATGATGCCTGAAGTAAGGTGTAAGCCTTTTCCATTCACGAATTTCGCGCCGGCCGGAAAGCCAATTCTGTTTTTGCCAACGTAGGTAATTTTCCCGTTTTCAGTACAAACATATCCACTCTCAATGATCCCATAGGTTTCATTGGTCCAAATGGTGACGTTTTCAAAAACAAGGGGTGTGTTCGGGAGCAAATTTTGATGACCAAAAGCCATGTTTGGAAGCCAAATGTTTGGAATTTCGTGGGTGACTTTCTTTGCAACCTGGGTGGTGTCTTTTGCTTTAAACCTTCGAATGGCTGCCCATTGTCCCCAAGTACCATCAGGATAGCGCACATCGCCTTCCCAAACGCCTCCATTTCCGTTGATTTTCCCATGGAGCAAATAGGACAACCCAGGATTGTCGGGCAGCGAGAATTGCATGGAAACATCTTTATCGAGCAGTGAAAAGGTGACATTGCAAATGGAAGAATCTTGCTTAAATATCTTTAATTTTTTATCCCAAAACTCCTTATACATTGTCAACTTGGCGGCCGGTTTGATTGGGTCTCCTGAAAGTTGAAGCATCAGTTTAAGGTCGTTAAGGGTAAGGTTAAAATTGCCAAGAACATTCTGTGCGGGAGGGATTTTCAGGGTGATGGGTTGGCCCAATTGCCAAGATTCAATCGTTTCTGCTTCGAACAAAAACGGATCTTTTGAAAAGATTGTAAAACTTGCAAATTTCCCTGTGTCGAGAGACCCCATGTTGGACGATTGGTTGAGGAAAGTTGCCGGCGTTAAGGTTAAACCGGCTAAAACATCCATGGGATTGGTTCCCAATTGAATCATTTTTCGAATGTTTTTCCAAAAATCTGAAGCAGGGGTACCAAAGGATGTAATGGCAACAGGAATTTGGTTTTCAATTAAGATGCGGAAATTGTAGGGTGCCAATTCCCAATGTTTTAAATCGCTTAGCGGTATGTTTCGTGCGACATAAGGATCTGCAATGTTAAACGGCTTAGGGAAATTAATTGGCACAACCAAGCGAGGGTTTAAGGTCCGAATCTTTTCCGCAACTGCGTAATCATTTCCCGAGGTAATGTAAATAAAGGGCGTAGAAAACTCTTTGGCAATGTTGTTCGCTCTGTAAACATCCCATTTGTCATCTATTTTGAAAAAATGGACACTCTTTTCTTGCTGCGACCACGCTTGCATGCAAACTTTACCCATGGAAGCTTCTGGGTGATTTTGAAAATATTTCAAATCGTAAAATCCTTGTCTGAGTAAGGCGATGGAACCCATCAGTGAGGAAGGGTAAGATTGTTTAGAAACCCCTTTAGAAAAGGAATAGTAAGATGCAATGTCTGTTGCTAAGGTTGACTCAAAAATCTCGTTTTCGGACAAAGACACCAAGGGTGCGGTGCCTCGAACAATTCCATCCATTTGATGTGGAACCATAAAACCAAACCCTATTTGTTGCCACTCTGTTTTTTGTTTCGCTTCGATGTTTAATATATCAATGGCCCTTGTTTCAGGGTGAATCGCTTCGTTCCAATAGCCATCTCCATTTTTCGAAGTTTCAATTTGCGGATAATTACTGTGGTAGTTTGAGCTTGCTTTTTGCACACCTAAATCTGTATACAATTCTATGAATGCCGGCAAAACGGTCATCCCTTGACGGTTCACTTCGACATAATCTTTTGGTACAGCAATCCATTTTCCGATTTCCTTGATTTTTTGGTCTTCTATTAAAAGGGTAGCATTTTCAATTTTTTCTCCAGGATTGACATAGACATCAACATGGGTAAGGGCGTATTTATTCCCTTTGGTTTCTTGAATTCCATTTAAAGGACGTTGTTGACCCAATAAAAAGAAGTGAAATACCGCAGCAACAAAAAGGAGGGAAAAGGGGAGCAATCTCATTTGCATTTGCTAAAATTACGGAAAGAAATTATACTAAGACATATTTCATCGCTTCGCGGTAAGCCAAACCTTTAAGCTCTTCCTCCAAAACTGTCTGCTTCACCCAATGAGGATTCCATTTAGAAACTTCGCGAAGCGACCAACCAATGGCCTTCTGAATGAAAAATTCTTTATTGCTTTTAAATTTACCAATGTAGTATTTTAAGCGCTCTAAATCTGTGGTTTCTTTGAATTTAAGTTGGTAAATAAGGCAGGTTCGATGAATCCAAAAAGAATCATGGTTTTCCCACTGTTTCAATACTTCATCCATCTGTTTTGGAAATTTCTTCGCAAACTTACCCACCATGTGGCTGGCCAATGAATCGACGGAATCCCACCAAGATTTTTCAGTGATCAACGTCTCCAAGAGTTGTATGTCATTGATCTCAATTTCTTTGACAGGCCAATGAATCATCCAATCAATTGCCAGTAATTGATATTCACGTGGATCCGCATCCCACATTTGCATGACCCAATCTCTTTTGGTAGCGGGTGAGATGTCCTGCGTAAATTCTTCTTTCCAATTTTTTAATATGGTTTTTCGCGGTGTGCTCATCACGCCATAAAATGGAAACTTGTTTTTTAAATATGCTTCCATCTGTGTCGCGCGTATTCCGTCAGAATGTTTCATTAGCTGGGCCTTCAACCCCTCCATTGCCGTCATAGATGATGTAAAAATTAAGTTAGCGTGAAGTTATGGTCGCATCGTGTCATCTCAAAAAAAATCCAAAGGACTTCACATTCAAAATTATAACTTTGTAGTGTAAAACATCTCCACATGGCAACCAAAATAAAGCAAATTGTTCTTTTTTCTTTTGTTCTTGCCTTTCCGTTTTTTTATTTTTCCCAAACATTGATCATCAATGAATTAAGCCAAGGTCCATCGGGTGCGAAAGAATTTGTTGAATTTTTGGTTGTACCAACCGGGGTAATAAATCCTTGTCAACAAAATGCCTCTTGTTTAGACCTGCGGGGGTGGATTTTTGACGACAACAACACCTACTTTACACCAGGCAATACGTCAGGTGTGGGATTGGCACAGGGCGCTTTGCGTTTTTCAAACAGTGCCTTTTGGTCTTGCATCCCTGTGGGAACCTTAATTGTCGTTTACAATGATGCCGACATCAATTCATCTTTGCCCGGAAATGATGTGAGCATGGCTGATGGAAATTGTAGGTTGGTCATTCCTGCATCCTCGGGCTTAATAGAGGTAAATATCAACAATCCTTCTGCCGCTTCGCCTTTGGTTTATCCGCTTGCGGGATGGACCCCAGGGGGAATTTGGACGACCACAGGAATGGCAAATGGTGGAGATTCGTATCAAATTTACTCACCCCTTAATACCAACATCCCAGCGTTTGCTGTAAGCTGGGGAAACAATTCAAGCAATACAATCATTTATTTTGTTGGTCCTGCCACAGGTTCCACTTATTATTTCAACAGCAACACCAACAACCCTTTTCTTCAAGCCAATTGGTCCAGTGCTTCTTCGGCAGGCGGAGACACCCCGGGAGCGGGAAACAATGCGAATAACATCGCATACATTAATTCACTCACCAATAACTGCTCACCCATACAACCCCTATTGGCCAATCCCTCTGCTGTAAACAGTCTTTGTGCATGCAATGGGTCCGTTAACGCAGCGCCGACAGGAGGAGCTGGGTATACCTATCAATGGACCAATGCCCTTGGTCAAAACATTGGGGCCACCGCATCGGTTTCGAATCTCTGCGCAGGTTGGTATTATGTGCAAGTTGGCTCTGGTGCTTGTACCATTAACGACAGCGTACAAATCATTAACAATGGGATCCCTGTGGTTCCTTCGTTCTCGGCTATGGGACCCTATTGTTTGAATGGTGTCCCGGGAATTTTGCCCAATGCTTCGAACAACGGAATCAACGGAACGTGGAATCCGCCGGTGATCAATACGAGTGTGGTTGGGAATGCGACTTACACCTTTACGCCTGCGGCAGGACAGTGTGCGAGCAACGCAACGCTAACCGTTAACACGACCAATTCCGTGAATCCAACGTTCACGGCTATGGGACCCTATTGTTTGAATGGTGTCCCGGGAATTTTGCCCAATGCTTCGAACAACGGAATCAATGGAACGTGGAATCCGCCGGTGATCAATACGAGTGTGGTTGGGAATGCGACTTACACCTTTACGCCTGCGGCAGGACAGTGTGCGAGCAACGCAACGCTAACCGTTAACACGACCAATTCAGTGAATCCAACTTTCACGGCAATGGGTCCTTATTGTTTGAATGGTGTCCCGGGAATTTTGCCCAACATTTCGAACAACGGAATCAATGGAACGTGGAATCCGCCGGTGATCAATACAAGTGTGGTTGGGAATGCGACTTACACCTTTACGCCTGCGGCAGGACAGTGTGCGAGCAACGCAACGCTAACCGTTAACACGACCAATTCCGTGAATCCAACTTTCACCGCAATGGGTCCTTACTGTTTGAATGGTGTCCCGGGAATTTTGCCCAATGCTTCGAACAACGGAATCAACGGAACATGGAATCCGCCGGTGATCAATACGAGTGTGGTTGGGAATGCGACTTACACCTTTACGCCTGCGGCAGGACAATGTGCGAGCAGCGCAACGCTAAACGTTAACACGACCAACTCCATCAACCCAACGTTCACCGCAATGGGTCCTTACTGTTTGAATGGTGTCCCGGGAATTTTGCCCAATGCTTCGAACAACGGAATCAACGGAACGTGGAATCCACCGGTGATCAATACGAGTGTGGTTGGGAATGCGACTTACACCTTTACGCCTGCGGCAGGACAGTGTGCGAGCAACGCAACGCTAACCGTTAACACGACCAACTCCATCAACCCAACGTTCACCGCAATGGGTCCTTACTGTTTGAATGGTGTCCCGGGAATTTTGCCCAATGCTTCGAACAACGGAATCAACGGAACGTGGAATCCGCCGGTGATCAATACGAGTGTGGTTGGGAATGCGACTTACACCTTTACGCCTGCGGCAGGACAATGTGCGAGCAGCGCAACGCTAAACGTTAACACAACCAACTCCATCAACCCAACGTTCACCGCAATGGGTCCTTACTGTTTGAATGGTGTCCCGGGAATTTTGCCCAATGCTTCGAACAACGGAATCAACGGAACGTGGAATCCACCGGTAATCAATACGAGTGTGGTTGGGAATGCCACTTACACCTTTACGCCTGCGGCAGGACAATGTGCGAGCAGCGCAACGCTAACCGTTAACACGACCAATTCAGTGAATCCAACGTTCACCGCAATGGGACCTTATTGTGTAAATTCCGCTCCTGGTATTTTGCCCAACATTTCGAACAACGGAATCAACGGAACGTGGAATCCGCCGGTGATCAATACAGTTGTGATGGGAAATTCCAATTATGTTTTCACGCCTTCAGCTGGACAGTGTGGGGATACTGCTATGTTAACGATACTTGTAGACAACCAAGTGTTGCCTGTTTTCAACCCACAAGGTCCGTTTTGTTTAAACACAAATGTCCCAAATCTTCCCAACACCTCTGTGAATGGAATCAGTGGTACATGGATACCGCCTGTAGTGAACACTTCCAACATCGGCAGTACGGTTTACACCTTCATACCCAATGTGGGTCAATGTGGAGACACCAACATATTACAAATACAAATTGTAGACAGTATCCAGCCAAATTTCAATGTGCTAGGTCCCTATTGTTTAAATGAGGTCGCTCCAAATTTACCTGGAACTTCTTTAAATGGAATCAATGGCACATGGAATCCACCGATGGTCAATACTTTGGCAATTGGAACTACAACGTACACATTTACGCCTAGCAATGCAGGGTGTGCAACCAACGCGAATGTTGACATTACGATCAACTCCATTGGTGTATTTGCAGGAAATGACACTACCCTTTGTTCGGGTCAAACACTTGTTTTAACTGCAAATGGTGCCAACACCTATGTTTGGAACAATGGGGTTGTGAATGGGGTTTCCTTTATGCCTGTTGTCAGCGGGAATTACATTGTTTGTGGAACGGTAGGCGCTTGCAGTGCTTGCGATACACTTGTGGTTACATTGATTCCTACACCAAATGTTTCCTTCGGATCTGTTGTGAATGGAAATGACGTACAGTATCAATACACGGGCAGTCTTGCTCAAGGGTATCAATGGAACTTTGGCGATGGGAATTCCTCAAATATGGCCAATCCCCTTAATACGTATGCTTTGTCAGGGGTTTACAATGTTACCTTAACGGCAAACAATGGTCCATGTGTGGGATCAGCGACCAACCAAGTCATTGTTTACGGACCTGAATCTGTGATTGAACCCATTAACGTCATCACGCCCAATGGGGACAATGTGAATGACGTATTCGATTTGAATTTAGTAGGGTACAAGAAACTTCAAGGTGTGATATTAAACCGATGGGGAAATGTGATGGCAATTCTTACAACGGGTTCTATGACTTGGGACGGAACCTCAAACGGAAAACTTGCCGATGAGGGGGTATATTTCTACCAATTTGAAGTAGAACATTTTTCTGGAAAGAAGGACTTTCACCAAGGATTTCTTCATTTGTACAGATAAAAAAAGGCAAATCATAAGCCGGGTTCTGTACACTCAATCACACGTGATCTCGCTGTCTATCATTTATCTAGCACTGACGTCACCATCAGCGTCAATCGACCTACCCTCCAAGATCGGGCGAGCAGCCCTTAATGTCAATGACATACTTGGTATACATGGTCTTTCAGCTCGTAAGGTTTACCCTGCCTCCTCCATCACTGCAGGAGCGGTGAGCTCTTACCTCCCCTTTTCACCTTTTCCCCAACGAAGCAAGCTTGCTGAGGTAGTTTATTTTCTGCGGCACTTTCTGTATCCCTAAAAGGAACCCTTCCCGTTAGGAAGTACGATGCTCTGCGCTGCCCGGACTTTCCTCCCTCCCGTAAAAACGAGAGAGCGATAGACTGATTTGCCGACGCAAAGGTATAGATTACAATTTGATAAGGCTAATAACTTTGAAATCGCCTGATGCCTTAATTCGCAATTGGTAGCTTCCGGCTGCCACGTCAGATAAATCCAACGATGCATTGTTTTCACCTTTAAAGGATTTTTTCAACACTTCTTTACCAGATCGGTCGACCAGAGTGATTTCTTGAATTTCGGTCTCTGATTGTATAAACACTTCGTTTGTTACAGGATTTGGGCCCATAGTAACAACTAATTTTGCTTCATCCAGTCCTGCGTCCAATCCCAAATAGTCTTGTTGATACTCAACGGAATTGATGGTTCCATTCACTTCAATGGCTTTTAGCAACCATTCTTTTTCACCATTTGCAAACCACTCATATTCTGTTGTTTGTGTAGGGGGAGTTCCAAACCATGTTCCCGCCCCAAAAAACGTTTGGTAAACGGAATCGATTTCTGAGATGTTATGCCTCAACCGCAAGGTTTGAAAGGTTCCTTTCGGCGTAATTAAGGTTCCCCATCCATCTACAGAGGTCGAACGTTGACGGTATTGTTTGATTTTAAAATCGATGACTGGGTTCAAATCTATGTAGGTATAGCCCCTAGAAAAATGATTATCGTTGTATGACAAAGGCAATTTGTACCTGGTTTCGATGGTGTCTGATTTAAAAGGCACGCCTTGGCCGTTTACACTGATTGAGTAACCAAGCGAGGTTATAGAATCAGCCATCCTTTTTGTGTATTGATTTAAATCACTAAGGGTAACCGGTAAAAACTGGGAAAGTTGTGCCAATGGCAAATCGTTCGTTGGATTGAAATAGGTTGCTTTATAATTGGTCGATGCCAAAGGACCGTAGGTTGTAAAAACAAGAATGGAAGCAAACCCGATGGGGTTGTATTGTTTCAGGTATTGTGAAGTTGGGGTTAAACTGCTGAAGTCCCAGGTAACATTGGCACCTGTGGTGGCAAAATCCAATGCGCCGCCCGTTGTTTGACTGATGCGAACGGTATCACCTGCGGTAGCGAAATCATTCACTGAAACAGTGATTTGTGCAAAAGAAGAAGTGTATAAACACAAAAGGGCGATGAGAATCCTTGGTTTCATAGTTAAAATTTGGTTGGTTAAAATTACGACAAAAACGAATGGAAATAAAAACGCTAGTATCTTTAACCCGGTGAAAGAAGAATTTGACTTTATTGAAGAGCTCAACCTCTTGGCGAATGAATTAAAGGCATTTCGTTCCAATGATTTATTGGTAAACCTAAATGAAGACGCCGTATTTCCATGGCAAGGAGAACAACAACCGCTGAACAGCGACCTTCAAAAACTGATCAAGGAAGCCCATAAATTTGAGCAAAACCAAGGCATTCATCCCTTATGCCTGAGTGAAGGCGTTCTTAAAACCACCTATAAAGACAAGGAGATTGTTTGCCCTGTTTTCTTGTATTACGTTACCCCTACCACCTCGGTCCCAAAGGATGAAGTACGGTGGACGGTAGCTGAGGAAACCTGTTTTGTGAATCCCTTTTTGACAACCATGTTCGAAACGGAGGTATTGCCCACAGATGAAGACCCTAAATCCTTTTGGACAGCATGGTTGCAGCAAGAGGGACTCCATTTCGAGCCAGACGTGAAATACCTTGGGAATTTCCATCCCTTTCGTTATGCACTGTTGAAGGATATTTCTGGTCTTCTGGAAAACGAAAAAGGGAAAAAACTGTCCTTCCTGTTTTCCGACGAAATGGGTTCTCCCACAAAAATCAAAATACCAAGTGGGTATTTGTTCGGTATAGACGGATCCCAAAACCAAGCATTGAATGCTGCATATCAAGGCCACACAGTCGTACAAGGTCCGCCAGGCACTGGGAAATCACAAGTGATTGGTAACCTTTTAGGCAAAGCCCTATTCGACCAAAAAAAGCTGCTGGTTTGTGCACAAAAAAAGCAAGCCTTGGAAGTGATTTTCGCAAAACTAAAATCCATTGGATTGGATGATTTTTGCATCTTAAAACCGGTTGAAGCAAGTTCAAAAAGTGTGGTTAAATCCATTGAACACACTTGGAAAAAGCTTGAAGAAAAAACCAATCCCCAATACAAGGAATCCAACTTCGAATTTGACTTACAGAAAACCCAAAACCTTCTGACCACCTATCATCAAGAAGGCCTAATTGGTAAACTAAGCCCAAAAGCTTTCTTAGAAATCTCGGCAATCAACCTGAAGGACAAGCACACATTTGTTTCCGGACTGCCGTCGTTTGACCTTTGGCACGAATCTCAAAAAGCTTTAGCATCCCTACCCGAATCTTTACTGGTTTCACTTTCCTTTTTACAATTTAACGGGAATCTTTCTTTGGCATATGAGGACATTCTGGCGCGTACAGAAAAAAGCATCAAACGCTTGGAAGATTTAAAATTAACGGATTCCAGTTTTTCAGGTCTTCGCACAAAGTTTATGCATGCACAATTGGTTCATACCTATGGTTCCGAGCACGCTCAAAAATGCCTTGCATGGATCCCAAAATCGAGTAAGATTGAAAAACTTCAACGAAAAAAAGCAAAAATAGCTTTGGAAATCGAGGCGTTTAATGCAGATTCCTCTGCATGGAAAAAAATCCCTTCCTTCTCGGAGCTCACCTTTTTAACTGCGGCATTTCAACAAACTGGATTTTTATCCTCCTTTAAGAAGGTCAAGTTACGTAAAACATGGCTAAGAACCCCCGAAGTAGATTTGGTCCCTTTGATGAAGAAAACCGTCATCTACCATGACCTCTTAAAAATGCAACACTCGGTTAACCAAGAATTTCTAACCTTAGGATTTTTAGATACGGCAACAGAACTCCCGCTTTTCAATGCCTTCAAGGCGATGTACGACTCAGAAAATTTTAAAATTTTCCACGCTTTTTCCACGCAAGAAATACAGTTTTACCGCACACACTTTTCTGACTTAAACGCCTTATTTCATGAATTAAAAACACATTATTTCTGGGAAGAAAATCACAATCCACATGCTTTGTTGCGTTCCTTTTTAGCCAATTTTAACGATGGGATAAAACATCTAAAAACATGGGATTCATTGCCCCCTGTCCTGCGTCAATCGTTTCGACACCATCAGAAAAAAGACAAGTTAGCACAAGCCATCGTGTCGAGCACATGGTCGCAATTTGTCATGGCACACCCTTCCTTTGAAAGTTTTGCACGGGAGGGAATGCTCCTTCGCACAAGCGTATTGGGAGGGACTTTTCACCAAGCATCGCTGTCTTTTGCGGAAGCCATTGAATCAAAAAGGAAGCAAAAATTCGAGGCATACCACGACTTGATGGGAAAACCGAATCATAAATTAACGCCAGAAGATAAGGACTTCAAACGGATTTTGGTTCAGGGAAAGCGAATATTGGTCAAAGCGTTTAATCGGCAGCGAAACTTCCCTAGTATTCGAATGTTGATGATGGGAGATGCAAGGCACTGGATCCAAGTTTTAAAACCTGTTTGGTTAAGCAGCCCGTTGCAATTGGCAGAGGACTTTCCTTTGGAACCACAACTCTTCGATTACGGCATTTTTGATGAAGCGAGTCAGATACCGCTTTCAAATGCTTTGGGGGCAATGTTCCGGAGTGAGAAAATACTTGTTTCTGGAGATTCTCAACAAATGCCGCCGATTCAGTTTTTTCAGACGGGTGCGTTGGAGCAGGTTTCATTGTTAGACCACAGCGCATATTACCTGGCGAATTTTCAATTAAGGTTTCATTACCGCGCCGAACAACCTGAACTTATTGCCTTTTCCAATCGGTATTTTTACAATGATTCGTTGATCGCTTTCCCTTCTTACCCCAAGAAACCCTCCCTTTTCTGGCATTACATCAAGGATGGAATGTTTGAAAACGGCGAGAATGATGTCGAAAATGAAGCGGTGGCCAAGCTGGTAAGACAGGCATTGACGGTTGGGGAATCAAAAATCGGGGTGGTTACTTTTTCTGAAAAGCAATTACAAGCCCTGATGAAAAAGTTCAGTTGGGAGGAGCGTGTTGTGCTTGCGGAGCGTATAGAAAAAGGCCTTATGTTTATGAAAACCTTGGAACAGGTACAAGGGGATGAATGTGATGAGATCATCGTGGCGTTTGGGTACGGTAAAAATGCACTTGGTAAATTCGAAATGCGTTTTGGTCCATTGAATTTAGAAAGTGGTCGGAAAAGGTTGAACGTCTTGTTTTCAAGGGCAAGAAAAAAAATACATTTTGTTTCTTCCGTACGTAGGGAGGACTTTCCTGTTTCAAGCAATGAATCCATTCGACTCTTAACCAAATGGTTTGAATTTTTGAGCGAGCCAAAAGATCAGATTGATTTTCATTTTCCCCTTGAGGCAGTCTACCAACACCAGAACAACCAACTCATTTTCAAAAATTTAGCCGACATTTCACCTTCGGTATTTGACTTGGTCTCAATTGTATCCGTGTTGGAGCAGCGGGGTTGGGAAATCAAAGAGTCGGCTTCCTTTTAGGAACGGGGTCGTGACCATGGCCACCCCAGGGATGGCATTTTGAAATTCTACGCAATCCTAACCATGTGCCTTTGATCAATCCCCATTCTTTTAAAGATTCAATCATGTAGGTGGAACACGTGGGTGTAAACCTGCAACTGGGAGGAAATAAGGGCGAAATTAAATACTGATACCCTTTCACCAACAATAGAAAAGGAAATATGGCAATCTTTCGAAATACGGACATTTTCAAAGTTAAGGATTAAAAAAGCAATGTTTGTAAATACCGTGGATAAGAAAAGTGAGGTGACAAATAATCTGTAAATTCACCCATGCAAAAAAAAGGAATTGTCATTCTCTCCATGGTTTTAAGTATCCCTTTGTTTAACACGCTAGGTCAAAGTTGGTCCCACGAACAAATTAGGGTAAAAACAAAAAGTACCTTGAACACGATCATGGGTGCAGACGCCTTGTTTGAGGACCGGTGGACAGAGTTACCACAACCAAAATTTTGGAAACGAATCATGACTTTATCTCCGGATACTTGTTTGGTAAACGTTGCCAAAAACAGATTGATTGTAGATCAAATGAGTATCAAGGCTTGGCATTCAAAATCTGAAATTGAAAAGGAGATGTACAAAAAGGACATCCGGAAAGCGAATGGATTGGATTCGAACGAAAACATTTACATTACGACCGGTAAAAGTGACTTCTATCGTTTTCATGAAGTGTATCCTTCCTTGGGGAAAGGAATTGAGGCATTTGAAAACAATCATGTTGACCCTTGGTATGCACAAGCCATATTGTTAATCGAAAGCCCTGCCCAACTTAAAAAATCTGTGAGTGGTGCCTATGGACCGTTTCAGCTGATGCCTTCTGTTGCAAAAAATTACGGTTTGATTGTGAATGCTACGAAAGATGAACGCGCCCTTTTTGATCGAAGTGCGTATGCCGCGAGCCAGCTCATCAAAACTTCATGCATCCCTTCGGCAAAAAAAATAGTAAGCCAATATGGATTAAGTTATTCGGAAAATGACCTTTGGTTTCGATTGTTGGTCATGCATGTCTATCATGCCGGAGCTCAAAATGTTGCTGCGGTGGTCTCCCGAATTAATCCACAAGCAGGTTCAAAAGAGTTGATCCAAAAAATGTGGGTGACCAGCGCTGCAAGTTTTGGAAACAACTCCCAAAATTACAGTCAACTTGTCCTGGCTGCGCAATGGATGTTACACGATTATGTATATTCCCGGTGTGACGAGGTCGAATCATGTGCTAAGAAATAGCATACCACATTTCTCCGCTTCTTAGGTCTAAATTCGTTGGGAAATTTGTCTCAAACACCCCGCCTGTACCCAAACCTTGAGGCAGTAAATCGGAGTAGGCTCCTGCAAGCTGCGCAATAACATTCAAACCAACATTCGATTCTAAAGCCGAGGTTAGCCACCACCCTATCCCTAAACTTTCAGCCAATTGTATCCATTCTTGTGCACCGCGGATGCCTCCATGTAAACTTGGTTTTAAAATAATGTATTGAGGTTTAATCGTTTCCAACAGTTTGGTTTTGGATTCAATGCCTGAACATCCAATTAAAGATTCGTCGAGGGCAATGGGAACGATGTTTAAAGTCGCCAATTCTGCCAAAAGCAGAGGGTCTGAAACGCCAGAAGGTTGTTCGATGGAGTGGACGTCTAAATTGCGTAAAGCTTCGAGGACATCAAACACATTTGACCGCTTAAATGCTCCATTGGCATCTACGCGCACAGTGAGTTTTTCCTTCGGGAAGCGAGCGCGTAAATCGGTTAGCATCTTCAATTCGGCGTCCCAATCCATGGTGCCGATTTTATATTTCAGGACCGAATATCCTTCGTCAAGTTTTCGTTGGGTTTGGGCATTCATAAATTCGATGGTTCCCATCCAAATGAGCCCATTGATCGGGATGGAACGTTTACCTTGGGTAAAAGAATTGTCAAAAAGCACCCCTTTCGTTGAGGACAATAGGTCTAAAATTGCCCCCTCTATTCCAAAACACAGGGAAGGGAATTTTAACAGTTTGGGGAAAAAATGCGTAAGGTTTTCGTACAAGGTAACCAAAGGTTCCTTCACCTTAAGGAATGCAATTACAAAATCTGTCAACTCTTTTTCATACTGCTGGTCATTTTCATAATCCGGGGAAAGTCCTTCAATGATGCTGCATTCTCCGATGCCAATGTTCCCATTATCTTGTAAGGAAAGCAACCACAGTTTCTTCTTGTGCATCACCCCTCTGCTGGTACCACCCGGAATTTTGAAGGTTAATTCATGTTTTTGAAAGGAAAGTGTTCTGTTTACATCCATTTTGAATACCACATTTGAAAAGTTAGAAAATACCACGTTTTCAATCCCTCTCCATTGTTTCCATTGAGGAAGGACTGAATCATTTTTTGTAGGATGGGCGGGTTAAAAATTCCTTGTTTCACAAGAAAATCCGTTTCCGAAAATTGTTTTAAGCGATCGCTTAATTTTGTTCGCATCCATTCATTAATCGGAATGGCAAACCCTTTTTTGGGACCTTCCAATAGGTTTTTTGGGACCATGTCATGGGCGATGGATTTAAGCAAAATCTTGGTTTCATTTGCGTTGCATTTAAACGCATCTGGAATTTGCGCCATGAAAGCAATCAGTTCATGATCTAAAAAGGGCTCTCTGCCTTCCAAACCGACGGCCATCGTAGCGCGGTCAACTTTATGAAGAATGTCGTTGGGAAGGTAGTTGGTGAAATCGTTCCACATCAATTCACTTAAAGGAGAAGATAAACCGCTTAGTTTTTGCATTTCCAACGGGACTTCAAAGGACTTCAGGTAGAGATGCAATGCATCATCTTGGATGGCTTTGGTCATGGAATCCAGGTAATGATCGGTTGAAAAATCGGAGAACAACCCTGAAAATTTAGAGAGCCGTTGAATGCTCAATTCATTGATTGCAACCTTACTGAGGATGGGAAGAGACTGTTTTATGCCGAACGCGATGGCCTTTCCGAGTGGTTTTGGAATGTTTTTAAGAACCTGAGGGATTTTAAAATAATACTGATACCGATTGTAACCCCCAAAAATTTCATCACCCCCATCTGCGCTTAAGGCGACCTTTATTTCCTTTTGCGCATACTTGGCAACCAAGAAAGTTGGAATCGCACTGCTGTCACCAAAAGGTTCGTCGAACAGCGTGGGCAATTGGTCAATGATGTCAATCGCTTCAGTTACTTCGCAAGAAATTTCGGTGTGATCACACCCCAAAAAGGATGCGATTTTCTTTGCTTTAGGCCCTTCGTTTAGTCCAATGTTCGGAACCGATACTGTATAGGTTTTAAGAGGGGAAGTTTGATGCTGCTGAAGGATGGCTGCGGTAGTGGTGCTGTCGTAACCACTGGACAAAAACAAACCAACGGGGACATCAGAAACCATGCGTGCGAGCACAGAAGCTTCGAGAAGGGTTTTTGTTTTTTCTTTGGCTTCTTCGAAACCCAAATTTAATTTTGGTGCTTGGTAAAAAGAATCTACTTTCCAATAGGTTTCAAGGTCCATTCGCAACGTTTCCACCTTTATTTTCATGAAAGTACCTGGCATCAATTTGAAGGTGTTTTTGAAGATGGACAAAGGCGCTGGGACATTGCCATATTGCATAAAACGGGCAAGACCTTGAAAACAAATTTCTTTGACAAAACCCGGGTGTTGGTGAAAACTTTTCAGCTCAGAGGCAAACAAAAACAGCCCGTTATGGAGGTAATAATACAGGGGTTTAACACCCACACGATCCCTAAATATGTAAAACGCCTGTTTGTTTCGATCGTAGAGGCAAATGACAAACATCCCTTTACACTTATGAATAAAATCGGGTCCCCATTCGCCAAATGCATGAAGGATTACCTCGGTGTCCGATCCAGTGGTAAATTGATGCCCTTTGTCTTTGAGCAGATTTTTAATCTCGTTGAAATTGTAAATCTCTCCATTGTAAACAAGGGTTAGGTGTTCCCAATGCATGGGTTGATGACTGTTCTCTGAGGTGTCAATTACGGAGAGCCTTCGATGTGCCATTCCTACGTAAACGGAACCTACCTGCTGTGAAAATTGATTTCCAAAGTCAGGGCCACGATGGGATAAAGCGGTTCCCATTTTTAACAAAATCGCTTCGTTAGAAGTTCCTGTAAGGTCAATGATGCCTGAAAGTCCACACATGGTTTATTCGCTTAAAATTTTGTTAGATGTCCGATACGACAGAATGAGAAAAAAGAAAGGTAAAACAATCGATCGAATGCGCACCAAAACCCCGAAAAGAATGGATGTATACCCAGCCATAAAACCAACAATCATGACAAAAACAAGTGCATAAACCCCAAATTCACTGGTTAAAAGTTTATTAACATTGGCAACCAGTTTACGGTTAAACAGGTAGGTTAGGGAATAAAAAATAAGCAACAAACTTTCAATGCCATTCATGATAAAGTTGACACTTAAAGATTCCGTGATGAAAGGCCTGTAAAGTGAAACAAACAAGGCGCTTGGAAAAATGGATATAAAACTTACCAAGGATGCATCTGTCTGCGCCAATTCATATCGTGCACCGGTATAAAGTGGGTTGTTGCTGAAATCAGATTGGGTAATTTGTGCTTCCGCAATTAAGGCTTGTGTTTGGGAGGCATTGAACAAAAAATATAAAGATATCAATGCGGCCACATAAACAAAAGAAATGAATACTATCCGAACAAAACCTTTCCCACGCAAGGAATTGCCATAACGTGTAGCCAATGCGAGTCCAAATGGGATAACGATGGCGATGGCAATGAAATGCCTTAAATAATAGAGGATGTACAAGGAAATCAGGATGAAGAAAATTCGTCTAACGGGCCATTTCGAGTAATCTTTTAAGATAGAAAAAAGCAGGTAAATGGTAAACAAAGCGGAAATGTAGATGATGGTGTCTTTGTTAATACCGGAGGACCAAAATGCGACCGAAGGAAAAAAAAGGAACGCAAAAGCTATGGACTTTTCGGAAAACGATTCATGGTCAGAAAGCCAAACTGAAAGCACCCAAGAAATTGAGAAAGCTAACGTAGCAATGATCAACGTAGCTGCCCAAAAGCTGTTAAACGATAGGATGGAAATTAAGGAAATCAATTTGGCCGCATTCCATGCTTCTAATTCTCTCCAGATCCACCCGGGTGGATAACCTGTTTCGTGGTTGAAATGGTAAGTAATTCCTAGGAGTTTATTCGAATTAAATACTTCATCCAAATATCCAGAAGGATTGGACAAAAACAAACGGTTTAAACAGCCCGCACTTTCCCAGTAGGCTACAACATCACCGCCATCTAGGATAAATAGGTATACCACAGAAAACACCAAGGCCATTCCTATTTTAAAAGCCAAGCCTGGATAAAAATACTTGGATAATTTCTCGCTCGGGAAGCTTGCTTTTATGAATCGGACCAAAAAACCCAGAAGGATCAGCCAAAGCACGACGCTAAAAAGGTCAGTCAGGGAAAAAAGTCCATCGAATTGATTCACAAATCAAAGATAGTGATTCCTTAACTGTGGTGGTACTTTTCTCCTTTTCGTATTGTGCAAGCGCGGTACAGCTGTTCTAGGAAAATCGTTCTCACCAACTGATGCGAGAAAGTCATCTTGGAAAGGGAAACAAGTTCGTTGGCGCGTGATTTCACCGCATCTGAAAATCCAAATGCACCTCCAATGCAAAATACCAAAGACTTTGTACTTGAATCTTGGCGTGACCCAATAAAATTTGAAAAACCTACGGAATCCATCAATTTACCATGCTCATCTAATAGAACAAGGGTATCATCGTCATTAATTTTTGCAAGAAACAATTCTCCTTCTTTTACCTTGATTTGTTCGTGGGACAGGGAACGTGCATTTTTTACATCCGGAAGATCCAATCGTTCCAAGGGTATGTAATGCTTGAGGCGTTTCTGGTATTCATTTTCCATTTCCACCAATGCGGGAAAGGATGTTTTTCCTATGGTTAGGATTTTCACCTTCATGTCGAACAGGGATTATCTTTTTGTACGCACTTCATTCAGGGTACTAAAGAAAACAACACCATACCCGATGGCCAACATCAGGTGGAAAGGCACCATACCCAAATCACCGTGAATCAGTCGATTAACCGCTGTAAATCCAAAGGCTAACATAAAAAATCCTTCTGCCAAATTGATGATGGAGAGGCTTTTCTTGTCGTATTTATTCCCTGTAAATTCGTCTTTTTGTGCCACATTGAATTTAGGGGTTCTCACAAAAGAACTTTTGATTCGGAGGTAGCCCTCAATCACAGCGACCGCATTGCTAAGGGAAAGTGCCATGGAAACCGTAAGAAACTGAATGAACCTTGCGATAAAGTGAAAAAGATCCGAGAAGAATTTACCTGTTTTATCTCGGTATGAGGTCCAATAATAGAACGCCAAAAACACTGAACTCGAAAGGAAAAACGCACCAAACTGGATAAAGTAATTCAAGTCTGAAAAGGAGTCTTTGATGTGCAAAATCACCATGCTCAAGATGGAGAGAATAAGGATAAAGACAAAAACGGTTGAGTTGAATAAATGGGCAAAGCCATGCACCCTGTCAGAGAACTTAACCCCAGGTGAAGTCAGTAAACGTCGTCTCATTTTAATAAAGCACTCCGCCCCTCCTTTCATCCATCTGTGTTGTTGACTTTTCAGCGCGGACATGGTGATGGGTAATTCTGCTGGAGATTCTACCTCTTCTAAATATTGAAACTTCCACCCTTTCATTTGTGCCCTGTAGCTTAGGTCTAAGTCTTCCGTGATGGTATCATGTTCCCAACCCCCAGCATCTTCGATGCACTTTTTCCTCCAAATTCCTGCCGTACCATTGAAATTTATAAAATGTCCAGAAGAATTCCTTCCCTCCTGTTCGATGGCAAAATGGCCGTTTAATCCAAAAGCTTGAAGTTCCGTCAACAAAGAATATTTCTTATTGAGATGTCCCCAACGTGTTTGTACAACGCCAATGTTTTCATTGCCGAAATAAGGCATGGTGCGAAGCAAGAAATTCTCATCCGGGACAAAATCCGCATCAAAAATGGCAATAAATTCTCCTTCGACTTGATCCATGGCAGCGTCCAACGCCCCCGCTTTGTATCCTGTGCGGTCCGTTCTGTGAATGTGCTTAATGTTGATTCCTTTGGCTGCAATTTCCGCCACTTTTTTCGCAATGATATCCTTGGTTTCATCGGTAGAATCATCCAACACTTGGATGTGTAATTTATCCAAAGGATAGGATAATTTTGAAGCGGATTCAATGATTCTTTCGGCAACATACAATTCATTGTACATGGGCAACTGAATGGTTACCTTGGGTGCGTTTTCAATGTCAAAGTGTGGCATCGGCAACTTCTTTCTGCGTTTAGACTTTCGGTAGGCAATGGCCAAATTAAGTTGGATGACGCTGTAGAAGAAAATCAAGACCAAACAAACACCATAGATGATCAAAACAATTTTCGCCGTGAGGTGTGAGTAGTAATGTTCTTGGATGATTTTCTTTCCATTTTTATACACGGTTCGATCCCCCCAATTGAACATCCATGTGACTTTTAAATTGGCCGTAAAAGGTTCTTTGGTACTAAATGAATAATGAATAAGGTGTTCTCCTGGGTTGGTTTGAAAAACCTTAAGGGTATCGTTGCGATAATCTTTGTCCTTGATCATCAGGGTTGACGTTCCAATTGGGACATTTTTAAATACAAATTTACCATCGCCGTTTGTTTCCGCTTTAAACACTTTTTTATCTTCCGATATCAAGATAAGCTTTACCTTCTCCGCAGGATTTTTGGTTTTATAGTCTACCAAATTTCCTTCTATTCTTTTGGTGACTGGATTTAACACCAACAAGGATTTGTTCGCTAGAAATTGAAAAGAAAAACTTAAAAGAACGATGAAAAGGATATTTTTCATTGAAAAAGGTTAAAAAGTAGGTTTTATCTACCGCAAATATAATTTAATCTTTGATTAGTGTCATTTCATCCACCAAATGCTTCGCACCGGCATAGATGTCCATCACCCACAAAACATAGCGAATGTCGACGACAATGTTTCTGCATCGCGCCGGATCAAACATGAAATCGCTCATCGTACTTTCCCAAGATCTGTCGAAGTTTAACCCCATCAGATGTCCATTTTCATCCAATACGGGCGAACCTGAATTTCCTCCAGTTGTGTGGTTTGATCCTGTAAAACATACCCACAATTCCCCCTCTTGAGCATAAGGCCCATAGTTTTTTGATTCAGCAAGCGTTCGAAGTCTCGGTGTGATTTCAAAATCTGAATTTCCCGTTCTGTTTTTTGCCATAATGCCCTCCAAGGTCGTGTGTTCCTTGTACTTCATCCCATCAACCGGCTGAGATCCCTCGAGTTTTCCATACGTTATCCTAAGGGTTGAATTCGCATCGGGCCAGTGGGCTTTATCTGGGAACATGACGTATTTTCCTTCAACATAGATTTGCATCAGTCGGTTTAATTCGGTTTGATAAGATTTATACGCAGGAATGGTATTCGTTTCAAAGGCAGGATACAATTTGAAATAGTGAAGATATCCCTTGTCTTTTTGTAGGGTTTTGGCAGATTTTGAAGAGAGCTTTTTCAGGAACGAATAAAACCTTACTGAATCTGTAAAAATTGACTTTGTATAAATTTGTTCAGTTAATTGATCCCATTGTGCGGACGATAGTTCCAGGGTGGTATCCGTGTAGGTCATGTATTTTTCTGTAAGGCTCCTGAAAATGTTTTTATCGACATTGGCATTGTAATTTTTAAAAAATCCTTTGGCTCTGTTTTTTACTTTTTCAACTTCTTCCTTTCGTTTTTTCTCGTCAAACCCTGCATAATTTGTCGCCAATTCATTGGTAGCTTTTAGCAATTTAAAATACTCAGGTCCCACCATGAAATATTCAATTCCCATGGCATATTCAAATTCTGTTTGGGAATTTTTACCCACAAGGGCATTCAGGTTTACCAGGGCCTCTGCATATTTTTTCCAATCATCCTTTCCCGCCGCCCGGATTGTATATTCCTTTTCTTGGGCACGCTTTTCGTCCAATGCCCCCCGATTTTTGAGCCCTTCCACTTGACCCATCCATTTTTTCCAAGCGTTTGCGATGGAAGCTTGTTTTGCCGCATATTGAATGCGAATGAGGTCTGATGATTTCATCCCGTTGTCAATGATTTCCAAACTGTGGTCACGCATGTCAATCCTTGCAGGCCGTTCTTTTTCGATGATAAATTTCAAGTATTCAGAAACCACATGCTGTTCGGTTACACCCGGAAAACCATAGACCATTGTAAAATCTCCTTCTTCCCTGTTTTGGAAAGAAATGGGTAAAAAATGTAAAGGAACGTATGGTATGTTTTCTGGCGCATAAGCAGCTGGCTTGTTGTCCTTACCGGCATATACCCTGAAAACAGAAAAATCTCCCGTATGTCTTGGCCATACCCAGTTGTCGGTATCCCCACCAAATTTGCCAATTGCGTTGGGTGGTGTACCCACAAAACGGATGTCCTTAAACACTTCCTTCACCATTAAATAATAAGCGTTCCCGTAGTCAAATGCCTTAATTTCTGCCTCGTAATGCGTGCCTTCTACGGCCTTTTTCACAAGGTTTGATATGTTCAATGCAATGGTCGCCACATCCGATTTGTCCTTCGCGTTTTTTAGTACCGCGTCTGTTAAGTCTTCAATGCGTACAATCCGCGTTGCCGTCAAACCGGGATTTAACAATTCGTCTGTTTTGGTTTTGGCCCAAAATCCATTTTTCAAATAATCATTCGTTAAGCTTGAATGCGATTGTATTTGCGAATACCCACAGTGGTGATTGGTTAAAAGCAGTCCTTGACCTGAAACCAATTCTGCGGTACAGCCCCCTCCAAACTGAAAGATGGCATCTTTGATACTTGCTTGGTTTACACTGTAAATTTGTTCTGCCGTGAGCTTCATGCCTTTTGCTTGCATATCCGACTCAAAAGCCTTGATCAGCATAGGAATTAACATTCCCTCATCTGCCCGTAGCCATGACGTTAGCATTAAAAACAAGAGGGTAATAACTTTTAATCGCATGATGGTAATTTTTGCCGAAGATAATTGAAATCATTAAATCCAAATGGCATTCCCATGGATTCCTTACTTTTGCAGGCAAGTTATGGAGGTTGTTCACGATATTTCAGTACTGAAAAACTTAGTACATCCCATTGTTACCATTGGGACCTACGATGGTGTGCATTTGGGTCACCAAAAAATCATTCGTAGAATCATTGATAAAGCAAGAGAATCCCATCGTAAAAGCATCCTGATCACCTTCGATAACCATCCACGTAAAGTATTAATGGGTGATTCTGTACCCCTCTTGAACACCTTGGAGGAAAAAGCCGAATTGCTGAAAAAATTGGGATTGGATTACATGCTCGTCATTCCTTTTAACCAAGCGTTTGCCTCTAAAAGCGCCATTGATTTCATACAGGAATACCTAATTGACCAACTAAACATTGGTGAAATTGTGATTGGCCATGACCATCAATTTGGCAATAAACGGGAAGGAAACATGCAGTTATTGAAGGAGGTTTTACTTCCTATGAACAGGATCGTATCAGAAATAAGTGCTGAAGAAATAGACGAAGTGGTGGTGAGTTCATCCAAAATCCGAAAAGCCCTGGCAATGGGCGAGGTCGGACTTGCGAAAGAGTTATTGGGTTACGCTTATTTTTTACAAGGAGAGGTGGTGTTGGGAAACCAATTGGGTAGGACCTTGGGCTATCCAACGGCGAACCTCGCAATCCAAAATCCCGACAAATTGATCCCTGCAAATGGCGTTTATGCGGTTGAAGTAGAACATCTGGGAGTAATTCATAAAGGAATGATGAACATCGGCTTCCGACCGACGGTAGAGAAAACGTTGAAACGTGCGCTTGAAGTTCATTTATTCGACTTCAATTCCGATATTTACGGCAAGACATTAAAGGTCCATTTCCTTCGTAAAGTGAGAGAAGAAGTTAAATTTGCAGACCTGCCCGCATTAAAAAATCAATTGGCCATAGATGAAAAAAACATTCGCGATTTGTTTTCTTTGGTTTAGCGTTGTTTGCATTGCACAGAAAGACAAAGTTTACACCTTAAGTTCGTTGGCAACCGCGAACAAAGACAGCGTTTTCAAAATTGATTTAAGCAAAAATCACCTAACCTCCCTTCCTACGGAAATCTACCGTTGTAAGAACCTTACAGATTTGAATTTGTCCAAGAATAAAATTGAAATGCTTGGAGATTCACTTTCGGTTTTTCAAAACTTAAGGTCCTTGAACTTGGCACATAATAAACTGAAAGCCATTCCTTATGTCGTATTTACACTCACTTCCTTAACCAACCTAAGCTTCGCATCGAACCAAATTGAAATGATTCCCGATGAAATCACCTATTGCCAGAAACTTGAAACCATAGATTTTTACGACAATGCCATCGTTTCGATTTCCAACCAGTTAAAAACTTTACCGGCATTAAAATCCCTTGACTTGCGTGGCGTGATGTATGGACATGTGTTTCACCGTAAAATCAAGGACGATTTCAAGCATTGTAAAATCCTAATTGACCCTCCTTGTTCCTGCATGGACTAAAGCGTTGGTAAAAAAATAAACAACAATTTTCTTTTCCGCTCATTTCTAAGCCAATAAAAATTAACTTTAAGGCCATGAAATTCCTGTATTTCCTTTCATTGAATTTCTTCGTTTTCCCAATTTTCTTCGGGCAAAATTTTGTGTCCAATGGAAATTTTGAGTTTGGCGGAACCGGAAATGGATTTGTGAATGGGCTTGGGTATGTCTTTCAATCTCCACCCTTGTCAGGAATGTCTGCACCCGGAGAAATGACCGTCACCAATGATCCGCAAAATTTTAACAACGGCTTGTTCTTATCCATTTCTGACCACACAAGTGGGAATGGAAAAATGCTTGTCGTCGACGGAAGCAACCAAAACGGCAACCTTCCTTTTTGGGTGGCAGGAAACGCTGGCGGAGGCATTTGCAACCTCAGCGTTGGACAAACATACCTTTTTACGTATTGGTTGCATTCGGTCTCGTCACAGGTGAGTAACCCCATCACGCAAGCGGATGTGCAAGCAAATTTCACCAACGCAACAAACATTCAATTTTTAAACGCATCCTCCTTAGCACCGCTTCCCAATAACGGTTGGCAATCGTATGCATATGCGTTGGACGCCACAAATACCTGTGTCAACATCTCCATGTACGATGCAAACAGCGCTAGCCTTGGAAATGATTTTGCCGTAGATGACATAAAGCTCATGCCCATTGGAGGCCCTTTAACTGCAACCGCATCACACACACGTCCCAATTGCAGTGATTCCCTAAGTGGGGTTTTCATCGGGTATGCGATGGGTGGGACACCGCCCTACACCTATCAACTCACAGGAATGGGCTACGCACTGACCAACAACGATGGTGTCTTTACCCAGTTACCGTCCGGAAACTACGCCCTTCAGGTTACCGATGCAAACAATCAAACCGTTAACTTAACAAATGAAGTAATCTATCCAAATGATTTTTTAACGGTGGATCCCTTGGACACCGTAATTTGTCCCAACAACAATGTACAACTTACCGTCTCTGGAGGGACCAACACCAATTACATTTGGATGGCAACGCCCTCGGACCCTTTGTTGCTCAACCCGATCAACGATACGGTGAATGTAAGCCCGAACCAAAGCACGGAATATTTGGTTTCTACCAATGACTTAAATTTTAATTTACTCACCAACGGTAATTTTGAAGCAAACCAATCCGGGTTTTACAGTGAGTTGAATTTCTTAACGCCCAACAATCCAACGGCCATGCAAGGGGCTTTTGGCATTACCACCAACGCGAATTTTTGGGAGCCAAGTTTTTCCAGTTGTGTTGACCACACCTTGGGAAATGGAACGGGTTACATGCTCGTAGTGGATGGTTCTACCTTTGGTAACTTACCTGTTTGGAAACAAACCCTTGCGGTTCAACCCAATACCACCTACACCTTTCGTTATTTTGCCCAATCCTTATCTGCAAACAGCCCCGCAATTCTTCACAGCGACATAAACGGCGTTACGCTTGGCATAGATACCCTCACCTCTACCACATGCAGTTGGCAAATGTTCACGTATTCATGGAATGCAGGTCAAGACACCCTGTGTACCTTAACGCTTACCGACCTTAATCAAAGTGCCAATGGAAATAATTTTGCAATTGATGACATTTCTTTTAGTACGCTAAGGTCGTGTTCGAATGTTGCCCATGTGGTCGTACTCACGGGAAATCCAAACCTCGGGCTCACTTATCCCAATAACCTTTGTCCAAATGGTGGGAGCATAATGCCTTCGTTGGCAGCGGGGATTCCAACCAACGGAACGTTTAATGCCATTCCAGGTGGAGTCAACTTAAACCCACTGAATGGAATGGTGAATGGAAATGGATCAAATCCTGGAATTTACCAAGTGATTTATTCAACCAATCTTTGCAGTGTGGTTGCAAAAGACACTTTTGTATTGACCATCCGTCCTTTGCCAAGTTTTTCAAGCCTAACCGGTGGACTGTACGATTGTGGTTTGCAAAGTTTTGATTCGGTACTTCTATTCGTATCGGGAACGGCGCCTTATTCATTAAACTACACGATCAACGGAATCGAAACGAATATAACAGGAAATACTTCGCCCTTATACCTTGGAAATTCACAAGGCGTTTACTTCTTAGATTCCTTGGAAGATGTGTATTGTTTCAATGACATTACGGGCAGTTTGACTTTGGACAGCTTGGCGATCCCTTCCCTGCCTATTTTGATGGGAGAAACGGTCTTCTGTGCCAATGAACCCGTTGGTGTAATTTCAATTGCCAACCCAAATCCGATGGGAACCATCAACTGGTATGCTGATGCCGGTTTAACCCAATGGCTTGAGAGTGGGAATCAATTTTATGCTTCAAATGACTCCGCCGCCACGTATTATGTCGCCCAAACCGTGAATGGATGTATTGGGGCTCCCCTTTCATTTTACGTAGAAATCGAAGCGTGTAACTTCATCATTCCAACGGCCTTTACCCCTGACAATGATGGAGACAATGATGTTTGGCAAATTGTAGGACTGGATGCAAAATTTCCCTTAAACCAAGTTAAAATTTATAATCGTTGGGGAGACATCTTATTTACTTCGAAAACTGGACATTACAATGAAAGCCCTTGGGACGGTAAGCTAAACGGAAAAGATTTACCTGTCGGTAGTTATTATTTCATCCTAGAAAAAGCAGAAGATGGAAGCATTGAACCTGTGAATGGTGTAATCTCAATCCTAAGGAAACCATGAAGCAAATTATTTGTGTATTTACCCTCTGTGTTTTGTCGCAAGCATTATGGGGACAGCAATTGCCGCAGTTCAGACAAATTGCGCAAAGTCCTTCATTGTACAATCCATCGGCGATGGGATTACAGAAACAAAATTATGTCTCGTTGATTGGAAAATGGCAAATGTTGGGATTTGGGTATGAACCCAAAACCATCGCCGTCTATGGCCAATACCAAGTAAAGAAGAAACCAAAAACCATTTTTAACCCAGGAAGCAGAATTCAGAAGGATTTCACCCCTGTGCAAAAAAGGAAAAGTTTGGTACTCAAACACATCGTTGGTGGACAAGTGATCTCAGACAACTACGGTGCTTTTAAATACCTTGAAGTAAATGGGAGTTATGCGCTGAGCATCCCGATTCAAACAAACTGGAAGGCGACCATTGGATTGCGTTTGGGACTTAGAAACAATTCGTTTAACCCAAGCTTGGGCAAGGTTTTAAATGTTCAAGATGTACAAATGCCTTACGCCGGAGGAGACATGACCTACGATGAATTTACCGCCAATAACCAACGCTCAATGGAAATGACCTCTGCAGCAGGGCTTACACTTTCCAGCAAGAAAAGCTTTTTATCCGTGTCGGTACAACATGGTGGGGTTCCCAATGGTTTTGTAAAACAAACCTCCTTTTTCGACCAAAGAATGCATTTCAACGCGATGTTGGGCAGGACCTTTGCCATCTCAAGTGGTTTAGACATTCAACCTGTTCTTATTGTCAAAAAAATGTCACCCGCCCCCATTTCCATTGAATTAAGTACGGTTGCAACCATCAATTATATTTTTTGGTTTGGCATTAATTATCAATACAATGCATCCGCAGGAATCATGGCGGGGATGGAGGTCTCTGACAACTTAAAAATTGGTTACGCCATTGATTTTTCAACGAATCGAATCAATAAATTCAGCAATGGTGGTCATGAAATATATTTGAGTTATGGTTTCTAAGCTACTGGCATTGGTTTTTATGGTCGCTTGCGCAGGCATCGTTCAAGGTCAAATTTATGATTTCACCCTGCCACAAAGAATGGGGTCGATGATCAATTCTTCCGCCGATGAAAGCAATCCTGTCTTGAGTCCTAATGATTCCTTGTTGTATTTCGTGCGAACTTTCGACCCAAACAATGTGGGGGGTATTTATGACCAAGACATCTGGACTTCCAAAAAGGAAAAAGACCAATGGAATAAACCAAAACCAATGGCCCAGTTCAATAACAAACTGAACAATGGGGTTATTTGCGAAAAAATCAACCCAAAAGACAGCTCAGAACAAATCCTGTATTTGTTGACGGCGTATGGAAATGAAAAGGATACGAAAAAAGGGATTTCAGTTTCCACCAAAAAACCCAAGGATACCCTTTGGGGTATGTCAAGTCGAATGCCTATTCCCGATTTGGACATTGATGGGAAATACGTAAGTTACTTCCTTTCGGAGGACCAAACCGTTTTGATATTTTCGTATGAAGGCTCAGATAGCGAGGGTGAAGAAGACCTTTACTATGCCTTAAAATCATCAGAGGGCTGGTCGATTCCCGAACATTTAGGCGCAGCAATCAACAGTCCTGGTTTCGAAATCTCTCCGTTCCTTACCGCCGGAAATGACACCCTGTTTTTTTCAAGCAATGGCTTCAAGGGATTGGGGGACGCCGACATCTATTACAGTGTACGTAAAGGGAAATGGAACAATTGGACCAAACCAATGAACCTCGGGAAAACGATAAACACCCCATACTTCGATGCATATTTTTCACTGAAAAACAACAAAGCGATGTGGTCAAGCAACCGCGAAGGAAAGGACTTGGACATCTGGAACGCTTGGGCGATTGCCCCACCCAAGTTAACCTACACAAGCAGCCAAAAAGACGTTAGCGAATTTCAAGGAAATGATGGCGAAGTGGACATCACCATTACTTCGGGTATTCCACCCTACAAATACACCTGGTCGAATGGCCTCACTACGCAAGACCTTTCCAATGCCCGAAAAGGAGAATACAAACTAACCATTCTAGATTCCATTGGGCAGAAAATCCAGTTGACTTTCACACTCAATGAACCGCCCGCAAAAGAACAAAACCTGATCCGTTTTCCAAACATTCAATATGCCTTTAACAAGTGGTCGTTTGTCAATGACTCTACCGTTAATAGCTACGATTCACTCGCTTCCGTTGCCAAACTTTTACAAGACTACCCCAAATTAACCATTGAATTGATTTCCCACACCGATGCCCGTGGTGACCTTGAACTCAACCAAATCCTTTCAGAGAACCGTGCGAAATCATGTTATATTTATTTGGTAAATGACCTTCACATTGACCCAAGAAGGATTGTTCCCATCGGGAAAGGGGAATCAGAACCAGCGAACTGGTACGATCCAAGCACCCAATCGTATGTGAAACTCACAGAAGAATTTATCAATGGTAAAAAGGAAAATACCGCCTTATTTGAATATCTGAATCAACTTAACCGAAGGACAGAAGGAAGGGTGCTAAGCCTAGACTTCAACCCACAAACAGCGGCTCCAGCCCCTAAGTCCTACATGGAATTTCAAATTCTTCCTAGGTAATGAAAGTACTTTCCTTGCTCTTTCATCTTGGCGTAGTGTTCGCAGGATTTGCCTTTCTATGGTTTTGGATTGAGTTGCTCATTAAACTGGTACTTCCGTTAAAAATTAGGGTGCCCTCAAAATACATCCTAAAACTGCTGAAATCGCTCTTTTTGGGGACGCTTGTGTTGAAATTCAACCTTATGCAAGAAGGGTTTTTGGCATTCAATACCTCTCTGACCGTCTCCTTGTTAGCCTATTTTCTGTATATGATTCGAAGCATAAAAAATGAAAATTCTTGGTTTAAGGTGAAGATCAATTCGAACATGCAAGCGCGTGTAAAAACCAATGTAAAACTGGAATGGTCCATTGCATTTTCTTCATTATTGGTCACCCTGATTTGGCTTTTTTACCCCAAAATGTTAGACAGCGCAACCACTGAATGGTTTTATGCCAAAACACATTACTTACTATCTGTGCCTTTGTTGGGATGGGTTTTTCGAATTTCGGGACTCTTCTTCGTAATTGGAACCATCCTGAGGTTTGTTTCTGCACTTTTTTGGATTGTGAAAAGACCAACGAAGAAAATAGACCCTGAAGAATTTGACGATTTTGAAGAACTCTAAATCCCAGCCAAAAACAAGTTTCTACCGCTTGCGACAATCATTTGAATGCCAATCGATAATACGATAAGCCCCATTATTTTAGAAAGGGTTCTAAGCCCACCTTGTCCAATGTATTTCAAAAGAAACGGTGCTGAAAGCAAGGTTCCATAAATTCCGGCACACACGGCCAATATCGCACCAATGACAGCGGATTTATCTACCCAATGTTCCGTTTGAAGCGATAAATTAATCAAAAGAGAAATGGATCCCGGACCGGCCAACAAAGGCATCGCCAGAGGGCTGAAAGAAATGTCTTCCTTTAAACGAGACTCTTCCTCAACCGCCCCCTCTACATCTTTTTTGTGTTGCGCATTTAAAAGTAAAAATCCTGACCTAGAAATGATGATACCACCTGCAATTTTAAGCGCATGAATGGATACGCCAAAGAAATTCAGTACGAACTCCCCAAATAAAAACGAAACCAAACAAACCAAAACCACATAAATAGAAGTTCGGCGAACGGTCCGCATGAGGTGGTCCTTCGGATAACCTGAGGTTAGCGAAATAAAAACAGGCATTGCACTGAGCGGATTGATCAGTGAAAATAGCGAAATACAGGTAGAAATAAAGAGAGACAGCATAATTTTCGCTGCAAAGTTGGTGATTCATTTTAAGTTACCTTGACTATACATTGTTAAGAAAATGTAATGTTTAATTTGATTCAAGGAACCTACTTAATCTGCTTGTTCAGGGCTACAACAATTCAGCAATTTCCCTACATAAAAAGCAAGCGCCCTCAGTTGAACGTTTCCTTCCATCCAAAGTATACCCATTCGATTGTTGTATATTTATCCTTCGCTATGAAATCGGCTTGTCTGTTTATTCTTCTTCTTTTTTTGTGCCCCCTTCGATTACAAAATCGTTCCAGAAAGTCAACAAACTGCAAAATTATTCAATGTAAGTGGCTACCCTACGAGCATCATTATCAATCAAGATGGAATCATTCAATACGTTTCCTTGGGCGTTGGACCCAATAATAAGGAACGGTTGATCGACGAGATCAATAGATTATTGCTTAAGTAAGAATTGAATGTAGCTTTATTCTTGACTTTCATTACACGGCTCAAAGCTATTATCACATTACGATCTTTATGATGAAACACTTTTTGCCAATCTTCTGCCGAAATCGCCCTCGCATTCGTAGAAAAATGTAAAAAAATGCTAACGTATACAAAAGAGATTTTTTCTTCAATTGCATCTTTCTTATGCCCTACCATGGGGTTAATTCGTACTTTTACCCTATGAAGTGGTTATTGATTTTTATGGGGTTTACTACGTCGATGATTGCGCAAACCCAGCTCGAGCAAAAAGAAGCGGAGTTAAAAAATCTGAAAGTGAAAATGGGTGCAATTTCGGCGGATATTGAACTGCTTAAATTAGCCCAGTGTATGGATTTGTTACAGGTTCCTGGTTTTCCCGTCGCAAAAAAAAGCCTTGAAATTGTTAAACATTCTGGCTACGCCATTGGTTTCGATTGCGAAAACAAGATGCCCGCTTGGACATTCCACGTCGTTACCCCCGACATTACCTTCGGAAATGTGTCGAGAACCAATGATTTTCGTCCCGATACTGCCGTATCCTGCGGTTCTTCTGACGAACGCGATTATTTTACGCGAGAACCACGGAAAGACGGTACAGAAATTTTTAAAGGCTTTGGTTTTGACCGTGGACATTTGGTTCCCTCTGCAGATTTTAAGTGGTCACCCATTGGTTTGAGTGAGACTTATTTTTACAGCAACATGACCCCCCAAAGGCCACAATTCAATCGTGAGTCATGGGCAGAAATTGAAGGATTGGTTCGTAAAATCGTGGACGCTGAGAAAAAAACGTTGTATGTACTTACCGCTCCGATCATTACAGGTTCGTTAAAAACGGTTGAAAACTCGGTTCATCAAGTTAAAATCCCAGACTGGCACTACAAGGTGGTTGCTGATATATCCATGGAAACCCCGCGTGGAATGGCCTTTTTAATGCCCAACCGAAAATGTGAAAATCGTCCCAGCGCATATGTGGTGAGTATCGACAGCATAGAAAAATTGACAGGTTTAGATTTTTTTCCAAATTTATCGGACAGCATGGAACGTAAAATTGAATCACGAGCCGATTTCAATGATTGGAAGACACAAACGAATTCAAACGATGTAGAACCTTTGAACGCCCTTGAACTACCGAAAGGATTCTTCAATACCGAACAGGCCCTTTCTAAGGTAGGATCAACGTGTACGATTGTAGGAAAGGTCGTGAGTGCAAAATTTTCTGCAAAATCTGAAGCTACTTTTCTAAACTTAGACCAGTCTTTTCCTAAGCAAATCTTTTCTGTGATGATTTGGAAGGATGGACGTAAAAATTTTAGTTATAAACCAGAGGTTGATCTCTTCGGAAAATACATAACGGTTAAGGGACGGGTTGAACTGGACAAAAACGGAGTCCCCGGTATCACTGTAGAACGGGAAGAACAAATTCAGTTTTTGGAAGAAGAGTAAACCAGTCGCAAACGTAAAGACTCAATAGGTTTCAGGGTAATGGTAACGTTTTGCGGCTTGGCGTAGTGGCGGATTAAGGAAGCCTAAACTTTCCGTTTTTCACTGACTTTGCAAGTACAAAACCAACTTTAAATTAAGCCCTAAACCCGCCATTTTTGCAAACTGCTGTTTGCGTTCGTTTTTATTCTTTTAAGGTTTTAAGTTGTTCAGTCGCTTCGTGTTTAGTCCAATAAATAGTTGGAATTACCTCTTTTCCTTTTCGGTCAATGTAGCCAAATGAACCCGCTACACTTTTTACTAAAGCATATTTTTCAGAGTTTTCAGAAAACTTTTCAACTTTGTCATAAATCGGTTGCACTACCGTTTCGCCTTTTCGGTTAATGAAGCCATAAGTACCAGAAATAGTTTTCACCAGAGCCCAATCTTTGTTGTATTCGTCATATTTACTCACTTTTTTGTATCCATTTTGGGCAAAACAAAGTGTTGAAATAACAACAAATGCAAGTGTAAAAAATCTTTTTTTCATTTTATTTTAAATTTAATTTATATAATTTTAAGTTTTCGGGTTTAAAATGACGCACAACTCACGATTTCTTTTTGTTTAAATAAGAAAATCGCAGGCCAAGACCAACACCCAGTGTCCAACGACCATTCGCTGTTAGTGTTTTAGGATTGTAATACATTGGGACTTGCACCACAAGCAGCTTGTATGAGTAAGTTAGTCCAGCACCCAAGCTGGGGAAAATGGGTGCATTATGAGGTGTGCTAGGGTCTTCCTTAAAACGCAAGGATGGTAGCATACCTATTATCCACTTAGAATGTCCTTTGCTTAGACTAACATTGGGTCCGGTAAAATTTAAAAAGCCTCCCTGATCAACATACCCCATAACCAATGCGCCATCCCAAAAGGCAAGTGCAGGCTTTGTGGTTTGACCATGAACCGATATGAAAATGAATAGGAAAAAAGAAAATAGAAGTTTTACCATGGCTCGGATTTATCATCAAATGTAATCAATCCGTCAATTCATAGAATAATAATCAGCGGTTATCCGGGTTGTTACGTACTCCTCACCGGGAATCTATCGGATCGGTTTAAATTAAATACAGCCATTGCCTTCAATGGGGGATTAACTGTTCTTTCTGCAGGGATAATCGCTTTGCGCATTCCGCGTGAAGGAGGACATTAAAGGAGTATTTTGTCAGATAAGAAAAGGCCAAGTAAAAGACTGATTTTTTGAGGTGCACAAATCACCTCACTAAATGCACAAACCCATGACCACTTCTACCAGTTTTGATTTGTATGGTTGGATCAGCGTTTTTTCATTTGTCCCGCTTACTTATTAATATTCCTGGATCAACACAAAGAAAGATGGAGAATTCAAATCTAGCATTTTTGGTAATGTCTTATTCTAAATTAACTTTTGTTCGCATTATCAATACAACGATTATTAATACTTCAATGATAAGAGCAGATAAAGCAGCAGGTGCCCAACCGTCAACAATAAAACTTATGATTCTGCCCACTAATAAGACACCGATTAATAATATTGATGCAAAAAACCAAGTATTATTTTGTGTGAATAAACCTATCATCATTATTAAAGAACAAGCAATTAACATTCCCCCCAAGTTGCCTCGAATATTATTCATTCCGAAAACTCCACGAGGATCCATATCGAAAAAATCTAACATCGTCCTAGGCATGAACATTGCCTTTAAACCAAACACGAGTAATATTAAACTTGAGATTACTACTAAAATTTCAACGAAATATTTCATAATGATTTCTTTTGCTTTTCGAACAACCTTTTTGGAAGGTTTTTACTTCTTCATCGCTTCCTCAACAGACTTAGCGGCATCAAGAACCGTTTTTTCAAAGGATATTGGTTTCCAGTTAAAAGTGTTCTTTGTATTGCTTACATCAGCTTGTACAGTATTCCCAATAAAAGGCAACATACCTTTAGCTTCATCATTGAATTTCGCCATGAACTTTAATAAAAAAGTTGGTGCTAGTTTGGTGCTTACTTTATCATATCCATTTGCTTTCAAAATTTGGGCTATTTCTTGAATTGCATGTGCTTTTTCTGTTGTTACAATGAATCTATTGCCGTTGGCTTTTTCATTTTCTAATGCCGCAACATGAATGGCTGCAACATCTCTCACATCTGACATCGCTGAAAAGGCACGAGGCAACATAGGTACTTTTCCAGTTATTAACTTTTTGAAAAAATCCATTGCTTCATTAGAAAGATTTCCCGTTAATGTTGGACCATAGATTGGACCAGGGTTGACAACTACTAATTCTAATTTGGAATCATCCGTTTGATTTTTTATAAATTCCCATGCACTTTTTTCCGCAAGCGTTTTACTTTTGAAATAGGCAGTTACATTTTTGGCGTCAACATTTGTCCAACTTTTCGGATCTATTTTTATGAGCCCTGTCTTACCTCCTTGCATTGCAGCGGTTGAAGATGTTAGAACTAACTTTTTAACCCCTGCTTTTTTTGCAGCCTTCAAAGCTCTTAATGTACCGTCAACAGCGGGTTTTATTAATTCACTTTCATTTTTGGGTTCTTTTACAACAAAAGGTGAAGCAACGTGTAAAACGAAATCGCAACTTTCCATCGCTTTGTCCCAACCAGCATCGCTCATTAGGTCAAGTTCGCAAAATTCTAAATTCCCCTTCGGATCAACCACTTTTTTTATACCATTCAGAACTTCATCGGTATTCGATAGGCTTCTCACTGAACCACGAACGGCATAGCCTTTTTTTAATAACTCTGCAGCACAATGTTGTCCGACAAAACCTGTAATTCCTGTTACCAGTACTTTTTTCATTTTTTTAAATATTTATTGATTTTCAAATATCCACCCAAACCCCTGTTTTAATTGAGTTTGGATTATTGTTTAAATTACATTCCTGGTATAATTACAACTCTACCTTCCTCTGATTGTAATTCATTGATGCGAAGATTTTTGTATGGTTGATACTCTTTAGAGTTATACCATCCTTCTGCTGCCTCCATACTTGGGAATTGAAGAATTGCTGCCCAGTTTCCATTCCAATCACCTTCTTTTATGTTCGGTGCAGGAGTGCCTGCAATCATTTGTCCACCGTGCTTATGCAAAAGAGGAATTGCAAACTGTGCATAACGTTGATTGAGTTCTTCAAGGCTTTTTGCTTTCATTTGAACCATAATAAATGCTGGTTTTGTGGCATTGTTGTTTTCGTGATTTTCCATTTTTAAAAATTAAATTATTACTTTTGTTTCGCAAGTAAAAATAGTTAATTACTTTTGATTTGCAAGTAATATTAAAAATAAATTGCGATTTGCAAGTAAAAATAACATTTACATAACATGGATTATAGGTTCCGATGCGAGTGCCCAATCACTTCAGCCCTTGATATTTTAGGGGATAAATGGGTGTTAGTAATCATTAAGCAAATGCTAATTGAAGATAAGATGACGTTTAAAGACTTCACGGAAAGTCCTGAAGCCATTGCTACAAATATTCTTTCTTCCAAACTAAAATGTCTAGAAGAATTGGGGATCATAATCAAAACGCAACTTCCTGAGAATAAAAAAACAAATCTGTATCTATTAACAGCAAAGGGCTTGGCTTTAACTCCTATTATTGTTGAACTTTCTATTTGGAGTGATGAAAATGTGAGGGAGCTCAATTCAATTATGAGAGATAGTCCTGAAATAGCAATAATGAAAAGCGATAAAAATACCTTTATCAAAATGATTCAAGAGAATTATAAGGCAAAGACTGAAAAATTAAAATAAAAATTCAAAGCGAGCTTACAGGCTTTTTGGTATCTGGGACACGATTATCCTTCATTTCATGTAGGATGGAAGTAAATGAAGGGGCTTAACAAGGAAAACCAAGCGCTTTTGAACATAAACAGGAATATCCTTCACTTCGTTTCGGATGGACCTTGGGGGAAAGCTTAACAAAGAAAACCGAGTTCTTTTAACAACTCTTTTTTTATGCCTTTAATCTTCATTCAAGCCTTCGGCTTGTTTCAGTTTACGGCATAAAAAAACCTGAGCCAAATGACTCAGGTTTTCTTTGTAGCGGGGACCGGACTCGAACCGATGACCTTCGGGTTATGAGCCCGACGAGCTGCCAACTGCTCCACCCCGCAATGTATCTTTCATTGCTTTATTTCAATTTCGGGTTATGAACCCCTTGAGCTGCTCCGCCGTGGCGGACTCCACCCCGCAATGTATCTTTCATTGCTTTATTTCAATTTCGGGTTATGAACCCCTTGAGCTGCTCCGCCGTGGCGGACTCCACCCCGCAATGTATCTTTCATTGCTTTATTTCAATTTCGGGTTATGAACCCCTTGAGCTGCTCCGCCGTGGCGGACTCCACCCCGCAATGTATCTTTAGGTTAGAAACTTTTGCGATTCTTTAAAAATTTAAGTTGGTTGTCACTGACTACCAAAATCAAACTTTCAATGTTTCTGCAAAGTTAAGCTAAAATTTAACATTTTCCAAATCAGTCCAGCAGCAACTGTTGTTTTTTTAGGATTGCTCCGTGGTTGTTTAAGATGCATTTAACGCCCACAGAATGCGAATTTAAGAACACACTTTTTGAACCTGATCTCGTTTTTTCAAACATATAATTTACCGAGAAAATCTCCTTTATCCTACAACCAATTCCCAACTGAACTGCGTTCAAATTAAGTGTACCCATCCAAACCTGAAACCGGTAATTGTAATTTAACCTTAACATAACCTCATAATTTAGCGGGGTCTTATATACCTCGGAGACCTTTATGGCAGGGAGTAAAAACCAATCCTCTCGCAATTGGACAAGGTACCGAAAATAGGCTCCCCATTCGGTTCTTAAGGCTGAACTCACCCCAACTTCTTTCCATTTCGAGGGGGTCAAATCGGTTGCATACAATCCGTAAAGTGCTTTTTTTGTTCGAAAACTCATTCCCAATTTTAGCAGCGGATATGCATTGGTGGAAAATTTTGAAATGATTACATCGGGTTGATTGGTCTCAACCCAATTTGGATCGTACCCAACCTGGGTGAATCCCATGCCAATACCCACGCTTAACCTATTTTCCTTATTCGTTTTCAAGTTTATCGCACCTTCTAAAGATGCACTAGAAAAAGTAAAAGGACCGTTTTTTTCTATGTTCGTATTTAGCCCAACGCCAAACATTGCGGCATCACTTTTACGTTCGTTGAATGGAATGGAAAGTGTCGCGTTGAGAACCGTTGGAGCTCCCGAAAAACCAACCCATTGCCGGCGAAAACCCAAACTTGCTTCTACATATTGATTTAACCCATGGTGAGAAGGATTGATACCGGCCCAGTTCATCGAATGCCATGCCCAATTTGGCGCTTGCTGCGCGTATACCGACAAGGTGAACCAAATACCCAAAATAAGTAAGCTCAACTTTCTCATCTCACAATGCAAATTATCCCTTTTTTCACGGTGCCCGTGCCTAAGTCCAAAATGTAATAATAGGCGCCTTCAGGCAATGGTTTATCCGACCAAATTCCCGACCATGCATTGATGTCGTTGTATGGACTGCTTTCATAAAGAATGGATCCAAATCGATTCATGACCGTCATCTTGTTTTTCGGGTAATTTTCAATTCCAGGAATGATCCAGGTCTCATTTGTTCCATCCGCATTCGGAGAAAATGTATTTGGTACACGCAGTACATTTTTCAGAAATACAGTTACATAATCAGTTGCGACACATCCACCTACACTTCCTTGTACCATGTAGGTGGTGGTAGTTGAAGGAATGCTATACACCGTAAAATTGTTAGATGGATCCATCAAAAAACTTGGAAACCATTGCACTTGCATAACGTTCCCCGTTGCTTGAAGGGTTACGACATTCCCAGAATCGATGGTTTGGTCAGGTCCTGCATATAAAATCGGGGTGATTACGTGAACCAAAACGTTGGCGGTGTCATAGCTGAGCATGCCATTTTCATCACAGTGCGCAACAACCATTACGTTTGTCGGATTGTCTACCGCTGTCAAGTTCAAAACTGAAAGTGAACCAAACCCAATCGAGTCGCCGTTAACCCACCACTCGTAATTAAGGTTTCCATTGCAATTGGTTGCCAATGCCATGCACGAAAAATTGGCGCCCAAACACACCGTATCGTCCACGGGTAAGCATTGAACAGCTACTTGAGCCTTAAAAGCAGCCGCATTAATGACCATTAACAAAACAATAACACCCGTTCTCACAATACGCATAACTTGCTGTTTTTCAATGGGCTAATGATTAATTGTCTGTAAATTAAACGCAAACCGAATGCAAACTACCGAATTTTTTGCGAATTTTGGCACTATTATAGGCCTTGATAAAGAAATTAACACCTCATCACCATGCGAAAAATACTACTCCTTTCCCTTGTCTTGTTTTCATTTCTACAATCGGCTAAAGCACAAAGGTTAGATTATGACCATACGTCCAAATGGTTTTTAGGATTAAACGCTGGGGCAACATGGAGCTCCACAGACGTTAAAAACCAAACCAATGCTGGTTGGGGATTAACCTTGGGAAAATCCTACAATTGGAATTATGGGAACCGCATCAGTTTTGACATTCGTGGGAGATTTTTACATGGAAATTGGTACGGACAAGATCTAGACACAACCGATTTAACCAATTATCAGGGGACAATCCTCAATTATTACCAAGATTCCGGAAACATGGTCGTCAATAATTTCAATACCGAAGTAAATCGCTTGGCGATTGAATTGGTATTGCATGCCAATCGTTTTGCAGAGCGCACAGGCTGGGACCCATACATTTTCGGTGGTTTTGGGGTAACATGGAAACAAAGCTATGGCGACTTACGAAGCGACACGGCTTATTATGATTACCCAACCTTGCTTGCCAATGGGAACCTTTCAAATGCGATCACAAGTACACTTGACGGGGTATATGAATCAAAACTAGAAAACACATCGACAGCCAAGTGGATGCCAAGCCTAGGGATTGGACTTGCGTACAATGTAGGATCAAAATTCGCCATTGGATTGGAGCACAAAACCACTTTTACTGGTTCTGATCAATTTGATGGTTTTTCTTCCTTAACCAATCGCCAGCGAAATGATTGGTACCATTATACTTCAGCATTTCTTCAATTCCGATTCAACAAACACGAAAAAAGACCTGTGGAGGAGACGGTAAACAGCAACAATAACATCAATAACTTTACAACAAATTGCATCGTTCCTACGCTAGGTATCAAGGAGAAAACAATCGTTACAAATCAAGCCACTTACCTGCTTATTGCTGGATCTACTCAACTGAGCTCACAAAGTCAAGTTCAACTAAAAGATCGTTTAGGCAATGTCATTCCATGCCAATTGAACACTAACAATCATCAAATCAGTGCGACCTTACCGTTGACGCCAGGGATAAACACCTTTACACTCTTCGGCCAAAATGATTGCGGTTCAGTTTCTGAAACCATAGAAATCACATACAACGATTGTAAATCCCCAATCATTCAGCTTACGAGCCCATCAAACAATTCCACGCAAACCACTCGTCAATCCATTTTTAATTTGAGTGCTCTTGTCGAAAATAGCAGCTATAACGACATATCCGTTTGGCTCAATGGTACGCGTATTTCAAATTTTTCCTACAACGCAACCAACCATGTACTTCAGGCCATTCTCAACCTTATCCCAGGGAAAAACACACTGAAAATCGAAGCGACAAACCCATGTGGAAGTGTTTATTCCACAGCCGAAATCATTTATGACAATTGCACCACACCTCAACTGCAACTGGTAAACCCGTCCAACAGCGGAACAACGGTTAGCGTTGCTGCCCAAAAAATCAAAATAAATACCCTTGGTTTTTTTACGCGAAATGATTTTAACATTTTGTTGAATGGCCAAACCTTGAATTCCTACTTATGGGTAAATGATGTGCTTGAAATTCCAGTGACCTTGGTTAACGGAAACAATACCCTTACCGTGAACGGGACAAACAGATGTGGATCAGAGTCTGTGGTTATTTCCATCACCTACCAACAATGCCAAGCACCTGTGATTACCTTGCAAAACCCGAATGTAAACTCACTTACGGTAACCAAAGCTTATTACAGCCTGAAATTCAAAACCCAATACCAAAGCAACCTCAGTTTGAGTGTAAACAACAAAATCATCTCAAGCTACACCTATAACGCATCCACAGGCATCGTTGATTATGGTTTTAACCTAAGTCCGGGGGCAAACATAATTACCTTGACATCTAGCAATAATTGTGGCGTTGACATTGAAACGGTAAATTTATTTTACGACAACTGTATTTCACCTACTGTAACGATCAATTCCCTTACTGAAACCGTTACCAATGCCTCTTATGTCTTTTCAGCGAATTGCACGCAAGTAGGCAATGCTCAAGGCATCCAATTGAAACAGAATGGAAACACCATTCCATTTACCTTTCTGAATGGAAGCATTACAGCGATTACCACACTGAATCCAGGCATCAATGCTTTTGAAATTATTGTGACCAATGCCTGCGGTACACAAACAAAAACATTAAGCGTAAACTACAACAACTGCATTGCGCCACAAATCAGCCTGATGCAGCCAGTTGCTTCAGGGATTACCGTGAATCAATCTACATATGCGATTCAAAGTAGTTTAAGCAATGTAAACAATTCTTCAGAAATCACCCTCAAAGTAAACGGCGTGGTCAAACCTTTTCAATTCAACAACGGATTGCTTACTGCAAGTGTAGCATTATCTCCAGGATTGAATAATTTCAGTATTTCGGTAGCAAACAACTGTGGAAAGGATGTAGAGAACTTTGACATCACCTTCAAACAATGCTTGGTTCCTTCGATCATTCCAACCAATCCTGTACAATTAAACTCGTCCACAAATCAAGCGGGGCTTACGATTTCTGCCCAGGTACTAAATTGTCAAAATGCATCTGAAATTAAATTGTTTCAAAATGATTTGTCCATTCCATTTGCCTTTAACAATGGTAATTTAACAGCAAATGTGACGCTCGTGGCCGGTAACAATCGTTTTCAAATCTCCGCAAACAACAACTGTGGAAGGGATTTGTCCAACCTTGTGGTTTTTTATGATGCATGTATCGCTCCGGTCATAACATTGACAAGTCCAAATCCATTTCCAACCAACGTCCAATCAGGTGTTTTAAACCTTACAGCCAACATTCAAAACATCGCTTCATCCAATCAACTCTCTTTATTGGTTAATGGCATTGGAAGTCCTTTCACTTTTGTAAATGGAACCCTTACTGCGGCACTTGCTTTACAGAATGGATCGAATTCACTTTCACTTTCCGCAACCAACACATGTGGCTCGGATGTAAAATCTACCGTGGTGAATTTCATTCCATGCAAAGCCCCAACAGTGGTTATTCAAAACCCAACGACTGCAGGTTCAACCGTTTCCGTTGCCGATTTCAATTTTAAAGCCATGCTCGCCAATGTGACGAATGCCAATGAAGTGAGTTTAAGTCTGAATGGAAATCCAATAACAAACTTTTCACTTTTGAATGGTTTATTGAGTGCCAACGTAACCTTGACCAATGGAACCAATACTTTTCTAATCCATCTAAACAACGGTTGTGGGGTGGATCAAAAGGCAACTACATTGAACTTAAGTACATGTAATTCACCGATGGTTTCCATTCTATCTGCAAATGGTCAAACCGTTACATCGGCTGGATTTTCATTCAATGCGAACATTCAAAACGTAAACTCAGCCCAAGGAATTTCCCTTTTGGTGAACGGCCAAATCACCCAGGTAACTTTCGCAAACAACAACGTCAGTGCAAATTGCAACCTTCAAAATGGATTGAACACCCTTATGTTATCAGCCACAAACGCTTGTGGCACTGACACAAAATCTATACAAGTTACCCTTCAAAATTGTACAGCTCCAAACCTTGCCATCACCAATCCAAACAATACTACTCAAATCACTCCAAACTTTATTTTAAATGCAACCGTGCAAAACCTGAGTGCGCCCCAAGTAAACCTTACCCTAAACGGTATGCCTGTAAATAATTTCACCTTGGTTGGAACCACCTTAACCGCTGTTTTAAGTTTACAGCCTGGCGCAAACAACATCGCTTTGGCTGGACAAAATGCGTGTGGTGTGGATCAAACAGACCTTAGGGTAACGTATCAAAATTGCATTGCACCCTCCATTGCCATTCAAAATCTTAATGAAACCGTAAGCCAAGGAATCTATCCTTTCACTGCAACAATTTCCAATATGCCAACCATACTAGGGATTTCCTTAACGCTAAATGACCTTCCGATTCAGAATTTTAGTTATTCAAATGGCGTTTTGTTTGCAAATCTATCTTTGGCCAATGGCAGCAATTCGGTTAAAGTGACCGTTACCAATCCTTGTGGGACCCAAACCAAAACAGCACAAATCACATATGATCACTGCCAGGTTCCGGTAATTACGGTAAGTTCGCCTACCAATGCCAGCGACGGAAACTATGTGTATTCTGCAAGCATTGCACACCTTGACAATACAGAAGGAATTTCATTTTCTTTCAACGGAACCAATGTGAATTACGAACTGAACAACGAGACACTTACTGCCAATGTCACCTTACAACCAGGATCGAATGCCTTTGTATTGTCGGTCATGAATAATTGTGGTTCCGACATCGAAAACACCAATGTTTCTTTTAGCAATTGTAACGCACCGGATGTACAGATTTCAGGAAGCGTTCCCTCGGGAGGTACTACAGAAAGCGCTTCCGTATTGATAACGGTTAACATCGGTGGTTTTGACGCCAACACAACGTTACAAGTAACGAAAAACGGAAATATTGTCAATGGAATCAATGCAAACAATGGATTCATCAGCCAAAATGTAAACTTAAGCGAGGGCTTAACCACCCTTATCGTAACGGCAACCAATACGTGTGGTACGGATTCGAAAACGTATACCATTACACGATGTAAAGCCCCAACCATTGTTCTTGTGAATCCCAATGTTGCCAGCCTAAATGTAACATCCGCCGCCTTTGTTATTAGCTTGAATTTACAAAACGTAAACAATACCAATCAAATTTCGCTTTCTCAAAACGGAACGTCTTTAACGGGGATGACCTTAGCGGGAAGCAGCATGAATTTACCTGTTATTCTGCAAGCCGGACCGAACAACTTCCAAGTGAATGTTAACACTGGCTGTGGTCGCGACCAAGAGTCCTTTGTAATCAATTACGTTGCAAACAACCAAAACCCCAACAACAATGGAGGCTCTATACCGCCAAACAACCAAGGACAAGGTTTTGGGAACAACGCAAACCAAGGCGATGGGCAACCCAATAATTCAGGGGGAAAAGTACCTTCAAATACGGATGGTAAAAACAACCCAACACCTGCCAAACCTGCACCTGTAACACCAACGCCGGCCCCTCCAAAACCGGCCCCTGCGCCAGTAAACCCTGCACCTGCAAAACCAGCGCCTGCTCCCGCAAAACCAACACCTGCGGCTGCACCCACGGTTGACCCCAAAAAGCCAGCGGAAATCGTTCCAAGCCCGGTTGTACCCCAACCTGGACAAGAACCTCCAGCAAAAGAAAGCAACAAAGTAAAAGGCGGAGGGAAATAAAGCAGGGTTATTTCGGAATGTGCTTTTTATAGTTCCTAGTAATTTGTAAATTCGCAACTTAAATTTTTAGGTCGTATGGCAATCATTGGAAAAATTAGAGAAAAATCTTGGTTATTGGTAGGAATCGTAGGACTTGCTATGATTGCATTCATATTGGAAAATTACAAAAGCATGTTCGGCTCCTCAGGAGGGAAATATGGGATTGGATTAGTGGATGGGGAAAAAGTAAACATCGATGTGTACAACAAGCTCAGCGAGCGTGTACAGCTTCAAGACAAAGACCAAAAAGCAAAGGAAGGAAAAGAGTTTACCGATGAGGACCTCAATGCTGCAAATGATAAAGCCTGGAATTTCATGGTGGATTCCACCTTGCTTTTCAGTGAATACCAATCTTTAAATTTGGAAGTAAGCGACAACGAATTCAATTCCTATTTAATGGCAACGGATGGTTTCAGCGTTTTACAAGACCTCAATCAGTTTTTTGTGGATTCTTTGACAGGAGCCATTTCCGAACAATCCATGCAAACGGGTCGACAAAAATTACAGCAAACGCTTAACCAACTGAAATCTGCTAAAGATGCCAAAGGTAAATCACAATGGGAAGGGACTAAAAAGTATTTCTTGGACCGCCGAAAAAATGAAAAATACTTCGCATTGGTAAGCCAAGGAATATATGTTACACAATTGGAAGCGAAAGAAGAATACAAGGCAAAAAAAGAAACCAAAACCATTTCTTTTGTTCAAAGGAAATACTCCGAAATCAACGACGCAGAAATCAAGGTAACTGACGAAGAGATTGAAGCCTATTACGATGAGCACAAAGGAGATAAGAAATTTTGGAACCGTACATCGAACAGAGAATTAAAAGTATTTGACATCGCCATCAGACCTTCTAAAACGGACACCTTGGCTTTTAATAAATTGATTGCCAAGCTTCGTACAGATTTCATGGCTTCAAAAAACGACTCGCTGATCATCATGAATGAAAGTGAGATGAAAATGTACCAACCCGGTGCGAGGGGAATTGCCGTTCCAGAAGGTCACCCTAAGTCAAATCAGTACATGACTTACCCAATGGACTATGATACAATTATAAAATTAACCCCAGTTGGACAATTGGTTGGACCGTATCGCGTGGGAGACAAATTCTATTTGTCAAAACTATTAGGTTTTTCGCCTGCAAAACTAAAAGCAAGACACTTGCTAATTTCATTCAATGGATCTAAGGACGCCGCCATACTTGCCAAAAAGAAAGCTACCGCCGATTCAATCCTGAAGATCATTAACAAAGATAATTTTGCGATGATGGTTGCTAAATACAGTGAAGACCCAGGGTCAAAAGACAAAGGGGGAGAATACGCGGATTTCTTAGAAGGCGACATGGTGAAGGAATTCGGTTCTTATTGTGCAAATGCACCCATTGGAAAAATCAGCATCGTGAAAACGGAATTTGGTTACCACATCATGGAAGTCTTGGAAAGAGATCCAAATAAATTTCCAATTTTCGCAACGGTGGTTAAAACCTTCAAACCCTCGGAATTAACCATTGAAAACATGGAAAGCGAAGCCAATAATTTACTTTACAAAATCGATCAAAAAATCTCTAAGATTGATGACATCAGCAAAAAAATCGCTGCTTTTGATACTTTGGCAAGTAAATCGAAATACTTTGCTCGAGCCATTAGATTGGAGGACAATGACCCGAAGATTCTTGGGATGACAACACCCAATGCAACCGAACGTTTGTTGGAGCTTGCCTTTAATGAAGATGTTGAAGTGGGGAATGTTATTACGGCACCTTTACGCGACAAAGACAAATATGTAATCGCCATGGTATCTGCCATCCGTGAAAAAGGCGAACCTGAATTGGAAGACATCAGAGAGCTTTTGAAAAAAGAAATCATCGAGAACAAAAAAGCAAAGCGTTTAATGAATCAAATGGCTAAAACAAAAAATCTTCAAACGTTGGCGAAGAAAGGAAATACGGTTGTAGAACAGGCACAAATTACCTTTGCAAATCCTGCGATTGGTAATGCTGGTTTCGAACCTGAAATTGTCGGGGCATTGTTTTCTGGATTTGTGAAAAACGGTCAAACTACTTTGCCATTGCAAGGAAAGTCTGGCGTCTACGTCATCCGAGTGGTCAAAACTGAAAAAGCACCTTCTGTAGCGAACTACAAAGAAGAAAAAGACCAACTGACCACCATGATGAAAGGAAACATCCAAGGGCTTTTAATGGGTGCATTGCGCAAGAAAGCTGAAGTGGTAGACAACAGAAAATTGTTCCCTTCCATTCGTCCGTAAACGATAAGATTATTTGATAAAACCGAAAAACGGAATACAAAATTTTCCTATTTCTGGATCCTGTTGATAATAATCTGTAGATAAAATTTGGGCACCGCTCTTCATGGCAGATAAGAGCCGATGGTAGTCGTTTTTGCGTGCTTCAATGGTTCCTGCGTCTGTTCGTGTGCGTATCATATGATTCATGCTGAGTTCAAAAATTTGTTTTTCATTGCCCAGCGGGTTGTCCACGAGAACAAATACACCATTTTCATCTGTTGGGTCTGAATACTTAAACGCATTTGTCTTTTCTGAAGGATACAGAGACAAGCCATTTCCTTGCACAATCACAAAAACTTTTCCGCGCAACGCATACAATTGGGGCCATCCGGCTTTTGATATTCGTTCCTGATTTGAAAGATAGTCCATTCGAAAATCAGATGCCTTAAACAGGGTGGGAATCATACTTCCGAATAGGGAATCCATCTGATGCAATGCCTTTTTGTCAAATGGGATCGCTTTTTTACACCCAAAAATTCGTAAAATCGGCGCTTCATCCGCTAAAGAACTTCCCTTAAGCTCAATATTGACAAATATGGGCGCATGCGATGGGTTTTGCAAGCTCCATTGACCAATTTCTTCAAGTGCCATTTCCAAGGTTTGGTAATGTGTCTCATAATCGATGTCAGGAATGTGAAGCAACTTAAAACCGGGTTTACGCAACAAAGAATCGGAGGATTGCTTAACTTTTTGTTTTTTAATAAAAAGATTCAATGGATGCTTGTAATAAAGCCCTCCTTTTGGATCATTGTAAACATCCAATTCCAAACCTCGGATGTTAAAGTTCTCGAATTGTTCCCTAATCGGTAAGTGACCATAATTCAACTGGTACGGCTGATTGTCTTCACTCAAAAATTTAGAAAATCTATTTACAAAGGAATACGTGTTTTTCGAGGGCTTCACTTTGTAACTGTTGTGCGATGCCAATACACGAATTTGATTCATTGGAATGGAATCTTCGAGCGTTTGAGCGAGGTCAGTTTGAGGAAATAAAACTAAAAAAAGAATCAGCTTACTCAAAAAACAACCTGCCATTGATCCATTCATCGTCTAAAATTGATTTGTTTTTTTGGTAGAAGGCTATGGCGGATGCATTCCACGCAAGAACCTGCCAATCCATTCTTTTCACCCCAGCCTCTTTCGCGATTTCAACTATCTTGTTGAAGAGAACCTGCCCTATTCCACTCTTGCGATGCGTTTCTTTTACATACAAATCCTCAAGGTAAAGAATGGGGCCCTTCCAGGTAGAATAAGCAAAGTAATACAATGCAAAGGCAACTGGATTTTGATCCACTTCAGCTATCCATGCGTGACAAATCTGGCGTTCAAAAAGATCTTCATGTAAGGATTCTGGTGTATTGATCACCGCATCTTCTTCTCGCTCAAAGATGGCCAATTCAACAATCATTTCATGAATGGCAAGTACATCGCTTGGCGTGGCAACACGAACTGTCATTATTGAACGCCTGCCAAATTAAACCTAAGCTTGATCCCTGTGTTAATGTTTCCGGTTGGATAACTGGTAGCCACTTTGGGTGTATTCAAATTTTGGTCGTAGAAATAGGACATCGTTAGGTTCTGTGTAAGGTTGTAGTCAATGTTCAATTTGAAGGAAATGATTTGTTGACCTGCCGTACCTTGGTTGGTGTTCTCCACAACTTTGCGAATGAGTGTAGAATTGTCACGGAAAGAGAAATTGATTCCCGCATTCAAATCGTTCGCAGGTAATTTTTTAATCAATTTAACTTTAACAATTTTGGTTTGCATCCCAATCACTATTTCATCCGATTTAACTTCTGTAATTTGATTGTTGTTTAAGGAAAGGGTCGCTTGACGATCCTTTTTATATTCAAATTTCGTTGTCAGTGCCTGCCCTAGGATGGTCCATGTAGCATCCATTCCGATGAGCGGTGAAAACTGTTCACTGATGGTAATGTTTTGAACTTGACGTTCAGAAATGATATTGTTATTGATGTCAAGTGCTGTTGGGTTGCCGTTGGCATCTACGGTGGCGCTCATGTTGGATTGCATGCCATTCATGGTAATGGTAGAATTGTAACCATGTCGAAGGACAAAGGATTTAACGAATTTTTTAGCGAAGTTCATTTTAGACAATCCGTTGTAAGTTATGCTCCAATTTGGCAGAGGCATGTTTTTGATTGGGTTGATGTTTTTTTCATTGACTTTACTGTTTCCATAGGCTGTGAGGAAAGATCCAATGACAACTTCTTGTTGACTTCCTGAATATCCGTCATAAAAACCTGAGGGCAGCATAGACGAATTGGGATTGGAAGCACCTACCAATTGGGATACACTTTGTCTATTGGCCAACATTTGGTTAAACACAGCCGAAGATTTGTCTTTGTTGTCACGAATGAATGCAGTACCCCACGTAATGGTGGAATAGGTTAAGTTCGCCGTTTCAAATTTACTTTGTCCTTCAAACTGTTGGGAGGTCTCATTCCACCTGAAGAACGATCCACTGTTCAAGCCATAATTACGGTTTAACTTCATTTCAATGTTGAGGTCCTTCAACGGTTCTAAGGTTCCCCTAAGATTTAACGTTGAGGAGTGGGTGGTTGCAAACTGCTTGTTTAAGTTTTCATTTTGGATAAGCCAACCATTGTCTACAGATTGTTGAGCAATGTTATAGCCATTTCCTCTTCCCCAAACATCGGTACCTTGTTTTCCAAAAACGAAACCTGCCATAGAGAGGTTGTTCGCGTTCATCCCTAAGACACTGGATTCTTGATTAAAACCTGGTAAAATGGTCCCGTCATTTACAGTATAGGTCCCAGATACATTCCTTACGGTCATCGTTAACCTTGCCAAGAAACCTACTGCTGGATTCACTTTCTTTTGTCTTCGCAACTCTTTCTTTTTCTTACGTTCAAATTTCCGAAGGACTTTCTCCCATTTTCTACGTTCCTTCTTGGTCATTTCTTCAACGGGTTTAGGAGGCTCAGGTGCCTTTTCCTCCACTTTTTTATTCCCTCCTGGGTTTGGTTTACCTCCTTGGTTGTCTTTTCCATTCAAGGCGCCTCTGGAATTTCTGCCATCGGAGAGGATTTTCTTAAAGAGGGGTATTTTATTGTATAAGGTTACAAAATTCGCCTGTGAAGTCAAGTTGATGCTACGGTTGTTTTGGATGGTATTTCCAAAATCTGTTTGCGCCAACGGAGCGCGTTGCCAATTGTAGGTACCTGTATATTTTGCGTTCAATGTGATCCAATCCGTGAGCGGGAATTTGTCAAATGGAACGGTATAGCTAACATTTACATTTTGGCTGTAATCCATTGTTCGACCAAAAGAACTCATTTGTGATCGAATGCTGTCCTTAAACTCTTGAAAGGCCATGACATCCTGTTTACGATCTACGCGGTGGTTTCCTTCAACAAAAATGGATTTATTCGTTGCGGTAAAGGAAGTTTTAAGGTTTTTGGTGAGGTCGTAGCCAATGCTGTAATTCCTAACCCAATCGAATTTTTTCAAAAATACTGGAGTGAATTCATAATTTGGAACCAAGTTGTTCCTTACTTGGCGTTCATTGTAAAGACGTAAGAGTTCATTCGTGAAGGTTATGTTTTTTGGCATCAGGTAGAAATTCATGTCCTTGACCAAGGCAAGCCATTTTGATTTTTGTACAGGTTTCCATTTCTTGAAAGGCTCTATCGGTTTTCCAGCGAAGGTATAGTTATAGTTTAGCGCTCCCGTGTAGTTTTTAGTTCGGTCGTAGTTTGTATTAAAATCTCGTTTCAAATTTTCTGAATAAGCATAACTAGCCGACCAATTTGACACCCTCCAAAAGGCAGGTTTAGCTCCGGCTTTGGCTTCTTTTCTTACATTGGTGAAATTATATGATTTTCTTTCATTGAAATCTTGACCGAGTTTTGCTCTTTCCTTGCGTGTCGCAATGTCATAATCTGCCAATTTTATATCTGGATTGAATGGGTCATATTCAGGATTGATGATGCTCAAGGAATAGCCATAGAAGAAAGGAAGGGATACCTTGGCTTGTTTGCCAAAAAACTGACCTAATTGGACGTTTGAATTCATATCAATGCCCATTTTGGCATTACGCTGACGTTCCTGCACACGGCTTTCAACGGAGCCCCAATTAATCCCTGAGTAATTTCCTGAAGCGGAGACGGTTGCGAAATCAGCTACTTGCAATTGGGCTTGCCCGACTGCGGCGCCTCCCCCATTGCTCACAAAATCGGTGAGTCTTAATTCATTTACCCAAACATTTACGCATTCTGCTTGCCCGTCATCTGGCCAACTGTTGTTGGGATCTGATTGGAGTGGATTTCTAACACCAATCATAATGGTTTTAATGGATTGTAGATTTGGGGATCCTTTCACTTTAATTTTACGGTCAGCATTTGCGGGGTCATTTTTTGCATATTCAAAAAGGTTTGATACCCCAGCGGTTCCATCTTCCAACTTTTTGTTTCGTTCCTTTTTTAAATCAAGCAAGTGGTCGAAAACAATTTCGATGTCATTCATTGAAGGCCAAATGTCATCTGGAGAAGTTGCACCCCATTGCGTTTTATACAATGGAAGTTCGTATTCGTAGTAGTTGTCTACGAAATCGGTTCCAAGACGAACAAACATTGTCACTTCTTTGTCATTGAGAGGTATCATTGGATTAACCTCTTCGGCATGGACAAACATTTTCAGTTTTTTGTAGGTTCTCACATCGAAGACTACATTTTTATAGGCTGCGCGGGCATCTCCCTCCTGAAGGTTACAAATGTCCAAAACCAATGACTGTTCGTTCATTTGTCGTTGGTAGGTTTGGGAAGGGTCGATTTCACGCGTAATTCCTGGAGGAACTTCATATTTTATGGGTGTACGCTGGTCGTTTTCCTCAACATTCACGGCCGCGATGTTAAAGGTGGTAAGATTTGGATCGGGTTGAACGCTAATGCCCGGTTGGGTAAGGTCATCATAGTATCTTCTCCATTCGCCACGAATCAACTCTAAACGCGCAAAACGCATTTGAATTTGTTCGTCAAAGTCCTTCATGAAAATTCGCATGAAGCGAATGGACCTAAAATCTTGGATACCGTTGACCTTTTTTTGGAATTCTTTCAATGGAATTTTTACTTGGTACCATTTTTCAGTTTTATTCCCACTGTTATACACTTGAACATTGGTAATAAAATTTTTGCCTACAACCATGTCTCCAGGTCGGATGCTCATTTTATACTGGAAATAAGCTTCAGATTCTGAAAGGTTATTGTCTTGGTTGATGTCCTCAAGATCCGGCATGTTGGTGGCTTGAGTGGGGTAACCAGCTGAATTGGCTGTGTCGGACATATTGGTGGTTGGAGAGTTTCCTTCCATCCCGTTGTAGCGTTTGTATCGTTCAAGAATATCTGCATTTGAAGCATCAAAATTGTCATCCAAATAATAATTATAATCATCATTGGATGGATCTTGAATCATTCTTGCTTTTGCTCCTGACGATAAATTTGGATTGTTTTGAACCCAACTCACAAAATTAGCATACGCAGATTGTTCGTCGGTGTCAATCCAACCATCCAAACCGATGTCTTGGTTTAAACGAGCCGCTGGATCTGTATCAAAGGCATTGACGACTACTTGTTCATTTGAAACGCGCGCCCATGCAGTTGTATCCACGTTGTCGGTGATGCTTGGTCCGAGTGGAGGAATTCCATTTTCATATTCTTTTCTAGAATCCGGAATCACATCTTCGGAGACGTTCCCAAGGTTAAAATACAAATCTCCACCGTTCATAAGGCTTGAAGAATCCGAATTTTCAGCATCTTGATTGAAAGGATCCAACACCCAAAACTGAATAAACTCGACATTGGCAGTTTCAAAATCATTGGTAGCCAATGAACGCATCACTCCTCCCCATCGGTTTTCTGGATTGGTAAAGTATCCTGAGGTGTCTACGGTATTGGTGGTGTCATAATTGTACATTCCCCGTTCTTTGGGGTAATAAAAGAGATCAAAAACGGTAATGTTGGGAATGGATCCATATTGCAATTGCTGGTTTGGAAAGATATCCACTTGATTGACCAACCTCATTCGACTGTCAGCGAGCATGGTTGCGTCTTGCTTTATGTGTTGAGGGGTAAGGTTATTGCTTTGATAAAACAAGGGGTCGATGCAATACCAGGCCATTTTTGACCTTTTGAATCCAGCGCTGAGTGTGGAAGATGACGCTTCGGGAAACAAGTCGGGTTGCCCTTGAGGGATGGAGGCCAAGCGCCAAGCGGTTGCAGATTTCAAGTCGATGGAGCTTTGACTGGCTTCAAAATCATCAACATAAGAGGTTCCAGACTTATTGATGACTTTGGGTTGGCCCGGAATCAAATATGCTACTTCCCCATTAAGCGAGAATGTTGACATTTGGTTGGTTGAGATGACAGGCAGAAGGTCCACTAATTTTGTCAGGAAGGGAACATCCGTACGAATGCTAAAATCAGCACCAAGGATATTATTTTTAAAAGGTTCACTGCCAAAATCTACTTTTTGGGTGACAGGTCTTTCAGACATTCTTACCCATGTCGCTCCGAATTTCATTTTGTCATTCAAACGGTATTGGTAATGTCCACCCATCATGGAGCGGGCCTGAAATCCAAAAACGGAATTGCTTTCAATTGAAATTTTAATCGGCGTATTTGATTCAAGAATTCCGGTATTCAGGATTTTCACGCGACCTAAATTATAGTCTACGGTATAGTCAACATTTTCGGTAAGTTTTATCCCGCCTGCGGTAACAGAAACAGCACCTTGTGGAACATTCAATGCGTTTAGGGGGATGTCTGAACTTACAGAAGATTGGAATTCTCCTTTAAAAATAAATCTGTTTTTACTTGGGATTTGCTGCGCTGCTGTTTTGGTTGAATCATACAATTCATAAAACGCGATGCCATTGATGGTTTGCTGTGGAACGCCTATTTCAAGCATTCTTTTTGCGAGTGTTTTCCCAAAAGGTTCCACGGTGGTAAAATAAATCCGGCCATTTTTCCTGTTGATGGTTCCTCCATTTTCAACCTTGGCGCCATTGACAATTAAGGGGACATAATCAAATACACCATCCGAGAAAGGTTGGTTGTTTTGGTTGATTTTATCCATATCGAGGAGGGTGACAATTTGTTTATCATCCAATCCTGCCATTGGAAACACGGGAAGGGGAACACTTGTGGAAGGATTGTTATAATAAATGTCCACTTTAAATCCAGTTTGGTCTACCTGATAGGCCCCAATGGAATAGACATTTTTCATCATGAGGTCCCAGATCTTATTCTGTGGACTCGTAATGGTTGGTTTGATAAGTTTTAGGATCAGCGCTTGTTGCCCACTTGCCCCATCGGTCGAGAACTCGCCTACTTGATAGGTTTGACCTCGATAGGTATATTCGTAGGAAACGGCTAAAACCTCATCGTTGTTGAGTGGGTTATTGAGTGAAATGTATCCCAATAATGCGTTGTAGGTGTATTCTTGGTCTGTTAACTTTCTGGCATTCTCAACCTTTTCATAGTCTTTGGCTTGTTGGAAAGGCCCTGGAGTGGATACTTGGGTATTCAGGACACTGACGGCATTGGCGAATCCGCGAATAAGGGGTTGATTGGCAGCCCAATTGTAGAGGCCATTTGCGGAGTTATCGGGATCTACTGCGGAAACGAATCCACCGGGATTTCCTTGACAATTTTGTGCTTTACCTTCTCCTAAGTCGGAAAAAGCCACGATGTTTCGGGTGTTTTCGGTATTGTTTGTTCTGTTGGTAACCCAAACTTCAATTCGTGTGATGTAACGGGTGGCATTGACCATTGGTAGATTTGCCATGGCCGAGTCATAATTTTGTTGGTGAAAAAGGTTTAGGAAATAGTGCCTATTTGCTTCATAATTATCTGCTGTCAATTCAAACTTTTGTACTTGTGATTTTCCAGCGATGTTGATTTCTTGCCTTTTTCCTTTAGACTGAGCCAAAATCAAATCGAAGGTAGACCTGCCAAATTTCAATTGGGTTTTCGCTCCGAACAGCGTTTGTGAACCTTGAATAAGCGAGGTAGGAAGGCTTAGGCTCACCATTCCGAGTGCGATTTTTTGGATGATTTGGTCCTCGTCTCCTGTGTGCTCCAACTTAGAAATGTTTTCAAAATCGAAGGCTGCTTGGGTATTGTATTTAGCGCCTATTTTTAATCGGGTACCAATTTGCCCCACGATGTCCATGTTAATGTTCTGTTGAAAATCAAAACGGGTAATGTTCCGTTGTTTCATGGGAAGGATTGGGTTGTCATACCTCGAATGGTTTACTCCCAATTGTACTTCTACATTTCCTTGCGGGCGAATGACGATTTCACCAGAACCAAAAATACTTTCAAAAACCTTACTTCCAATTTTAATGGGTAATTCAAAGGAGCGTCCAACTACGGATTCTTCTTCAATTTGCTGTTCCCAATTTTGGTCTTGAAACTGTGTGTTTTTATAATTCAGGTAATCTTGCATCGACATTGAGGTCGGATTTCGAAAAAGCAATCCTTCACCCAAGGTTTGTTTAAATACATAATGTCCTGTGGTCGGATCGTATTCAATGGTTTGATTTAAAGAGGAAGGGTCTCCAAGGTCGAATGGATATTGTTCGTTTTGGAAAGTGTTGTATGAATTCCCAAATGGAAAGGGGAGTTTTGGACCATTTTGCGCAAAAGAAATCATCACAAAAACAGGCATAAGGGTTCCAAGAAAACCCAACACCCATTTCTTAGAAAGAATATTTCTTATCTCAATGTTCACTATAAAACTTTTAGTGCTTCTTTAATTAAAACTTCCACAGATTCTTCCCCTGAATCTATTTTCTCCAAGGCTTTTTCTGTGGTTTTTCGATCGAATCCTAAAGAAACCAGGGCCGTTAACGCATCAAAACGATTCGTATTGTTTACAGCGGAAATATTTTGAGAAACTTCGGTGTATTTAAGGACTTTTCCTTTTAGGTCAATGATAACGCGTTGTGCTGTTTTCGCACCAATTCCTTTAACGCGTTGTATGGTCACAACATCTTCAGATTGAATGGCATGAGCAATTTCGGCAGGCACGAGAGAGGACAGCATAATCATGGCGATGTTGGGTCCAATTCCGGAAACAGAAATTAAATGATTGAACATTTCTCTTTCTTCTTTGGAAGAAAATCCATAGAGTATGTGGGCATCTTCGCGAACAATCAATCGGGTAAACAGTTTTAAATGCTCATCACTTCCAATCGAAGAAAAGGTGTTCAAAGAAATTTTCACTTCATAACCAATCCCACCGCAATCGAGCACCACTTCTGTTGGATTTTTCTCTATCAATTTACCTTGTAACTGTGCGATCATGTTTATTTGTTTTGGGCATCGACGACAGCAACCTTTACCATGTTTATTATTTCACGAACAGAGGCACCAAGTTGTACCACATGGATTGATTTCCTCAAACCGATTAAAATCGGTCCGATGGCATCACTGTCTGTCATTTGCTGCAGCAATTTATAGGAAATATTTCCCGCAGACAAATTTGGAAAGATAAGGGTATTGACTTCTTTGTTAACGAGGGAGGAAAACGGAAATTTCTCGTTTAACAATTCTGAATTCAATGCAAAATTTGCTTGTACTTCACCATCCACGATCAGGTTGGGTTGTTCTTCGTGAAGAATTTTTACCGCTTCTGCCATTTTATCGGCATCAGGACCTGGGGAGGAACCGAAATTCGAGTAACTCAAAAGTGCAATTTTTGGTTGCATTCTTAGCTTGCGAATGGTTTTAGCTACGTTGGTTGTGATTTCCGCGATTTGTTGTGCGCTAGGGTTTAAGTTAACCGTGGTATCTGCAAGGAACATTGGGCCTCTTTTGGTATTCAGGATGTACATACCAGAAACGGTTTTTACATCTTTTTCCAATCCAATGATTTGAAGAAGGGGCCGTACTGAGGACCTATAGCTGCGGGTTAAACCTGTAATCATTGCGTCGGCCATTCCTAAATCGACCATCATTGCACCGAAGTGGTTTCTTTCGCGCATTAATTTAACGGCTTCAAATTCGGTTAGACCTTTTCTTTTTCTGCGTTCGAAGAATTCTTTTCCAAAGGCCAGTCTTCTTTCTTCTTCTGTTTCTGCTTTGGGGTCAATAATGGTTACATCGGGCATTTCAACGCCATATTCTTCCATCAGATGGTTGATTGTATCCACATCCCCTAATAAAATTGGGAAGGCTACACCATCTTCATACGCCACTTGCGCCGCCTTAAGGATTTTGACATTGTCTGCTTCGGCAAACACAACGGTTTTGGGATTGCTTTGTGCTTTGGTGGTAATGTTTCTTACCAGTTTGTTATCCAATCCTAACCTCGCTTTGAGTTCTTCTTCATATTTCTGCCAATCTTTGATTGGATTCTTTGCCACACCCGAATCAATGGCGGCTTTGGCTACGGCGGGTGCTACGTAGTAAATAAGTCTTGGGTCGAGGGGTTTTGGGATAATTTGATCTCTTCCAAAGGAAATGTTTTTTTCACCATAGGCTTCGATCACTTCTTCCGGGATGGTTTCTTTGGCAAGAGAGGCAATTGCTTTTACGGCAGCCAACTTCATCTCCTCATTGATGGTAGTTGCCCGAACATCAAGGGCACCTCTAAAAATGTAAGGAAAACCCAAAACGTTATTGACCTGATTCGGATGGTCTGAACGCCCCGTTGCCATAATGATGTCTTTTCGAACCGAGGTCGCTTCTTTGTAAGAAATTTCTGGATCTGGATTGGCCAACGCAAATACGATGGGATCCTTCGCCATTTTTTTTATCATTTCTTTGGTCACCAACCCTCCTTTTGACAAGCCCAAAAAGACGTCCGCACCTTTAAAAACCGTGTCAAATGGAATGTCTTTTTTATGGGTCGCGTAGTACGTTTTCATTTCATCCAAATCTGTACGTTCAGCATGCATAAGGCCTTTAGAGTCGTACATGAAAATATTGGAAACTTTCGCGCCGAGTGATACATACAATTTAGCACAGGAAAGGGCAGCTGCTCCCGCGCCTGAGACAACGATTTTTACCCTGTCGATTCTTTTTCTTGCCAATTCCAAGGCATTAAGTAATGCTGCAGCGGATATGATTGCGGTACCATGTTGGTCATCGTGCATAATTGGAATATCCAATTCTTCTTTCAATCTGCGTTCAATTTCAAACGCTTCAGGTGCTTTGATGTCCTCCAAGTTGATTCCTCCAAAAGTAGGCGCAATGGCTTTTACTGTTTGAATGAAAAGCTCTGGATCTTTGGCGTCTACTTCAATGTCAAAAACATCGATGTCTGCAAAGATTTTGAAAAGGAGTCCTTTTCCTTCCATTACTGGCTTTGACGCCAATGGTCCGATGTCGCCAAGGCCTAAAACAGCTGTGCCATTTGAGATTACGGCGACCAAATTTGATTTGCTTGTATACTTATAAACGTCGTCTTTATTCTCTGCAATTTTTAGACAAGGTTCGGCTACCCCAGGAGAATAGGCCAAGGAGAGGTCTCGTTGCGAAGAATAGGGTTTGGTAGGAACTACTTCAATTTTCCCTGGTCTACCCATCGAATGATAATCGAGCGCATCTTGTTTTCTAATTTTTGCCATGATTTTGTTTTAAACCTAAGTTTATGATTACAATCCCAACAGAACTTGAATGGGGTCTTTAGACCCGAAAAGCATTTTTTCTGGTTGTTCGAGCATTTCTTTGACCTTTACCAAGAACCCAACTGATTCTTTACCATCGATTATTCTGTGATCATAGGAAAGCGCTACGTACATAATCGGTCTGATTTCAACTTTCCCATTTATGGCCACGGGTCTTTCAACGATGTTATGCATGCCAAGAATGGCAGACTGTGGTGGGTTAATGATTGGCGTTGAGAGCATGGAACCGAAAACACCACCATTGGTGATGGTAAATGTCCCGCCTGTCATGTCCTCTGGGGTAATTTTTCCATCCCTGGCTTTAACTGCCAATCTTTTAATTTCCATTTCAATTTCGGCGAGTGAAAGTCTTTCGGCATTTCGAAGTACAGGAACCATAAGCCCTTTGGGGGAAGATACAGCGATTCCGATGTCAGCATAATCATGATAGATTACTTCATTCCCACTAATTTGACCATTCACAGCAGGAAAAAGATGTAGTGCTTCGGTCACCGCTTTTGTAAAAAAGGACATAAAACCAAGATTGACTGCGTGGTGTTTTGAAAACGCATCTTTGTATTTGGTTCTTAAATCCATAATCGGCTTCATGTCCACTTCATTAAAGGTCGTAAGCATTGCTGTTTCATTTTTTACAGCGACCAATCTTTCGGCGATTTTTCTGCGAAGCATGGACATTTTTTCCTTGGATTGATTTCGAGTACCTCCCCATCCTTGCATTTGGGTGGTACTAAATCCAGCGGACATTGCGTTCATAGCATCCGACTTGGTAATTCTCCCCTCTTTTCCGGTGGCTTGAATTTGTTGTGCAGGAATGTTGTTTTCCGAAATAATTTTGGCTGCAGCGGGAGACGGCGTACCGGAAGCATAACTTTTAACAGGGTCAGGATTCGGTTTTGCAGCTTCTGCAACCACAGTTTCTACTTTTGGGGCTGCTTCTACGGTTTTTTCGACCTGTGCGGGCGCGGGCGCAGAAGTATCAATAAGGCAAACCACTTGTCCAACTTTAACTACATCTCCTTCAGCGGCTTTAAGGGAAATGATTCCGCTTTCTTCTGCGGGCAATTCCAGGGTTGCTTTGTCTGAATCCACTTCTGCAATGGCTTGGTCTTTCATTACATAATCGCCTTCAGCGACAAGCCATTGTGCGATTTCAACTTCAGATATGGATTCTCCCGGACTTGGGACCTTCATTTCAAGTATTGACATAGGTGTTATTTTTCAATGTTAATATTGGCGTAAACAAAAAGGGAATCAAATAATTTATTCAATCTTTTTTCGTGTAATTTTTTGGAACCTTCAGCAGAGGCGGCGGTAGCTTCCCTACAAATGCCGATGAGGTTCATGGTTTTCAGGTGAAGTGCCATAAAGCTCCAAGCCCCCATATTCGCGGGTTCTTCTTGTGCCCACAGCACATTCACGGGATTGTACTTTTCAAGGATGCTTTCCATTTGTTTAATGGGCAAAGGATACAATTGTTCGACACGTACAAAGGCCATGTTTTGAACGCCTAATTCCTTGGCTTTCAATTTCATTTCATAGTAGAATTTACCTGAACAGAAAACAACGGTATCCGTTTGGGCAACCGCAGCGGTAGGGTCATCCAACACTTCTTTAAACCCGCCTGTTTCGAGCTCTGCCAATGTAGACGTTGCGTCAGGGTAACGGAGTAACATTTTAGGAGAGAAAACGATCAAGGGTTTTCTAAAATCTCTTTTGAGTTGTCTTCTCAGCAAATGGAAGTGATTTCCTGGTGTGGAGGTGTTGACCACTTGCATGTTAAGGTCGGCGCATTGTTGCAGGAACCTTTCCATTCTGCCACTGGAGTGTTCTGCCCCTTGGCCTTCATAGCCATGTGGAAGTAAAAGAACAAGTCCGCTTTGCGTTGCCCATTTATCCTCTCCTGCGGAGATAAACTGATCGATCATGATTTGCGCACCATTAAAGAAATCTCCAAATTGTGCTTCCCAAATGGTCAAACCACTTGGATTTGCCAGGGAGTAACCATATTCAAAACCGAGTACCCCGTATTCAGAGAGTAAAGAATTGTAGATGTAGAATTTTGCTTGGTCATCTGAAAGCAGGTTCAGTGTTTCGATTTCTTCTTCAGAATCCTCAGTAATGACTACGGCATGTCGATGAGAGAAAGTTCCTCGTTCCACATCTTGTCCGGAAATCCGCACGCTGTGGCCTTCTGACAATAAGGTTGCATAAGCCAACATCTCTGCCGTTCCCCAATCTAATTTGTCATTTTTAATGGCGTTCCAACGGTCTTCGAAGATCTTTGAGATTTTTCGGAAATATTTTTTATTCTCTGGAAGCACGGATAATTTTTCGCCGAGTGCCAAAAGTTTTTCGCGTGTTACGCCTGTAGGTGGTGACACTTCAAAATCTGTAGCATTTGCATGACGGTAACCTTCCCAAGTAAGGCTTAAGAAATCAAATACTATGGCTTTTTCAGATTTACGTGAGGCATCAAATTCTGATTCGAGGAAGGCGTTGTATTCTGCTTCCATTCCTTTGGCTTCTGCATCGGTTAGGCTTCCTTCTTCAATCAGTTGTTTTTGGTAAATAACTTTGGGATTCGGGTGTTTGAGAATAATGTCGTACAATTTCGGCTGGGTAAATTTAGGTTCATCGCCCTCATTGTGACCATATTTACGATAGCAAAGGAGGTCAATAAAAACATCTCTTTTAAAAGTTTGGCGGTATTCAATTGCAATTTCCATGGCTTGCAAAACCGCTTCTATGTCATCCCCATTTACATGGAATACAGGACAAAGGGTGGTTTTAGCGATGTCGGTACAATAGGTGGAAGACCTTGCGTCCAAGTAATTGGTTGTAAAACCAACTTGGTTGTTTACCACAATGTGAATGGTTCCTCCGGTTTTATACCCATCTAACTGTGCCATTTGAATCGTTTCGTATACGATTCCTTGGGCGGCAATGGCGGCATCTCCATGGATCAGGACGGGACAAATTTTATCTTCTGAATGTAAGACGTGGTCTATCTTTGCCCTTGAAATTCCTTCAACGACGGTGTTTACAGCTTCTAAATGTGACGGGTTTGGGGAAAGGGTGAGTCCCATTTGCTTCCCGTTATCCAAGGTAATGTGCGAGGTAAAACCTTGGTGGTATTTAACATCGCCATCGAAATGCGCATCAAATTCAAATTCTTTTCCTTCAAACTCGGAGAAGATGTCTCTGGGTTGTTTTTGAAATATATTGGCCAACGTATTTAGACGACCTCTGTGGGCCATTCCCATTACAAAATACTCAATTCCAAGTTCGGAACCTTTTTCAACCAAGGCGTCCAAAGCGGGTATTAAAGCCTCGCCTCCTTCGATGGAGAAGCGTTTTTGACCTACAAATTTTTTCCCTAAAAAAGCTTCAAAACCTGTGGCTTGGATAAGTTTAGCGAAGATTTTCTTTTTGCGGTTTTTATCAAAGGTGGGGCGGTTCTTAATTTCTATTTTGCTTTTAATCCATGAGATTCTCTCTGGATCACGCATGTAAACGAATTCTATCCCGATGGATTCACAATAGGTTTCTTGAAGATGCGCGATGATGTCTTGTAGGGTACTTTGGCCGATGCCAACCTCACTGCCTGCTTGAAAAACATTTAACAAATCCGAAGCAGTCAATCCAAAGTTCTCGATGTCTAAGGTTGGGGAATACTTCCTTCGCTCCCTAACTGGATTTGTTTTCGTGAAAAGGTGTCCCCTGGTACGATATCCATTGATTAAGTTGAGTACTTTGAATTCTTTTTGAAAATTCTCTGGAACAGCATCTCCTTGGGAATAAGAGGTTTGTGCGAACTCAAATCCTTCGAAAAATTTCTTCCATCCTACATCTACGTTGTCAGGATTTTGTTTGTATTGAGTATATAAAAACTCGATTGCGTTTACATCCGCGTTGCCTACATAAGTAACTTTGTCCATGTTGTATTCTGGAATTAAAGGTTCGCAAAGTTATCAATTTGTAGGGAAAAAGCACAAGAAAAACCAATAAATGCAATCGTTCAAATGCGTTTAACTTGTCCGACTCTTCAAAACCTTGATTCCGAAAAATACCGCTGAAACAATCATCACGAGTCCGCCAATGGGTGTGATTGGACCTAAGAAACTGGCCTTAAGCCCCAAAAGGTGAAAAATTACCAGGCCATAGATGGATCCCGAAAATAACAACAATCCTCCCCAAAGCCCGAGGAGGTAAGGTTTGAGACGAAAAGTGAAGTATTGAGCTCCAACAGAAATGACAAGGGTAAAAAGGGCAATGTAGATTTGATAACGTACTGCCGTTTCGAAAGCATTGTACATTTTTAAGGAAGCCACCTTACTCAGGCTGTGCGCACCAAAAGCCCCCAAAACGATAGAAAACGCAAAAATAAAAATGGAGAATGAGGCCGCCTTGCTATTCATAACATAGTCTAATTAAAATTATTTTGCTGCTTTTGAGGAAAACTCTACAATGAAAGATGCAATTGCAAATATTAAAAAATTAAGCGAGAGCAACATTACGCTCTGTTCAAATATAATCCAATTTTAAAACCCAGTTTTCTAAATTCCTCCATTTTATTCAACACACTTTATTTAAGCTCCTTAAAACTGATTAATCTCCTGTTTTTTTCGTCCCAAAGTTTGTATCTTAGGCATTTGAGCGATGACCAAAACGTCAGTGGCTTTTCTATTTGCATCAAAGGGTTTTCATCATAGCATTTTTTCAGTTTATAATTGGGGATGGCGGGGCATAAATGATGAATGTGATGGATGCAAACATTACCTGTAAACCACTGTAATATTTTAGGGAGTTTTAGGTAAGAACTTCCCTTCAATGACATAGTTTCAAAATCCCACTCTTTTTGTCTTTCCCAAACTGTGTCTTCAAAAGTATGTTGTACGTAGAATAACCATGCTCCGTGCCCAGCAGCTACAAATAGAATTGGTAATTGAATTTTAATAAAAGGCACAAGACCAATCCAATGCGACATAATTACCACGGCTAAAATTAATCCTAAAGTAGTTAGATGTGTATAGACTTTTTCTTTAACAGATCTATCTTTCGGTGGAAAGCGGAATATAATTAGAAACAAAATTAGTGGGCCAATAAAGAAGAGAATTAATGGATTACGATATAGTTTGTATAGTTGCTTTTGCCAAGGCTTAAAATTCTTGTATTCTTCTACGGTAAATGTTCGTACATCCCCAACGCCTTTTCTGTCTAAATTCCCCACTGTTGCGTGATGAATTCGGTGATCTTCTTGCCATTTATGGTATGGAGTGAATAAAAAGCCTGCCGCGATAATTCCCATTACACGATTTGCTCTTTCTGATACGAAGAAAGAACCATGGCTACAATCGTGAAATATAATAAATATGCGCATTAGAAAACCTGCTGCAATGATGGAGAGTCCTATGGTAAGCCAATATGAAATAGCCAATGAATAATACATGGCGACCCAAAGCCCAAAATAGGGTAGGAAAGAATTAGCCACTTGACCCCAACTTTTAATTAGATTAGGTTTATTGTAGCCCTTTATAATCTTAAGCCAGGGTCTTTGTTCTCTTTGATTTTTTTCTTTTTTCTCGCTCATTTTGAATTTTTAAATTAACAATGATTGATAAATAGGTCTGCGGTAGTTGTTTATAATTAATACTTGTTAGGATAATTAGTACCTTTTTTTAATACTACAAAGATGAATGATTTGTACTTAGTAGTCTTACTGAATTGAGCAACTATGAAACTACTCGTTGCGTTTTTCGCAAATTCTTACCTCTAGGTATAGAACATCAAGCAGCTTGGCTAAAAAAAAATAAAATACTTGAAAATTTGGGAGCATAGAAAATGACTTACAATCTAAAGTTAGCGAGAAACAATTTATTTCAAAGAAATAGGATCCGATTTTTTCATCCGGATGCCACCTTACTCAGGCTATGCGCACCAAAAGCCCCCAAAACGATAGAAAACGCAAAAATAAAAATGGAGAATGAGGCCGCCTTGCTATTCTTAACTTGGATTTGTCCAAAAGTATATATCTTCGTTCACAATTCTTAGCCACAATGCAAAAAAAATTCCTCGGACTCCTTCTTACTTTCGGGTTGTTGCTTGGTTGTTCTGGCAACAAGTCTGGTGAAATTCAAAGCGATGATGATTCCTATTATCAATTCATGGAAGTGGATCTGAGCCACTATGATTTAGGTGCATCCCTTTTTATTCCTGATGAAACGGCTGGCATTGGCGCGTCTTTCAAGACAAAAATTGTTCACGACGAGGATTTTACATGGAAAATATCTGCCGGACCGAACTTTGAATTGTTCATAGAAGATTGGGGCGATAATTCTGAACGAATGAAGGAATTCAAAGCGACATTGAAAAAGAACGACATCTTTGAGGTGACCATCCTCAAGGATGAAGGAGATTGCATTGTTTACAAAAGGGAATTGCTAAAAAACATCAACACGCCAAAATACAAGCATATATCGTATCATGTGTATGGACTTAAAAAATTGGGCGATTATTATTACGAACTTAAAAACAAAGAATCAGGCGATGGAAAAGAGGTGGTTGAACTCATGGCTAAATCCATACGATCTTTTAAACTGAAAACAAAATGATGAACCGATCAGAAGTCATTGAGGCATTATCGAATGTGTATGAATCAGAATCTAAGCAAGACATTGTAAGTGCCAACTTGGTGCAAGAGATTGATATACAGGAGGGCGCACTTTCCCTTCAAGTTTACAGCACGAATCCTGCCTTACATGCAAGGAAAAAATTAGAAGAGACCATTGTTTCAGCCTTGAGAAATGCGTTTGGCAACGAAGTTAAGGTATCGTGTCGGGTCCAAGCTTTAAGTGGAGAACAAAGAAAAACGCGTAGAACCATCTTGCCCGAGGTGAAGCACATTGTCGCCATTGCCTCTGGAAAGGGAGGGGTTGGAAAGTCGACCTTAACGGCAAACTTAGCTGCAGGTTTGGCAAAACAAGGATACACGGTAGGGTTAATCGACGCAGACATTTACGGTCCTTCGATGCCAACCATGTTTGATGTTGAAGGACAGCGTCCCAACATGGTTTCAGTGGATGGAAAATCCTTAATTGAACCTATCCTAAGCCATGGTGTGAAGTTGCTTTCCATTGGATTTTTTACCGACCCGAACAATGCAGTGGTTTGGCGTGGGCCCATGGCATCAAAAGCGCTCACACAAATGATTACCGAAGGAAATTGGGGCGCACTTGATTTTTTGCTGATTGATTTACCTCCGGGAACTGGAGACATACACCTCTCGTTGGTTCAAACCTTACCTTTGGATGGGGTTGTTATCATAAGTACGCCGCAAGCAGTAGCGTTGGCAGATGCTAAAAGAGGCATTAACATGTTTAAGGTTGATGGCATGAATGTTCCCATTTTAGGGATTGTAGAAAACATGGCTTGGTTTACCCCTGAGGAACTACCCGACCACAAATATTATATTTTCGGTAGAGATGGTGCTAAAAATTTAGCCGAAGGCATGGACATGCATTTTATGGGAGCCATTCCTTTGATCCAAAGCATCCGAGAGTCTGGCGATGTGGGCAGGCCTGCAGTCTTGCAAGAAGGCACTTTGGTCGCCTTGGCATTTGAAGATTTAGTTCATAACTTCGTAGCGCGTATTTTCGACGTAAGCAACAAAAATGATTGACATGAAATCCATCGAGGGAAAGGTAAAGGACGCAATTTCTCAAATCCGTCCCTTTTTGAACGACGATGGCGGAGACGTTGAATTGGTGGAAATAACTGCTGACTTTGTTGTGAAGGTAAGGCTAACAGGTTCTTGCCAAGATTGTTCTATGCGCAACTCAACCTTGAAAGGTGGCATCGAAGAAACCGTCAAAAGAGCGGTTCCAGAAATCTCTGCAGTAGAATCTATTTAATTTCTACAGGTATTTTATCATTATATTTTTAGGTTCTGTAAAAAACCGCAGCGCTTCCCACCCGCCTTCTCGTCCAACCCCTGAGGCTTTCACGCCACCGAAAGGCGTTCTAAGGTCTCTTACGAGCCATGCATTCACCCAAACAATCCCCATTTCCAAGCGATCCGCAACGCGATGCGCGGTGTTAAGGTCCTTTGTCCAAACCGATGCTGCCAAGCCATATTTCGTATCATTTGCCAACCCAATTACTTCCGCTTCGGTATCGAAAGGCATCAAGGTAACCAAGGGTCCAAAAACTTCTTCTTGGTTAATGCGGCATTGGTTGGGCAGGTTTTCGAAAACAGTAGGTTCTATGTAATAACCGTTTTCATGGGGGGCGTCAAGGTGGATTCTATTTCCGCCTGCCAACAAAATGCCACCTTCGGATTTAGCCAAAGCAATGTAGCCAAGTATTTTTTCCATGTGTGAATGAGACACTACGGCACCTAATTGTGCGGAAGGATCACTCGGGTAACTGGTTTTTGCAGACTTAACACGTTTTACAAACGCCTCTTTAAACGCGTCATAAATGCTTGCATGGATAAAAATCCGAGAGCCACAAAGGCAAATTTGACCTTGGTTGGAGAAAGAAGATTTAAATACTTCATTGACAGTTTGTTGGACATCACAATCTGGAAAAACAACCGTTGGGTTTTTTCCTCCGAGTTCCAAGCTTAATTTTTTAAACATGGGTGCGGCAATTCGCGCAATGTTCTCCCCTGTTGTTGTCCCTCCGGTGAAGGAAATGGCTTTAATTTTTGGATGGGCAACCATGGCGCTCCCAATGTTGGCTCCGAGGCCGTGAACAATGTTCAAAACCCCAGGAGGTAATCCGGCTTCTGTCGCCACTTCTCCAAGTAAAAACGCTGTGTAAGGTGTGATTTCACTGGGTTTGGCAATTACGCAATTCCCTGCGGCCAAAGCGGGGGCGATTTTCCATGAAAAAAGATACAGTGGAAGGTTCCAAGGCGAAATACATCCTACGATGCCAATGGGACGTCGGGTGGTAAAATTGATTCCTACTTGTTCCATATAGTGAGATTCCGAAGCGAAATGTTCGATGGCCGTAGCAAAAAAATGAAAATTCGAGATGGCACGCGGAATGTCTACATGTGCGGCGAGTTTTTCGGGTTTGCCATTGTCCCTGGATTCTGCCTTTACAAATGCATCCATTCTGTCTTCGATGCCTTTCGCAAGCTTAAGCAAGATGGCACTTCTCTCATTTAGGGGTAGGTTTGACCACAGTGGGAATGCTTTTTCGGCTGCAAGGACAGCAGTCTCGAGGTCCTTTTCATCTGAATCAGGAATTTGTGCATACACCTTTCCCGTTGCGGGTTCAAAATTATCAAGGTACTTTCCTTGAAGGGGTGCATGAAAGCCTCCGTCGATGTAATTTTTAAGTATTTCCATTTATTCTACAACTTAGTATTTGTTCAATTTTCCTTTTTCTCGTGCATCAATTCCTTCCTTCATCCACATTGGCATGGGTTCATCTTTAAGATAGTGGTCAAAAAACTGTCTCATTCTTATGCTTAGGTCTATTTTATTCGGCAATTTGGTCAAATTGTGGTCATCGTCATTGTAGTTTAACATCCAACAGGGTTTTCCCAACCTTCGCAACCCCGTATAAAGTTCAATGCTTTGATACCAAGGAACAGCACCATCTTTATCATTCGCCATTACGAGTAAGGGCGTATTGACCTTTGGTAAGTGAAAGATTGGCGAATTCTCTATGTACAAATCTGGGCGTTCCCACATGGTTGCTCCAATTCTACTTTGGGTAGATTCATATTGAAACTGACGATTCAATCCACTCCCCCAACGAATCCCTCCATAGGCGGAGAACATGTTGCTAACAGGCGCTCCGGCCATTGCGGCCTTATAGCGATTGGTCATCGTAATGAGTTGGGCGGTTTGATACCCTCCCCAGCTTTGACCTTGCAAGCCCATTCGCATAGAATCGATCGAATAATTTTTAAGCATGTAATCGGTTCCACTCATAATGCAATCATAGGCTCCTTTGGCAGGATAACCTGGTTTATACCGAATATCTGGAATCAATACGACATATCCTGCCGATGCATATTCGGTTGGATTGATTGTACTGGCTGTAGGGGCCGGGCCACGATAACTGTGTAAGTTATCTCCGTTCAGTTCATAATAATATACCAAGAGCGGATATTTTTTAGTGGCGTCATAATTCTCCGGTTTGTATACGATTCCTTCTAACTCGAATCCATTATAACCCTTCCACCGAATGAGTTCTGAAGTCGCCCAATTGTATTCAGTCTGTTGAGGATTTGCCCATGAGGCTCTTTTAAAAATACCAAAGGTGCCACCGACCTCAACATCAGGAAACTGATCTACCCGCATGCGACGAATCACATACACAGAAGTATCTTTTGCTTTAGTTAAAGACAAAACTTTGTAATCACCCCGATCAAACAACTTAAAAATAAACATAGGAGTTGCATTCCAAATAGAGACATTTTTTGTCTCGCGATTTCTTGCTTGTAAATACCCACTATTCCAAGACACATTAGTAGAATCTTGATGCCATTTCACCCATTCCCAATCTGTTTTTTTAGCATCATCAAATGTCAAACAGCGATTTTTTTTCGTGCTTAAATCAAACTCATAGACATTATCTCGGGAAGCGTAGTAATAGGCATCACCATTGGCATTGAAACCATAGGTAGCCGCAGGACCTGGATCCATTGGTTGGCCATTTAGGTCTTCTTCCCATGGTTCTTTCACTGCACAAGTCATGCAGATTTCATTCATGTTTTGGTCGATTTGAAGTAGGTAGTGATTTTTACGTTTCGGCTCAAAATAGGTAAAAGAACGCCCGTTATCGGATAAATGGCCTTCGTAAGCCACTGCCTTTTTAAGCAGAATGCGCTCTCCTGTTCGAAGATCTATAAGATAAACATCGTTCAATACAGGATTTTTCCATTGCGCTTGGATCGCATAAGGTTGATTGTCATACACCAACGAATAATTACTTTGTCGGTGAATGTTAAAGGACCCTTGCAATGAATCTGGACACCACAAAATGGGTTTAAAATCGGCTAAACGCAACGCGACAATGTCTCCGGATTTATCCCCGTCTTTAATCTCCAATAGTTGTTGTGGCTGTAAGGTGAGGTCTGAAGGTGACCATAGATCTAACCGTACTTTCTCGGACTCCAACAAGGTGTCTTTTTGATAAACTACTCGATCGCTCAGCGTAAATTTTACATAAGGTAAATAATCAAAAAATGTGGGCTGTACCTTATCATTTACTCCCTTAAAGCCGAAGGATTTTGCGGTCGTTGAATCGCCAAAAGTAGTTAAGGAATCTAACGCCATGTTATAGATTCCCAGCTCAAATTGCTTAACTTTATTGGTATCAGAAGAATACAAAAAAGCCAAATAATTTCCTTCTTTATTCCATTGAAGGGATTTAATGCTCCGTTGGGTTGTGCCCACCATGATTGGCATTAAAGCATCTGGGGAAATCACCCATAATCTAAAGGTATCTT
>Ga0214921_10000249_pt1 | contig 106648 bp, 155 predicted proteins | sample LL1505_MetaG_FD_177992 | JGI IMG/M metagenome (GOLD analysis project Ga0214921, IMG submission 177992) | Freshwater microbial communities from Lake Lanier, Atlanta, Georgia, United States - LL-1505 | ecosystem: Environmental > Aquatic > Freshwater > Lake | place: USA: Georgia | collected... | reverse complement strand
GCAAGGGACTGTTAATCCCTGGGTCGTGGGTTCAAGCCCTACCTCGCCAGCCATGTTGATTATTGATAACTATGTGCCCATAGAAGAACAGGGGTATCTGTATGAATACTTTACCGACCCTCAAGTTTCTTATCGGTTCTATCGTAGCCATATCTATCACGAGGGTGAAATGTGGACTCATGCACCAATGCAGATGTCACATCATCTGTATGAATCTGAATCAGATATTGCCTCTAGTCATCTACCTGCAATTGGCAAGCTTGTCGGTAATCTGGTAGATAGATTTGGTAATATTAATCTTTTGCGGGCTAAGGTAAATGTAACCTCTCCATACCCCCCAAAGATGAACTATGAATCTCAGGTTCCTCATATTGATTTACAGTACGACAACGGAGATCCTGTTGACCATAAAGTTCTTCTATATTACATAAACGACTCAGATGGACCAACTTACTTTTTTAATGAAGCATGCGAGCTCCAGGACACCGTATATCCAAAACCAGGGCGGGCTATCATCTTTGATGGCAGCAATATTCACGCAGCCTCAAACCCTGTTCGCTCTCCATTTAGGATGGTTGTTAATATTGATTTTCAAGGGGGAAAATGAAATACCTACTCATGATATGGGTCGCGTTTATTGTCGTTAGAGGAAGTGCTTACTTCACAAGACAATCCCGAATTCGCAGAATGTCTAATCGTGACGCATGGATTAGTTTTCGCAAATCATTTGATGAATAAATCGGGCTCTAAAATGTGGGCTCCGAAAATACTATATGCTTTATATGCCCTATATATTTAAAGGGTTTTACTTGTTTCGCTTTGCCAGGAGTGCGTCAAAGTCTTTGATTTTGGTTTCACCCATATATCCCCAAGCATAACCCTCATCAATGAGCTGTTCGTTAAGGGAACGGGTATCGCCATCAAGATATACCCAACCAAGAATACGCCCGTACTTTTCAGAGCTATCAGGAAGCTCGGTTTTTACCACAACGGTTTTTGCGGCATCAATGGCTTTCTTTACCTTGTCTTTTACCTCAAGCCCCAATGCCTTCTCTCGTGCGTCTTTTGTGCGAGATTCAGGGGTATCAATTCCCGCCAGTCTAACTCTTTGGGTGTAGGAGATATTAAACCCCAGATCAATGTCCACATCAATGGTATCTCCGTCAACAACTTTCAAAACCTTCTTAATTCTATATTCGTACATGATATATTATATCATGTATAATTTATGAGCTATGCCACAGTATGATTATAAGTGTTCCAATGGACATCCCTACTCTGAGTTTAGATCCATTCTGGAAGAAATTTCAAGCCCGAACTGTTCGGTGTGCAACGCTACGCTAAAACAAATCTATTCCCCGCCGATGATAGAGCTCAAAGGCAGTGGATTTTACCGCAACTCTAAGAAGTGATATAATACTTATGGCACCCTAAAAGTGTCAAGCGGCAATCGTGATCTGCACTATCACCAGAGCAGAACGAATTTCGCTATCTTAGGACCGTTATAGTTCACTGAGAGGAAAGAGAGACCGCCCGCAAAGCGGTCTCTTTTCTATTCTCCCGCATTTTAAACCAGCTCCCGCCCAATTCCCGCCCACGCCCTTTTTTAGAAAAATTGAGTATATATTAAAACAGTGTTATGCCGTATTTTACGGTGTACCTAAATTGGTATGTTGGGTATGGTCAATGCCCTACAAGGTCAGAATGAACCAATTCTTCACCCAATTCCGAAACTATTTCTAAACAATTCATAAAAGCCTTATTTTATAAGGGTTTTAGATGAGGTCAGTGCTTGCTATGTGTATCTATGTCCTGTATCTTTTATTACATGAGGTTGAGCAACGGGCTCAACACCTAAGCGAAAGGCAAGGACATGGCAACACCAAAGGCAAGGTTCACCTACAAGGTGAGCACCGAGGCAAAGGCTCTAGTAGCCAAGAGCCTCAAGGCAGTAGAGGCAGAGCGTACCCGTGACCTCAAGGCAGGTCACAAGGCTACCTATGTGGACATGGTGCTACTGACTGCAGTAGCAGAGGCATGGGTACAGGGTAAGAGCGTAGAGGCTCTGCAGGCAGAGGTATCGGTAGCATACGAGGCAGGCAAGGCAGTGACAGTGCCTGCAGTATTGCGATACAAGCACCTACAGGGTAAGGCAAGTAAGAGCCCTGCAGAGGTCAATGACCGACCTGATAACGCCATACAAGTACGCCTAGACAGTCTCGCCACTGTCAAGGGCATGGCATGGGTGAAGGCAGTACAAGCCCGCCGAGGTCTCGCCTACGGTATGAAGGTCAAGGCTACCGACCCCGAAATAGCCGACCTCGTGGTATTCGCCAAAAGGTAGGCGAGAGGGGGGCGAAAGCCCCCCTACCCCCCCCCTCGTGGGCGTAGGGGGATATCGGGGGATAATTTAGTACATGATTACACACAAACAAAACAACAGAAAAGGAAAAACCATTATGAATACCGAAATTAGACCAAATATCCGAATGAAAGGAATGCCCGTAGCAGTAGTAAAAACAGGACATATCCTGACAATATGGGTCTCAAGCCCTACGGGAGATAGTTCAGATAGTCACCTATTTACCATGCCATGCATGAATGAGGCTCAAGCCGAAGTTATCATGGAAACTTGGCTCAATGTCTGGGGGCTTGCGTGAATTGGTTCGGACTATTCACCATGTTTCTCATGGCAACAGGCGTAATCGTATGGTTCGCATACGAGGCGGGTTATGAGAAGGCGGTCAAAGATGTAACAATGTCTAAGACCTGGCTAGACCTAAACAATAAGAAATAAACGGGAATGAGCCCCCTGAGAAATCGGGGGGTTTTTCCATGCACCAAGCAAAACACTGATACCCCTTTATCCAGCTTTAATGCGTACAAAAATTACCTTTATGTAAGTTTAGAAACCCCCCATTTTTCAACTTAAAATTACACGCCTGTAAAATTACACGGCGGGCGGGTGTGGAGCTGCCCAAGAATGTAGCAGACGCACACCCGTTGCATAAATGCAACACTATGTACCATTTTTAGTATATAAATGTAATTGCAATTCGCTTTATGAAAACATGCAAAAAAGTCAATAAATACAGGGGTTTTTTGATGCTTGCGTAGTGTTACACGCTTGCGCTAGTATTTGTGTTGTCAAGTAATCCGCTTGGCACTTACAGATTAGGAAAAAAAATGGCACAGAAAAAAAGCAAAGCCGATGCAACCAAAGTTGTTGCATTGGAAAAGAAACTTGTTGCAAAGTCGCAACGCAATTCCAAAGCCAAAGTAAAAAAGTTCTATACCGATAAAGGTACAACTATTTTGCTTGAAGCAATCACAGTTGCAATGTCGTTGCCAGTAATGCCAAAGACGATTGACAATGCCGAAGCCATGCGCCAGTGGTGCATTGCAAATAATGCACCATCAGTTCAACGAAACTTGGTTTGCCGTAAAGCAACCAACTATCGTGCAGACAATGCAATCCGCCAGCGTTTGCAATCGTTGCAGAATAACAACATCATCACGGCAAGCGTTGATGTTGTTTGGGCAACCAACAATGCAATCGCAAAGCGTGAACCATTTTCGGTACAGGCAGAAAAGGTGTTCATCGTTCGCAAGTAACGACAAACACAAAAAGATTGCGGGGGCAGAAATGCCCCCGCTTTTTTTTTGCACACACTGTTGCAAATGCGCAACATCGTGTACCATTCATTGGACTTCACCGTTGTTGCAAATTCGCATCAAACGGGCGGGTGTCTTCCCCAGCGTAGCGACCCCATACACCCGCAGTAATATTACACAAGTGTAAGATTAGTTTAATACCTTTATGTAATGTAATATTACAAAACTCATCCTTTATGGGAATGTAATAATACAGCTCATTTTATAGGTAAAAAATAACCCTAAAATTACCTAAACTTACATAAGGATATGGGGTAGGATTTGTTTGTTGGGTAATCCCGCCCAATAAGTTAGAAAGGCTAAAATTACAAATGTCATACCTTACCTGTAAGATTAGGAATAGAATAAATTACCGAGATGATCTAGCCCATGAATATATGTTCATTGGTACAGATTCAACCGAGACACAACACGGCAAATATACGATTACCCAAATACACGCAACCTGTAAGTATTGCGGTATTCTGAATACCACAACACAAATTGAGGATAGTGATCATTCATATTCATCTACTTTGGGCGAAACCCAAAAATAACAAGGGAGTAAAATTACATGAACACATACGAGGTATCTTGGCAGTTTGAGAATGGCACTCAGGAATGGTGCGATAGTTTTCTCTACTACGCTGAAAACATAGAGGAACTAGGGAAGTTACTACGCTCTATCAAAAACGATAAGGCGCAAGATGACGACACTGACATGAGTGTAATTTTTGCTCAGAACATAGACGATGATGATGCGAGCGCAGACGAGCGAGACATTACAGACGAACTACCCGAAGATATATTGGCTAACTAAACTTACAGGAGTGTAACAATGAACATACTAAAAATAATCTATGGTGTCTTTATTCTTTGGTCATGGATAATTATTCCAGTAGCGTTAGCGTGGTACATGGAACAAGACTAAAATTACACAGCAGTAAGATTAGCCCCCGCCAAAAGCGGGGGTTTTTCTTTGCGCCTGGTTTGTAAAATTACACGCATGTAACAATACGGGCGGGCGTAACTTTACATAAAGCTAAAGTTACGCCCGCTGTAATTTTACACACATGTAATAAAAGTTTAGTATCTTTATGTAATAATACAAGGCGAACCCTGAAAGTTACCCAGATGTAATATAAGGCTGTATCCTTTATGGGGGTCATGTAATAATAGACTTTTTCTAAACTTACACCGAAAAATAGGTTTGTAACCAAATTGTAACAATGAGCGTGATATATCTCATATGGGCATTGGGTTTCCCGACATTGTTACATTCTCATTACCTTGCAATTCCTATTCCTATCCATTACCTTTACATATGTCAAAGCAACAACGCCTAGACAACCGCTTAGGCGGTACTCACGCAAAGGTAGAAAAATGAAATTCCAAATCATTGAGGAAACCGCACTGGAGTTTACTCCACGAGGTCGCAAGTCAAATGTAGAACCTGAATTGGTAGAAGCACTAAAGACCTTGCCAAAGGGTAAAGCAGTAAAAATTACAGACATGAAACTAAACCCAAAGACCGACACATTCAAGACAGACAAGGCTCGTGTCTCCGCAACAATCCGTTCGGCAGGCAAGCAAGCCAAAGTCAATGTCAAAATTATGTGGGCAACAGACGGAACTCCACAGGTAGTCGTTGCCAAGTAAACTTACCTGCGTGTAAGAATAGAGTAGCCCTTCCCCAACCCCCTGGGGAGGGGCTCTCTTTTGTTACAGCTGTGTAATTTTACACGCCTGTATTATTACAGGCAGGTGTAACTTTACTTTCTGCTAAAGTTACACCTGCGGTAATATTACACAAGTGTAAGAAAACTTTAGTATCTTTATGGAATGTAATATTAGATACATGTAACTTTATGGAATTGTATTCGTGTAACTTTAGGGTTTATGTCTATGTAACTTTAGGGATTTGGTGATATATCAGTCAGAGAATATCTTTATGTAATTTTAGAATTAGCCTATTATTACATAGAATCTTTGATATCGTCATTAGTGCTGGTTGACCCCAGCCGAGTTCCCCATTAGGCGAGTTCCCTGTAAAATTACAGGTGTGCAATTTTGGCTCTCGGTGTCCAGCCTAGAAGTTGCGGGAAGGGTTCGGGTGTACGATCCAAAAATTACACCGAGGCTACTTTAGGCATAAGGTAGTTGTCACTTCTAAACTTACACAGAGGTAATAATGGCTGATAAATATCAGATCATTGACGAGTCTGCGTTAGAGTTTGTACAGCGTGGGCGCAAGTCCAATGCTGATCCTGAGTTGGTAGACGCATTGCGTAAACTTACAAAGGGTAAGGCTCTAGCAGTCGCTTCTGAAAAAGTTGACATGACTTCCCCAGCGGAAGTTGTCAAGACTGAGAAGGCTCGCGTTTCTGCGAACCTACGCTCGGCTGGCAAACTTGCTGGCGTGAAGGTTGCTATCCGTTGGTCGCCAGCAGGCGTACCGCAGATCGCAATTTTGTCTACTTCTAAGAAGTAGGTCTCGTTGGATCTCATGCGAGTAAAGTCGCAGGGCTGTAAAATTACAGCCTCGTAACAGAAGGGGACTAGTTGGGCATAATATTCCAGCTCTGTAACAATAGGCATATTGTTCCAGGCTGTCTGAATAACCCCAGCCAGTCCCCATAATTTTTGTTACATCCAGGTAATATTACACGCCTGTAATCTTACACGAGGGTGTAATATTAAATTCATGTAATATTACACCCTCGTAATATTACACATAACCTTTATCTAATTTAGTACATAATTTCTAATCCAATTCCCTACCTTTATCTCGCTGCAAAAATGAATTCATATCTTTATCCTAACCTTTATGAAACCTTTATCTGAATACAATTCTTAACCCCATTTATATAAAAAAATAAGGGCTAGGTTTTACCCTAGCCCTTATCTAAATCGGTAGTTATTTGTTTAGTTTATTTCTTAGCCTTAGGCTTATCTATTCCGAAACGAATTGCTGGAACAGTTTCCTTATGCCAACGGATTTCTGAAGAATAACCCAAACGCTTAGCCAAACCCCGAAGCATTGCCGAAGTTGTAGCCTTATAGTTTTTCTTATCCTTATCGTTGGTCAAATCTGAAGGGATAGCCAATTCCGTAAGTGTAAGGAATTTCTTACCTTCAACCATTTTGTTAGCAATAATCGTATTCTTAATCTCATTCACAAATTCATCTGAAAGATTAGATTTACGACCACGCTGAACAAATTCCAAATCATTTTCTTCAATGATTTCAAATTTGATTTTTTTTGATTCTGACATTATTTTTTCCTATTCTATGTTTGATGTTTTATCCAATATTTTATTTATTTGGTAATTTCATTACCGATTTAGAACCCCATTCTATCGGCTAATTCAATAGAAACCAACCTCACACAAAAATTAATAAAATAAAGTTTTAATTCCTTATCCAATTATTCATTCAATTTTTGATCGGCTGCGGGGATGTAATATTACACGCCAGGTGCTAATGCTTTAGATAATACTTTACCTAAAACAAAATACGCTTGGTGTAATATTACACGATTGTAATGTTACATAGAGTACACAAAAAAAATTAGAAAACGCTTTATGTGAATATTTAGATAATGTAATACCTTTATGGGGCGGGTATTAGACAACCTATTAGCTGAGTCAATTACCCTATTGTAATTTAGACCCTATTCAACATAAGATTTCTAATTTAATCCCGCCCCTAATAGGCACACCTAACTGGACACTAAATTTTTTATAAATATGCTCTCTAATTCCCTCATTTAATTTTCGGGGTATTCAGATATAAATATGTTTACCTTCTCTATAGGGAATAGACACACAAATAACCCGCCTTATATTTTGGGGGATTATATTATTCATTCTACTAGTTCTTTATTCTATTAGAGAGAGAATACCTTTATGGAGGAGCTAAAACGATACATTTTATAGCGTTATATAAAAATCCTAAGGAAATTAGGTGTTTTTACCTTATTTTGTACTGTTTTTACCTAATACACCCAATAATTTATTATATTTATACCTTTATTTGAGCGTTTAAGACGAGACTTTAGGTATACGGTATACGGTAGGTATACGGTATACAATATTTTAGGTATACGGTATGCCTATCTGTTGGCAAACCACCATTCATCTTCAATCTCTTCCTTTGTCTTTACTCCAGGTAATTGATCAACCTTTCCCTCAATTCTATTCAGAGTCCTTATTACTCTCCTATGATCTAGGTAATCTTCTATAAGATCCATCATAGTAGATAATAGATATACCCCGCCAAAAAAGGCAAGGTATGAGATAACCATATATAGAAACAATTGCTTACTCATATCCCTATCCCTTCTCAATCGTAAAGTGAAGACTATGCCCATCTGGATTCTCATCATTAACCATCATATGATCTATGACCTGATCCAGTTCTAATTCTGTATTGCATCTCCTACAATAAACCAGAACCTTTTCCCCAGCTTTTAGGACACTCAAAGGGAAGTTCCCATACAATTCCAATGTCTTATTTCCCATTTTTATAATCCCATTCATCCTTTACATCGGTATATAGCGTTATGCCCAACGCACAAATAGCCAATACCGCAACTGTTCCAAATATAATATATAACCCAATTCCAATAATATTCAGCATGTCTCACCCGCACTCATGTCCGTAGCCTAATTCGTTCTCATCTAGTAACATTTCACACTCATCACAAACATCATAATAAAGCGTACCTGTTTCTATATCCTGAAGAGCCTTAATTCCCGCAACAAATATGCGAGCCATATGCACTGCGTCAGCTTTATATTTAACATTAGTCATTTTTTGCCACCTGGTCTTTCTCTATGATTAATTTCATTCTTTCCACTATTTTCCTACATTCTGCATAATGCCATAATGGTCTATCAATATGACCATTTTCTAATTGAAATAACATCTGAATAGCCCAATCCATTTCCTGTTTATTAATCAAGATAATCATCCTTCCATTGCTGGACAAGGATTTTGAGGTTATCAAGAATCTTATAGATTTTGCTAAAGTCGGGGTGATCTTTTATAATAACCCCGATCCTGGTATTTTCCATATCTTCAACAAAACCCTTAATGGTTTCAATCCCTTTCTCCATCTCTTCCAGGGTCAAATCCATAATCATTCCCTTATCTATTCCCTGTTCCATTTAGCCTCTTCTTTCCATTGAGTTCCATATTTATCATGGCTTTTAATTGCTTTTTCAAGCACAAAAATATGAAACTTAATACCTACAATTACTCCGATTAATAATGCCAATATTGTTCTCATCTTAACTTCCTATAATAATAAACATAACAAAGATACCAATAATTCCTAACCCAATCCTAACCATTTCAAATGTCAAAATTCCTCCTTTTTAAAACCCAATCCGTATGTATTATCAGATTCCATAATGCGACTAAACCCATCTTTCATAACCTTAGTCTGATGCAAACCGCAACAATAGTCTTGGTTATATCTACTTAGTTTAGTCGCACAATTAACATAACAACAAATACCAGTATTAAGCTTTGATGTATCAAAACCAATTTCCATTAGTTTTCTAATGACCCTGGCTTTTCTTGATTCATTTCTCTTACGATTAATCGCAAGGCGAACTTCAGGATCAACCTTCATCAAAGCTTTTTTCTTTTCGTATTTTACTTTTCTTGCTTCTGGACTATAAGCCATCTTTTCCCTTTTATATATGTTAGATATATTACTAATATATGACATTAATCCTAATGATAATTATAACTCAACCCTGGGATAGTTTCCGAAAACATATTCATCTAATTTCAGTGAACTTTGAAACCTTGTTAATGTCTGAGCATAAGGCTGAGCTGATTCTGAACTCATTATTGATCTACCATCAAACTCATCTATAATCTGTTGTCTGACATATAGGAAATTACTTTCCCATTTCTCAGGATCAACCATATCGTGAATCCTTTGGAGAACTTTTAACATACCTAAAGAGTTATCTGTAAACTCCCAATTTTCACAAGATACTTTTACAGCATCAATTACAAATGTATTATCAACAGTTTGTGATTCTAATTGATCATCATAAGCCTCATCACTAATGATATGACCAACGGCACACTTTAGGGTATCAATAATTTCACCGTCATCGTTTCTTATAAAACCACGATAAACGCAATCTCCAGTATATTCATATTCATTAGTATCATAATTCATAAAACTCTCTTGTGATTTCTTACCCTGTTTCAAAAGATTTGAAACAACATAATCCATCACCTTCATATCATTGTCTAAATCACTCAATTCAATAGCCATTTTAAAATGCCTCCATTTAGCTCTATTTGGCTCTATTTTCGTTTTTAAAGGTTAAATCGTACTCTTATCGGTTAAGGCATTAAATAGAAATTCGTAACCGTATCTCCATCCTCGCCCAATGATTTACCAAACATACAACCTGGACCATTACCTTCTTCATCACGGGAAGGGTAAAGTACACTTTGATCTGAAAGCACAAGTGCAATTGGAGCTTTATACATATTCAAACCCCAACCTTCCTTATCCATTTCAAACTCAGTCATTTCCCTAGCCTTAACAATTGTTAATCCTTCGGGATAGTTGTCCTCATTAATTGGCATTACTATTCTCCTTTTGATCTTCTTGATACATTTTGTGGATAGATTTCCAATACTTCTTCAATTGTGCATTTGTAGCTTCAGATGAATCTATGCCATTAGACACAGTGTATTCATAATTCAAAAGAATTATTGCATACTCATCATCACAGCCAAGTGCATCTTTAACCATACCTCTCCAGTATGGATTAAATTCACTCCATTTAATATTGCTTTCATTCATCACACTACCGCTTCTTTCTTAATATAATACGGTTCACCATCAATATCAGCTAAACAAATTTCTTCATTTAGAATTCTTGTTAATACATCTACTGCTGTAAGGTAATCAATAGTCGTAAAGTCAATTATAAGATCTTGATCATCCCATTGCATACCGTATTCTTCAGCCTCTTCTAATGATCCATACTCTTCTACTCGCAAATCAGAATATTTATCTGGTTCCATATACATCAACCATTTCCAAATAGAAGCATCATCACCATAATAAAGATTTCTACCCTCATGATATGTGAAACCTAAAAATTCATTTGATGTGCTTTCAAAACCTTGAAGCTGAGCTGAATGATCATCAATTGTCAACCACTTAGGCGCTTTCCATTCATTTGCTATTGCTGTAGCAAATCCTGCAATACAACCCATTGATGTACAATTAAAGATATTTGTACCTTCTTCAATACGAAGAACTCTACTTACAGGATATTTACTTGCTAACTCACCATCTTCAAATATATATTCTTCATTTCTATCATCATTTAGCTTACCAATAAAGGCAGCCATATTGAATTTCTTTTGTCCATCAAATTTGATGGCATCAATTACTCTCTGTAGATTTTCCTTATTCATTTCATCTCCTTGTAATTTCCATTTGCTGTTTCTTTTAGGTTTGTATAAATAATAACTTGACCTTCATTATCTTCATCAAAAGAACAATTAGGCAAAAGCTTTTCTATCTTTGACCGCAACTGATCTCCGTCTATTTTACTCATTTTCAATCCAACCCTTATTATCATCTAATGTTTGCACTATTTGGTCATATATTATCTCTTGAGGATATATAGTCATATCATCAAATTCATTGACTACTATTGACCATACATCTTTTTTTATTTTTGTATCAAATGCACCTTCAAACAATTCTTTAGCCCACCATGCAATACAAATTTCTTCATCTTGGTCTAAATGATCATTTAGCATTTTTATTGCTTCTTTTACTGTTGTCATGCTATAAATTCCAATGCATTCTCTACTCTTAGAAAATCTAAAACCTGGAGCCATCTCTCATCATTAAGCGCACCCAAATCATAGAAGTCTTTTTCTAACTTATCATTCAACCCAAGCTCAGCCAATTCCTTAATATAAGAAACAAACTCAGGCTTATTAGTTTCAAAATGAGAAATCTTGCCTGTAACTGGATTTCTTACATAAATAAATTTTGTATCTTTGCAAGGAATCAATAAACTATAATTTCCGTTAATTGCACCTTGAATTAATTGTTCTTGCTCTGTTCTTTTGTCTACTTTTACTGCAGCCTTTTTAGTTGCCATTAGTTATCTCCAATTTCTCTTGTAGTAGTTTTAACATTCTTGTATCATCTTCCATGATCTTACCGCTATCCAATTTCACCCATTTTCCAGTACCCATATTGAAAACTGGGGTTGGATAAAATACTTCAACATTTTCTAGATCCAAATCAAAGTTAATCTTGTCATCTTTATCAAGCCAAGCTTTTACGATAAAGTGATGTTCTTTTCTATGGATATCTCCGTGTCTAATGTTTCCTGTCATAATCTTCCCTTTGCATTTTAATAAGCATATCTTTAGCTGTTTCCATAGCATCATAAATATCATAAAGAACAATATCTAAATGTTCCCCATCTTGATCATAAAGATCAAACCAGGGATTCATTTGAACCTTATTTTGATCGTATAATTCATTTAAATCATCATCGGTTTTAATATCACTGTTGATCAGCTCAATATAATCTGCAATCTGTTCTCCGTTATGATTAATGCGCATTTCACCATCACAATAGATATTAATAAATTTATCTTTAAGATCTGCATTACTAACAGTAATTACTAAATTAGACCCCAAGCCTTCACAAAAGAATTCTGGATTCTTTTGATCCTCAGATATATCAAATCTAGTCTCATACATTGTTATTGCGCTCATTAGTTATCCTTTCAACAGCTTCATGAAATGCAATAAGTTTTTTTGCAACTGCTTCTACTTCTTTTTGATTCAAGGTTTCAATAGCTTCATTGAATGATTCAATCAATCTGTCAGAATCTTCTAAAAAGATACCGTCACCTTGATATTCAGTTATATACTCTTGATATTTAAAATTGAATACTGTTTTACCTTCCATAAAATCAGATTCAGCTTCAACATTATGAAACCAAGTATTGTCACTAGTATCGTAACCTAGAATGTAATTATATATTAACGACATAATTAACCTGCCTGTATATATTCATTGTTTTCGTTGAAATAACTTTCAAAGTATTCTAATTTCAAACTCCATTGATCAGGATCATATTCATCATGAATATGTTGTAATTCACCCAACATATTTGAATTTACTTCCCAATTTGGAATTGAACCCGCAACAGCTCTTTTAACATCTTCATTACTTGCAGAAAGATTTTCAATCTTTTCCGAGTACCATTCGTCATCTATCAGACAACCAATAGCACACATCAATACTTTACCGTCTTCTTTTTGTGAAAGATATTGGCATTGTAATGACCAAGGATCTACTGATTTTTCATTTTGTTTTAGAAGATGTTCTTTAACATAATTAAATACATCATAATCAGTTTTTAAACTTGTATGTATCATAGCTTAACCTTTCCATATTTAATTTTTGTAACGATATCATTAGCCCATCTATTAGCGTCAGCTTCAGCTGTTTCACCAAGAAATGCATCTTCCCAAAAATTACCAGTTAGTCTGTCAGTAATTTCAACTCTTTGATATGCACCACCCATAATCATTTTCTTATCTGAAGCATATGTATATTCAGCATCTGCTTCAAAATAAGCAACTTCAATATGCCATTTATCAAATACCGAATTTTCTCGGTATTCAATAAAATTAGTTTCATACCAATTTGAAACTCTTGGATACATATTTATTTGACCTGGATTGATAGTCATTACGCTACCTCTTTCTCAAACTGTTCTTCCAGCTTCTTCAAACGATATTGAATTTGTGAATGTGAAAGTGTTACATTTTGATAACGCTTTACATTCTTAACCCATTGACCTCTTGTAACCGTTGAATGATTTGTTTTCAAACCAATATATTTAATCAATTCTTTTGCCTCTAATGGCTTGTCTACATAATCCATTCCATCTTCTGTGAGTTCTCTTGTAAGATATGTGTTATACATTTCTTCGCACATTTTCAATCTTGCATACCATTCACTTACATTTTTATAAGTAATTGATCCAAGCGCAACCATACCACCACTAAAAATCAAACCTTTAAGGAATGGTTTTACATCCTTATAAGTATCTCCAAACTGTTTGTATTCTGTGTACGCTTCATCATAGTTATCTTTGTACATTGCAATATCTGATATATCGTAATTCAATGGCATTTTATTTTCCTCTTCTTTCAATTTGGCTTACTGCACCGTTCAATATTGAATCAATGCTATCTGTTTTTATAAAACTAACCCCATCATAATCACCACCGTTTGGCAGAAAATCACCATGAGTATTTGCTAATAGCTTAACTAAATTTCTTGCTTCATCTTTTGTTGAGTCAAAAGTGCTAACCCCAACAATCTTTTCATTTCTATAAAATAACGCTGCATAATTACTAATGTCTGTCATTTATTTATTCTCATCTTTCTGTGTAAGGATTCTATATGCTGTTACAAATGCTTCAAAATCAAGAATTTCATCATCAGTTAGTGAACATTGCTCTCCTTCATCATCTGTTCTCATATAAATAACATCACCTGAAATAAAGTCATTAAAGCCTTTCAGGGTATCTCTTTCTTTAAGAATATTCCAATACCACCATTTACTAGCAAGTTCATTCATTCCCTTATTAAATTTCCCCTCTTCGTTAACATAATAGCCAGTGCTATTCTTAGCATCAATCGTAACCCATTCAATATAACCACCCACTTGTTTTTGCAGTTCTTCAAGTGTCATTTTCTTATTATTATAAAGCATTTCTATTTCACTATTTTCTTTTATTAATATTGATTTCATCTTTATGATGCTCCTTATATTTGTGCTTATATATGACAAAAAGAGTTAGGCAAGAAACATTTGCAAAGCTTAATGAACAACATGCTTCACATTTAACATTTTCTATAGAACATAGCTATAAACAAATGCATATTTCTCTTAAACCCGAAAGGGTGGGCTTAGCCTAACTCTTAGCGTATCCGATAGGATTTGAACCTATAACCTAAACATTAGAAGTGTTTTGCTCTATCCATTGAGCTACGGATACATAAACATATTGGTTAAACTCGGCTTTTGCATATGTCAGACAAATAGTTTTTTCCAGGCTTTAACCAAACCTGCTTTTAATACCAGAGTATAATCAGATATGAGGATTATACATACTATTACAATGACCAAAAAGAACAGTATTTCCTGATATTAAAAAATTGGTATTAGAATACAACCCTATACAAAGGTTATACCAGAATAGTAACCCCGTTCCCACTAGAGTTACTATTCTGTTTCTAATACCAAATCTTTTATTCAATAAAGCACCAGCGTTATTTTATTCAATCTATTAGCTAAATTGAGTATGCGGTGCTAGTTAGATATTTTCCAATTCAATAGCTTACCTTTTGAATTGTCCATGATATATTTTGCAACACTTAAGTTGCAATCTAATTCCAATAGACCATTCAAATCCGTACCGCAAACATTTTTAGTTACTGTTTGCCATGCACTATTGATTTGTAACAAACCTCTATCAATTGATCCATTCTTATTTAATGTCCAAATGACCTTTCCATTTGAATCAAATTTTGCATTTATTGCTTTTGGATTACAACCACTTTCTCTCCAAGCGATATATGAAAATACTTGTACAGGCAATCCATATTGTTTAAATTTAGAATTGAACTGAGGACAACGCTTACTCTTATCGTCAGGAACTCTATGATCTAACCACTCAGGTTTATCAATAGCCATTGGCTGAGTATTAATCTCAGCTATATCAATAGCAACTGAATACGAATTTGCATTAACAATATTCATATCATTACTAGAAGCATAAGCTATTGTGCCTACAATTCCTATATATATACTTATAATTACACTTATTAAAGAACTTTTTGTCTTCATTTTGCCTCCATAGTTTAGGTTTTGCGATTTATTCGCATTAGCTTAGCTTTAGATGCAAAACAACGGCAACCTACAAAATTAAACCATTGCTTTACAGTTTATTTTTTTATAAAATACCTCCTTGTATAGGCTTATATAGAAATCTATCTAAATAGACGAGTTATCTATTGTTGATTAGGAATTCTTATCTAGTTTCCTAACCTGTTCCTGTAACACTTGTTCTGCAAAAGCTGGATGCAATCCAGCAACATTTTGCAAGTGTATTCTTGTTTCGGAATTATAACTTAATGCATACATCTTAAAAGCCTCTTTTACAGAAATATCATTTTGATCTGCAATCGTAGACATAAATAAACCCATGTGTATCATGCAACCATATAGTATTCCTGGCAAAAACGATAATTGTTCTTGCTTATCCAATTCGTATGAACTCATCAATTCAGCAACTGTACTTTGATCTTCATCTAAAAACGCAGAGAATAATTGTAATGCGTAATCCGTAAACAACTCGTCATCTTTTGCGTGGTTATTGCTCATGATAAATCCTTAGATATATTATATCACAAATCATTACTAGTTGCCTTCTCTCTGGCTAATGCCCCAAGTATATACAGAAAAGCATCTCTTTTCTCTTCTTCAGACAACGAAATTGTGAAATGTTTTCCCGCAGACTCAAGTAAATCCATAACGAAGTCTGAATCATTACTGAATCTATCCAATTGAAACGACAAATCATTCACCCAATGCTGGATGTATTCTAATCCATATCCTTCATATTCAGCTTGCGCTGACTTTTTCCCAAAGCGTTGTGTAATCTTTGAACTCTTCCACATATTTTTCATCTCCTTCTTGGTGAACAGTTGTATGGCACTTATGACATAATGAAATCAAATTAGTTGCTTCATCTGTTCCCTGCTTTGAAACTGGAACAATATGATGAACTTCTAACCGACCTGTATTGTTAAAACAGAGCAGACATGAATTCCGATCTCTATCAAGAATCAATTTACGAATAAAAGGTTCAACACCTCTCCGATGTGTTCCATTCTCATATTTCCTACGCTGTTTTTGATAGTTATAATGCTTGATTTTATTATCAATTACCTCACGGCAACTGTCTAATCCACAACATCTTTTATTACGATAAAAATCTGTTGTTTCCGCTGGATATAATTGACTACATCCAGCACATATTACTTTCCTATTTCCCATACTAGTTTTCCTCTATAAGCGCTTGCATAATTGCATTATTATTTTTTTCACTATCTGGAGACAAACCTTTATGGACAAGCTCATTGAAATAAGATATATTCTTTGTTATTTCACGATATGTAGATGAATTAGGGTTGTAAAAGAATTCTTTTACATGACCAACTTCCCTTACTCCAGTTACATATTGAAATATTCTTGCATACCAATTGTTAGGTTTAAACCCAAATTGATTTTCACATATTTGTCCTGCTCTACTAACTGCTTCTTGAACAGAATTCACAGAATCAACTTTAATTGGTATTCTAAATTCAACAATATAGTATTCTCCAAATTTAGGCATAATCTCCTCAGGCTATAATAACGGCTATTATTAGCAATAAAAACATTGGCAATATGATTACCGCAACTGGCAATACAATCATGAATACGAGAAGGCATGCAAATCCAATTGCACACCACCCAAAAAATCTATACAACATGATTAATCCAATCTATCAATACTTATAATTCCAGGCAATGCAATGGTGAATACTTTACCAGATGCTGACACCTCAGCACATCCATTCTCCTGATAATTATTTCCATCAATAACAACCTTGAATACGCAATTACCAATTGTCATAAATTTAGAATTGATTTCATTGACGCTTACTATTGAGTAATTAATACCGCCAATCTCAGCGATATTCTTAACATCAAGAATAACCTTCTCATCAACCAATTCTACGAGCAAAGGCTTATAGAATTCAGTCATCAATTTGCCAATCCTACGATCAGCTAAATCTCTAAACTTTCTACCAATCACATCTCCATCTGAATAGCCAGTTTCATAGTGATCATATTCATGAACAACAGTAGCAACTATTTCATTTAGCTCACCGTTAAGCGCATGATTTCTATCAATTAAAATTTGCTTGTCATCTGTATCTGGATTAATTACAACACCGAGATAGTGATCTTTTTGCTTAGGAATAAAGCAAGCAATTGGCTTTTCCAATTGCAATAAGCCTGGTTCAAATCTTGCTGCAATTTCAATTGCCTTGATCAGTTTTGGATAATTACTAATATCATGATCAATATCATAATTAATAGCTTCTCCAGCAATACTGTCAATTGTTTGAACTCCAGCCTTCTTCAAAACCCAAAAGAAAAAGCTAGAGCTAATCATCTTAAAGTCAAGACCTTTTTCTTTAATGAAAGATACATACGCTTGATTTATAGATTGATCAGGTGTAAGCATAATGCATTTCTCACCATAAAGTTCTGTCCAAGCCTCATGCCAAGCATTATCAACATCATGCATTGAACCAGTAAATTCAAATTCAACATAATTCTTAGTAGAGTTTGATAACTGAATAATCATCTTTACAATTGATATATCATTACACTCACAGATAGCCTGGGCAATTCTGTAATTCATTGTCCATTCATCTGACACTGTACGCATTTCATTTAGTTTGATATTTTGAACTTCATAATCAAACATTGATGTATACTCTTCATTTTCATAAACCATTACTTGCTTATGATAAACATGAGTATTTTTATCAAACGGCTTGTAAAAGCTGATTTTATTATAATTCGGTTCGTTAGTATATAACGCTTTACGATTCTCAAGAAAATACTTATCGTGATCGTTATAAATTTCCATCATACTTGGTGACGCAGTAATATAAACAGAAAACTCATTCAAGTTAGAAACAACATCTTTTGCATCAACTATTTCACGACTCCATGTCGTTCCTGAAGTTTTAGCTTCATCCATAGCATTCGCAATTGCTTCTCTATAAATTTGGAATTCATCTTCCCAACTCAATACACCAGCATCAACCGTAAACGAAGATGATTTCTTATAGTCACCGTAATCGTAAACGATACAGTCAACTCCATCTTCTTGCTCTACCTTATACTTAAGGATATACTGACCCTTATCATCTTGACCAGTAAAAATCCAATCCAATCCCATACGCAAAGCTGCAATTGGAGCATATTTAATACCTGAACCAAATTGCCCAATCGTATCTGGATCATTTCGTTTAGTAGATAGCCCTAGTTTTTCCAGGGCTATCCGACTAACATTCTCCGATTGATTAGAAATTTTAATATACTTTGACATTTTCAACCTTTCTATTTTTCTGCTAATCTTGCAAGGACACGATTCTTATTGTATTCAGTATATTGAAGACCATCTAGAACTTCAATAATTTCTTTCATGGTAAACGAACGAAGAACAATTTGATTATCCTCAGTAGTTGTTACTTCAGGAATAGCATTTGTTTGCTTCTTCATATAGCCTTCAATAATTGATTCTACTGATTTGATATATAGACTACCAGTATGGCAAGGACTATCATAATTAAAAGATGTAAGCAATTCTTCAGCTAATGCTATAGCATCAGGTTCATCTAAATAATCTTTGACTTCACGAGCAATATCGCTATAATCAAGGCTTTCAGTTACATTGTCTTTGATAGTATCCATGTCCAAATAATCTTCTACCATGATATCGCTAAGGACATCTGTAACCTTATCGTTCCAGTCAACATTGTCAATTGCTGATTCAATTACGCTATCATAATCGTAATTACCAATCAATTCCTCAACCTGGTCCTCAGTCATTGTGTAGTCTTTAAACATTTCAATTAACTGTTCTGCGGGGAATGTCATTGTTGCAACGACATCTTTATTCTTTGTTTCTACTGGTTCCATATTTATTTTCTCTCCTGTTTTAGTTGTGTATATTTGATTTCCAGCTGCATCTGTTTTTTCAAGAAATTCCATTGTCATTACATGTACCTTTCTGCTTCCCATTGAACATACCTAAACATTGCTGAATCTTCAGAGATTTTTCTTGTTGCACCATCAAACCAATCTAGAAAGTGATATGTTGCTGATTTCACATATCCATCTTCATCTATAATTGCTTCTATATGTGAAGATGGACCACCACCACTCAATACAATTGTTAGAAGTTTTTCCATACTTGTACCTGCAGCGTATTCATGAATTGTTCCTTCATCAATGCCATCATCTTCAATTTCTTGCAATTGCTTCTTATCATCTTCATCGTCTTCATCAAACTCATAGTTATCCAATACCTTGAACATAAGCTCAATGTAATCATCAGCTCTACGATATTCTTCTTCAATACGCTCTTTGCAACTCAACTGTTTACTCATAGGCTTTCAATCTCCTTAACTAGTTCTTGTAATTGTTTTTGTGTTGTTATTTTTTGCATTTCAATCAAGATCATCTTATGCAATTGCTTCACATAGAATGAAAATGAATTAAATCTTTCAATCAAGATAATGTCTTTCAAAGGCATATCTGTTTGACCATTCAATGCTGGAGGTTTAATATAATAGAATCGCTTACCATACTGATCATCTGTATAAAAATTACCAGGGCAAGCCCAACCTTCACTTCTACCTGAAGCCTGAACATGATCGTAACCACAAGCGTAACCAATTTCTTGAACTTTATTCCAAAAGCTAGAATGAAGCCAATTATAAATATGTCCGCCTAATTCATCTTCAATGCTTGGATGAAAACGCATTGTATGGTTTTTTACATTTACACCACAATTTCCTTCTTGTGTTATAAACGCATCAGGAATAAAATCACAATTAAAATTCGCATTCCTAATCCCTTTAAAACTAATTTCTTCAGTTATACTCATACTTTTACCTCCCCGATATAAAGCATCGGATAATCGTTTATATAATGAAACACCAACAATTTTTTAACCAATATATTGCAAATTTGAGTATGCATTATTCACCGTGATACGCATCTTCTTCATAACCCTTTTCACATTTAGGACATTCAAAGTAAACTGTTCCTCTAAATTCTTCTTTTAATATTTCTCCAGAGAAATCACAATCTTTCTCAACCGTGTTATCTGAATGGTAGAAACTATTCAAATCACGCATCAAAGGTTTTAGCTTATTCTCAATCCACCACTCACTAATATTTCCAGCCCTTTTGAATTCATTAAACAATGACAAGGCATAATCACTGAGATAATAGATTTCTCTTTGTGTAAGCAATACATACTCTGTAGTTGCACTACAATCAAAATGCTCTTCAAATTCGTTACCGCCAGCAATTTCATATTCATTGCCAGTAACCCCAGGTGGATAATTACTCATAGATTTCTCCAATCTTTCCTTAATGGGGTTAGGTTAGTGATCAGCCTAACCTAACCCCAAATCTATTAAACTGACGATACCTCTGTATAAACAGAAGTCATTTTCCCAAATGTTGTTATTTGTGATTCTCTAGATGCAATCAAATCCGCAATTTGTTCTGCCTCTTCAATATCTCTAAGATTTACATAAATATCTTTAACAACACGCAACCTAAATGATTTTTCAACTAATGAGTTTGTTACCATGTTTAATCACAATCTCCTTTGCAATGTCTAGGTTAATAGCTTCTTTATAAAGACGATGATATTTTCGGCGTTCTCTTTGTGAAAGACCACCCCAAACACCATAAATTTCTTGATTCTTTATTGCTTGCACAAGGCAATTAGATGCTACTTGACATTGACTACACATTATTTTTGCATTTTTAATTTCTCTAATCTCTTCAGAAAAGAATTGAATATGATGCACTCCTTTGCAAAGCGCATTTTCTGTCCAACTATTCTCCATCTGTTTCATCCAAATCCCAATATGGAAGTGATGATACTTCATCTTTAATTTGTTTCAGAACATCATTCTTAGTGAAATCAAAATACTCTTTTCGGCTTTCATCTTCCAATGAATTAAGAATATTTACAGCATGAAAAGACAAAGCAATAACAACACCATTTACCCGATCAGATGATAAACCACCATCTTCACCGTAAATAATATTCATTAATTTCATCATTCCATGCATTCTAGACACCATATCGTCATAATCAATTTCAGATAAGATGTCAGTTACCTTCTCCATATCCTCATAATAATCACTAGCATCTAGCAATCCATCAGGCATTGTATCCATTGAATCTTCTAGCTTATCAAAATCATCTGCGTTAAACATTATTCTCCTATTTTGTTAATTAATACCAAATTGCTGAACCATCACAAAACTCACCTGCGAACTCTAACCACCAAGTTGCGTACATCCAATCCTTAATTAACTCTTCATAATTATCTGGATGTAATTGCTTAGCATTAAATGCAAACTTTTCTGTGTTATTTTTCATTATATTAGCCATAGAAATACATTCATCTGAGCTAATACCTTCCTCACCATTAGCAAAACCTTTTCCATAAAATGAAATGCCAAGCGAAGATTCATGCCACATATCATCTACACCGTCAAGCATAGATATTAGTCCATTCCCATATTTTCCTCTATACCAACAATCAGTTCCCATAATTCCTGTTGTTGGAACTGAATCTTTAACCATTGGATTAGATTCATATTCATTCTTCCATGTACATTTACCACAAACTTGTGTTTCAATGCAATCAATACGACCATCTTGATCCTTAATTGCAACATCAATACATGGATATTCTTTAGGTATATTGTCTAGTCCCATCTCTATTCTCCATAAAAATCAAAGTCAATATCTGATACATCATCTGGTGTATAATGGTATTCCCATTGTTCATCGCTAACAATTTCTCCATTTTTAAATATTAATTGTCCAGCAAATCCCATTCCTGGTTCTTCATATGCAATAAATCCTTTTAGATTAGGGAATCTATTTACAATTGCATTTGCTAACTCATTGCAACCTGGAGCCCAAGCAGTATCATAAGTAAAATGAATGCTTGATTCACCATTCAATTTTTCAACTGGATTCTCATAATCAGTTTCACCATTTTCAAGAACTGAATACTCGTATAATTTTAGATGAGTAATGCCATCTGATGAAATACTATAATCGCCCCATTTAGTTCCCCAATTAGCATTGCACCAGTCATACCAATTATCATGTCCATATTTATCAATTAAATCTACATTCCCTTCTTTTGATGGTGATGCAGTTCCTTCCAATTCTTTTGGCATTGGTAGTAAGTTATTGAATAATTCATATTTATTTTTATCTTTATCTGGACCTTTATTCGTTACTAGTTCAATGAACTCTTCAATATCTTTTTTTGGTCCAGTAATACCCAATGTATTATTGCAATGGTTTGGCATTAGTATTCTCCTTTGTGTGCTCTGTCATAATGTGTATATTTTTGTTCAATAATTGCTTTGAACTGCTTTCCAGGAGTTGAACCTGGAGTATTTATTAATTTATTAAAGTCATCTACATATATTTGTTCATAGTAATATGTAGTGCCAGTTTTAAACATAGCTGATAATTCACCATACATTGAATCGTTATCCCGTTCATAAGTTAATTTTTCAAGCATTGATGAATTAAGATTTGTTACTGTTACTATCATTCAAACTCCAATGCTGGTTGAGTACTATCATATTTAGATATTTCATTAGCAGTAAATGGAGGTCGTTCTAATTCATTATCATCACAGAACCGATACCATTCCATAAACTTTTCTGGATTCCAATATTTAAGATTATAAATAGCCCGAATGACATCTTCATCTTTTGGAGTACCGTGATCAAAACGAACTTCAATATTCATATTTACTTCTAGTTCATAAAGAATATCCGAAGCCCAATATTCAGATTTATTTGTATCAATAAACCCAGGATTTAGATAATTCCAAAAATCTAGGCTATCTACATTGTCACTATCAACCATATCTTGATATGTATCTTCATCAGCAACTGGATAGTCATCCAGTTTGTCTAACCATTCCATTGCCAAAAGAAATGGCAATGCAACAGTCTTTCTATCTTCTTCATAGATACGACAAACTAATCTATCAACTGAACCTACAGCCCAATGATTATAAGTTTCAATTCTATAATCTTCAGGGAATGACCCCATCAAATCTTCAGTAATATATTTAAAGTTTGCTTTTTCTAATACATCAGAGTCTCTATTTTGATCAATATTAGTGAAACCCCAAGTATCAAACATATCTGAACTGCCCCAATAACCAAAGTCTTGAGGTTTTTCAGTTGCCATTTTTGCATACTTTTCAATATTTAAAACATAATCTCCCATTAATCCTCAATCCCTTGTTTGATCAAATCTTCAATTGCTTCTGCAAGTGAACCTCTAGCACCACCATAATCAAAAATTGGATTTTCTAAATCATCATTAAATGTAATAGAACTACCAAATTGAAGTGCAGTATTAGCTGAAACCAAAAGGCGAACTCTACGCTTCTTTGGATGCTTAGACGGAGCTAAATCGCTATACTCATCATTATCTTCACTAATAGGTGCAGCCCAACCACAAGTTGCAAATGTAAGAAAATCATAATTCTTAACTTGAGATGAAAGCACTGGGTTATCGTAAAGCATATCGTAAACATCTCCATTTGACGCAATCTGTTCCATTTGCACAGTCAAATCATTATTTACTAAAACACCATATGCAATTGCTTGACCCATATCAAAGTTAGGATCAAGCGAATTTTGAATATTTTCAGTAATAATTTCTAGTGTGTTATCGTCTATAGTTTTCATTTTACTTTCCTCCATTGTTTGTTAAGTTTAATTCTTTAATTGCTTCTTGATCCCAATTAGTTGGGGTATTCCATTCAATTTCAATTGCTGTTGCAGATTCCAATTCGTTATCAGCATCATAAGTAATTACAATTTCTCCATATGAACCAAAGTCATGTGGAAACCATACTTTTTTGAATTGCATATGCTTATGAGTTTCTAAACCTGGAAACATACGCTCAAGCTGAGCTTTATATGCATCCAATTCTTTATTAGCCCGATTTTCATAATCAGGACTACCAACTTGAGCACAATCTTCATCTGAAGGTGTACATCCTAAATTAAGATAATCTAACATTTTATTCCTCTCCAATTTCTATGATTTTCCAATATTCTTCTGGCATATCTTTTTTATTATTCCAACCGTTTTCTTTAGTCCAATAATATTGCGGTTCGGACTTTACTTTTACCCATTGCAGTTTCTTTACTTTTTTCTCTTTCATAACTTATCCTTAATTAAAATTGTGAATATTAATAAAAGCATTGCTAAAAGTAAGATGTGATCCATTTAATAACCGTCTTCCCAATCGGTTTGAGAAGTAATAAAATCAACTGGAACTACAACATCACTTCCACAAATAGGACAAGGCATAACCCCATCTTCAAAGAATTCAAAACATTCTTGACATTGAAAATCCATTACCAACCCCATCCACAACACATATCATCATCCTTATCTGAAGGGTGAAGTCCAGTCAAATTGTTTGTTTTTCTATAAAACAAAGAAAACATTTTTGCTGCACAGTCATGACAAGCATTTATTTTAATTACATCATCTTCTGACATGCAATCAAAAAACTCACCATAACCACCACATAATTCAAAAGTTAAACCTTGACTTATTTGCTCTACAATAAGTTCAGGCTCTCTACCTTCAAAAGTAAATTCCATAGTTTCATCATTTGAATATGTTTTTGTTTCTTTATTAAATGTTCTATTCCAGAATACGGGAGCGATTTTTTCACCACAACCGTCACACTCAACCCAATCATTTTTTGTTAAGATTATTGTATCCATTACCTATTCCATCCCTGATTTCCAAAGTATTCATTTATTTCATTCTGCCATACTTGCCAATCTGGATTCATATCTAAATCCAAAGCCCAGTCGTAAATTGAAACTTTTTCATGATTTTCACGAGTAAGCTTATTTGATTTCTTCATTGCAGGGTGATTATTTTTGCTATCGTTTTCTTCAAACCAATTCATTTTTAATCCTCTTTCTGTTCTAGTAAGTCTGCTCTAACATTCAATGATTTTAGTTCTGTTTTCTTAACCCAAAAGTAATTACATTTGTGAAGTAGAGCAGGAGTATAAATCTTTCTAAATTCCCGTTCTGAAACATCAAGACCAATCTTTTGGCATTTCTCATCTAAACAGTATTCATAACCTGCTTCATATCGTTCGTTAATATATTCCGACAAGCAATATATACAGTTAGCCATTAGTTTCATCTTTCATTAGTAGTTGACAAATGCTAATTACTTTTTTTATTTTTTTATCATCCGTATTGTTTATCGCAACATTACGCATAATCCAACGATAATCCTTTCTACGAGCAAAAGGAATATCTAAAAGGCTTGATAATTTCTCAAGCTCATTCAATAGTTGATTTTTATACTCCACTCATTCTCCAATCTTTTGATCAGCGTATATAATAAAATTAGCCTCGTGAAAGATAAATTCTTTCACTAAGGCTTCAGCGTATATTTTTTTCAATAATCTAAACTCAACAATTTCGTCAAGAATAGCAGTTTTGTTTTTGTTATTCATACGAATAACTTTTATTCTAATCAAAGACTGGAGAAACTCTTGATCTTCATTTGTCCAATAAGTTCTATAAGTCTTTTCTTTTGACCAAGTACCACCGTCAAAATTAGCTTTTACTTTTTTCTCACTACGAACAGTAAGAATATCTGATTCGTCAATAATTTCAAATTGCATTATTGTAACTCGCTTTCTATTTTTAACAGATGCTTTTCTTGAATATCTTGCTTAATCTTTTCAGTAAGGTTATCTTTGATCCCATTACTAAATGCAAGTAAAATCATTTGCTGTTCTGCATAGAATTCTAAATGAGTAATCAAACCTCTATTCTTTTGCATATACAAACGATTTAGCCGATTGCTAATGTAATAGTAAAGTGATTCCATATTCACTTGTTTTCTCCCATTGTTTGCTTATTATAATAGACTGGATTACCTGAACTAATATGTGAAGTGATATTTATTGTCTCATCACCAATAGTTGCCGTATTGTTTATATTACCCGTAACACAAGGTGAAACAATACGCTTACGCTGAGGACCAAATTTAGCCTTAGACACATGAGCATCTTTAGTGTAGGCATAAACAATATAATCACCATCACGCTTGAGTAAATACATATCCTGAAGTGCAAACAATTTAGCAACAGTAGAAATATGCATTGCTTTACCTGTATCTAATACAGCAAGAATAAAATGTTGATTATTTTCGTCATACTCAACAACTTCAGTAACCTTACCATATATCTGATTTTTATCTTTTACACTATACCCAACTAATGAACCAAATACATTACTAGACATAAATGCTAACCCCATTCCGAATACAATTATTTATCTGAATAAAATGCGCACACATACGCCAAAGATTAGCCAAAGATAATACTTTGGCTAATGTATTAGCAATTAGTTTCTGATATGTGTCACCCATTGAGCAATAATTGTATCGGGGAATTGTTGCGAAAAAAACCTTCGGAATTACATTTCTTCGGTATTTTTTAAAAAAAATAATGGGTCAAAGAATGGATCAAAAATTGGTTCAGGGCGTGTAATATTACAGCCATGTAACTTTAGGGAAGCCCAATATAATTCTTTATCTAAATTATAAGCTAATGTTACACCACATTTATTTTAGCCAATATTTTATGGAATTTTAGTATATTTTATTTAGCCTACTATTGGCTTTACTTCTTTTTCCTTTTTCCAGTCGGTTTCAACTTTTCAGTTGTATCTTTTGCGTTATCCTTGGATATACTCACAAGGTGCTCAATCATATTACCTTCATACAAATATCTACCTAAATGGGTAATTTCAATAGATGGATCAACCCAAATTTTACCATCAAGCTTCTGCCAATATCTACAGAATCCATAATCCTCAGACACAAACCTTTTATCTTCATCTACAAAAGAATTAAAGAAAGCATAAGTATAATCTCTCTCATCACCCTTCATGCTACCTGTGTCATCAATAAATTTTAGATCAGGATATGCTTCAATCATCTTTTCAAATACCGATCTTTTAATGCACATAAAACCAGTACCCGCATCATGAACTGAAATAGCACCATTATCTGTAGCAATTGTATTAGCACCAACACGAACAGGATTTACTACAAATCTTGTTGATTTCTTTGCCAAATCTTTTGCCTCAACATTATTATTTACATTGGCAACAACTTTATCCCAGTTGATATCCTTAATCGGATATGAACCAGTAACAACATCTTTATCATGCCAAAGTAGTTTTAAAATATCTTCTTTTTGAAACCCAAGATCAACATCAAGGAATATCAAATGAGTAAAGTTTGGGTTAGCCATAAACTTGGCTACCAGGTTATTTCTAGCTCTATTAATAAGAGAATCAGTAATCGTACTCGCTGCGAACTTCAATCCAATTTCTTTAAAATACATTGCCATCTGAACAAATGACATAAAGAAAGGTTCAGTCAATTGTCTGTCATAACATGGAATACCAAACATAGGCACCCATGATTCTATATCTTCACCCGATATTTCAATTTGTTGTGGTTCAGTTGTAAGCATAACTATTATATTAACATAAATAAAAGCCCCTCGCATGGTTTGCGAGGGGCTTTATGGAATTAATTTTTGGTAAAATTATTTTGTCTTAATCTTACTTGTTGTCTTAATCCCAGCTACTTCTTTTGCTGTAACATTTGTCTTGCTTGTGGATTCAGTGGTTGCTGTACCTTTATCTGAACCGCTCTGTGAAGCCTTAAAATAAAGAGTTTCATTAACTGAATCAAAACGAATTACAATCTTGTAACCCAACTTCTTAGCCTGGGCACGAACTCTTTGTTGCATTGAATTATAAGCATTACCAGCTTTAATACCTACAATATTAAACACTGCATTAGTATTAGCTGACATTTTAAGCGCATCAATAATTGCATTCAATTCTTCAGATTTACGACCTGCTCTAGAAATTTCAGGAAGGCTATCTACTTTATTTACTTGGAACATATTACTCTCCTATGTGTTTTAAGGTTTATGGTCAGTGGTCAATTAACCACTGTTTATTACAAAAGAGAATCTATCAGACATAGAAACAAAAAACTCGCTCTAGGCGAAAAAAGTTATTTCTTTTCAATAATTTTTTTAATCCTCAGTATATTTGGAGATATTATTTATTACGCTATCATTAAGCACTTGCTTCAGCTTATCATTCTCAGCCCTAGCAACAGCCAGGTCAAACTGAATAATAGACATTTGTCTTAACAAATGCTGAGTAACTTCCTCATGGGTAATTTGAATATTATCTATAATGTTTCCAGCCATTTTTCTGCCTCTATCGTTTCTTTACTATATCCAGGACTAAATTGCCCAACCTCGCTATTATACACTCTTACAGTGCCAAATTCAGGAATATCCTCATTCTCTTCATAATATTTATCTGGTGTTAATATTTCAATTTCCACTTCGCCATCAATAACCATATTCTCAATACAAACGAATGTCGCACCAGTAACAGCATCAGCTAAGTCTTTTGAACCACTATTAGGGTGGTCAATTTTATTATTTCCAAATAATCTTAATTTCAAGAGTTCTTCTTCAACCAACAACTCATTCCAATATCCACGCAATCTTGTATCATAAATAGCAGTCATTAAAGTGTCATAATCCGTTTTCTTTACGGAATGGAAATCAGCATTAATACCTTGAGCTCTTAGGCTCTGAATCATTTCAATAGATTGCCAACGGTCAAATGTAACCTTAGCAACATCAAATTTTCTACACAAATCAACAATCATTTGCCTAATAGAAGAGAAATTAATTTCTTGGTTAATACTTGCTTCCCATGAATAAACTAAGTCAACATTAACCACAGGCAATTTTTCAATCCCGCCCAATGTTTTAATCTCTTTAAATCCTGGAGAATGAACCATGCTAAGTGCAGCTCTATCTCGCTTCAAAGCCAAGTCTATATGAATAAATCTAACTTGAGCATCAGTGCCATTAAACCAATTTTTAAAATTACCATCTTCATCCATTGGATCTTCGTTATACATAAATGCTTTTCTAACTAAATCTGGATCTCTAAAGTAAGCATCTTCCATGTTTGGAGGTTCACATTCAAAACGACTTCTTGCTTCAACTGGATTTCTAATATATTCCGATTCCAATTGTTCACGCTTAATCGTAGGGTTTACTTCCCATGTTGCAGCTTTAATTGACCAAGTTTTTGGCTCTTTCTTTTCTCTAGAGTTAATAAATCTTTGTTGAATAAAGTCACCTTTATAACGAGGGAATGACAAAAGAATTACTTTACCTATTTCTGGAAAGCGAGACATAATAGAAAGCTTAGACATGTTATAAATCGCAGACGCAGAACCTTTTGATCTTGTTTCTCCACGCAATTCCGCATCAGTTTTAAAAGCTGCAATTTCATCCAAAATGATTGTCATTACTTCATAACCTTCCCAACCTTCAGATTCAGAGTGACCAGAAAAACATCTAACAGGGCGTGAAAAGAAAAATATTTCTGATACTCTTGGTTCAAATCCAACTCGGTTAAAGTAAGGAGATCTCAATAATAAGTTTTTAAATGGTTCAAAAAATACTCTTTGTGCTTGCTGAGCATTAACAGCTAGGTTTAGCAAGTCAATATAAACACCATGAGCCTTACCGTAATAAATTAACGGATCTCTAAGGCAATGAATTAGATATACTGTATAAGCCATTGATATTCTTGCGCAATGGTCTTTACCAGAACCTTTACCAAGCATACAAATAACTTCATTATCAGTATATTCTTTATACCATCTCTTTCCTTCTTCTTCACCATACATTGCAATTAATGTACGCTCTTTGAAAATCTGTGTAGAATGTCTTACAATTTCCAATTGAATATCCGAAAGTGGAGGTAAACCCAGGTATTCTTTATCTTGTACAAATGTTTGAATATCAACAGGTGTTTCTATAAGATCATCTTGACGCAAAAGACGATCAAAATCTTTTAAGTCAAGATTCATTCCAACGAAATCACTCATGTGAATCACCACCTGTATGCGTGAGCTGTTTCTTCATCTGGCTTTCTGTACCTTTATGTGACGGTGTAAAAAAAAGAGGTTTTTGTACCTTTATGGTAGCGTTAAAAATAAACATTTTTTAGCTCTCATCTGGATTCATAATTGCAAATGCTATTTCAAGTTCTTTACGAACTTCATTAGCAATTTCTGGGTGCTTAGCAATAACATCCCTGAGTACCTTAGAAAGCATCTGATTAACATTCTCTGCTTTCTGCATTCTTTCTATGTACACATTATCCGCTTGTGTACCACTCAAAAGCTTATGCAATTGAGCTTTCTTAGTAGCAAGCTCGCCAGCTAATTTAATAGCCTGAATTCTTGCAGGAACCATGCCATGATCTGTAGCAATATTTACAGTTTCCCAGGCTTCTTTACTTAGTTGATCAAACTCCTGCAAAGCCTTGATTGTATTGAACTGCAATTTCTCAAGAAAATATGGGTCATCCTCAGCCTGTCGGTTGAGTATTTTCTTATATTCTTTTATGTAATTTTTTGTTTTTTCAATTGGTTGCGAGAGTAATTGAGCTATCTCAGAATAAGAGTAGCCTTTTACATAAAGAAGACCGACTTCTTCCACCTTCTTTATTTCATCAATTAATGTTTCGCCTTGGTATCTTTCAATATCTGACATAATCTATTTGTGTAATCCTTTGAGACATCTTCCCAAGTCATATTTTTATTTATATACTCAGCACTAGAAAAAGTCTTTTTTGAAACCTTATCGTAGTTGTTAACTACATATAACATTTTATCACATAAATCATCAAAATTTGGCTTTGCCCAGAATCCAGCGTTCTCATATATGCCAGACATTTTATCCTGAGACCATTCATAATCTAGCGGAACAGACATATAAGCATACTCTTCACAGGCTGTTGCGTTAGTGCAGATAGTAGGGATGCCTTTAGCAATCGCCTGAAATGGAATAATTCCCCATCCCTCTCCACTTGTTGGATACAATAAACAGTCTGCCTCGTCATAAAGTTTTGCTAGATCGCTATGAGATAGCTCTTCATCAATTATCTCTATCTGGGGATGATCAAGCTCCCCCAGCATTACACCATTGGCATAATTACGAGCGTCTGGAGCACCATTTGATTTATAAATAAGACGATACTCATCATTCCCATTAAACAGCTTTAAAAAAGCGTCTACGCTCACCTGAGAGTTCTTACGGGTAGATGGGGAGCCAATGGACAGAAATGTAAATTGATTATGAGCATATCTTCTTGACGGGAAATAAAGATCTGGATCAATGCCTAGCTTAAATCCATGAACAGGAACATTAACTCCTGATTTAACAAAAACATCCTGCATAAACTTAGAGCAAGTCCATACTTCATCCATTTTGTTACAATCCCGAACCCAGCTCTCTGGCAGTCTGTTTGTTTCCCAGTATGTAAACCCGATTGAATAAAGAGATGATTTAACAAATGCTTCTGGCATTGAATGATTGATTAAAATCTTATCACTACCGTATATTTCAGAAAAGTATCCTAAACTAATTGTATTAAATAAATCAGTAAACTCCTCTGGTGTTTCTGGAGTTCTTCTTTCAATCGGCAGACCAGATTTTTTAAGGCAAGGATATAAACGATCTGGTACATAACCATAACCAACACTTACTCTTGAATGCTGATTATCCGACCAAACTATCATTACTTTGTTTCTAGTTTAGGAAACCTTAATGGGACACCGATAATTTCTGCTTCTTTTTCAAGAACATCATGATCGTATCCATGCATTTTTATATACTCAACTCGGTAGTTAACCCATCCATCAACAGCCTTCCAGAACTTCGGATCAGTTTTATCCTGAAGATCGTAGAGCTCTTCTGGCTCAAGTAAGAAACTTAATACACCTAATGGCATATAGACGGTCATATCATAACCATTGTCTTTATCTCTTGTATACTCCTTAAGAAAATCCTGGAACATCTTGATTATTTTCTTTACGCCTTCACCACTAAAATAGTCAATTGAGCCTTGGGCATTTCTAATTCTTGGGCAATAATCATCAACTGTTGTTATTGTACCGAATGTGCGGCACACCATTGGTCTGTATCCATAGATAGAGCAACCACCTTTATAAAATGCGCACAGCCTCTTTGATTCACCACCGATTTGCCAACTGTCGTCATACATTGCAGCCTTAAGGTCTTCGGTAACGCCATCAATCCAGTTATCAGCGAACTCGTAACCCTTATCTTCAAGGTATAGATAATATTGTTGTCTTAAGTTGAAAGCGATATTGGCACACTCTGCCATATGTATGGACAGACCAATATGACAGCACTTACCTGAGCCCAGGCACTTGTAGTCTGTTTGATTCATCTTGGCTTCAATAACTCTGACCTGATTATAAATCATGTTGAGTTTTGAAAAAGAATTAATATCTTTGGTAGTAACCGACCTTCTCATCTTCCCCTCATTTTCTTGTTATGCTGAGCTCGTTTTCTCATCTCTCGTTTCCTTCTCTCGGACTCTATTTGCATTGGTGACTTCTCACGCTTTTGCTGCTGAGTATTACCACTAAGATTTCTTCCTTTTCCTCTAAACTTGAGTAAGTCATATTTCTTCACCCAGTTATAAATAGCCTGAGGAGTAACCTCAATGTTATAAGTATCTTTTAAATGCTTGCAAATATCAGTTAAGTTCAATCTTCTTTGAACATACATTTCATACAAAAAAGCTTTATCTTTATAAGGCTCATTTGCCATTATTGACCTCTCGTATCTTTTTTAAAGAATACCATAATCCAATACCTGCAGCGTCTATAATATCATCATCATCTATATTAATGTCGTCTGTAGCAAAATAATTTCTTACAATATCTCGCACACGCTTCTTTCTCTCATTCTTTTGTTTAATCTGGAGAGAACCCTTCTCTCCGTTGTTAATGAGAGCTTCCGCATCCTTCTTGCCCAGATTCTTGTATCCAATTCCAGATTTCCACATTAAAGGATTTACATCCGAAACCTGGCATCCTCCAGCGCTGAGAACTCCCCAACTGTAGCCAATAATATACGAGATAATCCTGCTCGTTTCAAAATTCTGTACATAAATTGACTGTTCAATAATCGCATGCTTAGGTTTAAACTCCTGTACTAGATAAGTAAGACCACTATCTATAGCTTTAAACTTAAGCGATATGTCCTTATCTTTTTTATAATCAATCTTGCCAGAGGCAACCAGATTAATCTTATCAAGACTTACATCATAAATAACCCAGGCTAGAGAGTGAGAGGCGGGATCAATTGCTAAAACCCTATCCTCTTTGATAGAGGAAACTAAAGAACGAAGCGTCATTCAACGCCCCTTCTAACTTCTTTCTCCGACCAGCCCCAGGACACAAGTCTTTGGACAAATCTTTCTTTTTTACACTGCTCACAAATATTTTCTTTATTATATCTTGAAAGCACTGTTGTGCAATTTTTAGTTTTACAAATTCTTTTTTTATTTTTATTATTTTTCTTTTCGTAATAGCTAGCTAATAAATTTCTATTAGTTACAACTTTGCGGCATTCTGCAGAGCAATAAATAGCATTATACACTTTTGCTTTAAATTTTTTATTGCACTCTTCATAGGCACAAATCTTTGTTTCTTCATTAACCATTTACTCATTTGCAAAATCAGAACGGGGTGTCCTCACTTTCATTTTGCTCTCCTTCTGCCCAGCAGTGCTTTGCCAAATCACAAGAAGAGCAGTTAGCCGAGCTTCTCTTGTATGGCTGTACAGGAATTTCTTTGCTCAAATAAGCACCATGAAACTTCCTATACTTTTTAAATAATTTATCAATAAACGGTTGATCTCTTTCAATAAAGATTGGAAGGATCTCCTGATTATTTTTGTTTTCGTAAATGACAAAACCTGAATCCAGGTTCAAGCATTCCATGTAAATTTGGGCTTGTCGGTAATGTTCGTCTTTTGGTTTGTTATGTAATTGTCTATAGTGAAAGCCTTCTTGACTAATTGATTTTAGCTCAATTAGTTTTTCACCATACCAATTAATTATACCATCTGCAGTACCTTCAATTGGCGGATCTTCATGAGTTACACGAATTTCTTCTGCTACAAGGATACCCATGTCTCTCAGATAGCTATAAAGTCTTTCATGAACAGCATGTCCATTATCAAAAATACGATAAGTCTGAGGATTAAATGATGGAGTTACACTAATTCCTTCAAACATGTAATACCAGTATCTTGCACACTGATTGGTATAACTAGGATGAAACCCATTAACTTTTTTAAAAGATGGGGTATTTCTCAGGGCGAGATGCTCGTTAATAGCCTCAACCAGGTCTTTCATAACAACTTCTTCACTCACTGGCGCTACTGCTTTAGGAGCCCTTAATTGCTTTAATGCCTTCATTTAATTTACTCCTCTTGCCGCTAATTTAAGGGCATTGATATTTTCTGTTAGTGCTTCGTACATTGTCTTCCAAATATCATTAACAAACTTATCTTGTTCGCTCATAATAGTAGATCTTCTTTTAAAGGCTTGTGATTTAACTATCATAAGCGTTCTGTAACCTGAGAGGATATTGGCATATTTAATAGCTTGCATACCGATGTAATCCTGTGGATTCTCAATGATATCTTGAACTATCTTGATGCATTCAATAAACTCATCAGCTTTTTCACCCATTTGCTCAGCAAGAACCGCTGTATCAACAATAATGTCAGGCATCTTTCCTCAAATCTTCTGTAAAAATAGTCGCTTGATATGGTGGATAAACTTTTGCAATACCAATCATCCAAAAAACAAGATTGACCCCAATATAAAGCTCATCATGACCAAGTGTTAGACCAATACATTTATGACCAGACAATCTGTCACAAAATAATTTAATCTTCATAATCACTTCCTTTCACTAAATCTTGGAACACTTCCCAGTCAATTATAGCTACTTTTGTCTCGGAATTCTCTCCGAACACAACAGAAATGCATGGATATTTATAGTTAGCATTAAAAGCATCTTTTCTCATCTTAGTCCAAGCTTTTAATGTAAGCGTAAAAGTTTTAGCATTGTGCTTGTAATCAACCAAGAATTTATGAAGAGAAGCATCTCCCTTCCTAATTCCACGACCAGAATTCTTGACTGCTTTTGCACCATCACGCTTAATTTCTTCTTTTTCTGTTCTTTTCACTAATCATCCTCTTCCACACCTCTGTCACCACATTCTGGCTCCTGAGGAATTACTTTTTTACACGGACACTTATATGCTCTGGCACCTATCACAACCATGATCAATACCTCAGATGCTAGCGATTATCGCCAGATCCACCAATTACATTTCTATTCTGGCGATCTTCAAGCTTAGAGATGTTGCGCTCAGCTGCGTATCCTAGTGTGATGTTTAATTCATCAGCGATCATTGCACAATACCAAAGAACATCACCAAGTTCATCAATCAATTGCTCATGACGCTCTGGACTAATCACACTCTCGTCATCACGGATAATCTTTTTAACCTTACCAGCAACTTCTCCAGCCTCTGATACGAGACCAAGGGTAGTGTACAGAAGACCTTGAAGGTCTTCTTTAGGATAGATAGCAGTCTTCGCTGCTCTAAATTGATAGTTATTAAAATCCATGTCACTCATTATAGCCTCCTAAATGTTTAATTATTTCTTCTTCTGTTGGTTTTCTAAAGTTGGAATTTATAATTAAAGAACTATATTCCGCTTCAGTAACTTTTTGAATCGGTTTTTGTCTAGTAAATTTTACACCAGACTCTGTGCTGTACCCTGCTCCATTCTGGAAATAAATATATTTATTTTTGAATATCTTTCCGATAGGCTCAAACATATCAGGACCAACACGCTTTATTAAAGAATTAAGCATCTTGTTGCACTGGTTCTGCCAGTCATAATCTTTTATAACTTGCGGTGCCTGCTTATAATAAAACTCACATTGTGAGTCAATATTGTCAACTGCATTTCTCATCAGATCAAGAAGCGAATCAAGTTCTGGAAGAATGACATTGCCTGTGTGATATCCAGTATGTTGCGTTTTACCGAGGGTTGATTCAATAACATTGTCACCCAAGAATCTTTCATAAGAACACCATCTTCCCGTTGAGATTGTAGGCATACCTGTTGCCAGCGCCTGGAGTGGGATTAGACCGAACCCTTCGCCTTCGGATGGGTAAACCAAAATGTCATGATCGTGGTATAGCTTGACCATATCTTCTTGCTTAACCGTTCTATATATCCTATTAATATTCGGATGCTCTTTGTCCTTGAAAAGCTCAAGTACGCTATATCCACTAGCTTCACCCTTGCTGTGGTATTTTAAAGTTAGCTCAACATCATCTCTTCCCTCAAAGAGCATTAAAAAAGCCTTCTCAACGAGATCTACACGCTTTCTAGGGCTATCTGAGTCCACATGTAGGAAGCGGATCTTGTTACCTTTTCCACGCATCTTAGGTGTCCACATCTTATCAATGCCTAACTCAAATACATATGTTGGAGTCTTAACACCAGAATTAGCAATTGCTTCAACAGAGAACTGATTACCTACCCAGATCTCATCAAATGTTTTCATGGTGGGAATCCACCAATCCCAAGCTCTTGTAGCCTCTAGATATGTGCCATTAATCTTATATTGATGGTCATAATGCTTTTTAAATCCTGGCTGACGGAAATCCTGACCAGTAACAGGATGATGCCATTCAGGTTCCATATAAAACATTTGAATCTGCGCAGCAGGGTTGTTTTCAAGAACTTCTAGCTGTTTATCGCCATAAGTAAATTGATTAAAGTGCTTTACAATATTGGTATAACCATAGGCATAGCCAAAGATATTTACCGCATCTTTGATATGCTGATCAGTATGAATTGAAAAGATCATGCATTTATGCGCTTGAGTATTTCCTTCGTCTGCTTGTCAGACAACTCAATTGCTCCCATGCCATTCCATTTACTTTCTTCATAGGAATACCAGGCACCCTTGCGCTGAATAATATCCATCTCAATTGCAATATCAATAATTTCACGATATTGATCAATTCGCCCCTCTTGTGGGAGAACATAATAATAACCCGTTGCCCCGATTGTGGGAATCTGTTTTGTTTTTTCAACAGTCCAGGTTGCTCGTTGCGAGGTGATCATATTGTTCTCCTCACGCTCCATTTCGCTCTTTGACATTGAGAGAAAGAGTTTGACGATGTTGTGCATGTTATGGTGAACCGTGTTGCCCATCTTGGCTTTTGTCACCGCAAACATTCCGCTCAAGTCAACTGTTTGGTGAGCAACAAACAACATGATGTTGCGCTCCTTATGGAGATAGTTCACCAGCTTTTGTAGCAGGTAGCCTTGCGAGCGTGATTGCAAGCCCATTGCTTTCCCACCCTCAGGCTTATCGTAGAACTCTTCCTTGATGATATTAGACAATGAGTCAAACAAGAAAATATGTTTTTCTTTATCATCCGTCAGATATCCAATCAGATTCTTCATGATATCTTCCACAATCGTGGATTGAATGATTACGACATCTTCAATATCAATCCCGCATTTGGCAGCATACTCATCATTATAAGATGACTCCGAGTCAATAATGACAGGGCGATACCCAAGCTTTTGGGCTTCGGCAATAATCCGAAAACACATAGTCGTTTTGCCCACCGATGGCGTACCCCAAAACAAGTGAGTCGCACCAGTATTTAAACCGCCACCCAAAGCCCGATTTAAACCGATACTGGGGGTTGGAATAACATCGTGAATAGGCATTGTGTCGCCTTTTCTTTTATCTACAATTAACATATTTCTCCTTTATTGGAACATTCTATCTAAAATTCTTGCTTTAATAATTGTTGTTGAGATTTCTTCTGTATACGGTACGAACACAACTTTGATGTTATGTTCATCCAACCACTCCTGGGTAAAGCCCATTTGTTTGTGATAGTCTTTATTTTCCCAGTCGGAACCAACAACGATTAGATCAGGTTTTGCCTCTAGAATAGCAGGTTTTGAATCAGCTCCACCTGTATTGATGATAACTTTATCAACCCATTTGCATGAAGCGACCACTTCCATTCTTTCAAGCAAATCACAAATTGGTGGTTCTTTATAGACAGAGACAAATTCACTTGGGTTTACAGAGACAACAACTTCTCCATCAATACCAGCCAAATCCCTACACTTCTTTAGCAACCTCACATGACCTGAGTGAAAGAGGTCAAATGTACCGCCAGTATATACAATCATTTTTTCTCCAATGAGGAACTAACAAAGTTCCATTTATTTGCATTATAAAATGTAAATCTATTTACTCCGTTAGCATCAGCTAAAGCATCTGAATATTCAAACATTACTGTATCAAAATCTTTAAATTCATATGAATTAGTATCATTAACAAGCACTGTCGGGATGTTGGGAATAGATACCGTCTTACAGTTAATACCAGACCAAGCTAGAACATTTCTTGAATCTAGATTCTTAACCCCAATTCTGTAATCCATCACTTCTCTTTTCCATATATTCATACTTGCAAGCGTTGTTGCAATTAAAAACGATTTATCATTTAACTTATTTATCAATTCAGCCATTGTACCAGAAAAACCAGGTATTACTTCGCCAGAATATGGCGCAAACTGCATAATTCTATCTACACCATTCAGCATTGGCATAACTGCATCTATCGCCCCTGGAAGGATAATGTCATCATCTCCAACAACCCAAACATACTCTGATGTTCCAGCAGTTATTCCATATAGACAGTTACCATCGCAACCTATGTTCTGTTTTCTCGCTGAATACTCAGTAACATAATTTCTATATTTAGAAACTATACTACTTGCATAGAAATCTTGGTCATTATCTGAGACAATTATCTCTAGATTTGTATTAAATTGAGAGACAATGCTGTTTAAACAAGCATCTAATGAATCTCTCCTGTATGTTGGGATATAGATAGTTAGATTCATTAAACTATGCAGTTGCCTTTACTAAATTTTTACGCTCAATATAATTTTCAATTGAGATTATAGCAGAGTCAGAATCCACCTTGTATGAATCCAATCTACCTAATACATCTTTTTCTTCAATTTTAGAAAGCCTAGCTGCATACCATTGTCCCTGTTTAATAACAGATTTCAATTTCGCATACGGTCTAGGGAATATAACAACTTTAAATATCTGCTGTCCATCCCAACAATACAGGTTTGCCATTGTCTTATCTTTAGCCGTAGTAAACACTCTAGAGTGCATAATATACATAAGAGTCTTTTCCTCACCGATATGACCCAGCCCAGTATCATACAGCCAGCTATATTCGTGATTGTCACCCTTTTGTCTTAGCATAATAAACTTATGCAAATCAGTATCAACAAAATTGTACGCATCACAGAATGAATGAAGCGTTCTATCTCCAATTAGTGCATAGACATAATCCCTATTAGCCAGCTCTGTATCTCTACTTGCAAACACAGTTGATGAGCCAGAGTAATCTTCAAATTCAATTCTTAGATATTGGGGTGTTTTCTTTGTTGATCTAACAATTGCTTTAATCAATGTCAGGGGTGAGTTGATTTCATGGAAATCAGCAAGGTTGCCAACGAACTCATCCATTTCATTCTTTTCTTCACCAGCCTTAATTGAAAATCCCAGGATTGGTAAGTAATATCTTTCATGTTGAAACTGAGAGACATGACCTAGTGATGCATAAGCTCCGACCTTTTCAAGATTTTCTCTCAATGGTGCTTTAACAGCAGACTTGGAGCATTTATTATTAAACTCATCAAGGCAGGTAAATGGTCTTTTTGCTTCAATCTCTTTAATAGCAGCCTTACCACATCCAGCGATATTCGCAAGACCGAATCTAATCGCATCAAGACCAGTACTGCTATCAGTAGTAAAGTATTCTTCTGAGTAGTTGACATCAGGTGGAAGAATTGGAATACCAATTCTTTGAGCTTCCATCAGGTATGCAGTAATCTTTTCAGCCGAATCTTCGTTATATAGAAGAGACCAAATAAATTCAAGTGGATAGTTAACTTTCAACCACATTGTTTGATATGAAAGCATTGAATACGCTACAGCATGTGATTTATTGAACATATATAGAGCAGACATTTCAAACTCAGACCAGATCTGCCTTGCCTCTGCTTTTGGAATGATTGCATTATTGACAAACTTATCTTTAAACTCTTTAAATTCCTTAACATCTCTTTTCTTTCCGATGATCTTTCTTAACTTATCTGCATCCGACCATGTAAATCCCGAAAGCTTTACTGACATTTGCATCAATTGTTCTTGAAAAATCACTGTCCCATATGTTTCTTCCAAGATCTCTCTTACTGATTCATCAGGAAAATATGGCTGAGTGACTCCCTTTTTGCAGTCAATATATTTTTGACCCTGAGAAAGAAGAGCGCCTGGTCTTACCAGAGCATTAGACACAACAAGGTCGTTAAAATTGTCAATTCCCATTCTCTCAATAAGGTTTCTGTAGGCAGCCGCATCAGTCTGGAATACACCTACGGTATTACCGTCATTAAAGTTCTTAAAGACCAATTCATCGTCAAGCATTAGAGACTCAGCCTCTACATCCTTGCCTGTGCGCTCTTTAATCTTCGCTAGGCAATCTTTAATCACAGATACGGTCTTTAGACCTAAAATGTCAACTTTAATAAGACCAACAGCTTCTGCATCGGTCATGTCAAAAGCAGTAACCGTTACACGCTCACCACCGTCTGTTTCTTTTCTAGTTTCAATTGGGCATACTTCATTTAATGGAATAGATGAAACAACCATTCCAGCAGCGTGTACGCCTGTATTGCGAACACGACCCTCTAATCTCTTTGCAAGCTTTGGCACATCAGGATATTTATTACAGAATGCTTTGCCCTTTGGTGATTCAATCAATTCCTCAATTGTCTCAAAGAACTGAGTAACATTGTTTGTTTCATCGTAAGGAACCTGAAGAACTCTAGCAACATCTTTTACAGCAGATTTAGCCTTGAATGTCCCAAATGTTGTAATAGCAGCAACATTGTCTTTGCCCCATCGCTGTCTAAGATATTCTTTAATCTCACCTCTGCGCTTATCTTCAAAGTCTAAGTCAATGTCGGGATAGTCATTTCGCTCAGGATTAATAAAGCGAGCGAATAATAGATTGTATTTGATCGGATCTACTTTTGATATCTTTAGCAGGTACGCAAGTAAGCTACCGCCAACAGAACCTCTACCAGTACCACGCCCAATGTTATTAGCGTCAGCCCATGAGATTAAGTCCCATACCATCAAGAAGTAGTCAGAGAAACCCAATCCTTTAATAATCTCTAGTTCTTCATTAAGTCTTTCTTTGTATTCATTGCTGAGCCCAAGCTCTTTTAATCTAAATTCAGACACTTCTCGCAAGTAATCATCTGAGTCAAGTGATTTAATATATTTCGGAAGCAAGTTGCGCTTCTTTGCGATTTCTGCACTGCATTTATGAGCGACTTCCAATGTATTCTCAAACAAATCTGTTCTGTCATAACCAACTTCTTTAAACCAGGATTGAACAGTAGTAGCGTTTGCGATGTATGGATTAATATCATCAAATCTTAAAAATCTATTTGGATACATGTGATTAACCTTGCTCAACACATCAGATCCAACTGTATTGATTGTTGCAAGACTATCTTTAGCCGCATTTGTAGCGCTGGCACCAAGGCTTGGATACTGGGAAATAAGAAGAAGAACTTCTTCGCACCCCTTATCTTCATGCGTAGGGAAATGGCAATCAGCAGTTGCTAAAGCTTTCTTTCCGAATGTAGAGGCAAGATCAAGTAATCCATCGTTAATCTCCTTTGGATTCCACGCCTGCAGTTCATAATAAAAATCATCTTTAAATATCTTGATGAATCGCTCCGACAACTGCTCCGCCCTGGAGTAATCACCAGCCTCTATGGCTTTTGATATAGCGCTTCCTCTGCAGCCCGACAATGCAATTACATCATCATCAACCAAGTCCTCAAGAAGTTCAAAGTCAATTCTTGGCTTGTAATAGAAGTTATCCTGCCATCCAATTTGAGACATTTTGAATAACTTATTGAGTCCTTGATTGTTCTTGGCAAGAAGAATCAAGTGAAATCTTTCGCTCTTATCATCACTATCACTTTTAACTGATGGTACAAAATACGATTCAACACCAAACAATGGTCTTACATTATTTTTTCTACATGCATCCTGGAATCTTAGAACACCACCCATTGTCCCATGATCAGTAATGGCAGCAGCAAACTGACCATTTGAGCTTGAAATCTGTGCAATCTCTTCGGGCGTTGACATTCCATCCAGTAGCGAGTGCTCGCTATGGCAGTGCAGGTGAACAAAATCTGTCACTTAAATCTCCAAATCGTAGAGTGTTTCAATACAAGGTACTTCATTCCAGAATGGCTTATTGTACCATGCTTTTCTGAGGTAACAGTTAATCCCATGATCTCTTAGCGAGATAACTTCGTAAGGGTTATCTTCAACAGCAAAGATGGGATCTATCTTAGATATAACTTCATGCTTCTCGTTTATTTTGGCAAATGTAGGTATTAATGTATTAATACCCCATCCATCAAGCCAGGGCTCTGTCATGCTTACTGAAGCTTCTGACCGCCTTGCAGTTACAATGTGAATATCAACATCATCGGAAAACCATTTATTAACTTGATACCATGCGTCTTCAAATGGTTTCATATTTTTCCAGAATAGTTTATCTGAAAATAACTTTAGAGCGTTTTCATCTTTTGTATCGCTAATTAACCAGCTACTATAGTCTTCATTGTCTACACCAAATGTGTACCACAAATAATCTGTAATTGCAGTATCAATGTCGGCAATTACGCCATCAAGGTCAAGAGCGATAGTTTTACGCTTCACAAAAATCCTTTGTCAAAGGGGAGGGGTTTCCCCCTCCCCAATTTACAATTTTTACCAAGTATCCTTGCCCAACTCACCAGTTGTCAAGAAGATTTGTTGCTTCTCATATGGAAGTGTCATGTAGACATTTTCCAATTCATGCATTGGCATGTCTGCAACGCCCTTTGGCACTTCTGATACGCTCAGCGGAATAAGGCTGTAGTTTGTATCCGATGCTGATGAACCAGTTCGGGAATACTTATACTCTCGGTCCATAATGGTACCGAATTCCTTAGCGTATTCAATCAGTGTAAGACCAACATGGCGTTGATTAAAAGTGGTGTCAAGGATACGAGGTTCCCATACTCCTGGCTCAATTTCAACTGCGATATTGATAAGCAAGTGAGGCTTGGCTCTCCATGCCTTATCCTTTACTGACTGTTCACTAGCCCAGCAACGATAGTTGTACTTCTCAAATGAAGCGGTAGATGCAACTCTCCACTTCCAGTTGATTGGTGAAGTTACAACTGGAACTGTAATACCAGTTCCGACTTCTTCTGTGAAGTTTGAAGCATCCTCTGTGAGCTCTTGACGAAAGCGAATCCTGAACGAATCGCCTGACTGAAGAGTAAAGTATTTCTTTACTCCTGATTTAGCGCCTTGAGTTGGTGCTACTGCACTCTCAAGGTCTTTTAGGGTTTTAAGTGATTGAAATGACATATTGTCTCCTATATTGTTATGTGTTTGTTAATTATACTGTTATTAATTTGGTTTGCATCCATCTCCCCTGGATCTTTCAATCCATCGGCAATATCGGCAATCCAAATCTCTTTACCACAGCAGGTATCCAGTATAGCATCCCTCATTGCTTTACCAGCGTCATCATTGTCAGAAAATATAACAATTCTGTCAAAATATTTCTTCAACATTGTTACTTGTTGTGGTGAAACTTGCGCTCCAAGAGTTGCTACGACATTAGGGAATCCTGCCTCATGCACCTTCATCGCATCAACACTTCCCTCTACAATAATAACTTCACTGTAGTTTTTTGCATTCTGAATATTGAATAATATTGTAGCTCGTTTAAAACCCGAGTTATAAAGATAACGAGGTTCCTGCTCTGAACTTATTGCTCTTCCAATAAGACCAATCACTTTGTATTGAGCATTTCTTACTGGAATAACAATTCTATTCTTAGCCTCAGAGAAACCAACTTCAAAATGCCTTAATGTATCCATAGACAAACCACGCTCAAGAAATGGCATAAGCTTTTCCTTAGCCAAATCAGAATCGTAATCAATCATTAAACCATCAATAGTAATCTCTTCTGGAGTTATGACTGGCTTTAAAGCTTGCTCTAATTGATTCTTTAATGCTACTGGGTCAAGTGCAGTATCTCTACCGTAGGGCTTACCAGTAACTTGACGAAAGAGCTGTCTGAAGTTACCTTTCTTACCGCACGATGGATTAAAGCATTGCCATAACCCAGTTTTCTTGTTGATATAAAAAGAAGGCGTGTTTTTATTCTTATGGAATGGGCAATAAATGGTTAACTCATTGCCAGACTCACCATGAGTATGGATACCAAACTTATTGAATAAATCCTTTACTTCATTTTCAAAATTCATCTTGGAAAACAATTGAAAACGAGAATGTGTCAGACTGCTTGTCGTAGTCCGTGAATAACTTGGTCTTCCCTGTGTAGCCATACTTTAACCTTGCCTCATCTTCCATCCAGGGTCTAAGCTTCGCAATAGTTTCTATATCTTTTGCAGTTCCAGTTAATGCAGGACTATCCATTAGATATCCCACTCCTCTGCCCACTTACCAGTTTCTAGATTCCATCTAAGATAGAAACCAAAGTGATGGGCTCGTCTAACCTTTCTTGAAACAACCTGGAAAACATCCGAGGATGGTTCTCTATGGATTGCAAGAACTAAGTCAGCGTCATAAGCCAACTGCTTACTCCACGCTACTTCTTCTAGCTCTGGTGGTCTCTCTGAGTGCCCCTCAGACATTGTTACTGCAGCAACATCTATGATCGGCACATTATTCTTAACCGCCATGCGCTTAAAAGCTTTAGATAGGTTCTTTGCTTTCTCAGTCTCGGTCTTTGCACCGCTGGCATCATCAAACAAACCGTGATAATCAAGAATTACCAAGTCAGGATGGTATTGGTCAATCTTTGCCTGAACCATGTTTTGATCTGCTGTCTCAAGACCCTCTGATGTTACGAGATGGATTGCATGCTTGCCTTCAAATGTAGCTTCCGCCCACTTCTCATACTTATCAACAACAAGAGGGTTTGCTCTTACAAGATCGGTGTTGGTAAAGTTACCCTCACCATTGTTAAGCAAAGTATCAAGTCTCTGCCCCTCTTGCATCTTATTCATCTCAAGAGAAATGATTAGAGGTCTGTATCCAGCCTTCCAAGCATTTACTGCAAACAATCTTGCAATAAATGATTTACCGACTCCTGTCCATCCAAGAAGAACAATAAAGTCGCCAGGTTGCCAACCGCCAAATGTCTTGTCAATAACATTGATTCCGCTAGGTAGACCTTGAAGTTCATTGTTATCTCTAGTGGATCGTTCTTTAAGATTTGATGCACGATCTCTCCATTCACCAGCGAGGTCTGTATCTTTCAGACTGCTTGAGAATTTATAAAGACGAGATGTTTCTTCCATAAGATATGAAAGAGAATCTTTAGGACCAAGCTCGCCTAGAATTGCATGCGCTCTGGCAACAATCGTTCTCGTTTGATAAGAGAGCGATTCACGCTTTGCTTCATCAATGTAATACTTAATTGGCTCTGGAGTCAGAACAAAATCAAAGTCGGGGTAGTGATGCTTAACAGTCTCTTTTGACGGAACTTTCTTATGTTCGTCATAATGCCCAACAATAAAATTCCAAATGTCTTTGTTTTCTACAAATACATTTTCCACACCTTGATTGACAGCTTCAACATAACCATTGCTATCAACAATTGCATTCAACAACCTTGTTTCATAATTCATTCAGAGACCATTCTCTTCCTTGTTTCTTCTACAATATTTTTAAAACTGTTCTCGGCTTTTTTATCAAACTTTACCTTATCAACAAATGATTTAGATTCCACAGCGAAATCAAATATTAAAAATGGTCCAGTCTTTGCTTTTACATAAACCGATACTGCACCGAATAAATCATCTTTCTTATAGAATCCAGCAAGAGCGTCAGCTACTTGCTCTTGGCGAGGAGAGTCTGGAATAAATAATTTATTTGACTTGTCGCACGATTCCTTGAAGAACTTTATCAGCTCTGCTCCAGTTACTTCCATTTACTTTTGTAGCCTCCTTCCAAGTAAGCATTAAAAAGTCATACTCGGATATCCCTGCGTTTACACCTACATATGGGTCATTACGAAATGCATTAAGAATGCATTGCTTTCTCACAGTGCATTTAGAACAACCAAGCTTGGCGTATTGTATATCGCTAATGTCATACGATAGCCAAGCTGTTGGTCGTTCATCATTTGCACAGACAGCTTCGTTTAGCCAATCACTTTGGGCTTTCATTATCTAGCTCTTGAAGCTTGGCTTCAATTTGAGCATCAATTGATTCCCAAACCTTTGCCCAGGCTTCAGGATCATCAGGATCTTTAGCCTGAGTCCTTGCACCAGCATCAAGCCTTAGCGACTCATAATTGCCAAGATTCTTGGTAATTCCAAGCGATGCCCAAATTTCTGTACCTTTAATATTTTCACTCATATCATCCTCACTTATGAAGTTTTACTTTTTGCTCTAATGTGTGTATTTTATTTTCTACCGTATTACCTTTTTTAGTAACAGGGCGACCTTGAACTCTTTGGTTAAAGAACTCAACCATTTCATAAACTGCACTTTGATCATAATAGCGCCAATTTGAATAACCTATGTACTTTTCACCAAATTTTTCTGCAGAAGGAATAAGATTTCTTCTTTCATACTTCCTCAAAGTATCTGGTCTTCTCTCAACAATTTTTGCTACCTCACCGACAGTGTATAGCCTTGTAATCAGAATTTCAGATTGCTCATACGGAATAACGATTGTTTCCTTATCAATAAGGTTTTCTAAATAAATCTTATTCTTGTTTCTTGAGATTTTCTTGATCTTGACAATATTACCTGCATATTTATAAAATTTATTTGTTGTTGGTTTCGCTGAGATCATGTCGCTCCTTGATCGTTTTAAAGCCAAGATAATCTAGAATTTTGTTAAGCTTTCTTACCTCTACATCAATTGAATGAGCACACTTGGTACAGGTTACATCAATATAATTTTTTTGAAATGCATAATATTGTTGACCAACAAACAGCCTTGAACCACAAGGTTGACAATATAGACCAGTTGCTTTAACCATATTAATCCAGCCAGCAATTGTATTCAGCAGTAACAATACCCTTTTCAGGATGCACAAACATAAGGGGCTGTGATGGTCTGCCTACAGCAGCTAGTCTCTCTACAGCATAAGTGTTTGTTGATTCAGGGCTTCCTGAGATTCTCATCTGAACAGTATTGAATGTCATCTTTGTAGGAGTATGGAAGTGTCCTAGATAGACATCATCAAAATCATCTTCTATAGCCCCGATCTTCCAACCATAAGCCTTCTTCTGAAAGCCGTAGAATGTTGAAAGACTACCGAACTGATCACCATGACACAATAGACTCTTGTAATTGCCAATCTTATCAACCGCATACCAGTGTCTTTCACCACGACCATCAGGGATTCTGAATTCAATTCTTTTTTCATTCTCAAACATGAGCTGAGTAATGCGATAAAGCATTCTGTCACCATTGGTCTCAGGGTCATGATCTTTTCTAGCCCTACCACCAATTGAACCATGATTTCCAATAACACCGACAAAAACAATCTTCTCAAAATTTTCAAGCATCATGTTGATAAAGTTCTTCATAATTCTTGGACCGTCAACAGTAATCTGTCTGTACAGACCACCATCAACCAAGAATGATTGACCTGGGAAAATAAGCTCTCCCTCAATAATGTCTCCAAGAGCCCAAATATGCAATTCTTTTACTGGGTGATCTTGTCTTTGAATCTCAGTAAGTTGAATAATCTTTTCTGCATACTTATAGATTCTTTCCTCACAAACCTGCGAGTTGTAGTCTGGAGTGATTTTTGCCAACTGCCAGTCTGCAATAACAGCAACAGCGACTTCCTCACCTTTAGTAGCTTTCCCAAACTTTGGCTTTGGTACTGGTACATACTTAACCGACTCAATATCTTCTCGCACCGCACGATATACAGCGTCTGCTAGATCAACATTCTTTTCTTTTGCCTTATTATATTCCTGCAATAACTTATTATAAGAAAGACGCAATTCGCTTTCTGTTTCTGGCACTGTTCCAGTCAATGGATTTTCTCCTATCTCAAATAGACCGTTTTCTTTTCTATATCTACATAGACCATTAATATCTATGGTCTTTCTACATGATTTATCACCATATTTAGCATTAGCCGTTTTTGGTTCAAACTCTATATTACAACCTTCTGTTGCACAAACTTTCATTAGGACTCCTTTGGTTTCCGTCTAGCATACCACAGTATAGTCAATGAAATTGTCTATGGGAGTCTTTTTTTGATTGCAATCTTATTAGAGGCATTTTTCTTTTTTGTATGAGGTTTTGTTTCTTGAGCAGTTTTTCTCATCTTTTGCTTCTGCTCATCCTTCATCCTAACACCCTCTTTATGAAGAGCGCTATGCTCTTGAGGTGTGCATAAAAATAAATTAGAAAGCCTATTATCTATTTTAATTTCATTAATGTGATGAACAGTTTCCCAAGGTTGAAGGTATCTATTTAAATACTGCTCAATCACAAGCCTATGTTCATAAACATATCCACGAATATTTTTAGGATGATCTGGATTTAATACACGAACATATCCCTTATCATCTATATATTTACCACCGCTAAAATTAGGGCTTTCCTCGCCATTAGCAAATTTTGCAGACCAGTCTATATCATCTCGCCTAGATGCCAAACCACCTCTAATAGGATTAGGCTGTTCCACCGACATCTTCAATGTACATTTGCAATTCACCACCAACGGATGCTGGAATGGAGTAAGCTGGGGCGTTAGATGCACTTGCCCCTTGATCTCTCTTTACGCTGACAAAGTAAGATTGATTTGTAAATCCAGCAGAATTGCTCTGGAGGATGATTGAATGAGTACCTGCACCAAATCTCGTATCATAAGCATTGTTCTTTAATGAATGATTTGCAATTGTTGCAGAGTTACCAAGGGTTGATACATCAATGTATGTAAATGGATGAGCAGTGAACCTGTATTGCTGAAGGGTTGTGTTTGCCCCTCCAAAAGTCCCTGTGCATATTTTTAAATTATATGTTGAATCCTCAGCACCTCTTGCATCAACAACAAAACCAGTAAAATTAATTGTTACTCTATAAAAACGACTAGATCCCACAGTCACTCTGTTATCAGCACCACCAGTCCCAGATTCATCGGCGAGCTTGATAATTTCATGATCAGTAAAATCTGACCAAGATCCAGGACTTGATGTAACAGTTTTAAACTTTAAAAGACCAAACGGTTTGTCATCAGTAGCGTCTTTAACCTGATCTATATTTGTGGACATTTGAGCAAGTCGGTCTCCAGTTATTGGGGTTCCATCTGTCCAAGATACAAATGAGTAGTTTTCGTAAGCCATTTATCTATTATACATCATTTATTGAGTTTTGCATAAGAAAACCAGTTAACGGCTGCATATCGCACTCCACTGGTTACTTCCTTCACGCTATGGTTATATATAAAGCTTGAAGGGAATACCAGAACATCGCCCAATTGAGGCTTATAGAAAATATCAAACTCTGGAAATTCAATTTCCCCGCCATCATAATCGTCATTAAAATACATAAGAATAGAAACAGTTCTGCTGTAGGCGGCGCAATCGTCAATGTGATTTTTAAAAAAACTACCAATATCGTACTTTATGATCTGCCACTCGTGATTTTTTAATAAATCACCCATATTATGAATTCCCCTATAGGAGTTAATAACTTCATCTCCTATTTTTTCAATTTGTCTTTTAAAAATATTAACAGGGTCATCTTCATGACATGAATAGGATTGTGAAAAAGAAAAAACACCTACTTTTCTTATATCTGTATCAACAACACTGTTATACTGCCCATTTTCTGAATCTAGGGATACAAGTTTTCCGTCATTAAAAAATAAAGTTATACTGTTTTTTATAGCATCAAGATAGCCAGAAATCTGATCAGAATTATAAACATAAATACCAGGTGCTAATTTTTTTGGCATATTACCACTTATCAAGTGGACATGTCGCTTTCATTAACTTAGTTTTTAACTTCATAACACAACCACATTCTTTACATTGATTAGTAATTTTAAGCAGGCTTGGGCACTGCTCGCATATAGACATTCGCCTCTCTGCTTCTTCTTCAGATGCTTTCTCCGTATTTGGATTAAGAACATCCCAAGGGCGAGTTTCACCTAGACTTTTCTTCCATTCTTGATACGGTGTCATAATTAAAATTCTCTTTCAACATTGTAAAACTGGTCAACAATCTTGTTAAGAAAACCAGCGCCAGCATTATTCACTGTCACATCTTTATAAATATCTGGCACGACTAGCGCTGCCATTTCAGATCTTGGCATTGCAGCAAATTCAGCAGGTGACATTCCATACTTATGAGCTTCATTTGCAACAAATTCTTCCTCTAGATAGAGAGCAATCTGTGTTGCGATTCCCTTTCTTCTGTGGTCAGGATGCACTGTCATTAAAAATGGATGTCGGATTCCATCAGTATCAAAATATGATGCATGAACACCAATAAGCAAACCATCATCATCTCGGAGAAGCGTAAAAATAAGATCAACAGGTGAATCACTACCAAAGACTTTTGGAACTTTTGCTGGGAGTGTTAGCCTTTCATATCCTGGCTCTCCATACTCACCAAATCTATTCTCCCAATTTAACCAGTCATTGAAATTATTATCTGGCTCTGTTGGAACCTTTGGCTCCCAAACGCTATTTTGCTCTGCACTACTCATTTCAAATCTCCGTTCTCAATATTATTTCAGTATATCATAGCAAATAACTATTTTTATCAAAAAATTACAAGCAATAATTTCCAAGCTTTTCATCATAACCACAGACTGCTGGTGGGCAGCATGGCTCTGTATGCGTAGGGCAAGTTGGGCAACCACCGCCTGGTGAAACAGAAGGACTAACTTCAGGAGTAACTGAAGGGCTAACTGCCGTAACTGCTGGGGCTGATCCTCCAGTGCTCAACAGGTATTCCGTAGCTCCATCAATCACCGCATATAGCGCACTTCCTGACCATCTAAAAGCTATTTGATTTGCGCCGTATGGATATATAACAGCATCCGTTTCAACGGAATCAGATGACACAACACCATTAGTGTAAAAACCATATTTATTAACCACTGTTGTGTAGGCTGCATTGTCAGCATCTTCAATTCTAAGCTCTTGCCCTTTTAGTGATGAAGAGACTACATGGTTATCAGCAGGGTCTCTAGTTGCAACCACAATCTCACCTGCAGGAACACCGCCATGAGCCGTAGTTGTTGGACCTAAATTTATGTATCCAAGAAAAGAATTTCCAGTGTATAAATTAGCGCCAACAATATCAAAAGAAGCTATTGCTCCACTAGTAGCCGTTATCTGCCCTGTCACCGCTAATCCCGTAGATGGGTTAAAATAAAAACCACTGCTAGCAGCTGCATTACCCATGACTACTGTACCATTTGCATTCCAATAATTATTTGCATTAATATATAAAGCACCAGCGGTTATTGTTCCTCTAATGGCTGTATTAGAGAATACAGCATCTCCAGAACTTGTTATAGCCCATCCAGATGTTCCTTGAGATGTAATTACATTATTTGCGGCAATAGTTCCGTTAAAATTATTGCTTCTAATTACATTATTAACAAGAACAAGACTTGCTGATAATTCATCTGCGGTGATCGCTCCTGTAGCAATATTATTTGCGGTAATTGTATTTGCTGCAATGTTATTTGAAGTAATCGTATTTGCCGCAATATTATCTGCAGTGATTGTGTTTGATGCAATTTCTACTGCCGTGATTGAGCCAGAAATTATATTTCTGCTGTTAATAATATTATCTTGCAGTACAATACCTGCTGGCTCAAGAACAGTAGAATTAATTGTATTAACAACTAATTGCCTAAAGGAATTATAGTTATTAACCTGAGCCCGCCTTCTCTCTGGATTATCTCCAACGAAACTTGGATTAAAGTCATAAATGGAATATGAGTCTGTCTTGATTAAGGAAGAGGTAGAGCCATCATGAGAGTGACCACCAGAGGCATAGAAAGAAATTGCATTTTCAGATATAGAATTGCTTGTTGCCATTAAACCACCTTCCTAAGAGTTAACTGATGCTGCAGAGTGTCTCCAACATTTAGTGATTGAGATATCACCCAGTAGTCAGCATTAATTATATCAAAAGAGCTCATTGTTGATATTCTTATTCTATCACCAAGTTGAATCTTTGGAATAGCTGTAGCATTAATATTAAGAATTGGAACAGAGTCTTGTGTTTTAGAGATTATAAAATCAGCTAGCTTCTGAGCATGCACTGCATCGCTAATAAATGGGCTTTCAATAATAACATCCTTTAGTCCATACTTTTTGATTGAATCAGTGTTCAATGCTGATTGCTGAGTAACCTGAGTATTCTGCTCAGTGATAATGACTGGAACACCAGCAATTGATGTAAATGCAACTTTGTCTGTAAGAGGGTTGGTTCCCTCAGCAAATACAATTGTTCCACTCCCGACACTATTTGATGTTGAAATTATTAACTCAGCTCCATAAGGACCAGGCAAAAACTTAACAATCTCAATTTCATCTGGATCTTCAAATAGAATTCCAGTTATGAAAGGTGATCTAATATTAAAAGCTGGTGCTTTGTCATACTTAAGGTTGTAATACTTAGCCTCTCTTGCCTTAACACCACTTGCATGAGAAGCGGCGGTAGTCTGAAACTGACCTCTCTCAACATTGTTAAAAGAATTTCTCGTCTTTGAATTATATTTTACAATTTCATTCTCAATTTTTAGATAACCAGAAGTTGGAAATGGTGGATCCTCAGTTGTTGATACATAAATAGTATTAACACTTGAGTTTATATTTGCAGTAAGCGCAACAGAGCTTAAGGTTGTAGGGTCTGGTGCTCTCCATAGAGATTGTGTTCCAGCAGCGGCTGATGCAAGCCCTGCAATCGGTATAACCACTTTATTACACTGTAGCGCAACAGTGTAGTCAGCATCAATAATACTAGAGGAGTCGCTAATGGTGTATTGCACATTGGCATGTTGTGGAATTGATGATTCAAAAAAACGATAGAAATGCTCGTATCTTGCTTTGTTTTGTTCATCTATGTATACACGACCAAGATCAGCAAATGTTATACCGTCAAGAATTGACCTGATTGTTTCATCATTACCATAAAGAAATGGAAACATTGTCAAAGGCTGTATACTTGATTCACTATATCTCTCCGCAACATCTTGATCAGATAGAGCGACATTATATAGTGCGAATTCATCAATAGTAAACGCTCTAAATGCAGACGGGGCTGATTCCCCAGTCCCAGAAGTATAAGAAGCACCACGACCACCAATTGTAATATCTCTACTTGTCCATGCAATAGGTGTTCCTTCTACAATCTCGCTATCTGCAATTTGACCGTTAACATAGTATTTAAGAGTATTGTCTGAATATGTGACAGTAATATGATGGAAAGAAGAATTAGACAGAGCAGTGTTTGAAGATACTGTTTCTGTAACAACTGTTGCATTGGACAGTGTTTTTATTTTAAAACCATGAGATGAGCTATTATTAAAAAATTCAAAACCAGTATTTGGATTTGAATTGGACCAGTTACTTATATACTCCCCATCCGAGGCAAACGATCCGTTATTAAACTTAGTGAACAACTCAAAAGACCAGTCGCCAGTATAGAGGTATGAGTTTGAATTAGTCACATCCAGCGAAGAGTGATAAGGTATTCTAATATAAGAATTAGATGCAAGAAGCACAGACTTATTATCTGGCTCCGATGTTAACCCAGTTGCTTGAGATAGAGATGGTGAGGCTATATAGATACCATTATTCCTGTTAACATTTCTATTTGGATCTGAGGTAAATGCGGCATTCCTTGACCCAATAGAGTCAGTTGCCACAACTGTGCAAAACTCACCAGCGCTGATCAGCGCATCAGCAGATATACCAACAGCTTTGTAGAGTTTGATTGAAAAGCTTGATCCGTTATTATCATCAAATGCATGAAAGAATTCAATTCTTATTTTTCTTGGAGAACCAGCTGTTAAGTTAAGAAGGTCTGATTGGAACCTGGTCAGCGCCCCGCCAGTTGTTGTGTTCATTCTCCATTGATTAAGTATCAGAGTATCATCCAGATAAACTCTTACACCACCATATCTAATATAAACAACAAGTCTCTGCTCACCAGATGTTCTGGGGATGTAGTACCCGTCAAATACGCCGTTAAAGTATTGACTATATGTTATGCCATTTGTTCCAGTAAAAGAGAAATTGGTAATTTCAATTGCCGATGTCACATTGGCTGAGATATCTTTTGACAGAGCAACATAGCTCGGACTTACAAATGATTTTAACCCAAGGGCTAAGTCAAGTGGTGACAATTGCTTGTCTAGCGCATCTGCCAATATATCTTTTACATTAGGCTCACCACCAGAAGGCATTCCCCAGAACCTTGCTCTCAAACCACTTCCAGGAATAATAGCATTGCCGCTTCGGTCAATTGCTTCTTCGTTAAAAGAATAATTGGCAATTGCTCCACGATCCCTAGAACCAGAACTATATTTACCTAGCTTCTTAACATCGGCACTTGGAAAGTTTGCTCTCATCAATAGATTTTTTACAGCATCTCCAACATATGCATTTTGCATAAAGAAGCCTGTATTAATTGTTCTTTCAGTTAAATATTTTGACCAGTCATTAAGCGATACTGATACGGACATTGAAGATGAAGAAGAGGACCACTCATCAACATAGTATGTTCCAGCAGACACATATTCAAATAAATCAAATGTTATGGATGTACCAGACGCATGACTTCTTGCAATAGACCCAGCGTAACCCCTCTCCTCAACAACAACTGTTCTATCATCACTTGACTGAGAACAGAGAATTATTTCTTCATTCTGAGTTCCCTTACCAATTATCAGGGTAAAATGATTACCAGCACCGCCAGATGGAAATCCAGTAGCGTCTACCACAGAGATAGTCGTTGATGAAGATGTGATGTTTGAAGCAATGGTGGATGAGTAGTACTCTGCATTTAAATCTTCTAAATTTTTCTTAATTCTCCAACCTGTAGCAATATTTACTTTTAAATCTTTTTTCATATACTTACCAAACAATGAAGCATTATTAAAAATGCTAAAATTCTTTTCTGTATTATCTAGATTGATAGATGCTTTAGCGGTTTCAGATCCACCAATTGGCAAGCTGCTTTGATGAACATCTCTTGTTCTGGAGAATTCATAATCAATTACATAGTCTGTAATATCTGTTTCATAGATGGGAATTACTTCTTGAATTCTTGCCCTATCTTGAGGGTTCTTTGTTGTGCGAACAGTTACTCTTATTCTTGCAACATTTTGTGATGTTTGTGTTGATATAATGTGATCTTGATAATATGAACCGTCTTTTATCTGCCCCTCTTCCGAAAGAATTAATGCTGAAGCAGCGTTGTAAGCCTCAACTAGATAGTTTGAAATACCGCCAAAAAACTCAGATGTCACAATGCGGATACGATTAACTTTCCTCTCATCAAAAACAGCCTGGATATACGGATTTGTTGAGAAGCCATATCCACTGTATGTAGAATGAGTGTTTGAATTACTAATGCTATTTGACCACCACCCAAATTCAAGAGAGCTGCCCAGTTGGGTATTGCTTAAATCACTGCCCGTCAAGGAAGGCATTGCATGGTAGGTTCCATCTGCTGTAATAACTTTGCCGTTCTCGTCTTTTGCACCAGCCACAGCCCATGTAAAAGATTGCCTCTCCACGCCATTAAAAGCTTGAGTTTTATCAAAATAAAAACCGATACTAGGATATGCCGAATTTGCATGGCTATCATTTGTAGTGACAACCAAATTATCAATATGTCTACTGTCTAACCATTGAATAACAATTTTTGGCTTTACTCTTTGGGCTACTGAGGTGGATGCTGTCTCAAAAGAGCTAGATAAAGTCTTTCCGTAAATATCAGTTGTTAACACTACACCTCCTCTAACGAAATAGAGCAATCAAAATAGTATACATTATCAACCATATCTCTTCTAATTAAATTTTCAGAAAAGTCTTTAATAAAGACATTATAAACAGTTTCTGTATATGGAGTAGCCCCATCAGAATCTTGATTAATAACTTTTAATTGGTGAACATCTGGGTCTAATGATATTTTTCTAAGGTAGTCCCTTGAGTGTCTTTCATCAACAGTGAATTCTCTAAAGTTAGGAATAAATCTCCAGTTTATACTGAATGACTTTTTATCCGCAGATGATTGATTTTTATAATATCTTGAACTATCACCAGCCCAATTTCTATTTTCAATAAACACAGGCATTGAGGATACATTCAAAGTTCTGTTTTGGTTTGTCAATGGCTTTCCATCAAGTATCAATAATGTTCTTATTGAGCTTGAATCAACACCAGTTACCGAGCTAAACTTAACAAACTTAGCACTAACATTTGTATTTTGTAAGAGAACAATTTTGATTGTTGCAAGAGAAATTCTTCCGATAGTGCTTAGATTTACAGACCCAGAAAGGTTTGCTGATGCAAACTTAATTGATGTTCCAGACGCTGAAACATCTGTATTTGATGAAAGCGCTGTGTTTAAATGAGCAAATTTAAGAATTGAAGATACCACATTAGAATTGGCTTCAATGGAAATCTGAGATATACGCAACCCTATGCTGTTAACAGAGATGTCTGAATTTGCAGAAATTGAAGAATCAGAATATGCAATTTTTGTAATATTTGTACTAACAGATATATCGCCAGAAATGCTTACTGAACCATCTTGCCTTTCTGTTGCAACAATTACGGTTGCGCCATCTACAGACAGATCCGCCGCTGCATAGGCTATCTTTGTAAAAGATGTGTCTAGCGAAGCTGACGCAGATATGTCTGAGGCAATATTAATAATATTGATGAGCGAAACAGTTAGACCCGAACTGACTTGAATCTCAATAAAGACATCAGCTTCATCAGCTTGGTAAAAATCTATACCACGGCTAAATGGGTCTGAGAATGAATATAGGCTATTATCAGACATTTAAGCCTCTCTGAACGAGACTTGCACATTGTAATATGAACAGTCTGTTTTAATATCTCTTCTTACCAGCTCTTCTGAGTATGAGTCTGCGTAGACATATGTTGTGAATGGTGGTTCATTTGGATCAATGTCAATTGATAGAGTTATTTTACCCCTGTACGACATTAGAGAGATTAAATAATCTCTGCCAACCCGACCATCAATGGTTTTATCAGTATTGCTTGGGAGATAATAATAGCTAAGGCTATATGTATTCTTTGCTGACTTAATATATCTTTTTTTGTTTCCATTATTCATCATTACATCAGATGAATTGCTATCAACCGATGTTGATAGTGTTCTGCCATGCTCGGTTATTTCAGTGCCATTGAGTTTTATTACATTGACTAAAGTTGGTAATTGATTTTGGATAGCAGGCATTACAGACCCTGGTTGATTCCGTTATACGACCTTACAACTCTAGGTTGTACACCAGCCGCTTTTTGATTCTTTGGCAATACATTAACATTGTACTCCTTCATCATTGAGTTAAACCATTCTTCTTCACCAATAAAGTTATCAACATAAATATTTGTATTCTGTGTTGACATAGTTACATTTTGTCCACCATTTGGTGCTGAATTCCTTGGCGCATTAAATCTCATATTGTTAAGGTTCTGCAGAGTTGCGGCTCCAATACTCTGCACAGCTTTTGCGCTCATAATATATTCACCACCATGAAGTAGCGCTGGTATTGATTGTGACATTGCTTTGTTCAAATAACCACCAGTAGCAAACTTAGGAATACCTCCACCCATCCATTTTGGACCTATTGTTGGGGAAAGGACTGAACTTCTTGATGGAATTATCCCTAGTGCGGTATTAACAGAATTCCAATAGGCAGAACTTCTTGAGCCCATATTTATTCCACCGTATGTACCCCCAGTAAATGTTGCTGAGCCAGGTGTTTCACCGCCTCCACCAGAAGCAGCTGCTGCTTGAGCATCACCAGCGGCTTTTGCTTGAGCTTCAAGCAATGCCCACTTCTTAACTAAAGGATCAAGCAAGTCCTTCATATTCTCAACTTCAGAACCAACACCGCCAACAGTATTTCTAAAGTCATCCAAGATTGCCTTATTGCCATCTTTGATCGCCTTCTGATAAACAGTCGTTGGATCAGCATCAGTTACTGCTTTATTAAAGTCTGCTACGAATCCACTGTAGATAAGCGTTGTGATTTCTTTAAAACCATCAGATGCGTTATCTTTAATACCAGTTGTTATTTCTCCAAAAGTGTCAACAACGAATTGCTTATTATCACCCATAGCTCCGCCCATATCCATGAGCATTCCAATCGTTGAACCAATCACAGTACTGCTGTCAGCAGTTCCTTTTCCAAGACCATATTTATCAACAGCAACTTTGACCAAATCATCAAGATTTGTTGTAAATGCACCAACAACATCATTTGGCATCTTGCTACTTATTGTTGATGCAAAGTCATCAAACATTTTTGAAAATTCAGTTCCACTATCGTTAGCTGTTTTTTTAGCCAACTCGGTAAGTGATGTCATCTGGTCAATATAATCTTGCTTTGTTACTGGAGGGAACTTAAGAATTTCAGAAGCAGCGTTGCCAAATTTTTCAGCAGTGGTGTCAAAGAATTTATCTGCCTCTTCTCTTGCAGTTGTGATTGCACTCTTTAATGCATCAAGGTTTTCTGCAGCAAGCTCTTTCTTTCTTGAGGAATCAATTTCACCAATTGACTTTGCACTATCTGCTGCATCTTTGCGATCCTGAAGATCAAGCATTCTTGCATCATCAATTCTTCCCTCATAAATCGCAAGAGCACGATTTCTAATATAATTCTGAGACTGGAGTGCTCTTTCTTCAATAGCCTGTCTTCTAGTCGCTTCATACTCTTTTGTCTTTGTAAGAGACTCTTCTGCTTTAGCTAGCTTGTCAAGAGTATCAATTTGTGAATCATAAACTGCAAGAGCGGCATCTTTTTGCTTCTTCAATGAAGCTTCAAGATCTTTTTGCAGTTTGCTAAGGGCATTAGACATTTCACCCTTAACATAATCTTGAAGTTTCTGGGCAAGATCTTTTACTGAATCATTAAACGCTTTTCCAGTAGCGTTCTTTACCGATTCAGGTAAGCCATCTCCAACAGTGTTGGTGATTGCTTCATTATAGACTTTACCAACTTCATCACCCTTGGTCTTAGCAACTTTCTTTGATCCATCAAACATCTTTCCAGTTGACTGCTTAACACCAGAGCCCTTCAAGCCCTTTAGTGAGCCCTTAACGGCTTTAGCACCAGCGTCAACCAGCCCTGACATTCCATTTATTGTTGCATCAATACCACCATTAACAGCTCCAGTTACAGCGTCAACCGTTCCCTTTATTCCATTAATTACACCTCTGTATGCATTATTTATTTTGCTTCCAATTCCTGGAATAAAAGATATGGCTTTCATAATTAATGTAACGCCAGCAAATGCAATTTCAATCCATACCTTAATTGCCATACCAAATAGACTGATCATTCCCTTTGCCAACAATCCGACTGATTTTAGAATTATTTTTATTCCAAGAGCAATGCCATTAACAAGAAGCTCAATAAAGAATCCAAATGCAGCTTTTACATAATCAAACGCCTTGCTCCAATTACCCTTGAATGCTTCAACAACAGCCATTACGATATTGATAATCATATAGAGATATGGTTGTATAAATTGAGTTACGAAGCGATGAACCATCTTTGCAAGGAACTCAATAACACTAGCTATTTTATTAAATGCAGCACCAATTCCTTCAGCAGCGCCAGCTCCACTTTCTCCACCTTTACCAAATATTGCAAACAGGTCAACGAATGGTCTAATTATCTCCATAGCTGCGCCTTTTAGAATCTTAAAAGCTACTTTTACCTTTTCTATTCCGCTACTAGCAACTGCCTTAAACTTATCAAAGTTTTTCATCACAGCATAAATTGCTACACCAATTGCAAGAAGAACAATACCGATTCCACTACTTACCATCGCTACCCTAAATAATTTAGCTACAACCGTTGCTAGCTTCTGAGTATTCATAAAAGCCATCAATGAAGTTTTTGCCTGACTGAAGGTTGAGACTGCACCTTTACCAAAAGCTGCCTGGTCAATGCGCAATTGCTTTTGTGCCTCAGCAACTCTTGTCAATGCATTTTTGTATACATCAAGATCTTTTACTTTTCCAATCCCAGCAGTTGCCAATCCTTTTGCTGATGTAAAAGGTTGAGTCATCAATCTTCTTTGACCAGCCAACACTCCTCTACCAACACTACCAGGCGTTGCTCCAGCCATAGCATCTCGTGCCTCTTTACCTCTTTGGAGAACACTGGAAATACGACCACCAACACCACCTCTTGCTATTCTAAGAGCACGATCTTCACTTAATGCACGACCTCTTGCATTGAACAACTGACCACTACCCGCTCCTCGTGTAATGCCAGCTCTGTCAAATGCAGATAGCCTTCTTTCCATTGCATCATTAACAACTGATGTAGGAATAAATGATCTTCCAGGCGCTGCTCCAGTGCGTAATTGTCTAAATCTGTCTCTGATGCCGAGAGTTGGTGATTGCTGAAATCTTCCTGTTCTCGTTGTGGTAATTCCAGCCCTATCTGTTAAAGCCATCTCTTCTAATGCATAAGCTCTTCTAGCGGCTGTGAGACCTCTTGTGCTTCCTGGCATAGCTGGTCCAACACCACCAGGAGCAGGAATACCAACACCACCGACTTGAGTAATAACACCCTTGACTCTTGCAAATTTAAATGGGCGTGATGGCGGAGTAGTCCCTGCGGCTGCTGCGGCTGCAGTAGCACCTGGTCCCATCGGCAAGCCAGCAGCAGCGGCTATTCCAGAAGTGCTTCGTACAAGGAGCCCCTTCCCTTCAGTAAAAGAGTTATATAGTGCATCAAGTTTATTTCCAGACTTACCAATAGCGTCTGCTAGTCCAATGAAACCACCTTCAGCATTTTTTAGACTTGGTATAAACTTAAATATTCCTCGCATAGCAATGCCAGTTACAGAACTCAATGTACCAAAAGCAAGAATCAATGGACCAATCGCTGCGAGCGCTCCCATGATTGACATAACAAGAACGCCTACAGTTTTCTTTGTTGTGGCTGACAAGCTATTCCATTTATCAATCAACTTACCTGTCACCTCTGCAATCTTTTCAATTGCAGGTCTTGTGCTATTGAGCAAGTCAGCGGCAAATATTTTAAAATTATTTTTAATTTTTGAAATAGTAACATCAAGAGACTTTAATGAAGCATCCAATTCTCTTTGCGCCAAAACAGATGCGCTCGCAGAACCAGCAAGTTCAACAATCATTGAACGACCAGCCTCAGTATTGATCTCAGACATGATGTCACGACCTTCTCTGTTCGCTCTTAAAATCTCATCAGCAACCGCTTTTCTAGCAGCGTTAGCATCTTTAATATCTTTTACAGTAACAACACCAAAGTTTTCAACTTGTTGACCAACTTGTGCTGTTGCTACTCTCGCAATAACTCCAATATCAGTAAAATTTTTAATAGCAAGCTTGGAACTATTACTTGCTCCGTTAGCAAGATTAACGAGAGTCTTGGCTACGCTTTGACCTAGAGGATCTGCTTTTCTTAGTTCATCATTGAATTGAGCAAGCTGCTGGATAGCAATCATCATTCTTGGTCCTTGACGGACACCAAAGATTTTTGCCATCATCTGCATTGCACCTTCCATTCCAGCAGAAGAATCTTTTACAGCAGTGAATGATTCAACAATTCCCAGCAAACCAGTAAGACCAGATCTTGTCGCATTATTAAACGCCTGCGATCCCTGAGTAGTATTCTTGTAAGACTCAGAAAGAGAAGCGAGCATTTCAGCATTAGCTTTTGTCGGAGCAACTATTCTCTGCAAAGAGACTTTAATAGCGTTAGCTGAAGCGCCAACCTCAAGACCAGCAGCTTTCATTGGCGCTAACATCGCAGCAGCCTCTGTCATTGACAAACCAAATGTTGTTGCCATTGACGCAACTTCTGGGAATGCATCACCCAGGTCACGCATTGTTAGCGCTGTAGTGTTTTCAATTGCGTTAAACATTTGCAATTGAGCAGTGCTTGATTCAATAGCTGCTTTTTCTTTTGCTGCAGCGCTAACAAATGACCTACCAGCTTGGTCAAAAGCCCTGATTGACTGGAAGTACATTGCCTGAATCAGGTCTTGAGATTGTGATATATCCATACCACCAAGTTTTTCAGTAGCCGCTGTTAACTCTGTAATGGCAGCAACGCTTTCTTTAGCGCCGATACCCAGTTCAGCAAAGTCGGCTGCAAGCCCAATAGTTAGCGACTTAGCAATGCCATACTTAGCACTTGTAGCAGTTAAAGCATCATTCAACTCTTGATAGTTTTTAACTAATTTCTGAACTAGTGGAGAAGATGCGTCTTGACCAGTTTTAGCCATTGCTTGTTCAATAGACATAGCAACGCCATCCATAACTTTTGTTAAACGAACCGCTTCTTTATCAATATCTGTTAGAGCCTTAAGCCCATAGCGAGCCATTAAGGTAAATGGCGCTGTGAGGTTAATCATCAAGCTTCTACCAACGAACTGAGCGTCTTTGCCAAGCTTCTTTAAATTCAACCCGATACTTTGCATATCAGAGCTAAAAGCTCTCAAACGCATATTTTTCAATGTCGTCTGTAGTGTCTTAAGGTTTGCTACGGTAGCAGGGTTTATGATATCAGTTGTATGACCAGCCTTGATAATGGCGTTCATTGCCTTTATATCTTTGGTCAGGTTTTTAGTTTCAATGCTTAAGGTCTTTTGGTTTTGTATTAAACCCTTAAAGGATGTAGCGTGTTCTTTAGCACCCCTAGTGCCCATACCAAGAGCCTTATTCAGAGCTCTTGTGTGCGAATCAAGCTTAGACATTGGCACAGTAATACCAGAAACATTAGCCGCAAGATTGCGTAAAGAAGCACTAAGATCAGTTACCTGCTTAATGCCATCGGTATGTACCGCAATAATTAGATCTATATCAGCCATAGTTGTACCAATATAATTATCACATTATATGAAGAAAAAAGCAATAAATTAAACGCTTGACTCATAGCCAAGACCAATTGCCATCTGAGGAATATCCCAGGCTCTGATAACATCCTGTGCTTTAACAGAAGGTGCTGGGTCATACCAATCGTCATCCCAGTCAACCTCTCCTCCAAATGCAACCGCACTACCTTTCACATCTTTTGAGAAGTGATATGCGCATGCACGATAAAGTAAAAACATCTCATGAAGGATTAAAGAGTCTTCTAACTCTTCTAGACTTTTCCAAGCACCAACTTGAGTTAATATTTCTGCTTCATACTTTAATAAGGGGATTTCATCCCAAACGAAGGGCTCATCGCCCCCATCCCCTACGCTAGGTTTGGGTCTGTACCCATTGCTGCAGCCATAATTTCACCGAAGCAACGGAGGTCAAGAGCGTCTTCTAATGCAGAGAGATTGCTAGCAAGCTCTGGGTCAGCTTTTCTAAGAGCTACCGATGCTGCTTGCACCATTCTGTCAATATCTTCATCCGTCATTCCAGATTCATCAGTTGCCTTCATTTCGTTAGCAACCTTCATGAACTCTCGCAAGTGACGAATTGTAAGAGGCTTAACAACTCTTGTCTTTCCATCAGCGAATACAATTTCTGTACCCTTGAAAAGATCAATATTTTTTGCGTTCACTTAATACCATCCTTGTAATTTAAAATAGGGAAAACCCCTTGATTAACTATGATACCACAGTCATCAAGGGGTTCGCCTAAGTTTGGTACAACTATATTTTTATATTACGATTGATCAATAATCTTGCCGTACTCATAACCCGTATCTACTGGGTTAGGGAGAATACGGAATGAAACAGCGAACATCGTTGCCTCTGCTCTCTTCATTGAAATCATTGACGATTCAAACGAAACTGCTCGCTTAGTGTTAAATTTACGAGTCTTCGTAACCGATGCGGTTGAACCTGGTGCGTTTCCAACGATCTGCAATGCATACTCGTATGGGTACACGCTCTGTGAACCGAACATGAAAGTCTTAGTGTTGGCACCATCGTTATTCACTTTGATATCAGCACCATTGTCTGCTCTGTCATAGCTCCAAGCAATTGCCAAGTTGTTCAGCGTTGCTTCAGCCAATGTTGTCTTCAACATAACTTTAACCTTTGATTGAATAACCTTAGCTGCGTCACCGTACTGGTCAATCTCAATGTCAACCATATCTGGTTCCCATGAAATTTCAACACCACCTTGGGTTGCGCCAATGTCACTCAATGCATCAAAATCACTATTCGTCATAGTAATGTTTGAAGCACCGACTTTAACAGCTGCTTCACCTACGACAATATTTGCAGTTGTAACTGCCATAATATTTCCTCCTATTTACTCAAGGACAAATATTTTCTTGCCCCTTTTATCCCGCCATCTTGCGAACTTAATGGCGTGATCAATTTTTACTTCATTTGAACGGCTTCCGATCCCGAGACCTTTCTGCCATTCAAACTCATAACTATAAGAACCTAATCTTGCGGTAAAGCCAGGGGTTTTACCGATGTATGTAATTACATTATACTTCATATATATTTATGATACCACAAATGATAATTCTATTAACTATAATCCACAGATAATATACTAAAATCTAGATCCATTTGATACCAACCCAGCTTTTCAATGGGTTCCATAGATGATGCAGTTACAAGTTGAGTTGACAAAACTCTCACATTGTTTGGAACAGGACCACCAGTCTTCTGGATCTGATCTCCACGACCAAGTAGATAAATCATTCTTTCACCAATTGAAAACAATCTATCCACATCAGTATCATAAATTGAATAACGAATAGTATCCCTTCTTTGCCAATAAGCCTCAACAGATGGAATTGAAGGGCTGTAGAAGTAAATTACAAATGGGGCTGTTTCATCCCCATACCCAACCACGGGAAAGAAGCTCATAACCTTACCAGCGGTGTTAGCAAGCGTTGAGTCGCTTGTTAAGTATGTATTTATGTCATAGACGCTAATAGGCATTTTTAGAACTCCTCAGCTGTTAAAAAATCTGGACCAGTTGGTGTTGACCCTCTTGACCCAAAACCAACATACTTTAAATGAGCATTAATTTGTCTTGTAACCATATCTCTCATCTCTCTTGAAATCTCTTGTCTTTTTGATCTAATTGGAGAAACCCTTGAAGCACCATAAACCCCATCTCCACCATGAGTAGAAGTTCCTTCTCGGAAGGAAAGGGCTTGCTTACCTTTTGGTTTAATAACGGTACCGCCTCTTCTACCACTAAGAAGAATAGCTGCGCCAATAGCCGCATTATAGCCATCACTTCTAGAAGCAACTTTACCGCCAGTTGCAGGAGACATTGTTAATTTAATTCCAGATGCCCCAGTTCTTTGAACAGCAAACTGAAAGTACTTAGCGGCTCTACCAAACTTCATAAGAACTCCTGGAGCCTCTTGGGCAACTGCTGTCATAGCGCTTGCCTGAGCAGCTTGAATTCTATTTGGAAATGTGTCAAAGAATAGTGCAGCAGCCTCTGTCTGTATTGAAGCAGATTTGTTTACAGTCATCCTAAGCACCTTCAACCACCTTTCTTGCTGTGAGTAGAATGTGATTTAACTTTCCATTAAAGCCCATTTTCTTTTCAATGTTAATAATTTCAAAAGGTCCAGTCTCTATAACATTTGAGTATCTATCTCTAACATTCTGAATTCTATTTCCATAGTCGGCAAGTAGAGAATTTGTGTGAGAAATATAAAACTGAAATTCATCAATGTTTGCGTTATACGGTGCAATTCTTCTTTCGCTGGAGACAGATTGAAACATGGCTTTAATATCAGAGTTATACACGAATGTTGTAACTCTTTGACCAGCGCTATTTATTTCTACAGACTTAGTGTATATCCCTATTTTATGAGGAAATCTAAGATAGGTTTTCTCAGCCATCTGTTATACCACATAATCCATCACAAACAATGTATAGTCCATGAGTAGAACATCGGCATCAATATTCCCAGTAGATTCATAGAACTTATCAGAGAAGTGCAAGTCAATAGCATCCATATCGGCTCTCTTGATTCCATGCGACCTGTATTGATTATCATCATTCATATGATCAGCAATTAAAAGATCAGCAGCTTGCTCAATATTGTTTGGAACAAACTGCCATCCATAATCACCACTAATTGTATAAGCGCTAGTCTTATAAAACTTATTTACAAGCATAAGAACATTTGGGCTATCAAGGGTTGATCTCTTAAACTTAATATAGTATGTTGCTCCAAAGCTATGAGGCTCTTTAGCCTTTTCCACATTGTTTACAGTTGAATCCTGGTAGTTGTGAATGGTGGTTTCATCACTCGTTCCGACATCAGCAATAATTGTTCTAAGAGTTGTTATTGGAAATGGAAGATGCAATAAATTTCTTCCAGAACCAGAAATCTCTATCGTCTTGTTCGGGTAGTAATCAAATGATTGACCACAGAATGTGTTGATAATATTTCTTATCTTCTTTTCAATCTTATCAAATTTATCAAACCATTCATCTTCAAGTTCTGGGTGATCTTCAAAGAAGCTAGCTGCTGTGATATAAGGGGTATAAACATTAAAGTACTGAGACTGAGTGTACGAAACAGCACTCACTGTATAAGTAAAGTCAGCTCGGTATCTCCCCGCAGCATTTAGAATATAGATACCAGATGCCTGTTGACCGTAGGTGATGGTATAAACTCCAGCACTTGATCTTGTTGCATTTGTTGGACCAGAAACAAGATTCCCAAACTCATGATATAGACTTACCGATACAACATTTGAGGCAGGATCGCTCGGCAATGTTAAGGTAAGTGTCTTGCTTGTTTCAATCTTTACATCATCCATAATTCAATTATAACAGTAATACTGTTTTTCAGCCTTTAAAAAGTCTGCATCACTAATGACACTTCCATATAATTAATTTTATTAGAAACCTCTTGTGTGTCTTTAATCCACTTTTCCCCATCCCAAGACCAGATTTTACCATTGACAGAGTGAGTGTCGTTAATATTGGGATTGGAAGGGAAATCAATAGCAGCCATAGTTAGTATCCATTATAGATTATAAAAAACTTTTTTACGAATTTTCATGTTTATTTTGCCTTTATTCACTAAATAAAAGGATACTGGTATTACTCAACTGCGCTTTCTAGTGCTTCAATTCTAGTTTTCAACTGCTCAATAACCGCCTGTTGTTCCTGAATAGTCTTTACCATCAACCAAGTAATTTCTGTTGCATTGACAGATTTAATGTCTGTAGTTTCTTCATCTTCGGGATTGAGTTTGCCCTCATAGGTGTGAACCGTATCTGGAAGCACTAACTCAATCTCATCAGCAATAACACCAAGACCTTTAAAACCTTCTTGTATCCCACCTTTGCCGTTGTGTTCCCACTCACGAACACGAACTTGCATCAGTTCGGCAGTACCTTTTTCATAGTCCCGCACATTATCTTTGAGGCGGATATCTGATGGTGCAGCCCATGATCCACCGCCAGGCTTATATGCTTGACCACCAGTATCAAAACTGATTGTGTTTTCTCCTCCAGAAGAATTCATCATATAGAAAATGATGTTTCCGCCTTCATCAAAACGAATCATTTGAGCAGTAATACCAGTATTAGGTCGTGGAAAAGAACCACTTGTATTTATTCTATTTCTTGCTATACCACACCCAGTCCAAGTTGCGGCTGGTTCACTAATCCAAGAGTGAAAACTTACTTCACCAGTACCTAAACCATTTGCACCAGCCTGCAGTCTCAGTCTGTGTACGATTCCGTGAGTAAAATCTTCTGTTATGTTTCCAGTAAAAGTTGGTGACGCTAAGTTTGCCTTTAGGTCAAGAGCAGTTTGTTGTGCTGTAGAAACAGGTTTAGCCGTATCCGCTGTATTGTCCACAGAACCCAAGCCAACCATTGATTTAGTTATTCCAGAAACTGTTCCAGTAAATGTTGGATTAGATAGATTAGCTTTTAAGTTTAAAGCGGTTTGTGTAGCGTTTGAGACTGGCTTTTCAAGGTCTGTGGTATTATCAACATTTCCAAGACCGACCATTGTTTTTGTAATACCCGAAACATTACCTGTGAAGGTAGGGCTTGCAAGTGTTGCAAATCCAGAGATGGATGCACCAGCAGGAATTGTTACTGTTCCTGTAAAAGTTGGGCTTGCCAATGGTGCCCTTGTAGCAATTGAGGTTGTAAGTGTTGATGACAAAGATGCATTATTTGCCAGAGATGTTGCAATCTCACCAAGAGTATCTAATGCCGCTGGTGCGGAATTTATCAAATCACCAACAACAGCTTTTACATAAGCAGTAGTTGCAATTTGTGTTGTATTTGTTGTGCTATTAGCAGTAGGCGCTGTTGGTATTCCAGTAAAATCTGGAGAAGCAATATTGGCTTTTAAAGAAACGGTATTTGAAAGAGTGCTTACATTGCCAGATAGTGTTGTAACAGTGTTTGAAAGAGTGTTTGCATTGCTAGAGAGACTTGTTACGGTATTTGATAATGTGCTTAAATTAGCAACTGTTGCATATACTGTTGGAGTTACCCATTCCAGCCCGACTTCGGAAGATGAATTTGCAGACAAAACTTGTCCGTTTGATCCAGCAGCAAGTCTTGCAAGATTAGAAGAGTTCTTTGTTAAGATGTCTCCTTTTGTTGTTAAGGTTATACTTCCGCCTTCTGGACCTGTTGATCCATCAGCTCCTTGCAAACCATCAACACTGGACATCTCTACCCAGTAGCTATCGTAATAAACAAATGTTTTACCAGTGTCTGATTCAAACCAGAAATCACCAACTGCTGGGGATAGCGGTGCTGTTAAAGAAACACTTATGCTTGCATCACCTTCACTGGTAGCAAGGACAATCCACTTCTGTCCGTCATACCTCCACTTTCTAGATCCGACAGTATAAATCTCACCATTAGACGGTGAGTTAGGAAAATCAATTGCCATTAGGACTCCATTCTTCTGCGGTGTTGCCTTCAGCAACCCATGCTAGGTATTGCTGGTAGTCAGAGTTGGCAGGGTCGGTTGGGATGCACATTACAGACCCATCCGCTTGCTCAACATTGATAGTCATGATTTCATTGGAGCGTGAACGCATGATTTTGTACATTAGAGTTCCGCCGATGCTGTTGCTGTTGCTGCGTTGATAGCCCAAATGCTGTTGCTTCCAGCATAAATGTTGAACATATCTGTTGTGCTGTTTGTTGTCCAAGCATATATTGGTGTGGCGTTGGCGTTTGATGTGTTTCTGATTGCGTTAGTTGATGACGGCAGGGTCACGGTTGGTGCGACTCTTTTCGTAACCCTGTAAGAGAGTGGCAGATAGATGTCTGTTCCAGCAAGTGCAGACGCATAGTAGTTACCCCAACTGACAGACTCGTAGTACCTTTGGCATTTTGCGAGTGTTACTTGGGCATCTTCAAACTCAAATGGTGTAGCAACAGCACCAGCCTCCAACTGAACTTCTGCAACTTCATACCAAACACCAGAGTTAGATGCAGTGTTGCCCAAACCACCAAAACCAAATGTTGCGTGAATGTTGTTCAAATCAGAAGGGCATGTCCCAGTAACTGAATATTTTGTCCAAGTGGTAGGCAAAGACCCGTTAGTCAATACCAGTGTAGAAAATGACTGTGCGTCTGTCGTGGCAGTAGCAGAATCGGTTGTTGTATTAAAATACCCGATACCAGCAGTCCAGTTTCCGTATGCAGTTGCCGTAGATGAAGAACAGGTAGCCGCAGAAAAACGCACCCAAAAAGACAAAGTAACTTGCTGGCTTCGCAAACGATATGAGTTCAAAGACTCAACTTTTTGAGTAAGCCACATACGAGTTCCACCACTATTTTCGGCAACACTGCTGCTGGTGACACGAATCGCATATTGAGTAGAACGACCAGTAACACGCTCATGTCCTGCATTTTGGTATAGATGAGTGCACCAACGGTCGGCAAGATATGAACCAGCGTTCATATAGGTGCGAGCATTACCTCGTTGCCACACCTTGAAGTCGCCGTTAATAAGAAGGTTTCTACTTGATGTAGTAGCCGTAGTTGCTGTCAGTTTTGAATCCAATTGTGTTTGGATAGCAGATGTTACACCATCAACATAACCAATCTCTGTTGAGCTAACATTACCAATAGAAGTGTTAGCAGGTAAAACAACTGTTCCCGTAAATGTTGGAGAAGCTGTTGGAGACTTTGTGTCTATCTGTGTTTGAATAGCAGAGGTAACTCCATCTACATAACTAATTTCGGTAGAAGAGACATTGCCAATAGAAGTATTTGCAGGAAGTGTAACGGTACCCGTAAAGGTTGGGTTAGATTCAATCTTTGCTATAGTTACTGCACCATTAAGAATCTTTGCGGTTGTAATAGCATTAGAAGCAATCTGTGTAGCTACAATAGAAGCATCTGGGATGGATGGAACAATACCTTGAAGAACCCAGGCTGTTCCGTTATATTGCCAGTTTTTACCACCAGCAGAATAGGTTGCTCCGTTAGAAGGGGAATTAGGAAAGTCAATTGCCATTATGAAATCAACGCTCCTCTAAAAAATGTATGATTGCCATCTTGATACAATGTTCTTGCTTCAGCATTTGACCAAGAAGTTATGCCTACAGTGTCGCCTGTTGTTAGGTAAACAACATTGCTTCCAGTCAAAATGTTGTCTGCTGAACCAGTAAAAGCAAAAGTTCTTTCTCTGTTGCCGTTTATGATGAACCATAGTTGGTAAACTCCACCACTTTGATAGACGCTTGCAGAAAATATATAGTTACCAGAGATAGGTGTAGTGAATAATCCAGTAGAAGTACTGTAATATGAGCCAATGTTATACGAAGTTGCATTGTAAACAAGAACATTTCCACCAGTAAAAGACAAGTTCCCGCTTCTTGTTGCAAGAAATCTTGGTTGAGCAGTAGCAGTCAAAACACCAGAAGCAGTAGTTGTAGGGAGTGCAACAGTTCCTGTAAAAGTTGGTGATGCTGTCGGTGCTTTAGTATTTAATTGAGTCTGAATTGCAGATGTTACACCATCTACATAACTGATTTCGGTACTGGAAACATTACCAATTGAAGTGTTTGCAGGAAGAGTTACCGTTCCAGTAAAAGTTGGGTTAGATTCAATCTTTGCTATAGTTACTGCACTGTTGGCAATTTTTGCCGTTGTTACAGCATCAGAAGCAAGGTCATCAGCAATAACAGCACCAGAAGCAATCTTAGCTGTGGTAATTGCGCCATCAGCAATTTTTGCTGTTGTTACAGCATTTGCAGTGAGCTCAGTTTCTCCAACAGAAGCAACACCAGCAGCGGTTCCATTAATCTCCCAAATAGACCCGTTCCATGTCCATGTGCGGGAGCCAACAACATAGGTTTGACCATTAGATGGGGATGAAGGAAATGTAAGCGGCATATTAGATATTCTCCTCTGGATTCCATTCTTCCGCAATGTTGCCTTCAGCAACCCATGCTAAATATCTCTGGTAGTCAGAGTTAGCAGGGTCGGCAGGAATAGAAACACTTTCATTTGGTTTTACGCAATTAAGTTTTCCTTCAAAATGTACAGTCCAATACATCACAACTCCGAACTAAAAGTAAAGTAATTTCCATTGTTTGCTGGAACCGAAATAGTGATTGTCCTACCTGTAGTTAATCCAGTAAAGTTTCCAACAGCAGTTAAATACACAGAAACTGGGCTTGAAAAGTTGAATGCGCCAACAGAACCACTTGATTGTGTTGCGTTAATTGCACCATCTCCTTGAAGGTTTAATGGACCAGTTACAGAAACAGTAGGAGTTACTCGCATCTCAGACAACAAATGCCCCCAGACAGTACAAGTCGTTGATGAAGCCGTATATGCCGTAAATTGTGCTCCAGTTTGGTAGTACCGCTGGCATTTAGCAAGCGTGGTTCCGTAGTCTTCAAACTCAAATGGTGTTGCCACTGAACCTTCTTCAAGTTGAATACCAGTAATTTCAAAATAATCAGATGCACCAGCAGTACCAGTTGGTGAAAAAGCAATTTGTAAACCAATTTGTGTTGCTGTTGAACCTATTGACACAGTTGTGTTAAATCTTTGCCATGATGTAGTAAGTGTTGCAGCAATACCACCAGTATTTACGAGTCCAGTAAAACCATTGGTAAAGTTATTTTGGTCCACACCAGTTCCAGTGTAAACATTCATGCTCAAAGCGGTTGCGCTAGAGATACCAGAACTGGCACGAGCATAAAAGGACAGGGTAGCGTTTTTACCAGCAAATCTAAGTGAGTTAACGGTTTCCTGTGGAGAAAATAAAACCATAGCCGCTGTGCCAGTCTGACCAGAGGTGCGCTGAATACGGGCGCAATATTGAAATTGCGGCAAAGTAGAACCACAAGACTGACGACTTATAGTTGAAGTGAAACCGTTGTTATACCACCACCAACGGTCAGGACCAACATAACTACCACCACCCAAAGCAAGTGATGTACTTGTTCCTCGTTGCCAAACATTCATGGCACCATTGATAATTGCATTGCGATTAGATGTAACAGCTGTAGCTGCTGCAAGTTTAGAGTCTAATTGTGTTTGTATAGCTGAAGTTACTCCGTCTACATATCCAATCTCTGTAGAACTGACATTCCCGATTGATGTATCTGATGGGAGAACGACTGTTCCTGTGAATGTTGGAGATGCGGCTGGAGCGTAAGTAGGGGTAAACCATTCAACCCCCGTTGCTGTTGAGCTATTTGCTCGTAGCAACTGACTGTTACTTCCAACACTTACTTTCCCAACAGTGTTATCTGCGGTTCCAATAAGTAAATCACCTTTGGCATCAATTGCCTGAAGCATGACATTTACTGGAGCAGCACCAACTTCTACCCAGGCAGAGCCATAATAAACATAAGTACCACCACTATCGGAGTTAAACCAAATCTGACCGCCGATAGGTGAGTTAGGCGCAGTAGTGGAGACCGTAGCGCCCATTGCTGTTGCACCAATTTCAATCCATGATGAATCATAATAAACAAAAGTCTGTGCTGAATTAGAATTAAACCACAGCGCACCAGCCTCTGGAGCAGACGGTGCAGTTTCTGAAATTGTTGCACCTCCAGCACCAAGGTCGGTGAAGTTAGTTCCGTCATTAGTAAATTGCCATTTATCTGTTGTCTCATTCCAACGAAGTTGTACATTTGTTGATGTACCACGCTCAATTTCAACACCAGCATTTTCTGTTGGTGAACCTGTTGCGTTATTATTTAAAACAATGATGTTGTCATCAATTGTTACTGTTTCAGTATTTACTGTTGTAGTTGATCCATTGACTGTGAGATTTCCACTAACAATTAAATTATTACTTACTGTCACATTTCCTGTAAATACAGGGGAGGCTAGAGTTGCTATTGTTGAAGTGTTTACAGCAACTGTTGGAGTTGTTCCTTCACCAGAATTATTAGAAAGGGTAATCCCCGTTCCAGCAACAAGTGACTGTACATAATCACCAGCAGTATCGCTTCCAAGAGCAACCGAGTTTGCTACAATTGTTGCATTAATTGTTGCGTTACCAAGATTTGTTAAAGTTGCAGAACCACTTAAATCACCCGAAAGAGTGATGACAGGTGAGCTATTAGAGTTTGCCTTAGTATTAATTTGCGTTTGGATGGCAGAAGTAACGCCATCAAGATATCCAATTTCTGTGTCTGAAACATTTGCAACACGAACCTGTATTGCCGATGTATCAACAGCGATTGTAGGAGTTGATGATTCCCCAGAATTATTTGAAAGCGTAACCCCTGTTCCAGCAACTAATGAAGCAACATAATTCCCTGTTGTATCAGTTCCTAGCACAATAGAGTCTAAACCAACTCCTGAACCAGCACCAATTTCTACCCAGAATGAATCGTAGTAAACAAAGCTTTTACCAGTATCTGATTCATACCATAAATCACCAGCGGATGGAGATGATGGAGGTGTGTCTGATACCGTTACACCTCCAGAACCACCTGAACTGCCAAACTGAACAATTGCATTGCTTGAGTTTTTATAAAAAATCTTTCCGTCATTATAGTTAATAGCAAGCTCCCCTAGCTCAAGTGAGGTAGGGGCGCTATTTGCCGTTCCTGAATTTTTAATTCTAATTACATTAGCCATTTAAGCCTCTTAGTTAAAAAGTACCACCATCAATTATAGCAGTGTTCGCAGCAAGAGCTGTGAGCTGAGCACTATAGGCTTGAACATTTGAACCAATTGCAAGACCTAATGCAGTTCTTGCATCACCAGCAGTTGTTGAACCAGTACCGCCATAAGCGATACCAACAGCAGTTCCCTGCCAGGTACCAGTAGCAATTGTTCCTACTGATGTAAGGCTTGATGTAACAATACTTGAACCCAAGGTTGTATTTGAAAGTGCCGCCAAGCCCCCAATGTAGAATGACTTACCAGCAAGAATATTGAAATGCTCAGAAGATGTCCAAGCGTCTGTAGCATCAACCCAGTTAAGTGTCTTATCTGTTGCGCCCTTAAGAGTGATACCGCCGCCATCTGCGCCAGCATCTGTTGGGCTTGCGACTGAACCGAGAGTAAGATTCTTGTCATCAATTGTGATTTCTGTTGAGTTAATAGTCGTTGTTGTACCGTTAACTGTTAAGTCACCTGAAAGAACAAGTGATGTACCAGTAGCAGCACCAATGTTTGGTGTTATGAGTGTTGGTGTATTAGCAAATACTAGAGCACCAGTGCCAGTTTCATCTGAAATAATTCCAGCAAGTTCTGATGATGAAGTAGCTGCAAAATCCGAAAGCTTATTATTAGTAAGCGCTACAGTACCAGTTGCGTCTGGAAGACTTACGGTTCTGTCGGCTGTTGGGTCTACAACATACAGCGTTGTTTCAAAAGCATCATCTGTCGTTCCCTCAAAAATGATGTTATGCGTTGCTGGAAGCAAAATACCATGAATAACTGGTGTTTGACCAACTGCCGTAATGGTTGGACCATTGATGGTTGGCGTAGTAAGAGTCTTGTTTGTAAGTGTCTGAACATTTGTAGTTCCAACTACTGCACCTGTTGCACCATGAGCTTCTGTTGCTCCTGTATGAGTTGTCAGATTCCCTGCAACTGTTGAGGCTGAACCATATGCATCGTAAGTATTTGCTGTTACTGAAATTGCACCTGTTGAGTCAGTATAGGTAAGACCTGTGCCAACTGCATTCCCTACAGCATCTTGTGCTGCTTCAGTAAAGTCAGTAACTGCGCTAGATGCGATTGAAATTGATGTAGATACTGCGTTGGTCAAACGACCCTGTGCATCAACAGTAAATGCTCCTACAGAAGATGCGTTACCATATGTAGCGGCTGTAACAGTGGTATTGGCAAGATTCAAAGTAACAGCACCAGATGTTCCACCACCAGATAATCCAGTTCCAGCGGTTACTGATTCAATATCACCAGCATCGTTGGTAAAGCTGATTACGCCAGTTGTAGTATTATAGGCGAGATCTCCAGAAACACTGATTGATGCTCTTGTATTTGCTGTAAAATCACTAACTTGTGAAGACAAGATAGAAATTGTATTGCTAGTTGCTCCTGTCAAACGACCTTGAGCGTCAACTGTGAACACACCAACAGCAGATGTGTTGCCATATGTGCCAGCGATAACGGCTGTGTTGTCAAGATTAATTGTTAATGTATCGGTATTGCTTCCTACCGATGTAAGACCAACACCGCCAGCAATATTTAATGTATCTGCGCCAGATGTAATAGTTTGGTTTACACCGCTGTCTCCAGAAACAGTAAACGCTGTTGCTACATTGGATATTGCGCTATCAACATAGAGCTTGGTAGCTGCATGACCATTTGCGGTTGGGGTTGCAACAATTGTGTTTCCACTAAATGTTTTATTACCGCTAACAGTTTGATCGCTCGTAAGCGTCAAGAAAGCGCCATAACCGCCAATTACTTCAATAGTGGTAGCGGTACCGCCTGCTCCACCAGTTCCTTTACCGTAGTAAAGAATATTATCTACTTCGTTAAATGCTAATTCTGCATTCTCCAAACTTGTAGGTGCGCCAGCATTGCCAGTCGCCCTTCTCTTAATTCTCAGCGTATTCGCCATTAGTAATTTCCTCCATCCATTAATAAATTAGCTGCGCTATGAACATGATCTGCTCTAGCCGCTAACGAACTCACCCCTACGCTTGATGATCTTGCAACATCGCTTGGCGCTGATGTTGCAAAAGCATTTGGCATTGCAATTGTTGCTGGGACTGCATTTAAAACTGAAGTTGCAGATTGTTGTACAGTCACAGAAGTAATATCAGATGCAACTACTAAATTAGAAGATGCATTAGAAATCGTTAACGCAGTGATATCACCAGTGGTGACTCTTACGGTTGTAGACTCAGCTGGCACGAGTAACATCTCCAGTAACAGTTACATTACCTGTTACCAATGTTGTTACAACTGAGGCATTTATCTCTTGAAAATCATAAACATAGATACCCGCAGATAAGGTAGATGTTTGCACTGGGGTTAGAGAAAAAATAACCACACCGTTTGCAGCGTCAGTTATTTGTGTCGTGAATTGAGCTAAAACAATTTCAGAATTTCTTTTTTTTCTAATTTGACCAGTGTATGTTCTAGAGTTTATATTTATAGCAGTATTAGAACTATTTTTTAAACGCAGCTCATGCACATAAGTATCACCTTTATAAATATCAATATTCCTATTTGCAGCCATAATATCTCCTATAAGATATTATCAAATTTTAGTTATATCAGCAATTTACTTTTTAGATGCAACCCATGCACTAACTGCTTCAGGAACAGCATCACCACAAACATAACGCAAATGCCAAGGCTCTTCAGGCACTACTTCCCAACTGAATCCAAACTTTTTAACATTAGCGATTAACCAATTAAGTCGTTTTGGTTCTGCAGCACTATGAATATCAACAGCCAAACCGAGGTTATGCTGTGACTTACCAGGTGTAGCCAATGTCGCCATGCCCTTCTTCAAATACCAAGTCTTGCCTTCAAAAGTTTTTGTCTTACCCGTTCCCGTATCTTGAAGACTGTATCTTTGTAGAAATCCTTTTTTTTGCAACTCGTATTCTCTATATGTGTCCCCGCTGGAAGTCGGTTTTAAAACAACTCCTTCAGCAGCGGCTGCCTCAACCATTGCATTCCAAGCATCACATGCACGATGATGAAGCTTTCCACCGCCAGCTGCCGCCTTCAAAAGATTTGCTGGAAGCTTTCCAGGCTCTACACCTTTAAGGTCGGCTGGAAGTTTAACTGGAACAATATAATCCCATGCTACTTTATTCATTATTTAGTTTCTCCTTCTGCGGGTTTCTTTTTATCAACTTTAGAAAACACCGCATTAATTTCATCTAGACTAAGTTTACCATCATCCAGGAATGCTCGTGAGAGTCCTTCCACAACCACGGCAACGCCAGCTATACCTGCCATAAAGCAGGCTTTCCATAAAGGTACATTAGCTATAGCTCCAGCACCGATTACACTTAAACCCGATGCAGCAAATGTAGCCAATATCCTCAAAAGAATATTCTTAACTTGTGCCATTTAAACCTCTAAACTTAATTTAGTATTACTTGGTACGACCAAATGCGCTATCGTTTGGATTCAACCAACGCATAATTACTGGTGCAAGAGCAGCAACACCTGCTGTAGCAATTGCTTTAGGATCGTGATTGCCTGTCATGTAGACAGCAAGCGCAGCTCCAATAAACGATCTCGCCCAAGACGAAACCATTTTCTTATTTGACTCATTCAACAAAGTAGACAAAAGACCACCTCCTTGCCCCAACGGGCGTTGATAATAGTATATCTAAGAGTTATTTATTTGTCATTCTTTAGAATTTCATGTACATAATGTACAAGAATAGCTGTAAGCGTTGCAATTCCAGCAATTTTCTGCGTTACTCCAGAAAGAGTTACATAAACAACAAGGCTTCCTGCGAGGGTGAATCCCAATCCAGCAGTGATGTCCCAAACTTTTTTGCTAAAACCAAACCAATTAAACTTTTTCATTTCTTTACCCTCCCTTGTATAATACTTGTATATACTATTTTTTGCAAAATCCTCATTGTCATCTTCGCCTGGACCAGCAATTTCTCCAGAAAAACCATCTTCCGATTCTTCTTCTCTCTTGGAACGACCTTCTGTACCACCAGAGCCTCCAGATCCACCAGAACCTCCAGCTGAGCCTCCAGTAGTTCCACCAGATGTTGCTGTACCAACCGCAGCTACTGTTGCCATAGCTGTTGCTGCAGCAAGAACTGTTTTACGAGTACCAACATCAATTGAAGAACCTGTTGGGGTATAATCATCAAACCCATCGCCATAGATGTCAATTTCTTCTTCAAACGCTTCCTTAACCTCAGTTGGGGCTTCTGTAAGTACGGCAGCAAGTTCTGACTTCTGTTCTTCTGTAAATTGATTTGGTTCAATCGCAGCAAATACTTCTGTTATTTTATCAATCGGTATTTCATTAAAATTACCATTTGCAATAACCGCAATTGCAGTGTCTGGACTAATGGTTTCTCCACTAATTGCATCTACAATGTTTTCAAGAGCGTCTGGAGAATCAATTGATTCAATTAGATTTATAACTTCTTCCGCAGGTAGGTTGTTAAGAACTTCAGTGAGTTGCTCAGCTGAGATATTTTCAATTACAGCCGTGACCTCTTCAGTACTTAATTCAGATAGTACAGAAACAATTTCTTCAGCAGAAGCGTTTGTAATTTCTTCTACAATCGCCGCTACCTCTTCTGGAGTCACTTCTTCAGGTGTAGTATCAACTGGCTCTGTAGTTGTAGTCACTTCTTCTGGAATTGTAGTCACAATTTCTGGCTCAGTGGTAGTCGTATCCACTGGCACACTGGTGTCAGGAACAACTTCTTCAGGAATTGAGCTTGTGGTATCAGCAGGTATTTCCTCAACAATTGGCTCTGGATCTGGAATTATATCTGGGCTGGGCTGTGGAAATACCTCCGCAGGGGGCTCTGGGAGCGTTTCTGGTGGATCTATAACCTCTGGTTGAGTATCTGGGGGCTCTGTTGTATTTATAAGAACTGTGGTCGTTGTAGTGTCTGGAACTGTAGTAGTGGTGGTGGTCGTGGTGGTCGTGGTGGTTGTACTAGTTGTGGTGGTAGATGTAGTTGGCTCAGATGTTGTTATGTCAATAACTTCTTGAGGACCATATAGACAATTCCCATTTCCCTCCCCCACACATGGGGCAGTGCCTGCTTGAATTTTAAATCTTACAGAACCGTAACCAGTTTGTGTAGATGTGTTAATTGTGTAAGTAGTATTTGTAGCATATGTCCAGACACCCCAGCCACCAGATTCAACGCCATTATTCAAATCATAAAAAAGAATGTTATACATGTGTGGCTGTGTGTTGCTTGCGCTAGGTGCATCCCAATCTAGAGTTACACTCCCATTTTCATTTGCTGTCGCTGTTAAATTTTGAATTGAATTAAAATATGGCGCAACAGTAGTAGTTGCGCTTGGTATTGTTGTAGTAGTTGTAGCTGGCATTGTTGTGGTGGTATTTGGTGCTATCGTAGTTGTAGGCGGAATAGTGGTAGTCGTTGTAGTAGATGGAACTGTTGTAGTTGTAGTGGTTGTAGGTGGAATTGTAGTAGTTTGTGGAACTGTAGGGGCTGTTTCATTATTAGCCTCAACTCCACCAAATGCTGTGCATGTTCCAGATTGAGTGCAGGTCTGAGTTGTACCTGTTTCGTTATCAACGAGCAAGACTGGTGAAAGTGCTGTATCATCTAGGTTAAATACAGCAAAACCAAGTTTATAAGTTCCAGAAACAGAGACTTGATATGTTGAAGTTTGCCAGCCAGTTGAGCCGTATGAGTTTGTTGAGTAATCACCAGTTCCTGGATTAGTAAAACCAAGAAGGGCATAAGGTTGTACAAAATTATTTACAGTTATGACTGGAGTGGATGCTGTACTTACAGCGACTAGTGATGTTATAGAACCGTCATTATATGGAATATAATCAGTTGCAATATAGTTCCATGACATTGTATAAGTTATTCCTGCAGTAAGATCAACCTCACGAGTAATCCACGCAGCATCAGTTGGATTTCCTCCGCCAAATCCAGAAGCAGAAGCTTGACTTGAAAGAAGTGCGATTATTGCTGATGCCTGTGTTCCAGAAAGACCAAGCGCAGCAGTTGCTTGACTGAATGTTTGTTGACTTTTTGGTTGCAGAGCAACAGCATAGGTTCCACCTTTCGGAGAGAAGTTCCAATTTCCAGCTGTTACTGCAGGTGCATAATATGGGTTTTCTGTTCCATTTGAAAGTGTTGGACTACCCATCGCTGAATGCGCACCATGACTAAACAATCTAGAGCCATTGAATATGGTTACTCCAGTACCATTTCCATTAATTGATGCCCCAAGAGATCCTGTCTGTGATCCTCTTGACCAGCCAGTAAAGGTATTGTCTTCAAATCCCGCATTTGGAATAGAAACAGAAGTTGCAGCTGCGTATGATGATGATACAAATGTAGATACAAGAGATATAATTAAAGCAGGGAGTATTGCCCAAGAACCTTTACGAAAGTTAATCTTCACATAAAGATTATAAGCTATAAATTATAAATTTAACAAATTATTTTATAGTTATGTTTATATTTAATACTCTTCTATATGGAGAAACAATAGGGTTTGTACCAGAATGCCATGTTTTTACGGGAAAGATAATCATTGCATTTTCAATAGGAGTCTGTTGATAAATTATCGTTTCTTTATCATCATCAAAAAATACAGTATCTCCATCAGCCTGATCAAAGTATAATATGGCAGTAAACATTTTATCAATATTTGGCTCGTCTAATCTTCTGTCAGTATGAGGTCTCTGAGGAGAGACTTTATTGTAATTCTCAATTAAGTTTACATGCATAGAATAAATTGTATCTATCTCCGCATTTAATAAATCGCACACCCTCCATGCTACTGGAACAAATAACTCTGTAGAGTCAGAGTTCTTTTGATTATTTTTGATTAAACAATGCCTGAAGCCATGATATGAGGAATCGGTGCTGAAGCCAGTTCCGTATGTTGTATCTCTCTGAAAAAACCACGGGAATTCCCCGCTAGATATTACATCTTTTAGAATACTGAATTGGGTTTTACCCAAAACATCTCTATGTAAATTAAATTTCTGCAACAACAATCCACTCCAGTCTTGATTCATCCCAGGCATGACTTACACCTTCAATCTGAGGGTGCGGAACTGGAGCATACCATTTCCCATCATCTTCATTAAGAATAAATGAAGAATATGGTTTAGGTAAAATAAATTTACCCATAGATGCATTGTAATAACCACCATTATAGTTTTCATCATCAAGAATCCAATCACCATCTAGCTGAAGTAGCTCAATAAATTGTGAGAGCTTTTCTGGTGTATCTACATCATCATCATTGACAATGATGCAATCAATACAATTATTTTCTTCATCTATTTTATTTAAAAATTTCATTATGCAATCCTGTACCTTATCATAACAACACCAGCTGCTCCAGAGCCACCGCCTCTATCATTATATCCAGCATTAACAAATCCTCCTCCACCACCTGCGCCGTATTGTGAACCATCACCAGCCCTGTTTGAGTATCCGTCACCGTTTCCACCACCGCCTGAACCACCAGTTCCTGGAGTAGCGTAATAGTTCCCTCCACCACCACCACCGCAAATCGTTATTGTTCCTGCTGAACCATAAATGGTGCTTGAGAGTCCGCTTGCCCCATTCCCAGCACCAGCACTACCAGAAGCCGCTCCACCACCTCCACAGAGATAACCACTGTTTGCACCACCATTACCACCTTGACCAGCTGTTCCAGCTCCAGCACCACCACCTGCACTACCTCCACCAGCACCGCCAGAACCACCAGCTCCATCAAGCCAGTAAAAACCTCCTTTACCACCGCCTAAAGAAGTGACACCGTTAAATGATGAATTACCACCATTTGTTGCATAAATATTAGTGCCTGGATAAGTGTTTCCTCTACTACCACCACCGCCAACAGTTACGCCATAAGAAGTTGCAGAAACAGACATTGCTCCTTCTGTACCGCTACTATTTCCTGAAGTATTTCCTGCGACATTAGTTCTAAAACCACCAGCTCCACCACCGCCTCCAGGATTCGTTCCACCACCACCTCCACCGCCAACAACAAGGTATTCAACGGTGCCAAATGAACCAACGGTTGATACTGTAAATGTTCCACTAGAGGTGAATGTGTGAACTCTATATGTTTGCCCACCAACTGTTACATCTTGCGTAGATCCACCGCTTGCAGACATAAATATTGGGTTTGTAGTAAATGAAAACCCAGCAGATTGTGGACCAATGCCATAAGCATTTTTTGCTCGTAAATATACGACATATCCAGTATTTGCTGTGAGTCCAGATAAACCTAGAGGACTTGATGATATGCCTGCATTGGTCCAACCAAGCACTGGATGGAGGTAATAGTCGTAGCCTGTTATGGCGCTACCGCCAGCACCCGTAGAAAAGTTTACAGTTGCTGTTGTTGTACCAACGCTCACTGAAGAAATTGTTGTAGTGCCTGTTGGTGGTCCAAATGTAGTAAACCCAACGCCAGTTGAACCAGGACCAGATCCATATGAGTTAACTCCACGAAGGTATACAGTATAAGCAGTGTTTTGTGATAGTCCAGATATAGTCACAGGACTAACCGCATCAGCAGGGGATAGTGCTGTCCATGAAGAGTTGTTAAACGAATACTCGTAGTTCGTCAAACTTGTGCTGCTTGCTGCGGCAGTAAAGGAGATAGAAACAGATGTGTCTGTTTGGATTGCTGAAAGACCGCTTGGTGCAGATGTTGGTATTCCTTGTGTCGTGAATGAAACACCCGAAGAGGCGGGACCAGAACCAATAGCATTTACCGCTCTCAAATAAACAGTATATCCAGTATTCTGAGTCAGACCAGGAACAGTTACAGGGCTTGTTGCATCTGCTGGTGAAAGAGCAGTCCATGTTGAGTTATTAAATGAGTATTCGTAGTTGGTGATTGGTATACCACCAGTATTTGTTGGATCTGTGAACGAAATTGAAACAGAAGTATTTACAGGAGTTGCGCTTAGAGATGTTGGTGCTGTTAGAGGTGCACTAGCTCCTCTTGTAAATCCAAACTTATTTGAATTACCTCCACCAAATTTAGCAAAAAATGGCATAAGAACTCCTAACCAAATCTTGATTGGCTGGCAAATACAGTATAAGTATTTGCTGCTGTTTTAAAAATACTTAATGTATATGCATCAATAGATGAAGCATTACCAGAGGTTGGGGCGATAGCATTCTGCCATTTAGGACTTACTACGGTGCTATCAATTTGAATTGCATTTGCATAATACGGAGTAGCACCATTTGTTGCAAGAAATACAACAGTAGCAACATCTCCAGTTGAGATACTATTATTCATCGTAGTAGAACTATTACCACGAACATTCAAAGTCCAGTTTGCGGTTGAGTTTGATGTGTAAAGCACAGTCGGATTTGATAAGTAATCAATTGTAATAGTTCCAGTTGCTGCAGTAGCAGAAACAAGTGCTGGCTCACTAACGCTTGTGACAGCAAGCTTGGTTGAAACATTAGCATTAGCAGATGTGACACTTGTAAGACCAGCGATTGTAGTATTACTTGACCCCAGTGAAATTGCTGTTGAACCAATTGTTACAGATGTATTAACAAGCTTAGCATTGGTGATAGTAGTGTTTGCTATATCATTATTAACAATAGTTCCATCAATAATCATTTCGGAAGAAACTGAGTTATTGGAAATAGCCTGCACATAAGCTTGCCATTTAGAACCTGTCCATATCCAGCTTCTTGCATCTGATGTAAAAATATCATTGGTTGCAGGTGAGTTGGGAAAGTCAATTGCCATATTTTCTAGTATATCTTAAATTTGCGTATTAAACAATAGGCACTGCTAATTCATCAAATAACTCCATAGCCTTAGAGTAACTAGGGGATTTGATCATTTCATTAATAATTACTTCATAATCACTCTTGTCTTTTGTTGGGATATGAAAATCGGTTGATAAATCAAATTCTATGTTTTCTACCTGCCCTAACCCATAAAAATTGCAAACATGGTTGATACAAAACATAGGTTCTTTTACTAATTGCTCAAATGAGATTATAAAAACATTAAATTTTTTACACGATTCATAGTAGGCGCAATACCATTCAAGAATTTTTTCTGTCCTGTCTGGGCGGGAATCTTTTGTAAAGACTACCCAGCTGGGTACGCACTCCAATGGGTTACGAATTGATACAACAACATTTTGTTCTTTTTCAAGAGAATGAATTGTGTGACCAAGCCATTTGCATTTTGTGATATTTGTAAAGAAATGCGATCCTGAACGAGGGAATGCACCGAATCTTAGCGCTTCCATATCTTCTCTGTTTCATCCCATTCCCAATCACCATCTGTGGTTGGTTTTGGGAATGGAGGCTCCCAGTCATTGTTTGAATTAAGAATCCATGAATCATAAGGTTTTGCTAAAACAAACTCATCTTTATCTGGATCATAGTAACCACCTATTGATGCATAGTTTTTTCTAAAGTTATTGTTATAAGAAGTTTGAATCCACTTCCCACCAAATAATGATACACAGAATTGGATTCCTTTTTCTTCCGACTCAACCCCATTAATTAAAAGTTCTTCATTTGCTACAACAATCACTGTTTCTACAATATTATTTTCGTTAAGTTTTGCAAAATGTGCCATTACCAAGTAATACTCCCTGAACCAGTCCATGTATAACGCTTGTATGTTCCATCATTACTGAATGTTGGAGATCCAGTTGTAGATGATGCAGTTGGTTGTGTTGCTGCATATCTGATAATTACAACACCAGAACCACCAGTTGCGCCGACACCACCACTTGAATTTCCTGCTCCACCACCGCCTCCACCCTTTCCGTTAGTTCCAGCAATTCCTTGGTCTGATCCACCACCTCCGTCACCACCACCATATGTCCCGTTATTATTTCCTGGCAAATAGCCGCTACTAGAACCACCGCCTCCACCACCTGCGTAGTTAACAGATGACCCAGTAATACTGCTCGCTAGTCCAGCACCACCATCTTTATTTGTTCCACCACCAACGCTTGCACCACCGCCTCCACCACTTTGCACACCACCAACAGCATTACGACCATTAGTTCCTTGATTTCCTGTTCCTGCACCACCAGCTCCAGAAGTACCACCACCACCACCGCCTGAACCACCAATACTGCCTGTAGCATTTCCATTACCACCACGACCACCACCTGTAGAGGTGATTGTATGGAATGCGGAGTTTCCACCATTTCCTTGGTTTCCACCACCGCCAACAGTTACGCCATAAGTATTACCACCACTTGTGACGGTTATTGCTGATTCAGCACCAGAGTTTCCTCCAGATGTTCCTGCAGATGTTCTATAACCTCCAGCACCACCTCCGCCACCTCTTGCAGAACCACCTGAACCACCGCCAGCAACAACAAGGAAGTCAACTGCAAACTGAGCAAGTGTTGTAAATGGATATCCAGCAGACTGTGGACCAACACCATAAGCATTCTTTGGTCGCATGTATACCGTATAACCAGTATTTGAAGTTAATCCAGTTAAGTTTTTTGGACTTGATGAAACACCAGCATCAAGCCAAGATGTAAGGTAATAATCATAACCAGTTATGGCGCTACCACCAGCAGTTGTAGAAAAGTTTACGGTTGCTGTTGTTGTACCAATTGATGATACAGAAGAAATTGTTGTTGTACCTGTTGGTGGTCCAAATGTTGTAAAACTAACTGCTGTTGAGCCAGGACCTGAACCATACGAGTTCACTCCACGAAGATATATATTATACGCAGTATTCTGAGACAAGCCAGAAATAGTTACTGGGCTAACAGCGTCAGCAGGTGATAATGCGGTCCATGTTGAATTATTAAAGGAGTACTCGTAATTTGTTAGACTTGTACTGCTTGCTGCTGCGGTAAATGATATTGCAACAGATGTATCTGTTTGGATTGCTGAAAGACCGCTTGGCGCAGATGTAGGAACTCCTTCAGTTGTGAATGAAACAGCAGATGATTCTACATCACTAACACCAATATCATTTACAGCTTTTAATTTAATTAAATAAGCAGTATTTTGTGTTAAACCAGTTACCGTAATTGGAGAAATAGCATCCGCTGGTGACAGCGCAGCATATGCGCTATAACTAGAACCACCATTGGTTGAAATAGCATATTGGTAGTTGGTGATATCCATACCGCCGTTATCAGTCGGTGCAGTAAAAGAGATTGAAACAGAAGTGTTAACAGGTGTTGCTGATAGAGAAGTTGCAGCATTTTGAGGTGCGCTTACTCCTACCCATACAGAATGCACTTGCCCCGAGCTAGTACGATTTCCACGAGGGCTTAAATGGGTAGAGACTTGCTTTCCACCTTCTGTTTTCTTATTAAAAGCTACCATAGGAATTATGCAATTCTATTAACATAACCATAAATAACAATTGAAGTTCCAGTTGCAGCCCATGCTCTAATAACTTTAGCCGATGCATTTCCTTGTAAAAGAAGACCTGGTACGATAAGATATAAACCATTTTCCGCTTTAACAGTGTATTCAATGTCATTATCACCAGCAGTTGTACCGCCAAATTGAATTGTTAATTTACGATCTGCTGTATCATAATTAACAGCATATAGCCATACCTCATCAATGGTGCTTGGTGTTGATGAAGCAGTGTGAACAGCAGTTCCAGGACTTGATGTTGCCGTTACAGGAATTCCAAGACCAGTTCCCGTTGTACCTGCTGGCTGTAGTGATATTTTGCTGAATGTTGCCATAACTCTCCTTAACTAAAAACTCTTCCAACTAAAACAATTTGATCATTTTCAACGGAAGACCAAGAAAGACCATTTGTAGCAGATGAGTTAGCTACTAAAAACTGATTATCGCTTCCTACACCCAATCTTACCACAGTATTATCAGCACTACCAACTAGTAAATCTCCTTTTGCATCAATAATTGATAAAAGAGTATTTATCGCTAATGCACCAACTTCCACCCAGTATGAATCATAGTAAACATAAGTACCACCAGTTGAAGAGTCATACCATAATGATCCAGGCTCAGGAGATGTCGGTGCTGTATCTGAAACTCTTGCTCCGCCAGCACCCAGGTCTGTAAAATTAGTTCCGTCATTAGTAAATTGCCATTTATCGGTGGTCTCATTCCAGCGAATAAAGACATTGGTTGATGTTCCTCGTTCAATTTCAAGACCAGAATTTAATGTTGGAGAACTAGTCTCGCCAGAATTAAGAAGGATGAAATTATCTTCAACATTAAGATTAGCGGTATTAAGAGTTGTCGTGTTACCGCTAACAATCAAATCACCAGACACTGTTAGATTAGCAAATGTCACATCCGAGTTTGCCAGGGTGAGTGTACCGCTTGCGTTAGGAAGACTAATAGTGCGATCTGCAGTTGGGTCTACAACTGTTAGAATTGTTTCATAATCGTCAGCTGTTGCTCCCTCAAAATAAATTACATGAGGTGCTGGAAGATATACTCCGTGAATGACTGGGGTTTGACCAGTATCTGTGATAGTTGGTCCATTAATAATTGGGGTCGTAAGAGTTTTATTAGAAAGCGTCTGGGTGCTAGTTAGATCAACAGTTGTATCAACAACCAGAGATTTACTGAGATCAGGCATATTCTACACCGCTAATTGTAAATGTCACAGCGTTAGCTGTTACTTGATCTACATAGATTTTACTATTAGCAGGTACGACTAAGGCTGTGTTATAAAATACAACATTGTTTCCGAGCACACTAATATTGCTCACAACTTTGTTATTTGCTGCTGGTGTAGCCGCTCCTACAAGAATATGTATACTGCATACTGCAGTTGAAGAAGTAGAATTACAAAGATTAATATTTTTAATAATTGAATAATTGCCAACCGTGTTTGCAGTTGTATATACATTAGAAGCAGTTCCGCTCCCTATATAGAAACTTTTTGGCGTTAAATTTGCCATCTTATACCCCCATCCACATTAAAACTTCATTATCATAAGTTGTTGTATTCATATCTTGAATAACAGATGCATCTAAAACATGATCAATAAACGAACCAGAATCATGAGCAACAGCGGTTGTTCCGTCATATCCTCTTTGATTTACAGTAAAAGTATTTGAGGATCTTGAAGAAATTAAAATTTTTTCTTCAGAGATGTAACCACGATCAATAACGATAACAAAAGGATGATTTTCACCAGTCGGATATGTTGATCCATCAACAACATTAAAAGAAGTAGCGGAGTTAGAAAGGCTACTCGTTATAGTAGTTCTAAGAACAGCACCGCTAAATTCTCTTCTCAACATAGTAATCCCCTAGTCAATGCTGATATCAAGATCGCCTGTTGCAATTCTTAGAGTATCCCCAGCATCAGTTGTTTTATTTGTAGTAAGAGTTCCGTACAGCAACATATTACCACTAGTTATAGCATCAAAGATACCGATTGCTACAGTAGTAGCAGCTGGCATTCCTGTAAAATCAATATTGGCATCATTTGATGTTGCTCCGCTTGAGGCGGCAGTGAATGTTGCAACTTTGCGAGCATATGATCCGCCAGTAACTTCTGTTCCACCACCAGCTTCACCTGGAGATACTGTAAACAACCCTACATAGACAGCCGCTGGCTTCGTGTAAGTGGTAGTCCCAAGAAAGTGATCAATCAGCTTGTTCTCAAGATAGTTTGTAAGATTGCCTGCCATTATTAATCCTCCTGATTAGTATAGTACAATTCTTTTTCTTCATCACTAGGTAATCTGAAATTATCTAGTGCAAGAAGCAGGTTTGCTTCTTGCTCTGGTAATTCAGCCATTTTTCTTGTTTGAGAAAACTCAAAACCAGAGCTAGTTGTATATCCAGCACCAGATTCAAAAAGTATAATAATTTTTCCTTCTGGAGAAATATCTTTTAATTCCACTTCTTTTTTAGGAGCAGCTTTTTTGACAGGTGCTTTATTTGGTTTGTTAATATTTTCTGTAGTGATGCTTACTTCTTGTTTAGTCATATTATCAATACTATCACTTATATCTATTTAAATCAATCTATATATGATAAAAGGCGGGGCGTAAATAGCCCCGCCTTTCACCATTTTACTAATTTTTAATTAGAGTGTGCGCAACTTAACATTCTTACCGATTACATATGAATCAGCATTTTCAATGTTGTTTGCTACTCTCATGTACTGTGTGTACTCAATTGTGTCAGTCTTTGGCTTGAACTGGCGGTACACTGTGATGTCACGGTGGATACCGATTACACGGTTGTTAGGGAATGTAAGTTCCACGAAACCATGCGAACCAGCTGTTCCTGAGTAGTCACCAGCTGCCGTTTCTGGCATCAAAGGCACTTCAATGAGGTTAATACCAAATGGTGCAAGACCAGTTGCACCTGGACCACCATTTGCTCTCATTGAACCTTGCAAGAATGCCATTTCACCAGCCGTTGACATTGGAGCAGGTGCGCCTGCTGTTGCGTCAGTTGCCGAGTTTGGATTACCCAAGCTGTAGATTGAGTCCTGAACAACACCTGGACCTGAGAAGAATCTCAGTTCATTACGGCGCTGCAAGTACTTGCTTGGCAAGTTACGGAGAATCTTGTCATAAGTTGCTCTAGAAACATTGTTTCCAGCGAAATCTACAACACGACCCGATGTTCTTGCCAACTTGTTAAAGCCATCAAGAGCCTTCAAGAGACCGTTGTTTGACGATGTGTTACCGTTAATGAAGAGGTCATCCATGTCGTTTGCAGTCTGGCGAGCCATGATCTGTGCGATATGGTCTTCCAACGATGCACCTTCAATGTTGTCTTCCAACGATTCTGTTGAAATGTTCCAGTCAAGACGGAGCTTTACAGTTGAAAGCGAAACCTTGCTGAATGTTACTGCTGCGTTTGCACCATCATCGGTTGCTTCAGTTGCTTTTGCAAGCAAACGAGTACCAACAGACACCTTATCAATGTCCATCTGAGGTGTACGCATACGAACCACTCTTGCGTTCTGCATGAGAACCGACTGATCCACGATGAAGTCCAAGAAACGGTTTGCCTGCTCTGGGTAGAGAAGACCACCACCACCGCTTACTGGGCTGCTATTTGAAACAACCGTAGTTGTTACTTCATTGGCTTTCGCCAAAATTTCTTCTTGTGTTGCCATAGTAGTTATTCCTCCTTACCTTATGACCTATAACCTAGGGAGTTAATTAACTCCTGTGGCAAATATGTATTCTTCCAGAAAGAAGTTGGAGCTGACTTAATAAGTGCTTCACCCTCCTCTTCTTCAGCGTCTTCTGGATCTACGCTTTTCTTTACAGCGCCAGCTGCGGCAAATGCCTCAACTTTTTCTGTTTGCTCTGATAGAGCAAGCTCTGCTGTTTCCAGCTTTTGTTGCAGTTCAGCACTCTGAACTTCAAAACTCTTAGCAACTGCTTCAATTTTTTCCTGAACAGAGGCTTCAACTTCTTCCTTGATTGAAGTAGCAAAACTAGCCAGTTTTTCATCAACAACAGCACTCAGAGCGTCTTTAAGGATGTTAATATCCATTTCTTCCTCCTGTGTGTTTCCACTTACTTCAACGGAAGTTGAAGTTGTTTCCTTGACATCTTGGAACAACCAACCAACAAACTTCTTCAAAAGACTAAGCTTATTTGCTTCTTGTTCATTCATGTCAGAGATCTTATCATAATTATTGTTTTCCTGCAATTCAATATCTTGCTTAATAATTGATTCCATATTTTTATTTTCTTCTTGATCAATTGTATCAAATTCTTTAACAGTTTGTGCATTAAAAGACTTATTTGTTGAACTACCAAAAACATCATTAATCATATTCATGATGTCTCTAGCGGTTGGTTCTTCAGTGTCGTTTTCTTCAGTGTCATCTTCAACTAAAGAAGGGATTTGAACGCCATCAACTCTAAGGGTAGCCAAAAGCTGCCAGTCCCATTTCTGATGCATATCAATTCTTTCCGCAACAAAGTTTGCAACACCTTGCTCATTTGCAGCATTTGCTACATCAAAAACAGACTTAAGAACTGCAAGGAGACCCATATTTTTTATGTAAAGATCCATAGCTAAATCTCTTGCGCTAGTAGTGGATGAATCATCCTCAAACATAGCCATATCCTCAGATTCTGAGAGTGTCGGAGGGAATGCGCCAAGCTTTCTTACAAGCTCTGCTGTTGGATCTATTGAACCATAAGCATCTTCATAAATTTCTCCAAAAAGCTCATGATATTGAGCAAAGTCAACACCTTCTACATTCCAGTGAGCTCTATGAGCTGACGCATAAAATACAGTCATATTCGCAAGGAGCTCCTGAAGTGATGCAACGGTACTGTTCACACCACTCACCTCTTTACTGATAGGATCTTCACTATTCATATTTTTCTCCTTCTTCTTTTTCCTTTTTGATCTAAACTTTGGATAACCAGAAGGGAATCCAGGAATTGTTGGGCTTTTAATCCCGTTTCGTGATGGATACTTTGACTCAGAATTGTCTGTACTTACAGAAACAGCTGGAGACCCACCGCCAGCACCAAGACCATCTTTTTCTAAATTACCGCAAGAACCACAACCACAGTCGCAATCCTCTAATTGATCCGCAATTCCTTTAAGTATTGACTCTTCAAGAGTAATATTTTCAAATTCATTCTCAATATCAAATTTTTCTTTAGTATTCTGATATCGCTCTAACAATCTTCTTCCTTTAGCGGCTAATTCAGCCGCATCTTGAGCATTTTGAGGAATAGGTTCACCCCAAGCTGCTGCTGAGAGGGCAAGCCTTGTTGGCTCACCGTTTGGCTTTTTCATTGGACCAGATGGATTGGTAAAAAATCTAGTCAAGAATGAACCTTTGCGGCGCATTTTTTCTGGAGTATCTGCTGCACCTCTAACGCCTGGTTTTAGATTGGCACCCTCTGTTTCTTTAAAATGTCTTCTTCCAGCAGCTGTCAATCCACCCTTAGGGTCTTTCAAAGGTTGTTTTGCTTTTGCTAATTGACAATCCAAATCGCAATCAAGAGCGTAATTTAAACCACCCTCGTTATTCATTTTTACAAGGTCAATAACCGCTAAAGCATTTGCTGGGTTATCTACAAGGCTAAGTTCGCCTAGAACATATTTTTTAATAATATTAATCGGTCTTCCATTGTACATTTTATTAGCCATCTCTTCTTTTTTAATGACTTTTCCGCCAATAGAAAAAGAACGAAGAGTGCCATCAAGGACTTTTTGCCAAGTATCCTCGGCACCTTTTGAGATATATGCCTCTACCTTAAAAGCATTATATGTGTTTCCATCTTTGTCAGTAATTGTTACTGGCTCATAATTAACAGCCTTGCCAACAGCAATTGGCGCATGCATTTCACGAATATTTCCACCCCAATTAGCAAAAGCTTCTTTTGAAGCCTCAAAATCAACAATATCGTTAGATTTGTCAATATTATCTGCGGTAGCAATACCACTCACAATTCGTTGTTCCTTTTTGATCATATCAATAGGGAATGAAATATTAAAATCAGTCATGTAAGCCTCGTAACTCTATATAATATATTGTTTTTAACAATATTGCAAATTATCCAATAGCAAATAAAGCAATAGTGCAATTTGCTGTTAATACTTCAACAGTTGTGTAATCGCCAAATATTTGAATATATCTAGCAGATGACTGAGATGGTGTATGGGGGCACAAAACAGTGTATCTCCCATTAAGATTAACGCTTGCAGATGTTGTTGAATTTAAATTACACAAATGAATAGCATTTGTATGACTTCCAATATTGACGACACCACTTGAGCTTGTAATACCAGTGTTTGAATATACTAAACTTCCAAAATCCATTTTTCCTCCTTAACCAAGGGCATACATTGATATTACAGTATTTGCGGTAAGAATTTCAAAAGTTGTATAATCCCCTGCAAACACATTATAAAAATGCGCCTCCGTTTGTCCATGACCAATTTTTACAATAAATTTTCCATTTAATTTAATATCTGCAAAATCTGCAGATTGGTTCATAAACCCTATTTCAGATGTATGTGACCCAATGGACACAACACCATTACTACTTGTAACATTTGGCATTGAAAATACCATTGACATTTCACTCATCAGTTACCTCCTGAATCATTATTAGTACCATTGTCTTGATTCTGACCACGCTCGGCTTGAGCGCCATCAGCTCTAGGATCACTGGTTGCGCCATCACCAGTTGGTGACTTTGGCGGATTAGCAGAGTCATTATTAGAATTTCCTACTGGAGCACCTGGTCCAGTATTTCCAGATTCGTTTTGCTCTTTCTTAACATTGGTTGGGAAAGGAAGAACATCATCACCCTCTGTTCTTTCAGGAAGACCAATTTGTGATCTAACCTCATTAGGTGTAATAACTTCTGTTCTAAGATATCTATCATTAATTCTTGATTGAATATCTTCATCAATAAGATCAATCTTGTTTAGTTTGATCTGAACCATATCTGTAAACTCTGCAATCAATCTATTAAGCTTCTTTTCAATAACAGCTTGATCTGGTCCAATTACTTGCATCTTAAAACTCTTATCCGCATCTCTTGACACTGCCAGGTTAGCGTTATCATAAACTCCAACCTTTGGAGCTGGCACTCTGTTTGCTACAAGAATTTCATCTCTGTTTGATTTACGATACTTATCAAAAGAAGCATCTTGCACTCCAGCTTCAAGCTTTTCAAATTTAATATCTGCATCTGAACCGATGCTTGACGGAATTGGTATAACCAAAGTTCCATGATTACGACCTTTAACTTCATTTCTAAAGTAGTTAATCAATTCCATTTTAGACTTGTTACTCAGCTTTGCACCCTTTAAAATAATTGCATAGCGAGGGATAGCTTTATTTTCAAAGTAGTCAATATTGTATTCCTTTGCAAACTTGTCTCCGATAATTGCCGCCGCTGCAGAAACGGCTGCAGGAACACCGTAGTAAGTATTGTTTGGTGAATAAATTTTAAAGTGAATTAACTCGTTCGGCTTTGGATCGTTATTAATTGGATCTTGAGTTTCTTTATCTTGAAACTGCCTAAAGAAGACTGCTTGAATCTTATTGCTTTTTGCAATCTGCACATAGCCATCACGCTTTCTTCTTACACGAACCAATGTTGCTGGAACATGACCAATGTAGCCAATCTGACCCGAATTGTTTCTACCGATTTCCAGGTATCCATTACCCACAGTCAAAACATCTTGCCAGACACGGACTAGTGTTTCAATAAGTGTTTCTTCAACATTTAAATTTTCAAAAAGTTCGTCAAGACCTTCTTTAAGATCCTGCATTGAATTTCTTACACGCTCTAGCTTTGCTGGATCATCTTGAGCTCTTTCAATCTTTCTTTTTGCCTTCAGTGTTTCAGTAAAACTATAACCAAGACCTACAGTGTTCATAACCCTAGCGTTAATTGCAGCGTAATGAATTGAACTTTGATCGTAAAGACCAGCAAGCGTATCTAAGTCATAAGGTGGATTTACAATGTCATAAAGCGAATAACCACTAACTCTTTCTGGATCAATATATTTAGATGGAGTGCCATCAGCACCTTCATGCTTCTTCTGAAGCCTTTGCGCTTTTCTTTTCATTTTTGGCGATAGCGTAGAAATTTTTACGGAATCAAAAGGATCATACTCTTCTACTTTTTCAAGATTGCCAATATATGAAATATCATCTATTTCATTTTCAACAATAAAGTCTTCAACAACTTCCATTTTTCTTTCCATGTTAACCCCTATTTCCAAAGTGCTCATCAAACATGTCTTCATAAGGGTCAGCTACAAAACCTGCAGCTAATCTTTCTGTTTGATCATCTCTTTCAGATGCACTAATTTTTCTAGCACCAGCAACCCATCTAATATATCCGTCATCATCGCCTGACCAGTACTTACCAGCCTGAAGGACTCTTCTTTCAATGGATGGGTCATCAACAATACCTTCTGCTGAAAGAACTCCATCGCCATCGGACAAAGCTTCGCCATCTTTTGTAAAGTAGACACAAACTCCATATCTTCTTTCTGGAACCCAAAGTTTTTTACTTTTAATCATATCTGACGACATAAGTTAAATTATATCATCAATATTGTAAAAAATGGTACAGAGATGTTCAATTTTTATCTGACTGGGCATGCACCTGTAGCACAATTATCCATATCAAGGGTTAAGTCTGTAGCATTTTGATGAATTGGTGTTGAAAAATCAAGTTTTGCAACAGATTTGTTATATTCATCTTCACTAATTTCTTCATATGGAGGAAGAGGAAAGTTGTGATCAACATGAAGAAGGAAAGATACCGACTTAACACCATTATCATAATTCTCACTCAACCATTCTTTAATCGCAGGAAGCTCTTCCTTACGATAATAAACAGTTACTGAGACAGCATTATCCGCCCACTCCTTCTGCATTGACTGAACCACCTCAAGTTGCTGTACAGCTGTCATTTCTGAGGCAAGGATAGATCCCTCTGGTGATTTGCATGGGAATTCAACAACATATCTGGTGTGATCTTCACGACCATCCAAGCCAATATCCCAAACAACTTTATAACCACGCTTTCTACAAGCATCAACTAGCGGATCTACAGAGCTAAAGCGAACTCTTCTTGTGTAATACTTAGCAAATGCTGGGTGAATACCAGGGGTGACTCCAGGTAGCAATGACAATGTACCTGAAGGCTGAACTGTGGTTAAGCGAACAGATGGATTCCATCCACGCTCCTTGCTATAAGCCTTATCAAAATTCTTCAAGTACTCATAAGTCTTTGAAAGCCAACCAATTTGAACTTCACTGCATTGCAACACTCCAGTAATTGATTGACCAAGACGAGCATTCTTGTGAACAATACTATTTGTTTTTTCATAAGGGTATGAAAGTCTAGTAACTTGCTTTTGCAACATGTACAGAAGTCTAGAAACCTCCATCATCTGCGCAAGCGATTCAATGTTTGGCAAAAAAATTGTTGCAAGATTGCATGACTCACCATCAGCAAGTGCAATTTCTGCACAAGGATTAAAACCTTCAATACTTGGGTCTGGTGACTTCTCACCGAGTCTTCCATGTGTTCTTGCAAGTTTTCTGTTTAACAAACCATATGGCTCGCCAGTTCCGTCATAACCTTTCCAGAATTCTGCAATAATTTCATCATAACTGTCTGCATAAATACTATTGTTACTGTTTGATCTCCAAGCTGGAACATTACCACTACCCCAGTTTTTGGCACGAAGGAACAACACATCATCAGGATCACCGATTGCAATCTGTGCTGAACGGCGTGATGAGCCTGAGATTACAATGCGACCAATAATATTGCAAATATCCAACACATCAACAGAGCGAACTTTCTTTCCAACTCTTGCATCAAGAACTTTACAAATATCAATTAAGCCCTCAACAAGAGCGCCAGGACCAGATGCAATTCCACCAAAGGTCTTTAGCGGAGCGCCATATTCACGAATAAGAATTGTTGAATATGTAAAAGACTTCCCAGTGTGGAAATACGACTCAAGAACTTTGTGAAGCAATTCTCTCCAACCCTGTCGTGAGTCTGGAACAATGAAATCAGCGTCTGCTGATCTTTCTGCAGTAATATAATTTACTTTCTTCACTTTCGGAAGATCGTGAATCTTAGAACGCTCAACTGAGAATCCAACTCCACCGCCAAGCATTAGATAATCAAAAAGCAATTCAAAGTCTTGAATCTTCTCAATGTTTGTGTAAAAGCAATTATTAAGAGATGTTCCAGAAAATTGTGAAACAAGTGGTGTGCCTAATTGCCATAAAGCTCTTCCAGCAACGGAGCAACGCAAATTAAACATGTGGTCAAACAAAGCCTCTGCTTCTTCTTGCGTGTATGGAACGCCAATCTCTACAGCGCCATCAATAACTCTTTTAATAGTTTGTGTCCAGGACTCCGTAGCATCAGTGCCTTCAATCTTTCTGCTATATGTCCTAAGGAATACAATCTCCCCTAGACCGCCAAAACCCCAAGGCGGGGTTTGTGTATCGTACTTTGCGATAAATTCTTTTGTTAATAGTGACATTCAATTACCTCCGAAATAATAGAGAGACCAGTTTAGATGCTAAGACTAGCAGAGTCAAAGATTAGTACTAAGGACTACGATAAAGAATTTTGATAAAAATTCAATCGCTCAAGAATTTTATCGGCAGTTGATTCCCATGACCACTCCGAGTGAATAATTCTTGCAGACTTAAGGGCATACTTTTTAAACTCATCATATTCAGAAACAACATGAGTCATTAAATCAAGAAGTTGTTCAAAATCTGGAGAAGCCCAGTCTCCAGCATCAGTTGCATATAAATGATCTTGCCAATCAGCTTTAGTGTAAGTAGCGTCAAGAGGTATTCCATACTGCGCAAAGTCAGCACAACCAGTAAGGTTGGTTACAATAGTTGGCATTCCAGTTGCCATTGATTCAAAAGGAATTAAACCAAACCCCTCACCACTTGTTGGATAAACCATGCAGTGACATTTGTGGTATAGAGTAACCATCTGATCAGTTGTAAATGTTTCTGGGATTGCAATAATCTGAGGATGTCTAGATGCAGGAACTAATTGATTATCAATGTAGCATTCTGCAAAACAGAACTTGTTATATTTCAATACAAGTCTAAAGTTATCATCACCCTCATACAGATCAAGAAAAGCATCAACAACCATTTGTGCATTTTTTCTTTTTGAATCTCCGCCAACATGAAGGAAATTAAAACGACCAGTCAGCTCTCTTTCAAATATCTCAAACTCTGGAGATACACCATGAGGGATTGTGTAGACATTTGCATTAACATTATTCTCAATATAAACATCTCTGATGAAATTAGATGTAGCCCAAACCTCATCACATTTTCTCATTCCATCCATCCATGAGTGAGGAACTTTCGTTGACTCCCAGGGTGTGTAGCCAATATTGTACTTTGAAGGAAACTGATAGTACGGAGGTGGACAGAAGTTGACATGGTAATCAATATCTTCTCGGTTATAAAATACAGCGACTTGTTTTGACTGAAGGCTACGGATTGTTGAGAGGGCAGCGTTGAAGTAACCCTGGCTATACCAGAGGTCGCCAGAGGCATCTTGATTGTTCAAACTAAACCATGAAATTTTTTTCATTTGTTGCTACTCTGCCTCGTTCTCCAAAATTACTTTTTCCGATGAAAGGTTCAAACATCTTACACCCTTTTTCATAAGCTTAAGGGCGACTTCTTCAGAAATTTCATAGGTGATAGGCATACCCGTAAATACACATCGGGCAGCACCGATGTAAAAATCATCAAAACGAGAGATAGTGATATCAGCTGGATCAACAATTGCGGCAGGTCCATAATCATCAGACTCAACAATCGCAATTATCTCCATACAACATACTACCACTTCTTTGATAAAAACAATAGTTGTCCCGTGTATACTAGTATGCTTAGCATGCTAGATATACTAAGTATACATGAGTATTTATAGTTTACTTAAGTTTACTAGGTATGCTAAGCATGCTAGTATACTAAGCATGCTGTGCATGCGAAGCATATCATTTTTTAAGAGCTTGTCAAGGGGATAAAAATATTTTTTTATTAATTTTTTCTCCGAAGCAATCTGGTATCATGTACATATGAAAAATTTTATTGCTTATATTATCTGGAGTTTTTTATCGCTTTTAGGCATTAAGTATTCTATTGAGATTGGTGCGAATATAGATATCGGTTGGATTTCTCCATTACTTGCTGTATATTCTCTCCAGATGATTTTTAGTGTTTTTGCGTTATTCATTGCAGTCATTACTGAAAGTAAGTATGAGAATAAGTAACTACGATAGCGAACTTAATTTACAAGACATTGAAAGTTTGTCTGTAATGATTAAAGCGGTTCCGTTTGAGAATTCGTTTGTTCCCGCATTTTTAATTATTTCACCTGACGATAACTATAAAATGGACATTGATGAAATAAATGCGTTAATGGATGGAGTTGAGATTGCAAAAGCAAGGCTTGATGAAATCATTGATTATCTTTTAAGAAAAAAGATATTTAGAAATGCAGAGGAAGAGGAGAAAGAAATAGATGATTTTGGGGAGAGTGATTGAGGATTTTCCTTATCCTGAAAAAATTTGTCCGTATTGCTTTAAGAAACTAACCGTTGCTAATGCAATACATTGGGAAGGAGATAAGTATCACTACAAAGCTTTATACTTAGACCCAAACCCTGATTGCCCAGTCTATGATGAAGGTGCCCTACAAGCCTATGCTAGAATATACTATTCATCAGAAGACGCTTATGCTTATTATCATGATGTAAAGATACCCGTTCAAAGATGGGGTCGTGATGACTTATATAGCGTTTATCAATAATTCATGATAAACTAATAGGTACTATGCCGATTAATAATTGCTCAAAAGATGGTAAGCCAGGTTATAAATGGGGTGATTCTGGAGCTTGTTATACATACACTCAGGGAAATAAGAAATCAATGACTGACGCAAGAAAAAAAGCTCTTGCTCAAGCAACTGCTATGGGTGAATTTAAATTTGAAAAAACAACAGAAGAATTAGCCCTACAATTATCAGAAGATGTAATTGATCTATACATGGTTCAAAAAAGTCTCACCCAGTGGTTTAAAGAAAAATGGGTTGATCTTTCAAGACCAAAAGCTGGTGGTGGATTTGAGCCATGCGGTAGAGCAGATGCAAGTTCTGGTAAGTATCCAAAATGTGTTCCAGCCGCTCGTGCTGCAAGAATGACACCTGAGCAAATCGCATCAGCCGTTAGGCGTAAGCGCACAGCTGAATCATCCCAAACCAGGGAAGATAAGAAGCCGATCAATGTTTCAACACAGGTTGAGAAAGCATCTCGCAATGTTCCGACAAACCCAGCCCTTTATGCCCGAGTCAAGGCTGAGGCTAAAGCGAAGTTTGATGTTTATCCATCCGCCTACGCAAATGCATGGCTTGTCCGTGAATATAAAAAGCGTGGTGGTGGTTACAGAACGGTTTCAAAATCAATTGATTCAGTAGAGAAGGTAGCCGAGGATTTGGCGCAGGAAGAAGCTGTTCTTGCCGACATGTTGACCATGCTTGCTAACCTGTATGGTAAGTTCAATGAAGACCAGACTGGTATCTGGGCTGGTTATGATTCACCAGAAGAGAATGATGTAAAAGATATTGGTGTTAAGTGTTCAAATTGCGTTTTGTATGATGGCAATGGTGTTTGTAAAATTATTGCTCAACAAGTTGAGAGCGAAGGTAAGTGCCGATTTGCAATTATATCAGATGGAGTTGTTCAAGTAGATAATGAAGATATGTCTGATGATTCCGAAATGGGAAAATCAGAAGAAATGATTAATGGATATCCAGCAGCTACACAAGACATTGAGGTAAATATATCTTATAGACAAGAAGCTATTGATAAAGCTGCATATGGACCAATGAATCCAGCTCTTGAAAATACAGAGTTCTGGCAAAGAAAAGCAGATATTTTTCATACCACAGTTGAAGAAGCAAAAACTGCACGATGCAAAAATTGTGCGGCTTTTATTCAAACATCTTATATGAAAGAGGCTATGGCTGAAGGTCTTGGCGGTGAAGATATCGCCTATGCTGTAATCAACATAGCAAACCTCGGATATTGCGAAATTTTTGACTTTAAGTGTGCAGGACAAAGAACCTGTGATGCTTGGGTTGTTGGTGGACCTATAACTGATGGGAATGCAAATATTGACAAATCAATGGTTTCTATTCGCAAGATTAAGTATAGAGATCCGCTTAAATAAAAAATATGATATGCTTATAAGCATATCTTTGATATAAGGAGATTTTATGAAAGACAATATGAAGAAAATGGTTTCTGACCACAACGCAATGAAGTCCTGGCATGAGACATCAGCAAAAGCTGCTGCTGAACAAATGCAAGATCACATCAAGGCTGCTGCTTGGCACGATTCACAAGTTAATATGATCAAGGGAATGATTAATGAAGTTCCTCTTGATCCAGAAAAGAAAGTTTCTGGCGTACCGACTGGCGGATCAGCTTCTGCTCCAACATCTGGTGCTGGAATGACTTCGCCAACAAAGGAAGTTGCTCTTGATCCAAAAACTGTTAAGAAGAGCGATTTGATTGAAATTCTTTCCGAGCATGAAGGTCAGTTCGGTAAGTTTGACATGGCAGTTGAGGACATTGCAAGCTTCTTGCTTGCAGAGTAATTTTAACAGATGGAAGCCATAATCGTTGCCTCAATTGCTGCTGTAGGAGGAATCCTAGCAGCACTAATTCAGCAAACAAGAAAAGAAAATAAACAAGATCATGGAGTAGTTGCATCTTTGCTAACTGACCTGCACAAAGATGTTTCTAATGTAGAAGTTAAACTTGATAGACATATTGAGTCACATGCTGTAACAGCGGCTACAGAAGTAGTTAAGAAAGCAGTTAAAAAAGCTATAGCTAAATAGTCTTAGCGGGTATTTCTAGGCTTATATTTTTCCGAAAGGTTATATAGGTGGTGGAGATACCCGCTATTTTTTTATTTATGACTTGATTTTCGTTTTTATAAGTGGTAATCTCTCATTGACCTAAGAGAAAGAAGACAAGATGTCAGATGAAAGCTTTATTGAAGAAGATAATGATTTTGTTGGAACTAAAGATTTTGACAATATTTGCGACAATCTAATTTCCAAAGTCCCTGTTGATAGTCATAGAGAAGCCTATAGTGTGATATATGGTCACTACAAAGGATGGGCTCCGTCTAAGACAATCAAGCACTATAACATTTCAGAGGAAGTGTATAGCTACTATGCAGACCTTTTTGATTTTACAGAAAGGGGGGAGAAGATTATGGCTGGAAGAAAATCTAAGCAAGATAATATTGTCAGTTTTTTGACAGGCAATGTTGGAAAGGTAGTAACACCGATTGAAGTTTCTACTAATGTAGAAATCTCATTGCCAACATTCTACAATTTTTACAATGCTAATCGTGGTTACTTTAAGAAAGTAAAGCGTGGACATTTTGAAATTGTAGATCCAAAAGTAGAAAGAGCAAATAGTTAATTATGGAGAAGCAAGTGGTTGTGCGAAATATGAAGTCATGGGAATACTGTGCGGAAGAAGCCGTAAAGGATTTGTTTTGGTTCGTAGATAGGTTTGATATAACTGGCATGACCCTTGAGTGCGGTACTTCTCAAAAATCACGAATGAGTAATTTTTATTGGGATGGCTTAAACATTGAGCTATCAAATGACCACATCAGTAATATCAAAAATATTATTGACTGGTGCATTGATAGTAAGGCATGGGAGAGCGATCCACATTATTACCCAGGAGAGAATGATGATAAGTTAATGTATTGCCGACAGTACCATAGTTGGCTATGGTCAATGATTGGTGCTGTCGCTCTACATTATTGCAAAGTAAATGGTATTGAGTTGAATAAAGAAATGCTCACATCTACTTTGATTAAGAAACAAAAAGACTATGGTCCAAAAAATATTGAAAGATTTGGGCTAAATGGTCTTACCATCAGACTACACGACAAGGTTGCGAGATTAGAAAATCTTCTGTCAAAACCAAAAGGAGTAACTAATGCAGTATCAAATGAAAGCATTTATGATACATTGCTTGATATTGGCGGCTACGCTGCGATTGCAATAATGTGGATTCGTGAAGAGTTCTTGTTACCAATGGGTGATTTATGATTTTATTTAAAGATTTAAATATTGGCGATATTCCATCAACACCTTTTAGCTTATCAACAATTCCAAGCACAGATGAAGCTGACGAAGTAATCCTTTCCTATGCAAAAAGATACGGGTATCCTGTTGGGTACCTTCAGGAGCAAAATGGAAAAATTGTTCAAAATATTTTTCCGATTAAAAAATCAGCAGAAGATCAAATATCATCATCATCAAAAGCTACGCTAGAGCTTCACACAGAAGCTGCTTTTCATCCGCATCTCCCAGACTACCTGCTATTGCTGTGTTTGCGTGGAGATGAAAATGCTGGAACAACATATGCTCTTTTATCTGATGTATTGAAAGATATACATATTGGGGTTGTTAATATTTTAAAGAAAGATTTGTTTGAAACATCTGTTGATGAGAGCTTTAGACTAAATGGGGAAGAAGATACATTTGTAAGACTTCCAGTTCTAACTGCTGATTCAAATGGTCAATACAAAATGAAATATGATAGAACCGTTATGAAGGGAATAACAGAAGAAGCGCAAATGGCTTTGGATATTTTTAATAAATCTATTGAAAGAAATAAACAAACAGTTTTTTTAAACACTGGTGATCTAATTATAATTGACAACGCAACAACTGTTCATGGTAGAACATCATTTAGCGCAAGATATGACGGATCAGATCGGTGGTTGAAAAGAGTAGTTGTAAGAAAAGAAATAGATTATATTACAGATACCAGCTTATGTCCAGAAACTGGATATACTGTAATAAATAAATACAAAGAGGACAGTGATGACAAATAATTTTAATGACACAGAAAAAAATTTTAATCCATTTCTTGGAACAATGGAAGTGAATTTTGAACAATGGATTAATACTGGGATAAACAACGGTTGGATCAGCAGACCAGTATGTTCAACTCATGATGGCATTCCAACAACTCATGATGAAGATTTAGAATGGGAAGAGGGTAGTGACCCATGTATTTACGCAGTTCGTCTTTTTTCTGATGAAGCCGAGAGAATGCTTGTTATGGAAAATATGAATGGTTTTAACGGTGGACACTAATGAGTAAAAATACTCCGCTCGTACAACCAATTGATCCCTGGATTCAGAGATATGCAAATAAACTTAAAAACATGATGGGTCTTTCTCATTGGACAATTCACATGAGTCCTAAGCCATGCAATGTTGATGCTTTAGGTGAAACAGAAGTTATACATGCTCAGAATCTTGCAACAATTTATTTACATAAAGATTTTCGTAAAGATACGCCTGAAGATATTCGTGCAACGATGGTTCATGAACTTCTTCATTGTCACATGAGTCATATATCAGAAGTTGTTCATGAAATCCTTAAGCCAGAAGAAGATGATCAAAAAGGTAAAGCTATTCATAAAGCAACAATATCAGTTGTTGATTATGAAATTGAAAGAATCATTGATGCAATATCTGAGTCGCTTGGTAAATGGATGCCTACACCCGACATGCCAAGGGCAAAAACAACTAAGCCAAGAGTTGCTAAAAAAGCAGTAAGGAAAAAAAAGTAAATGATTCCAAACTGCGTGATTGTAAAGAAAAACGAAACTCAGTTTTTATTGTTTGATAAACCAGATGTGGTTTCAAATGGAATCAGAAATGGTAATGGCTGGGAAGGGCATCTGGAAACTATCTCAGAAAGGTTTCTTGTAAACAGCTTTGGTGGTTCTGTATTAGATATTGGAGCCAATCTAGGAAGTTACTCTGTTCCTCTAGCTCAGAAATTTCCTAATGTAACTTTTCATTCTTTTGAACCGCAAAGAATTGTTTTCTATCAGCTGTGTTCAAATGTCTTGATCAATTCCCTACAGAATGTCATTTGCCATAATTACGGTATATCAGATTGCAATGATAGATTTATGGCGATAATGCCAGACTATGCAATTGAGACTAATGTTGGCGCATTCAGCCTTGATGAGCAAACTCGTGAGAACAATTATGAATGCGCAACTAAAGGACTGATGGAAGAGATTGAAGTTAAAATCCTTGATGAGCAATCTTTTAAAAATGTCAGGCTAATTAAAATTGATGTTGAAGGTCTTGAGATGGAAGTTCTCAAGGGGGCGTTAAAGACAATTAAAGACAATGACTTTCCTCCTATTATCTTTGAAGCCTGGACTTATAAACCCTGGTATGAGGATAGGAGAAAAGAACTTATTAAGTTTGTTGAATCTCTTGGTTATAACATCACTACTATCGGTGAAAACAATATTGCTCAACACAATACCCATCCGCAAATAGAATTTAGATTTGAGGTGATTAAGAATGTCTAAACAAGATAAAATTACTCATGCAGTGTATTTCACACTTCATGCAATTACAATTGCTATACTATTAATTAAGTAATACAATGGCGAGTAGCTCAGTTGGCAGAGCAAGGGACTGTTAATCCCTGGGTCGTAGGTTCAAGCCCTACCTCGCCAGCCATGTTGATTATTGATAACTATGTGCCCATAGAAGAACAGGGGTATCTGTATGAATACTTTACCGACCCTCAAGTTTCTTATCGGTTCTATCGTAGCCATATCTATCACGAGGGTGAAATGTGGACTCATGCACCAATGCAGATGTCACATCACCTGTATGAATCTGAATCAGATATTGCCTCTAGTCATCTACCTGCAATTGGCAAGCTTGTCGGTAATCTGGTAGATAGATTTGGTAATATTAATCTTTTGCGGGCTAAGGTAAATGTAACCTCTCCA
>Ga0214921_10000248_pt1 | contig 107027 bp, 168 predicted proteins | sample LL1505_MetaG_FD_177992 | JGI IMG/M metagenome (GOLD analysis project Ga0214921, IMG submission 177992) | Freshwater microbial communities from Lake Lanier, Atlanta, Georgia, United States - LL-1505 | ecosystem: Environmental > Aquatic > Freshwater > Lake | place: USA: Georgia | collected... | reverse complement strand
CCATTATTTATATTCCCCTATCCAATTAAGCTTTCAAATCTCCGTATATCAACCAGTCAGTTGAAGATACTTTTTGTGCAGTTGCTGAAGAATATGTGGTTCTAAGCAATGCGCCTGGTGTGTAGAGCAGGTTGACTGATCCAGTTTTTGCAAAGCTAGCGCCAGTTCCTGATGCTTGGTAGAAATCAACTGATTCTCCAACTGCATACAGTGCATTTGATGCATCGCCAATTGTAATTGCTACAGCTCCAGCTAGTGGAACCATGCTGTCTTGCAAGCTTCCTGCCAATGTTGTGCTTGCAGAAATTGTACTTGCAATTGGTGTCCGTGAAGGTACGCCAGCCTTTGTTTGTGTCTTATCTGTAAACGCAACGCCAGCTGCTGCAACTGTTACTGTGCCAGTAAATGTTGGTGAGGCAAGTGGTGCTTTTGCTGCAAGAGCATTTGTCATTGTTGTTGCAAAGCTTGCATCATTTCCAAGCGCTGTTGCTAATTCATTAAGGGTATCAAGAGCAGCTGGTGCTGATGCTATAACTGCATTTACTGAAGCCGTGGCTGATGCTATTGCTTCAGATTTAGCGGTTGCAATTGCTGCAGCCTGTGCTGTTGATACTGGTTTTGAAGCATCCGCTGTATTATCAACAGATCCTAGTCCAACCATTGTCTTTGTAATTCCTGAGACTGTACCTGTAAATGTTGGTGAGGCAATTGGTGCTTTTGCATCGAGCTGTGTCTGTATTGCAGATGTTACTCCATTTACATATCCAATTTCTGTTGAATCAACTAGGCCTATTGAAGTTGTTGATGGAAGAACTACTGTGCCTGTAAATGTTGGACCATCTAGAGTAGCTCGTAGTCCAAGTGCTGTATCTAGTCCAGCAATCTTTGATGTAGCTATTCCTGCTGCTGCATTTATATCTCCGTCTACAATAGTTCCATTTGCAATTTTAGCTGATGTAACGGATGAGTCTGCAAGGTCTCCCTCTACAATAGTTCCGTCTGCAATCTTAGCTGATGTAACAGCTCCGTCTGCAAGATCAATTGTTGAAATTGTTCCGTCTGCAATATTTGCTGATGCAACTGTTCCGTTTGCAAGCATTGCTCCAGTTATTGTTGCAACTGGTGCCTCAAATGTTCCTGTAAATACTGCATTTGCCAACGGAGCCTTTGTATCAAGCTGTACTTGAATTCCTGATGTGACACCGTTAAGGTATCCCATTTCAGTTGAATCAACTAAGCCAATTGAGGTTGTTGCTGGGAGTGTTACGCTTCCTGTAAATGTTGGGCTTGCAAGTGGTGCCTTAGCATCAATTTGAATTTGAAGATTAGATGTTGCTCCATCTAGGTACCCCATTTCCAAGTTAGACACTGATCCGATTGTTGTACTTGAAGGAAGTGTTACATTTCCTGTAAATGTTGGTGAAGCAAGTGGTGCTTTGGCATCAAGTTGTGTCTGTATTCCAGATGTAACTCCGTTAACATAACCTAGCTCTATGTTTGAGACTTGGCCAATGCTTGTGCCTTCTGGCAATGTTACTGTTCCTGTGAATGTTGGAGAAGCAATTGGAGCTTTTAGTCCTATTTCATAAGCATTAGCATCAAGCTGGCTTTGTACACCAGATGTTACTCCATCTAAATATGAAATTTCAGTTCCATCTACGTTTCCAATTGCTGTTGTTGAAGGAAGGACTACGTTTCCAGTGAATGTTGGAGATGCAAGTGGTGATTTTAATGCAAGAGCAGATGTAATTGTTGCTGCATAACTTGCGTTATCATTTAGTGCTGCTGAAAGTTCAGCCAATGTGTCTAGTGCTGCTGGTGCTCCGTTAACTAAATTATTTATTGCTGAATTTGTGTAAGTCTGCGCTGATGTTATTGCTGCTGTTGCTTGAGTATTTACATATCCTCTTTCTGCAATAATAGTTGTATCAATTTGTGATGTTGGAATCTTTGTGCTTGCATTAAGTGTTGCAACACCATTTGGCTGACCAAGGTCAGACACTGGTACAAAGTCTGTATCTACTGTATTTGAAAGACTTGAAAGTGCTGCTGCAGCTGTTGCTTCTGCTGCTGCTCGTGCTGCATTAGCTTTTGTAGTGGCATCGGTTGCTGCTGCTGAAATCGCTGCTGCCTGGGCTGCGTTAGCCTTTGTAGTGGCATCTGCTGATGCAGTTGATACTGAAGCTGCGTCGCCAGTGTCTACATATGACTTAAGTGCTACGACTGTTGAGTCTACTGTTATCTGGATTGTATTTGTTCCATCGTTGTATGACTTTGTGAGTCCCGCTCCCATTGAAAGGGCGGTGTTAATTGCGTCTTGGGATATTTCACCAATCGCTACATCTGAATTGTTTGCATATGCAAGGGCAGTCCATGTAGAAGATCCGTTACCGAATTTAAATAGGTTAGTGTCTGACTCGACACCCATTTCTCCTGCTGCCAAAATTGGATTTACTGAAGTCCACTGTGAAGCGGTACCTCTTCTTACTTGAATTCTTACTGTTGACATATTTGCCACCCCTTGTTTAGACTTATTTGTTAATTATAGCACTACAATAATTCCAAAACAATTATGCAATTGTTCCAGAATCAAAGCTCATGCTATATACTTCTGTTGAGTAATCTCCACCATCCGCAAATTTTGTGGCTGTGGTATTTACTCCGTTCGCATATACTGTATAGATTGGCTGACCGTTATAGTCCATAGCCAATCCAATATCCATAAATGTTAGAGCTCCTAGATCTTCTGCCGCATCTGTTAAAAGAGCGATTTCCTTCCAAGCACCATTAATCTGGATTTTTAGTCTTCCAGTTGATGAGTCGAAGGCAAGGGGGGTTGAATTTAAGACTAAGTTGTCTACATTTACTGCTGCATCAAATGTTGCAGGTCCTGCTACGTTAAGGCCATTTTTAACCTTGAAGTTTTTATTTACTATTGCCATTTAAGTTCACATATCCCCTAATGTTTTTGGTGGGGTTTTGAAAGGACCCCATACCTTTTATTAATTATTTAATTAGTGTTGCGTAAACCATTACATCTGTTGATGCGTATGTTGTTGTTACTGATACTGAAACATCGCCTGAAACATATGCTGCTGTTACAGTTCCAAGATCCGCTCCTGTTGTAATTGTTCCAAATTCAGTTATTGCTACATTGTTGCTTGTATCAAGTGTAAGTAGAATCTCAGAAACTTGAGTATTTACACCATTCTTTAGTTTAACAAGAGCTTTAGCTGTTCTGTAATCTGCTGCTGCCCATGTAAGAGCATTTACTGTTGATGCAGACGCTACGGTTGAAGTTGCTGCCCGTACTGCGGCTACATCGTTTACATTAACTTTAGTGAATGGTGTTGTACCATTTTTTACATTTGTAAGAGCGGTTGCTGCTGTTGATTCCGCTGAGGCTTGCGCTGCAGACTGAGCGGTTGCAATTGCTGCGTTGCGGTCTGTGACCTCACCTGAAATTGCTGTTGAAATTGCTGAGTTACGAGCTGTGGCTTCTGCGGCTACCTTTGATGTAGCATCTGTTGCTGCTGCAGAGATTGCTGCTGCCTGGGCTGCGTTAGCCTTTGTAGTAGCATCTGTTGCTGCTGCAGAGATCGCTGCGGACTGTGCTGCGTTGGCTTTAGATGTAGCATCTGTTGCTGCTGCAGACTGAGCTGCGTTAGCCTTTGTAGTAGCATCTGAAGCGGCAGTTGAAACTGCTGCTGCAATATCTGTTGTGACCTGTGATGCGTTAGCCTTTGTTGCTAAAGCTGTTGTAATAGTTGTTGTGTAATTAGCATCATCATTAATTGCTGCTGCTAATTCATTTAAAGTATCAAGAAGTGCTGGAGCACCATCGACTACTGCTGAAACTGCTGTTGAAATTGCTGTATTACGATTTGCAACCTCTGTTGAAATTGCTGCTGTAAGTGCTGATGCTGCAGTTGCTTCCGCTGCTGCTCGTGCTGCATTAGCCTTAGCTGTTGCATCTGCTGAAGCTGTAGCTTCGGCTGCTGCCTGCGCTGCATTAGCCTTTGAAGTAGCGTCTGTTGCTGCTGCAGAGATTGCTGCAGACTGTGCTGCATTAGCCTTTGAAGTAGCATCTGTGGCTGCTGTGGCAACGGCTGCATTAGCCTTGGTTGTTGCATCTGTTGCTGCTGCAGTTTCAGCTGCTGTCTTGGCAGTTGCAATTGCTGAATTTCTATCAGTAACTTCTGTTGCAATTGCTGATGCAATTGCTGTGTTACGTGCTGTAGCTTCGGCTGCTACTTTTGATGTAGCATCTGTTGCTGCATTTGCCTGTGCGCTTGATGCTGCACCTGCTGCATCATATGCTGCTGCTGTTGCAGCTAATGCACGAGCATTTGTAAAATATAGATTTGAAGTACCCTCTGTTAGAGTATCTGATGTGTGATTAGAAAGGCTTGAAACTGTACCAGTTACGTTACCAGTTACATTACCAACAATAGATGCTGTAATTGTTCCTGCTGCAAAGTTTCCTGAGCCGTCACGCTTTACTACAGTATTAGGAGTATTGGCTGTATCTGCTGATCCGCCAACTGTGCTGATGATAAAGGCTGTTGATGCCTCTGTTAATACATTAAATCCATTTACCGTTGCGACGGAGCCGTCAACGATAAGACCATTCTTTACTCTAAAATTCTTATTTACTATTGCCATAATTTATGACTCCTCTTACTGCTTTATTTTAACGCTGTTCTAAAATATCTTACAGTAACTTCTCCTGATACTGGGGTGACTGTTAGATTAATTATACCACCAGATGATTCAAAAGCTGTCGTTGCTAGTGAAGAATTGGCGTTTGTTACTATGTTGGATTCAGATACATATATATCAGAAGACCCTCTTAAAGCTGTTATGTTTGAAAAATAAGATTCGCCAGTAGATGGCTTTACAATCTGTAGCGCATATGTTGCTGTCCGATAATCTGCTGAGTTATATGAATCAATTGTAGTTTTATTTTGAATTCCTGCAATTGTTAAATCGTTGTTTCCTTCTAAACCCATCAATGTTTCAATATTAGATGATTGGTTTGAAAGAGTATTGAGTGATGTTGAAAGTTCATTTACTTTGTAAGTCAAAGTAGATGAGTCTGTAGAGTTTGTTACACCTACTACATTTTCTAATGCTTCAATTGCATCATTGGCATTTGCATGTTGAGCGGCGTGTCCAGATAGATCATCTGTTGCTGCTGGGTTTGAAAGGTTATCTTTGCTTGTTGGAAATGTACTTGCCACTATTGTCCTCCTGGCGATGTTGCCTAAACTAATTATACCGTATAAATTTCTAAGACTACCACTTTCCTATTGGACATACTGCTAGTTCTAGTTTAGTTTTCCCTGCCATAAAACATCCACATTTTTTGCATTGCTTTGTTGATTTTATTAGTTCTGGACAAGATAAGCAAATGTTGTATCTTTCTTTTGCCAGTAAGTCATCAGCCCACTGTGTATTTTTATTTATTAAATCCCATGGTCTTACATCACCAAGGTTTTCTTTATATTTTTGCCATGCAGATTTTTCAGTCATTAGAAGTTACCCTTCTACGAATTGGGTGCCGCTCCATGTCCAACTAATATCTACATCAAGTTCGGATGGAATCTCTACAAAGATAGGATTAGATGAAAGTCCAGCGACTATTCTTTCTCCGCCTTCTCCATCAGAGCCTTGATACTCTGTATCTATTGTCATTACTGTAAATATTTCACCATCTACAATTCCCGCAAATTTTTTAATTGTCATTTTTTTTCCTTTTCATTTATTTAAAGTATACCAGATTACAGATTAGGTAAGGCAGGCACTACCAGTCCAGTATCCACCAAAATTATTTACACAGTTTGAACAATTTGCACAGCCTGCTGAAGATCCTGAATATTGACTACATCCAGGAGTGTTACAGGTGTTTGCTGCTGGGAAGTACGGTGGGAAGAACGGCGGGAAGTGTGGTGGGAAGAACGGAGGGAAGAACGGTGGGAAGTGTGGAGGGAAGAACGGAGGGAAGAACGGTGGGAAGTGTGGAGGGAAGAACGGTGGGAAGAACGGTGGGAAGTGTGGTGGGAAGAACGGCGGGAAGAACGGTGGGAAGTGTGGTGGGAAGAATGGAGGGAAGAACGGTGGGAAGTGTGGTGGGAAGAACGGCGGGAAGAACGGTGGGAAGTGTGGAGGGAAGAACGGTGGGAAGAACGGCGGGAAGTATGGTGGCGTAAAGGTAAATACTTTATATGTATACTGAACAACCGATCCTCTTGGAATAACTGAACCAGAAGCTGTGCCCTGTGCAGACACAATATCATTATCAGAAAGAACTGTTCCTGGTGTAGTCTGCTCTAAATAAGTTAAACTTATATTACTTAAATCTATTCGTGCTTGAGTTTTATTAATACCTATAATATTAGGTACTGATACTTTTCTTACACCAGTCTTAATCCCATAAAATCTAGTTACCATTTTAGGCGCTCAAATCGCCCATTACAACCCAAGAATTAGTACCTCGTTTTAAAAGTGTTGCTGAAGACCATCTGGCTCTTAATTTTAATCCAGGTGTTGAATCTGGGGTAAATCCGCTGCCAGCAATTAAAACTTGACTATCCGATGTTTGCAAAACGTCTATTGTTGTTCCAGTTGCAAAGCTTGAGCTATCTAGTATTGTTAAAGTTCCACCACCGCTCATTTCAATTAATTTAAATGCATCTCCAACTACAATTTGATAAGATCCAGATTGAGGGTTTGTTAAAACTGTCCGATTTAATTTAGAATCTAATGCTGTTTGCGTTGCTGTTGAAATTGGCTTTTCTGTATCTGATGTGTTGTCAACATTACCAAGGCCAACCATAGATTTTGTAATACCGCCAACTGTACCAGTAAATGTTGGTGAGGCAATTGAAGCATATGTTGTTGCTGCTGTAGCAGATGATAACTTAGCATCAAGTGCAGTTTGAGTAGCAGTTGATATTGGCTTTGCTGAATCTGCTGTGTTGTCAACTGATGCGAGGCCAACCATAGATTTTGTAATTCCTGAAACTGTGCCTGTAAATGTTGGTGAAGCAATTGGAGCCTTTGTTCCAACTAAAGTTGTAAGTGTTGTAGATGCAGCTTCATCTGCCTGTAACGCTGCAGCTAGCTCTCCTAAAGTATCTAGAGTTGCTGGTGCTGAATTTACAATTGCTGCAACTTTTGCATCGGCATAAGCATTTACTGAAGCTGGTATAACTGAATCTAGTAATTTCCCAGAAGAATTCAAGCCAGCAAATCCGCTGGCTTGATTTCTATCATTTTCTAAAACATAATCACCTAAAGTATTATTTAAAGATGTCGATAATGAGTCTGTGTAAGCATTAGCAGACACTAAAGCTGCGTTGGCTTTGGTTGTTGCATCTGTGGCTGCTGTAGCAATGGCTGCGTTGGCTTTGGTTGTTGCATCTGTGGCTGCTGTAGCAATGGCTGCGTTGGCTTTGGTTGTTGCATCTGTGGCTGCTGTAGCAATGGCTGCGTTGGCTTTAGTTGTTGCATCTGTGGCTGCAGCTGTGATGGCTGCTGCTTGCGCTGCTGAAGACTTTGTGGTGGCGTCTGTAGCTGCAGCTGTGATGGCTGAGGCGGAAGAACCCAAAGATTCATAAGCAGATGCAGTTGCTAAAAGTGCACGGGAATCAGTAAAATATTTATTAGTTCCCTCTGTTACTGTTGAAGTTGTTAGTCCAGATAAAGAAGATTGTATTGCAATATTCCTATTTATTATTTCTGATGATATTGCTGTATTTATAGCAGTTGATCTGGTTGATGCTTCTGTAGAAACTTTATTATCTGTATATGCATTGGCAGCTAAGGATGCAGCAGAGATTGATGCTGAGGATGCTGCTATAGATTCTGATTTTGCTATATCGGCTTTTCCTGTTGCATCTGTTGCTGCGGAAGCAATGGCTTCTGATTTTGCAGTTGCTATTGCAGTATTTCTATTTGTAGTTTCAGACAAAATTGAAGATGATATTAATGAAGATACTGCATCTATTGCTCTTTGGTTTGTAAAATATTTATTTGATCCTTCTGTTATAGAAGATGTAGTTAATGCTGCTAATGCTGCAGATAGCTCTGCATCCATTGATATAGAATCTGGCAATTGAGATGTAGGAATTTTCCCTGTAGGACCTAGTGTAGCTAGTCCGTTTGCTTCTCCTGCTTTAAATGCATATGATGTAGTTGCATTCCATCTTGATCCATTACCAATTTTAAACTTTAGTGTGTCTGTCTCTACTCCAATTTCTCCTGGTAAAAGAATTGGGTTATTTGTTGTCCAGTTTGCTGTTGTATCTCTTCTCAGCTGAATTCTGATTGCCATTATGCTCCTCCGCCATCTATTGGAATATCATTTCCAGTATCTCCAGAGCTTCCGCCATCCCATGATATATCTGAAGAATAAATTGTATTTCCAGATGGATCTCCGCCATCAAACAAAGTTAACTGCTGTGCTGATGGGAGAGAAACATTGTCCGCTGGGGCTCCGCCAAAAACTGCATCAATTATTGGAAGTGTCAATTGAACTCCATTTCCAGAAAAATCTTTAAATGTTATTGGGTCATTAATATCAATAGTGTGTACATCTCCGTCATATGTGTGCGTGTGCAAATAGAAAGGAGTTGGGTCGTCGCTTTTAGCAATGTTAACCCATGTGATGCCATTATGAATTTTTAAGGCTTTCTCAGTTGTATTAAAAAACACATCACCAGCCGACCCTAATGGGTCGGCGGTGAGTGTAGTTAAATTAAGTAAAGACTTAAATTTTCTTGACATTTTATCCTACGATAACAACTCTGTATTCACCAGCTGTTGGGGCCGATGCAAATTTTACAGTAACTACTGAATCTGATGTATGTTGTACGTCAGCCTCTATTTGATTATAATCTGCAGTAGTTTCAAATATCTGTACTGTAAGATCTTTTGTTCCTAGGTTATGTGTTACTGTATATGATGTTGCTGCACCATCGCCAATTGTTGTTGCATACTTTCTTGCAATATTGTGGTAGTTTCCGCCAACTTGACCAATTTGCCAAACATCAGATGTCTCGTTCCAAAGAATTTCAGCATCTGCTTCATTTCCACGCTCTACAAGAAGTCCAGCATCTGCTACAGGAGTTCCTGTTGCATTACTGTTAAGCTTTACCTTATTATCTTCAATGTTAATCTGTGTGGTATTTACAGAGTTAACTGTTCCTATTACATTAAGGTTTCCACCTACTTGTAAGTTTCCAGTAATTTCAACATTGTCTGGCAAACCAATTGTTACTGCTGCCGACTCTCCACTATTTGGAGAAACAGTAATTTCATTAGCTGTTCCAACAATTGTTGCTACATAGTCTCCAGTTGTATCAGTTCCAAGTGCTACTGAATTCGGCTGAACTGTTGTTGTGATTGTTACGTCACCAAGATTTGTCATTGTTGCAGAACCAGTTACATCTCCTGAAAGAGTAATTACTGGGTCTTTGTTAAGAGATACAGCTCCTGCTGTAACTGTAAAATCTGTGGAGCTAAATGAAGCAACACCTTTATTTGTATAGGTCGCATCTTCTGCAGATACTGTAATTGTATTATTTGTTACTGCTACATCAATTCCTTCTCCGCCAGATACAGTTAATGTATCTGAAAGTAGATTTACTGTATCTGTTCCAGTATCTCCAGCAATTGAAAGGTTTGTGGCTACATCTGACTCGCTTGCAGCAGTTAGTCTACCCTGTGCATCAACTGTAAACGATGGAATCTTTGTTGTTGATCCATATGAACCAGCTGTTACTGCTGTGTCATTTAATTTTAGTGTTGTTGTTCCTGCTGGGTCGTTGTAAGTTGCAGTAAGTGCTGTGCCTGCTAGTACGGACGAACCAATGACATCTTGAATTACTTCAGTAGAACCAGAAGCTGGTGTCCACTCTGTTCCATTATAGAAAAATAGAACGTTTGAAACGTTGTTGTAGTAAATTTGACCTGAGACTGGATTTGATGGTGCTGATCCCAGGTTTTGAATTCTTGCATTTAACAGCTCATTCTTATTAAGGTCTAAGCTGACCGCATATTTTCTTGCCATTTCTTCTTCTCCCTTTTAAGACAGATGTGCTGTCCCTGAAAATGGTTGAGCCATTGTCAGTGTAATTTGATTTATATTGTTGTAATCTATACCAGTTTCTAGTATATCTCCTGCGCTTGTTTTTACTGTTACGTTGGGATAAAAACCCAAATTGTGCAATATTATAACGCTATATGTATTTGCAATAGGTCCAGTAACTTGTGAAAGTTCCCATGAATATCTAAATGAATAGTCCGTAGGTGGGTTATTTAAAATATAGTTTTGTGCACCTACCCAAGTCTCATCACTTGGTTTTGGTCCATAAAATCTTGTTGTAACAACATCATAAAAAAAATCACCAGTTAGTCCAAGGTTATTGGAAGGTGATCCAGAACCATTTAAAATAGTTCGTCCTCTTGGACCTTGTGGGCCAGGAGTTGATATTGTTACTTTATTTAATGTTTCTTTAACTACTACGGATTCAGCCATTATATAGTCACCGATCTATTGAGAGTCATAAAACCCTCTAGGAGTTTTATTTTGTTCCCGTTAGAATCGACAACCATAATGTCATATGACGATTTTGGATAAAAGAGTTTGTTTGTTTGAGTTGGTGTTAATTTAATAGTTAATTTACCATTTGGTCCATCAATTACAATTCCACCAGATGGAGAAGTTAAAGTTACTGCTAACTTAGCTCCACCTTTTGTATCACGTATCTGCATTTTTGCAGATGCGCCAGTAAGATCAATTGCATTGTTACTTGAATCTTTATATTCTGTAATAAAGGTAAAAGTTGCGTTTTGATCTACTTCAAAGTTCTTTTGTCCTGCCATTTGCCATAGTCTCCTAAATAGGAATACTCCTGTACTAATTTTAGCACAGGAGTATTTCTAATTGACTACTTATTAAGCCTTGTTTGTGAACCCAAAACTCTTATCGTTAGGGTTTAACGCTTTTAGGATAACGGGTGCAACTGCTGCTACTCCGCCAAGCAAAAGGTCTTTAGGATTTGTATTTCCAGTCATGTAAAGAGCAAGTGCTGCTGATAGGAATGCTCTTCCGTAGCTTGATAGTGCTGATAGGATTTGTTCCTGCATTGTTACCTTTCCATCTTTGTTTAAATCTGCTTTTGCAAATTTAGCCATATTGTCATCTCCTCGTGGGCGGGTTGCCCAGGAATTTTCGGTTTACCCGAATACTATAATTTTACCACTATGCTGAGATATCCACAAGTTCGCAGTTTCCATCAGAGCTACACGCAAGCGTAGCATTTGTAGATGTGCCGTCTTCTGTTTCATAGAAAGAAAGATCTTCCCATCGTATATTTTTTGGCATCTTGGCAAGAAGCTCTTCGTAATCTCCTTTAGTTACCTCTTGGTAGGGTGCTTGCTTGTAAGAATGGTCTGAATGGGGGAGGAAAGAAATTCCAGACACTTCATCAAAGTGCTTATATACCCATGCGCCAACTTCCATCCACTCTTCTTCTTTTACTGAAACTGTAATTGATGGCTTATGTTCACACCATGCACGTTGATAAACTAACCAAGTATTTAGATGATCTATGGCTGTTAAATCATTTCTAATAATTGCACCTTCTGGTGCTTTTACTGGAAATGAAAAAACGTATGTGTCATTTGGCTTCATGACATCATCTTCTACTGGAATACCAACCTCTTTTAGAAATACAGAAATTGGATCTCCTTTTGATCCTCTAACTGTGCGAATATAGTATGGTGAATGCCAAGGGTGCATTCCTGAAGATACTCCTACGAGCTGTGAGACTGTTCCAGAGGGCTTAACACATGTAATTGATGCAGATGGAGTAATTCCAATATTTTTTGCTTCAATTGCATTTGTCTCCCTTGCCTTTGTCCTCATTCTTTGAAGTATGTGCTCTAGTCTAAGCATGTTGTCTTTATTAATAATGTCTTCATCATATACTAATCCTCCGCCTTCTGTTAATTCAAAAGAACCAGCAGATCTAGCTTTGCCAGCAAATAGCTTGTTGCCAAACTGACCAGTTAAAGAAACTCCAAGAAGTCTTTCTTCTTCAGTATTTTCTCTCCAGATATCACGAATATAATCAAAGTTTGTTAAAGTAGATTGCCATGTTCCAAGAATTGTGGCTAACTTAACTTTGTGAGTTACTGACTCTTCATCATCATTCTCACGTATAACAACCTCAGATAGATTGCAAAACTGATACGGTCTTAAAATAATTTCAGAACAAGGATTTGTTCCATAGTGAATATTTGGGTCTCTGCCATATTTAGCCGCTTGAGCTTGTGCTGCTGCAACATTGTATATGCCTCGTTCTCCAGATTTTGAATCATATAAAGATTTCCATTCTGCAATAAATTGCTCCATATCTGGTTTACGTGAGTATGCAACAGAGTTATTTGACAATGCTCTTTGAGTATTAGATTCCCACCAATTTCCAGCTTTTGCGTGTGCCATTTCAATATCATTAATGTTTGAAAGAGAAATCATGGCTGACCTGCGAACTCCTCCAACAACAACAACTTCTCCAATTTTACACATTATGTCATGAGCTTCAATTGGCTTAAGGGCTCTGCCCGCTGCGCTTTTAAATTTTGAAATTGTAAAATCAAAAAGATTGACTAATGGTTGTGGGCCTGAAGATCTGCCGCCCATTGTTTTTAAACGAGCACCAGCTGGTCTTACATTAGTAACATCTATGGATGGAATCTTTCCATCCCAAAGATTTTCTAGCAATGCTCTATAAGCAGTTGCCCATCCTTGCTTTGAGTCTTCAACAATTATTACATCGTTAGTTTTTTCAAATTCTAGTGGGACTGGTGGCAATTGGTTAATGTACTTATATTCAACTGAAAATCCTACACCTGTTCCACACATAAGAACATACATCGTTTCATCAAATGAGCGGGGAGAATCAACTGGTAAGAAAGCACAGTTATACCCTGCAACATTATCTCGTTCTAACGCTGATCCAGATGTCATTAAAGCTCTCATAGACGGCATAACGTTTCTATTATATACAGCATCCTTTAGATTAGATACAAGTATTTCATCTGGAACATAGTTAAAGTTTTTATTTAAATTATTTAACATAAAATTAAAATATCTATCTACAGTTTCTTTCCATGTTTCTCGCCTATTGTCTTCTTCTACCCATCTTGCATATCTTGATAAAGCAATAAAGTTTTCATATGGGTTTTCAATTGTATTTGCAGATACGCTTGTATCTATAAGTTGTAGTGGTTTTTCAGTAAAATAAGACATATACGACCTTTTCTCCGCCTTGCGGTTTTAATTTTTAGATGAAGTCCTAGTGTATCAAACTTTTATTTAGTGGTCTAGAGGTTAAAAATATTTTTGTAAATCTCACATTATGATATTTAATTATAGTCAACTAGCTTGACAATGTCTATAAATCAATGTTATGATTATAGTTCGTTATCTCTAGAGGAGGAAATGCCAATGGAGAATATAAAACAGCAGTTTAGCGATTTAGTTCGTGACTGGACAGTAATTATAGTGACAACACTATTTTTATTTTCTGGAAGCCCAGCTAATGCACTTACTGTAGAACCTTTAGTGAAAACTGAAGCCCAATTAAAGCAAGAAGTTTTAGATAGTTTTAGTAAACAAGTTTACAAGCCATCTGAAATGCTTACAGATCAAGAGTTGGTAAAATTACTTACGACTGTAGGATTCGAAGGGGTAGGCCTTAAAAAAGCTTGGTCCATAGCAAAGCGTGAATCTAATGGAAGACCGCTTGCATATAACGGGAATAGGAATACAGGAGATAGTTCTTATGGACTATTTCAAATAAACATGATCGGAAATCTTGGTCCTGCGAGACTTGAGAAATTTGACCTAAAGAGTAACAAGGAGTTATTCGACCCAGTAACAAACGCAGAGATAACGTACTACATGACTAATGGCGGCAGTGATTGGTCAGCTTGGAAGGGTTTAACCCCAAGAGCTAAGGAATTTTATTTAAAATTTCCGACAAAGTAAAGGAGATGGGATGAAGGTACAGTATGTATCAGCCTACATCTCCATGTCAGAAGAAGGGTTGGTTGAAAAGCTTTTATGCCCAGTAGACCAATCCATTCTTTTTTCAAACCAAAACCTTTCAGACGAGATATACTTATATTGCTTAGAATGTGATTACACTAAAAATATCGGAATTTCTACATATGAAGAAATAGTTAAGGCGGTTAAAAGAAATGCAAAAATGTGATTCAGTTTCCTGTACATGTGGTACAGAATCAAAGCCTATGCAGATAACAGACAGTATGGGGAGAGAAATTTTTTGGGAAGATTTGGGAAGGCCAAATGAGTGACGAGCAAGTAAATTTAGAAGATAACCTACCCATGGTTAATTATATTATGTTACACCGAATATATGATGTGCTTACGTTAATTGCAAATAACTTGGCGGGTAGTGAAAGTACAGAAAAAATGGTAGAATATCATAAACAGGGCTATCTATTAGGACCAGACCCTTCATACACTCCAGGAGAAGAAAATGAATAAAGACAGAGATTCAGTAATTGAATTAATGACCAATGTTTATCAAAATGGTAATACAATGATGTGTTTGCAAGCTGGAATGTCAGCAGAAGACACAACAGAAAAGGTTACTCAAAGTAGACCAGCAGTTCAATATTTAATGAGCGCAATTTTTGACAAGCTAGACGAAAACAATATATTAGTTGAAGAATAAGTGATATAATTGATCTATGGCACCTAAACATTTTGGCAAAGTAATGCAAACTCCATATTTTAGAATGGAGAATCAAACTCCGTCAGAATGTAAATGTTTAGAGTGTAAAATAGAAAATTTTTTTATTAGACTTTTTAATAAAAATAGAACCAAATAATATTACGTAAGTTGAGATAAAACTCCTTACGTATGCACGTAAGTGCTAAACCCATTCGGATCCGCCTCTGAGTGGGTTTCTTACTTTCCTAAAGTTCTTTTAAACCAATATTCTTTATCAAATACAAAGCCAGTTGTCATATATCTAACACCATTAGTTACTTTTTTAATTCCGTGTAAATACTCTTCTCCTCCTGGATGAGATATGAGCATTCTTGCTTTTGGCTTTAAAGTTATTCCTTGATTTGGATACATAATCTCTCCACCTTCAAAATTATCATTATAATACAGTACATAACCCCTAGTTACATGAAGACTATCTCCTCCATCATGAGTGTCTGTATGGGGAGGTAGAGCCCATTTTTCATTTGGTCCGCTATTAATAGTCATTCTTTGAATCATGTCTACCGCATTGGCCATTTCGTTATCGTTATTCATAGTTGCTATAATTCTTAAATTTATTTTAGATAAAGTTTCTTTTGCGCTTTCTGTTAACTCTGATTTGTTGCCATTTTCAAAAGCTCCTGGGTCTCCAAACCAGCAGTCTTCGTTTATACAGTCATTCATTATTATTGAACACTCTTCTTCGGTTATGAAGTCTTCTATCTTCCATATATCACCAGATATGTATTCTTTATTTAGTTCCATATGATTACTCTATCCCAATTGGTGTTGATATAGTGAAAGTGCGAAAAGTGCGGCGCGGAAGAAGAACCTCATATATCTCATAAGTCTTCTGTAGCCGATTTAAGCCATTTTGAGGATGCGACCCATACTCAGACATCAAGAATGCCTCTTATGTGGGCTATAAGGCTTCTAGAATATTCTTGGTTTAAATGAGCTCCATCATCTGTTTCGTTTTCTGTTAGATTAAATGAAGATATGATGTTGTTTTGTATAGATATTGTTTCTGTACCTTCACGCAAAATTTTAACAAAGTTATCATAAGCTTCAATAATATCTTCCCTTGAATAAACAAACTTATAGTCTTCTATTGGACATACAAAGCTTTCTTCAGGAATTGGGACGGGCTCAAGAAAAATGACCCTACACTTAAAGTGATCCTTTATACGGTTTATATATGCTTGTACCAAGTACATCTCATTTTTATGTCCTGGGAGATGTCTTAATATATCTTGATCTCCCCAATGTACAATTACAATGTCGTCTTCTTGTATGTCAAAGCCTTCTGACATCTTTTCTAAAATACTTGGATCTTCTACAGTTGTCCATGCAGCCGAAGGTATGAGCCAAGAGAATGTAATTTCCTTTAACTTAATATTTCCATAAAATGGCTCAGGACTGGCGGAATTAAAAGATCTCCACTTTAAGGTATACGGATTACCATAGTATTCAAGAGATGCTGCATAGTTAGATACATGGGAGTTTCCAAACATATAGATCTTTGACATTAGGATATATCCTTATCAATGTCTTCACTTAGATCAAAATCAAAGATTTCTAAGTCCCCCGCCAAATTTAAAATTTGATTTAGCAAAGCACCTGAAAGTATAAGAGTTGCAAGCAGTCCTAACATTTTCCACATTTTATTCACTTAATGGTCCATTCTCTCCAGTTGCTTGAGCTTCAGTGATATCTATTATTGGTTGACCAGAATTAACATCCTCATATACTAGACCTTTATCCCTAAGCTCTTTAACTCTTCTATCGTATGCAAAAGCTGTTGTTACATATCGGACTGCATCACTAGTTACTGGATGTACCCCATGAAAGTATCTTCCAACTCCTGGATGTATAAGAAGATCTCCTTTTTCCGACTTATATTCCATTGGGATTTTTGGATAGTATATCTCTCCGCCCTCAAAATCACTTATATAGAGAACAAACGATAGTTCTACAAAATTGTTTCTGCCCATACTTTCTGTTGGATTATCTGAATGCTCAAACATGCCTTCTCCTTTTTGCATTCTATGGATAGAGGCCATATCGCTGAGAAACCAGTCTTCTGTAAATAACTTTGCTATTTCTTCTTTAATATCAATAAAGGTTTTAATTATTCTGTCGTTTTCAGCAGCAAACAAAAATTTGCCATGCCACCATTCTCTTTTATTTCTTTCCCACCATTTTTCTTCTGGCTGAGATTCAGCATACTCAACAAGTGAGTCGCAAATTTCATCTGAGATAAAGTTTTTAATTACCCAGACGTTTTCTTCAATCTGTGTAAAATTAGGATGAAGTTTGATTAAATCGTAATTAAACATTTCCATTTTATATACTTAACAAAACAAACAAAGCTACTATAATAATAGTGACAATAAGAAACTTGATCTTCTTATGTCTTGGCCATTCATCTGGCACTCTTACTTCATTCATATTTCCTCCAAGTAGGGATACTGGGATTTGAACCCAGAATCTATTGTATATAAGACAAGTGCTTTAACCAAATTAAGCTATATCCCCTAGGGACTAGCGTATTATGTATGAAACAGTACCTAGGATAAAAACTATTACTGCTACTACGGCTATTGCAAATATCGTATTCATGTATCTATTGTACTCTATATTCTAGTCGACTGCAATATTCCAAGTTAGATGAATATCTATATCTACTTCATCTTTATGAAATTCTCCATGCTCTGCTGGAAAACATGCAAGGTTTACTTTGTCTAAATTTTTATTTACAACATTTGTATACATTTCTGGTCCTGTAGCTAATATCCATACAAAGTCTGGAGTATTTTCGTATATGCTATTTGATATCTCTTTTAGTTTTCTAAACATCTCTTCAATAATTTGTCCTAGTACTGGATCCCCTGCTCCCGCCATAAATACTGCCTGTGTAAAGACATCTCTTATTGCACCGTTTGTTTCATGCTCTACGCAAACATTGAGTTTCCCGCTAAATTCTATAGGATAAGACTTTAAAAACATTTTGCATGGGAAACACTCTTCTCCGTGCATGCCATCTTCTGAGTAGATGCTATCCATGTCTGCATATATACCGCCATATTTATATACAACTAGGTATCTCCAAATATCTGCCCTGTACATTCCTGGCTTTATTGAATTATATATAGTTAGGTATTGAGGATAGAATTCTTTTATAAAATTTTCTACATCTATGTCTGAAAAATATCTGTACTCCCAACCTGGCAAACCTTCTATCCAGGTTTTAGAGTTTTTTAGATATATCTCTGGCAGGTCTTCATATTTAAACTTATGTGTCTGCCATATTATTTTTTCAACCATATGATTAATTATATCAGTATTATTCTAGTTGACTATTATTTTGAATATAGTAAAATGTTAATAAAATATTTTTTTTGGTTGTATCACTTGATCTTAGGTCTTAGGTCTTACTATATATTTAATATTTATTATTTATTGATTTACTGACCCCCCGACCCCCCTAGAAAAATTATACTATTTATATTTTCGATGTCAAGCTTTTTCAGATTTCAGAAAATGTTAATATATTTTTATCTTGTACGATACACACTATTTTAATGTCCGTTTTGTCCAGATAGACCGCACATATTAAGCACAATGTGACCTATCTCACTAGATATTTTTTCAATTTGTCTCTAATGTCCGTTTTGCGACTTGATATTTGTCAGTCCCCCCTGCTAGACTAAAGATATAAAGAAAGTAAGAAACACTTACTAAGAAAGGTGGTCTAAAATGACTACACTAACAATAACAAAATGCTCACCATTCTCAGAGCATAACCCTATGAAGTCTGCTATCTCTAATGTAGGAGATGAGCAATTCACATTCTGCCAAGATTGCGAGCAGAATATAGAGCGTTGGTATGATGATACCGACCCTGAGCGTCTACCTATGTGGACACGCTGGCGTGTGAGATAACTCACACCCTAGCCCTACCGCTATACGGCGTGTCGGCTTGATAATGTCAGCCTACTACGCTACAATTCCATTATAACCAACTAACGAAAGAAGAACAGACAATGACTATCACTTACTCACTATGGGACGGCGCACAATTCCTAGGTTTCTTTACCGCAACTAGCGCAGACGAAATGAACAAGACAGTAAAAGATTTACAGTCAATTTCTAAAAATGTAGTAGCACACCTACGAAAGGTAGAACAGAACTAATGTCATACGCATACTCATACCAAACTAACACGATAGATAAATACGAGTCTATCCAATCAGATGTATCAGACGCATACGCATACCTTGATGAGGTAGATGAAGAACAACCACCCGTTGATGACTTTGATGATGTAGATGATGAAGAACTAGCAAAAGTATTCGCACTAAGTTGGGATAACTAATAATGACTACTAATCGCATACTAACTACACTAGTCCAACTGGCTATTGGTATTCCCGCCCTATACATGGCTCGCCTTATGTGGCGCGAGATCATAGCCGATTTCAAGGAGTGGGATAAATCACACTAGGGTAACGGCGTGTCGCCTTGACATAGGCGGTAGCTGCCCCTACTACGTGTGGGGGTTATCCACAGGCTTACGGCTGCTTGTGGAAAACTCCTAGATCTGTGTGAGATTTATCACATAAAAAGATTTATGAAAATACGGCGTGTCGATTGGATAATGTCGGTCTGCTCGTGTATAATACCTACTATAACAACAACGAAAGGTCGTTAAAATGACACTTGAAGAATACAAGGCGCTAGTAGAGGCGCAACGCAAGGCTAGCCTGTTAAAGGCTATCGCAACAATGTCAGAGGCTAATGATAAGATGTCCTCTCTATTCAATACTAAGGAGGCAGACTAATGGGTTATGTAGAAATCTTTCGCATAGATGAGGAAGGTGCTGGCTGGGTAGATTTATCCGAGGCAACACCAAAAGAATTGCTAGATTTAGAAATCGGTTTATTTCAGGAAGGTGCGCTCTAATGAAAAAATACACATTCGGCGTTTGGCTAGACATAGACGCAGAGGATGAAAATCAAGCCCTCTCTCTATTTGATAGCGTTGTGAAAAACACTTTTGTTTCAGACTCTTATTGTTTCGAATGGAAAGAGGTCGCAGATGAAATCGCAATTTGAAATTGATTTAGAAATAAAAGAAAGTTTTATTGATTTACTAAATGATGTTTACCCTACTGTCAAAATTGGTTATTCAACTTTTACTCCCGCCGAGATTTTAGAATGTTGCGACCCTGTTGCTTTTTCTATCGGACTAATTGAACACGAAGATTATTTAGCAGAAATGGAAAACGAATGAGCGATTTATTCGGATTTGAAAAATCAATTCAATTAGATCATCTTAGCGATGAGCAAATAAATCAGCTTAAGGAAATTCTAAAAGATTTTCAATAACTAGCGGCGTGTCGACTTGACAAAGTTGATCCGCCCCCATAAGCACGGGGTCGGGCGTGTCGTTATGAAAGAGTTATAAAAACCCTGAAAATTTACGGCGTGTCGATTTGACAGACAAAACGGACATTTTTATGTGATGTTTATCACACGACTTGAGCGTCTTACTATGTGGAATTACTGGCTAGTAATGTGAAAATGTCAGACCCATAGGCTATAATTGCTACTATCAACAAACGAAAGGTGACAACTAATGTCAGCAAATGTCTATACAATCGAAAGCCTCTTAGAGGGAACCTACTACCGCTCTTTTGCTCGCAAAGGCAAAGAGGGAATTATTTCACGAGCAACTAAGCGCGATAATGTTTGGTATGACGGCGCAGAAGCGTACACCGTTTTAGTGCGACCACAATACGAAATGGGAAAACCTTCCACTTATGGAAATGATTTTTACGCTACTGTCGTAGTAAAGGTAGGTGACTAAATGATTAAAGATTATTTAGATGAAAACGAGTTTTATTTTATTAAAGATGAAATGCGCTTCTGTTGTGACGAAAGTCAATTTATCTATGTGTGTAAAGCACACGGCGAGCAAATGGGTTGTTATTTCTGCGAGTTTGATTACTCACAAGATTGCGAGTGTGAAGCGTGATTAACTCAGTAATGCGAATAGATTGCTCAGAGTGTAACTCAACAGGTTTAATTTTTTTCGGAAACGAAAATGATTTTGATGTTGAAACTTGCGATTGCGATTTCGGTATTGAACAAGATTTAATTAACTAACGAAAGGGAAACTAATGTATAAAATAACTGTTGCCTATGATGAGCAACCCGCTCACGCAACTTTCTCCTATGGAGATGAACTACAAGCACACACCGAATTTGCTAAGTATGTGGATTGGGGATTTGCTGATAAGTTTGCTACTGTAAATCTTTATACACCTAGCGGAAAATGCTACACGAAATTATTTTATCGTGAAGGCAGAAAGGTTGTAGTAAAATGATGACACGAAAAGACTATGTAGCAACCGCAGAAATTCTAAAGTTTGCTAGCGATAAAGCGCACCCTGCTTTATTTTCTAAAATTGTAAATGATTTCGCAGTTATGTTTGCGAAAGATAATGAGCGATTTGATGTAAACCGATTTCATGAAGCGAGTGGGTACAATGTCCCAAAATTCACTTCGAGATAAAGTAAAGCGTATTCAGGAATTGCGTCGCAGTAATGCGGCGCAACCTGTACGCAATAAAAAAAAGTATTTTAGAAAAATAAAACACAAAAAGAAAATTGATCTAGAATAAAAAAGCTTGGCCCCTAAAGGAGAGGGGTCTAAATGTGAATTACGACACATTTTAAAAAACTCCTGAAAATGCGGCGTGTCGATTAGGAAATGTCAGTCTATTCTGCTATACTTGCCATTCAACCAACGAAAGGTTCAATTATGAACAACTGTATCGCATGTGACCAAGAAACTACCCAATTTGTAACCGATGACGGGGAATATTATTACCCAGTATGTGGAGAGTGCTACTAATGGAACAATTTACTGTTGCTTGCTTAAACTATGAAATTTGCGGGGCTCAAGAGATTTTCTATTCTGATGAAGATTATGAAGTCTATGGTGATGACTATACCTGCGCTGAATGCTATGCGTCTGAGGAAATGGAATTCTATGAACTAACTGGCTGGGCCGATTCCGACGCCCTTGCTTCCGCTGGCCACGGCATGGATGAGGATTACTAAATGTCAGAGGCTACCGCTATAATTACCCCTATGAAACTAAAACGTTCTAATGATAGAAAGGTGGCTAATCTTGTCACAAAAAATGGAAAGCAAGCCGCAATTGCTAACACTTTCGGATTACCTGCTGGTAAAGCTTACTCGTGCCCTGGTGCCACTAGTATTTGTGAGAGCGTTTGCTACGCAGGAAAACTTGAAAAATTATTCCCAGGAGTAAAAACTAATCTGTTACACAATTGGGAATTGCTACGCAATGCCGACATTGACACAATGCTCATTCTATTAGATGAGATGATTGTAGAATTTATTGCAGATTGTGAAAAAAAGAATGCGCCTAAATTATTCCGTATCCACTGGGACGGGGATTTCTTCAATGATACTTATACTTATGCCTGGAAAGTAATTATTGAAAATCATCTCGATGTTCAATTTTGGGTTTATACTCGTGTAAAGTCTGCAGCGCTTATTCTTAAAGATGTTGTTAATCTTTCACTATACTATTCTACCGATGATGAAAATAAAGAAATAGCATTCGATTTGAAAACTAATTCTAAGGTCCGCCTTGCTTATTTGGGAAAGACATTCGCTGCAACCGAAGACACAATGAAAGAATTAACGGGTAAGCCTGGTGCTAAATGTCCTGAAAATATGAAAAGCATTCCGCTAATTTCTAGCAATGGGTCCGCATGCGTTTCTTGCGGTCTCTGCGTTTATGGAAAAGCAGACATTCGATTTTCTGCGAGTAAAAAATAATGGCAGAATTAATTGGAACCGTGATCGGATTTATGTTATGCAGTACACTAGTACTACCAATTCCTATAGCTATATGGGCAGTCCTAAGATCTTCTTAGGGCTCCGCCCCCAAAAGAGAGGGGTTATCCACAGGGTTATGAGAGTTATCCACAACCCCTGGAATTGTGAGTATTATCACAAAAGCTGCGACACGCCGATAATGGATTAGGTAATGTCAGTGCCATAGGCTATAATACTCTTATACCAACAACGAAAGGCAACAAATGACACCAGTAGAACACTCACTCAAATTCGTAACCGAGTTTGACGAAACACATCCTATCGCAAAACAATTCTTACAATTAGATGAACAATCACAAATTGCTATGCTAGAGTCAATGCTAAAAGATTTATTGGTATCTGCAATCCAACCAGTAATTGACACCATAAATAAAAATGGCTCTTACGCAATTCTAAAGGTGGCTAACTAATGGATACAATGCGTCAATGGGAGCCGTCACTAACTAAAGAAGAATGTAATAATAAAGAATTAGGGAATTGCTATTGTGGGGAGTGTGAGTAAATGGGACATAACACAGCGTTAGACTTTGCAGAATTAGATTTAGAACAAGGTATCGCTTATCACTTACAAGGTAATCATTACCCGCCCGTTCCACTATCTATGGTGCAACCTTGCATAGAGGCTATTGACGCATACTATGACGAGGACTATGATAAATTGATCGAAATGCCCGAAGGCGTATCGTATCGAGGAAGCACCCACGCACCCGCTCACGCAATCATAGACCAGCACCATCTCCACGCTTGGCTACCTGAGTGTGACTAAGGTCACACAATAACTTTCTCAAATAGTGAGATAGGGCTAGACTAATGTCAGACCCCAATGCTATACTACTAACCTAACAAAGAAAAGAGGCAATAAATGACAATCAACGACAAGTTGTATCAAGTAGGGGATTTATTCACTACTCTCAAGTCAAAGAAAACAGGTGTGATTAAGGAAATCCACCCACAGGCATCTGGCTCGGTGCGTGTGCTATTGGAAATGCCAACGAAGGAAACTCGTTGGACTTCAGTATCCGCTAAGACACTACTAGGCGCATAGTCTAAAGGCAGGTGGGTCGCAGAAATGTCAGACCCACCTGCTATACTTACAACTTAATAAACCACAAACCCACCTAACGAAAGAGGCAACAAATGGCTAGAGGAAAAGCAATAAATGTAAAAATCGCAACACCTAAGATTATCAAGGCACTAGAGAACGCTCTTGATAAACTAAACAAAGACTATGCTTCACAAGAAGCAAACGAAGCAAAGTATCAAAAGGCTTACAAGGCTTGGCAAAAAGAAATCGGCAAGTGGGCTATTGCTAATTTCTCAAAGTCTGAGAACCTTCGTGTAAATTATCGCTCTTGGAACAAGACACTCAATGTTGATTTCGACATCATCACAGAGGAAACTTCCTTTCCAACAGAACCTGAAAAGGACTTCGAGGTAATTCACCAACACTCTTATCGTGAGTCAAAAAACGAATTGGAAAACGCAATTCGTATTCTCAAAATGACAGATGAGGAAACTGTAAGCACAAGCACTTACAATGCCGTTGCTCAGTATCTCTAAATAAATAAACGACCTGAGTATGTCGCCAAACTGCTCACACTTCGGTGTAACTACTAACAAAGGCAACAAAATGAAAAATCGTTTCAGAGTAGAAATCTATGACGCAAATAAACTAAATGATTTAACTATCTATTCAGATAGCGGAGTTGATAAAGAATACTTAACTGAATTAGTAATAAGTAACATCAAACAATTCAGCGGACGTGTTAATGCTTATGCTTATGACGCACAAAAAAAGAAAAAGATAACAGCAATGTTTTTTGATGAAGACACTGTTCAGAAATTAAAAAACAAAACTCAGAATGCAACACGTATAAACTTTCAATTAGAGTAGAGTTGGGATCTCCCAGCTCTGCCCCCATATGTGAGGGGTTATCCACAGGGTTACGGTAGGTTGTGGATAACCCTGAAAATGTGAGAATGATCACATGTCACAATTCGGACAAATGACTATCTAATCTAGACAATGTCAGTGGCACCTGTTATACTTACAACAATAACCAATCGAAAGGAAATAAATTCATGGCTCATAATCTAGAAATGGAAAACGGCGAAGTTGCTTTTGCTCTTCGTGGTGCACCTGCATGGCACAATCTCGCTAACCGCATCTTTACACAAGATGAGGAAGTAACTACACAGACAATGCTTGATGAAGCAAAACTATCAAATTGGAATGTTCGTCTATCTCCAATCACTGAGCACATTCCAGAATCTTGGAATGATGTATCTACCGCATCTCTTGTCATTCGTGACAATCCATTCAATCAAGGAACTGATGTTCTTGCAACTGTTGGCAAGCGTTACAAGCCAGTGCAGAATGAAGAACTGTTTGCATTCGCTGATGCAATTCACGATGCTAATGCTGATTGCCGTTGGGAATCTGCTGGCTCATTGAAAAAGGGTAAAGTAGTATTCGGAACTGTGGACATTCCACGCACAATGGTTCTTGACCCACAAGGCGCAAATGATGCAACAAAGTTGTATCTAATTGTATGGACATCTCATGACGGGTCTGTTGCTGTTCAAGCAGCCGTTACACCTGTTCGTGTTGTATGCCAAAACACATTGAACCTTGCAATGCGTAATGCAAAGCAATCTTTCAAAATTCGTCACACGCAATCTGTTGAAGGTCGCATTCAAGTTGCTCGTGAAACTCTTGGGCTTGCTCTTGGATACTTTGATGAGTTTGAAGTTGAAGCAAAAGCAATGTTTGCACAAGCAATCACTGATGCTGAATTCTCTAAGTTGATTCAGACAATCTATCCAAAGCCTGAAAAAGATGCTAAGGGTGCAATCAAGAAGTGGGAAAACAAAGTTGTCCTGCTTGATGACTTGTATCATAACTCACCAACCAATGCTAACATCAAGGGAACAAAGTGGGGTGCATTCAATGCACTAACTGAGCGCCTTGATTATTATCGTTCAGGTCGTGGCAACGGCGAAACTCTTATGGCTGGCGCATCGGGGTTTGACCCAGTTTTAACTGCCGAGAAAAACAAAATCAAGAAATTGGTTTCTGCTTTCTAAATAAATAAATCCTGAGCAAGATTTAAAACTGCTCACATTTTTTCTTGGTCCATTAGCTCAGTTGGTTAGAGCGCTACCCTGTCACGGTAGAGGTCGACAGTTCAAGTCTGTTATGGATCGCACCGCCCTCAAAGGTAAGGGGATTTAAAATGTGTTACGAGTCACAAAAATAACCCCTGGAATCTATTGTAAATGTCAGTGGGCTCGTGTATAATTCTCTTCATGACAAAGTATCAGAAGTACACCTGGGTGTGCACAAGCGATTGTGACGCATTAATCGAATATACATTTAAAGATGGATATGGATGGCCAGCAGGTGTGATGGACCTCACATGTAGATGTGGGACCGCATGCACCTTATTGTCAGTGGAAGATGCTACAATACCGTATACAGATACACCCCTAACGAAAGAGGAACAAATGGAATCAACCGTAACAACAACACCAATTCCCGATACATATAACTCTAATCTATTGGTTACCTACAAAGTAATCCATGGCTATTCAGATGCAGAATATGCAACTGATAAGGTTGCTAGCATTGAGTGGGACTTACACAATGGACGCCAATCACAAAAGCGTGTAACTACTCTATTGTCTAAGATTGATTCAGTTAAAGATATCATCACTGAAGCATATGCTGATTCAGATGACCAAGATACTCTCCGCGCAATTGCTGAAGCACTAGATATCTCTCTAACACGAGAAGTTGAGTGGTCTGCAACAATTGAAGTTAGCGGAACATTAACAATTGATTTGCTTGAAGACACAGTTGATGATGTTGAACAAGAAATCTACGACAATCTTTATGTTGATTCACAAAATGGTCAGATTGAAATTGTTGACACCGAAGTTACTAATGTAAGAGAGAACTAATGTACTTTGAACTTACCGCTCCCGATAGGCTATCTCTTGAGATGGCTTATTGGGATGCACAGATTATGGGACTTGACCCTGAGTTCATGCCACCATTGACTTTCAATGTAGGAACTGGTAGTATTGAGAAAGTAAGTCGTATTCGTGATAAGTATAATTTAAAAGAATCATACTGGTCAGATAGAGAAGCGACAGGATACAGAGGATAATATGTCAGATTACAAGGATGGATTTCAAGACGGGTATAAATTTGCCCGTGAAGAGATTATGGAAAAGTTATCAGAGATTGACATCGCTGATATTGATTCATGGATCCTTGACCGTCTTTCAGAAATGATTGAAGGTGGAAACCTATGATGGCTGAGTGGCTTAAGTGTGATCAATGTGCAGCACAAGCTATGTGGGAAGCAAAGAAAGATGCAATGTCCCTTTATTTTTGCGGACATCATAAAAACAAACAGGGCGAGTCTCTTGTGGACTGGGCCCATGAGATGGTACAATTACTCAACTACGAAAAAGAACAACAACTAGAAACGGCGGAATAAAATGGGCGACAGAGCAAACTTTGGATTCAGAGATTCTAAAGGTGATACGTTATATCTATATGGACATTGGGCAGGCGCCGAGATGTTACATCATTTGGCCACTGCAGTAGCCAAGGCGCAGCCACGGTGGACGGATGAGGCATATGCTACACGTATATGCATATCTCAATTAGTTGCACAGGAATGGGAATCGGAAACAGGCTGGGGTCTGTACATTAATCATATTGGCGACAATGAGCACAAGGTACCTGTGATTGATTGGTCTAAGAAAACGTTTACACTGTATGAAGAGGACCTATCTAAGGTTGTCTTCTCGCTGCCAATTGATAAATTTGTAGACAAATACAGTCGACTAGTTATGGTATAATTAGACTAGGACCTTGGTCCTGGTTTTAATATAGAAATGAAATGGTGCGTCTAACTAGTCTGCGGGCCAGGCGCTAAGTAAAGCGGTTTATTTCTTTCGTTGGAAATCAGCAGCCATATTCATACCCCCAGCTTTAGCTGGGGGTTTCTGTTTGCCCACAAAGGCTGAGGGTAATATATTTTGTTTACGATGTCAATAGCAAAACCCTGAAATTTCTGTGATCTTGACCACAAAGCTGAATAATGTGGCATGTATCACATGCCAATTCTATTCCATTTGTCAGTGGTCCATTGTATAATTAGAACATATCAACGAAAGGATATAAAATGCCAAATTGGGTATATAACACCTTGACAATTCAAGGACCAAAAAATGAAGTAGATATGATTAAGGATAGACTGAATGCTCCATTTACATTAGCACAAGAGACATTTGGTATGGGTGATATTTCTACTATGGGTTTCCCCACCAAAATTAAGCAGGTAACTTATTCTAATCCTGTCTTTGCTTTCTTTAATATCCACTCATATAAAGATGACGGAATTACTGATGAGGAGTATGCCTGCCAGCCTTCTCGTGGTGATATAGATATGAATTCACCTGATTGGTTTATTAAATCTGTTGAGTTTGCTAAAACTCAAAAGGATTGGTATTCATGGAATAATTCTAACTGGGGTACCAAGTGGGATGTGGCTGTATCTGATGATGACAAGTATCCAAACACAGAACTAATTGAATATAAATCAGAAGGTGATGACAACTGGCTTGTCTACAAATATGAAACTGCTTGGTCACCTGCTGTAACTATCTTAACTAAACTAAGTAATCTTGTTCCGAACTGCCTGCTCACATTAGAGTATGAAGAAGAAACAGGCTGGGGTGGGGAGTATGAGATTGTCCGTGGTGAAGTAAAAGAAATCATGGAATATGAGAACCGTTGCTATGCTTGCCAATCATTTAATACATTAGATTATTGTGAAGATGGCTGCGGTGAATTCTGCTCTGAATGCAACCAAGGCTCTTGGCAAGATGAAAAGGCTATGAAAGAATGTCAGACCCACATGTTACAATTAGAATCTACAGAAAAGGTGGAAGCATAATGGAAGCATTTACAGATACAGTAGGAGAACATATCCTTGGAGCAATTCAAGTAGATATTGAGCAACACCTATTTGAACAATGGAATAGCAAGAATTTAGATGAGGGTAGCGATTATGCTGAATATATGTTCATGCAATTTGCACCTGATAACTTAAAGCAATCATACAATGAATACTATGGCTATATAGAGGGAGATGAGTTTTTACTATGATGTTAGGATATACAGAATCCGATCTAAACAAGATGATTAATGCTGTTCATGACGCAAAGCTTTTTTATCTTAGGTACCCGTCCGATTTAATAGATAAGACAGAACTAAGGAATGATTTAGAAATGGCTGTTAGTTTTATGCAAGGCCTATGGGCAGAAGGGTATTTCGACTAATGAATGTTATTCAAATGATTATGTTGAGAACTCAAATAAAAGAAGCAGTTTCAACTACCGCCATGGAAAACGGGTGGGACGATGAAAAGCGTGATAAATATTTTTCTATGATGTTAAAGGAGTATGGTATAACTAATGACTAAATCCTCGGCTTTCCTAGAATATATGAAGTTACATCTAATTAGTTTAGAACAAGATTCAGAACGGGTTCAAGAAGAAATGTCTCAGTTTGAATATAACATGGATTCAAAGGACTATCAGTCATTAGAGATTGAAGACATATCTTTAAATGGACAGATTATAGCAACCAGGCATTTGTTGTCAGTGGCTACTGATATAATGAATGAATCTAACGAAAGGTATGAATAATGGAATTTACTCCAGACTATAACGTTCCCGCCCATTTACAGCGCATGGTTGACGCAGGCGTATCAGGCCTCGACATTATGCACGGGGAACTAAAAAACCTAATGCTGATTGCCGAGCAGGAACTAGCAGACGCAATTGAACGAGAAGAAGAGACCGAAGAAGCAATGGACTCTATGGTCCGAACAGAATGTGAAGGACGACTAGATACCTTAGTTGAACTTTATCAACTAACATATCAACTATCATTTGCGATTGGAGCAAGAGATGAAGCCTAGCGATAAGAAGAAGTTAAATAAGTGCTTAGATATTTTAGGGACAACAGACCTTGGCCTCTCTATGGTATGGCTATGGACTTGGAGCACCATTAAAGGATTCCTTGAAGACAACGGTGGCGACTGGACCATGGTTGCTACAGAAGATGAGATGTGGGACCACCTATGTGAGGCTGTAGAGGCAGGCATGGGCTTCTCATTGGAGTATGGAGCAGAGCAACACTACGAAGATGTACAAGGCTGGATGTTGAGCCGTGGGTACATGAAGGACCCATTGGACGAAGAGGAAGAAGACGAAAATGCAGATGAGTGACAACTACCTGAATGATCAATTAAACACAGCGCAAAAGCTTTTGTGGGGTGGGTCCGAAACCGAAAACATTGAGGCCCATAACATCATTGCTAAATTAATTAAAGATCGTATTGAACAAACTAATTAAACATAAGGGCAGAAAAAATTGCTTACGGTAACTATTTACAAATCTGTGAAAAGTTGCTATAATTAAAACAAACCAATTATCTCGAAAGGATAAAACAAATGACAACAAAGCGTGAATATCTAAAGCAGCAAGGAATTACAGTTGGCGTACGTGGACGTTTCTCAGGAGCAGCAAAGGTAGCTCTTGCAGAGGCAGCAACAAAGGGTATTGTCTTTACAGCAGAGCCAGTAAACAAGGCTAAGTAAAGACCCAAGTGTGGGGCTGGCGATAGCGGTGGGATCCGTGGGCATTGCCAGCCCTGCTTCATTTTGGTATAATAGACAGTTAACGAAAGGCGGAAAATGAGTAAGTCACAAGAAATCAAGTTAGCAGAACAACTGATTAATCTAACAGAAGACCATTGGTTCAATCCAGCAATCATGGCTAGATACATGGCTAATCAACCGTACTATACATTAGATAGATTAATGGAACTGGTAAGTCAGGTCATCAAGGAGGTGTCGCTTCGTCACGGGAACAACGACCAAGACGGGGTGGAATCAGAAGGAACCTATCTAGCCAATGAACTAAATGAAGCAATACTACAGATACAAGAATACAAGGAGTTTGAGTTTCTTAAACTTCCTAAAACAAAGGCGGAACTATTCAAATCTATCCCTCAGTCCTATAGGATACAAAGAGAATATGAGGAGAAAGAGTTTGATGAAATTAATTTAATCAATTAGGCATATACAATGAATAGACGAATGCCTGGTTAGATAGATAAACATATCTAGCCCAAATTATCCACAGGGTTATCCACATCCTGTGGATTTTTTGTATGTGTGGGCATGAGGGCAACATTTTTGCTTTACGACCATGAGATCCAAATCCCTGAAAATTATAGCTCATGGGCCAAATTTTTCATTTACGAACCCTTGACAAAAATCCCTGAAAATGCTACACAATATGTCTAAATAAATAATGAATCATTATAAAATGTCGACAAATGTGTAGAGAATATGGCAAAATAGATCAAAATTTCTCCATAAAACTATTGACAAATATGGATCAATATGCATGCATGTATGCCCAAATGAATAAACATTACGATACGATTATATGACTCACGTATTATTACATATGTATGTTTAACTATATATAACTATAGTATATGATATGCTATCTATAGTATATATTCTCCACTATGCTCCACTTTACTCCACTATATAAGCCTTAGAAGGGCTATAGGAGACCAGAGAAATGGGAGGGGGATATAGGAGTTAGGATCTAAATGTTTGGCATTTGAGCTATTTGCTCAGGAGTTCCTGGATTATGCTTACATCCAAACCATACTTTTGGATTGTCTGGCTGTGGTTCTGGACTATCTATTCTAATATTTTCAACATAATAAGATCCACCATTATCGATTATTCCTTTAATCTCATATGGCTCTAAATTCTGATATCCTACTACTTTGCCATCTGAAAAAGTTGCCCATAAATAATATAAACCAGTTCCTATTGCTAGCTTATATACAAATGTAGCTGCAGATGACTCTATCTTTCCTACCGCCGTTGCTTCTACTTGATCCATAGCTTCAACATCATCTGGAGTAATGTCCGTTATGTCCACATTGAGAGCATCTGCTGCATCAGCAACCTGAGCCCAATCTGACTCATTTGAATAGTCTTGGACAAATTGCTCAGCATCGCTTAAATTGAGCTGAAATTCGCTCATGGCTTTTGCGATCAATTCTTGAGTATCATAATTAGTATAATTGTCGACAATATTACTTGCATCGTCTTTAGTTATATTAAATTGATCAGTAAGTTCTTTAATACGAATAGCACGTTCTTCAAGATACGCATCAGTAATATCTTTCATCACATCAGCAATAAGTATCTTCTTCATGGTTCTAGTTTACCATATTTTGCTTTTATTGACTTTAGACTTTCTAGACCAAGAAGATGCCTTATGTGAGCTTGTTCCTCTAGATGTTAGCTCAATTGATGCTTTATTCTTATCTAATGCTTCTTGGGCATATTGAAGCTGTTGATCCCAATTGAACTTCCGTTTTTTTGCCATATCTATATTATACTATATTAGTATAATTCTAGTCAACCATTATCTTACTAAACATTCCAGACACACAAATGGGTCATCATTAGCCTTATAAAATAGGATATTACATTCGCTACATGCTACCTTATATGGCTCAGTTTTAGCAAACTTCTTATATGATGATTCAAACTTATCCATGGATTATCTCAGTGTTTTACAGCTTAGGCAATAAAATGGGTTACGCATATCATCCATATGGATCACAAGAGTCTGAGCACATTTGCTACAGGTAGCCTGCATTAGGTTATGTTGCTCTAAATCATATATTGAGACTTTTAGAGTCTTAGTGTAATATACCTTAGTTATATACCATGTAAGTGCTATTAGTATTATAGTTATCATTGTTCTATTATATCATTTCTTCTTGGTTCTATTAAATACATCTCTTAATAGTTCTATTGGTGAGGTTAGTGTCTCTTCTTCTAGCCCGCCGTATTTGTGCAGAATCTTTAATAGGACGCCTGCCAGGAATAAATCATCTGCAAGCGCCATCCAAGGGAATAGTATATCAAATGGGTCAATTGGTACAGATAGGTACATAACGCACAATATGGCTATAATCTTGATATGTTTAGGGCATCTATCAAATTGAGCTTTATATGGTTTAAATGTTTTGTTAAGACTATTTATTTTTCCCAATATGGAATCCCATTTTCATCATAATCAGAGCCTAATCTAGAAAGCAGTTCTTGAGTATCTGGATCTATCTTCCAAACATCCAGCATTAGCTCTAAATCTGATTTATCAAAATTCCTGGAAGTTGGTGGCATATCATCATCCATAGCCCCACAATTAGTACATGTGACTTGACCATCAAGATCTAATTGATAGTCGCATCCATATTTATTACACATTGCATCGCTCATGCTATTATTGTAGCATATTAGTCAGGTACTGACAATATGGTCTCTACCGCCGAAATTTTTCACTAATTGGGACCTATATAGTATTATATTTAAATAAATTAACAGCTATGAGTTAGCCCACATATTGTGCATTTGCTGTCTACAACAACACAATCATCGCACCAGTCTGGGGGATCTTTCTTTTCAGTCATGAAGATAATCCTTTAAATGAATGACGTTCACATACTCCTACCATTTGATATGATTGTTCAATTTGAGCTACATCGTTATACTTAGCCATGCTTTGACAGAAATAGCATGACTCTACTTTGTCTGCCTTTTCCCAATAAGCTTCAAGGTTATCTAAGATACCCACTTAAGCTTCCCCGCCCAATTCATAACCATCAGGGGCAGCACTCACACCGTATCTATCTGGATCATCTAGAATTTGCTCTAGCAGTCCTTCTGGCACATTATGACCAGCATTGATATGTTCCCTAACATGAGATATTAAATGACCATCATCATGTATTTCTTCAGACATAGAGAACAATGAGTATTGATCTGTGGGCTCATTAAGGTAGCAAGCCTGACATTCAATCCAGCCACCAACATGTGGATAGATATATATGTCGCTATCAAAGAATCTTGAGTAGGCCATTACATTGACTTCTTAACTTTATTTAGTGCTTTATGAAACTTTACGTATCTAATTGGGTTCTTCCAAAATCTAAGTGGAAGCTTTATCTTCTTCTTTGACATTATATCCTCCTTATAGATGTATTTTGTTTATAGGCTCTTTAGACCAATGAATGTATGATTTAATATATACTGCTGCATACGCTATAGCTGAGAATATGAATCCGTATTGGCTTGTTATTACTGCATATGTTATCCATAGACATTCGTTAAATAGAAGTACAAACCATCCCCATTTATCTTTTCTGCCTACAAAATATATACCTGCTACGCCGATTATGGCTAGTATCCATGACCACCACATATTATATCCTTATCGTTAGATATCTATTATATCATTAAATGTGTCAACGTAGTTGACTGGGATCTCTCTACCATCGCCGATTTCACTAATTGGGGTCAAATTTTCATGATATTGTATATGCCAATCATACATGTGATGAGTAACTGCACAAAAACATACGGGACAATGAATAATCCATTGAGATTTATCTTCCCAATGTTTGCCCATCTATTCGTAATCCTCTTTAAGCAATAATGATGCATTCATCCATATTTCACCTTCTGGATTTATGTGGTACATCATATACATTAATCTATCGCACATTCCACAATTAGGAGGAGTTCTAGTCCCTATGGCATCTATAGCCATCTCTTCTCCACATTTACACTTCCACCCATAAACATGCGTCATAGACTTCCAACGCCTTGCTAGTGGGCTATCGTGCCAACTCATTAACTTTTTACATTTCTCCAGAAATGAGGAATGAATACTTTTCTTCCGCTTATTAGCTGGTTAGATCCATGAGAATATGGAAGTTTAGCTGGGAACAGGGCTATACTGCCTGCTTCAGGTTTAATTGTAACGTCTAGGTCTTTAAAGTACAATTCACCACCCTCATAATCATCATTGATGTAGACCACAAATGAATACTCAAGTAAATTTTGATTTTCATTCCAGTCCGCATGTTGACCCATTACTTCATTTTCTTTGTATTTGTTTAGTACACATTCAGTACCTAAATCAATTGGTATATCTATATTATATTTTTTAGCGTATTGCTCAGCACAACTTATCATAGCATCTATTACTTGCTTAACTAAGTCCGCAGACTCTTTATTGCTTTCAGAGTCTTTTAATAGCAAATGTTTCCTATCTCCATATACATATGGGCGTGTACCATCGTTGGGATTAGATTGCCAAGGAATCCATGCACTTATAAACTCATCTTCTATTAATTCTACTTTATCTAACCATTCTTTAGGATTAGGCAAAGCATTTCTAAAAAAAGCTATCTTATCATAAACTATATCCATTTATTCTCCTATCGAGCTTCAGGTGAAGGAATCGGACCTTCATTATCAGTTTCGGAAACTGCTCTACGACCATTATAGGAACCTGAACTGTCCTTGGGGACAATTCGCTTAATTTCATATAAACAGTCTGGGCATTCGCCCTTGTGCAACCATTTACCTGAATCTAAGACAACCATCTCGGTTAGCCTTCCTTCTACGTTTTTATTACAAATAACGCAGAAAGCATTCAGCCTTACTGTCAATGAGCATCCGCTTCACGAAGCCATTGATCTTCCCATAATCCGATCAAAGATTTGTTTCCAATATCATCAAAGTAATAACGCTTGGCGTTACTATTGTATGTCCAACCATACCACATATCGCCTTCCATCCAGCTAGATGATCCAATTTTCATTCCTTCTGGGTCATTAACAATTGTATCTAAATGATCATACAGGTGAACTTCATCAAAGATTGCGTGTCTCAATGTGTCCCATCTAAATATTCTATTAACTAACCAATCAATCATTATTCTCTGGATCCTTTTCCCATGTAAGTTTTCCATCTTTATATACTGGCCAGTATCCTAATGAACGCCAGTCCATTTTCATAATCTTAGTCTCTTTCATACTGCCACCTGAATTGGAATCATTGCTTCACATCTTTCACAATATTGATATGTTGATCCAGTATATGGGCATGTCCCTGCTTGTACAAGGGTGTGCCCTTTAATTTTGCATATAATCTTATTTATCATTATAGTTCATTATATAATATACGACAGGTACTGTCAATATGTCTCTACTGCCGCTGTCTTATAATATTAATTAACAGCTTCCTGGCTCACTATACATTGCTAAATCTTCTGTATCAAAAATTGCACCATACCAGGTATGTCTATCATTACCATCTACAAAAGCAACTTTATGTTCGAATTCAGGTCCAACTGGTATGGAAACAAATCTTCCTGGCTTTGGGTTTATCTTATAGCCTTTATGTTTAAATTCTAGTTCCCCGCCCTTAAAGTCATCATTTAAATAAACACTAAATGATCTTGCTATATGGTCATTGTAGTCTGCACGTCTTTCATAATGCCAGTCAAAAGCAAAGTCAATTTCTTTATCAATATATTTTTCTTGATAATGTGAAATCAATAATGATTTTGCTTGCTGCTGTGTCATTCCCTTGAATGTTTGTAACGTTGCAGACTGTGGATAATGACCAAATGGCAAAACCTCTCTTATTCTATCAAATATTGGATAGAACCATTCAGGTATTTTGTCTTGTGGCCCTGGTATGGTTGTTACATTTTTTTCATCATCAAGCATTACTTCGGCGCCAATAAATTTATTTAAAACATTTTTATATGGGGACCTCATGGTAACGTACCATTCGTTTTTATCATACATGTATGGCTTAAAAAGATCAATCTCTTCTTCTGTTAGGAAGTTGTCTATGTACCACAGATCTCCGTCAACAATAGTCTTTTCTAATTTCATATTACAATTGTACCATTAATTTTGTTCATAAAAAGACACCCCGTAATAGGTTAATCTATCATTACCTTGATGACTATTAACTGAATGTGTGTAATCCTCGCCTGCGGGAATAAACACGAACATGTTTGCCTCTGGCTTTACAAGAATATCATTGTTTTTAAAGACAAGCTCTCCTCCTTCAAAATCGTCATTCAAATAAAGCACAAAGCTTCCAGCGACAAGAGGATTGTTTTTATTTTCATAGTGCCAAAATAAAGCTGTTTTTTCTTCAACTGGCATTTCTGTCATTTTTTGTAAAACATATGCGTTCTTATATTTAATCATATCTGTATTCATTAGAGACTCTATCTTATTAAATATTCCACCATCTTTATAGAAAATAATTTTATTAGTTCCTTCTATAAACTTATTCCATACATTCTGCATTGGGTTTTTATCTCCGCCCCTTATCTCCCAACCAGATGGCTCATGCGATTCTTCTAATAGTATTGAAAGTTCTTCATAAGATAAAAAATTTCTAACAACATAAACATTTTCATCAAGATACTCTTTCATCTTATTGCTCAAACAATCTGTCACAAACTTTACATGCATTATATGATTTACCAGTAAATGGGCATGAACCAGCAGTTATTATCTTGTGTCCAAACAACTTACACCTTATTGACTTTATCATCTTTCCCCCATTAGTTATACCCAAGCTCTGCTGCCTTTGTATTAATTTTTGCTAAAACTTTATCTGAATCAAATCCAGCAAACTCATATTCTTTTTCAGTAGTAGACCAAAATATTATTGCATATCTATCTCCATCAATAACTTTTTTTCCTCCATGCCATAAGTCTGATGGGAATATAGAAAGATCTCCTGCTGACGGTTTGAATGTTATTCCGCCCATGCTATCATCGTATAAAGGAAAATCAGAAAACGGCACGAAGTCTTTTAAAAAAGAAGCTTCTCCACCAACATAGTTATCATTTAAATATAAAACTGCACTGTAAGATAGGGTAGAGAAATCATTATGTACATCCTGGTGAATCCTTAGCTGGATGTCTTTAGATAGTTTGGTTATTGAAACTCCGTAGAAATAGTGGTCTTTCCCGTCATCCATATGTTCTTTTTGAATTTCCATAAACTTATTTGAGCATCTAGTAATTATATCTTCTAAATCTTTAAACATAGATGGAGGCTTTTCGTCTGGGAATATCGCTCTAACCGCTAGACCCTTGTCGAAAGCAATGCCAACCCTATGTCTAAATTTTTTTTGATCATGACAATTATTGTCTATCCACTTGATTAGAAAATCAATGTCTTGTTTTTCTATAAAGTTATTAAATAGCTTTAATGACGGCATTAAAGTATGCATTTTTTTGGATTCTTTGTTGCCCATATAGGTAGTGCCATTCTAGCACCAGATACAATATTTGTTATCTCATGCATATACTCTGAATCAAATATAACTAGGCTCAGTCTTTTTGGCTTATAGGTTAAGCTATGGTCTAAAAACTTTAGGTAACCGCCATCATAATCATCGTTTAAGTATATTACACCACTTCTAAAAAGGTGCTCGGCGCCATCATGATTGTCTTTATGAAATGGCAGCCTTGTATTTTTTTCAAACCTTGTCATCCAAAACGCAGTTAGGTATAATTCAAAATCATCTTTAAAAAAATCATAGCATTCATTTAAAAATTTATCGCTATATTTTTTAATAAGATCACTCATTTCTTCATGATCTGATAAAGCAAACTCTTCTGGGACATTGGATTGATACCTGAGATTACCTGAAGCTAAAGCTTTTTTACCTATTGTAAATTTATAATTATTTAAATAGTTGTTGTTTATATAATCAATGAATGATTGTGCGTCCTCTTCTGATATAAAGTTTTCTATTATTTTAATCTTAGATTCAGGTAACAAGGAGTCGTATGTTCTAAATTCTGATTCTGGCATTATGTCTATAAGCAAATGTATTCTGTCTTCATCGCTATCATTATCTACCGAGTGTGGCTTTCTATTGTTTATCTCCCAACACTCCCCAGCCTTCATGTGAATCTTTTCACCATTTACAGTGTAATAAACCTTATCATTAGTTATTATTGGTATATGAAATCTTCTTACTGTATTAAGATAATCTCCTGAGTCGGTATGCTCTGTTACATTTTTATTACCTTCAAGTTTAATTAGCAGTACTCTAGCAGCTTTACCACAAATTCTTTCTTGTAATTCTTTTATAATTGGCATTACTAATTCATATATTTCTGGATCTTTCAGTGTGGGTAAAAACTTTTCACCATTTTGCCAAAATAAATGGTGGTCTTGAACAATGTATGTATTTGTATAAAGATGAGGATTTCTTCTTTCTGGGTACTGCATATTTTGCCTCGACTGGTCTAGTAGCCACTCCTCTTTTAATGCGATACACTTTTCTTTTATTAATTCTATATTAAACTCTTTAAAGTATATAAAATTATAATTTTTATCTGCTTTATTTATCATTGCTCAGTTATCCCCCAACAACTCTTTGCCACTAACATAAGAATATATTGCATAATCAATATAATTATTCTTTACAATCAACTCTTTTTCATCTGTTGTGAGCATATCTATCAAATCTTTAGTTGTATATACAACTCCCTTGTATTCTGTTGAGGAGGTATTTACCTTATTTAATAGGTTATAATCTATCTCTATATTATAATTCTCAATAAACCATCTATTTACTTTATCCATAAATAGGTCCAAACGTTCAGCAGTATTTACAATATTAAATGATTTGACATTACTCATTGCTAAATCTAAAGAAGTTTTATCATTCCCTACAAACCAAGTAAATGCTTTACCCTCATGAAAACCAATCTCTTTCATTAAGTCATCCCCATAATTTTCATAAAATCCTTTTAAGCTAAAAGACTTTTCATCTGCAGGGTTGCATATAAATCTTGCTTGATAGTTATTATGAAGTGCATAATTGGGATCATTAAATAAATAATATTTAAGTTTATCTAAATAAGTATAAATGGCATCGTATTCTGGTCTGCCTACCATTTGATATTTATAAATAAAATTAAAGTAGCTAACCCTTGCATCTATTGGATTTCTTAGCAGACATGCTACATCCATTGATGGATTTTTTTCAATAGGGTAAGTACCAAAATGACCAGAAACATAAGCTTTATCAAAAACATTAAATTCATTTGGATAGTGTGTGCTTATATATATCCTTAAATCTGTTTCAGATAAAGAATCACGCACACATTTTCCTACAAATTTTCCTGCAGTTTTTGGTATATGCAAAAAATAAAGCTGTTTCAAGGACTACTCCTTAGCTATTTTTTATAGTTGTATTGTAGTACTCTGGTGTTGGGTTTAGGAACCAATTATTCAAATCATCATAAGACATTGTGCGAATTTCTGGTGCGATCTCTTCATGACCCTCTGACGAGTTAAGATTAAGCGTAACCTGATATTTATCTTCTCCGCATAATGTATATGAAACTCTTCCAATTTCTATTGTAAAGGCGTGATCATATGCTACACCTTCTGAGTCAATTCCTGATGAACCTGCTTTTGTAATCATACTTCTTCCTCCTGTGATATTATCATGTCATTTACCACTCCCTCTGGGACGCGGCCTTCTTTTACTGCGTTCTCTTGATTTCTACGGGCATTTGATTTCATGTCTCCGATAGTCAAGCTTTCTTTAAATCCTTCTGGTAACTTTGAATCATCATCTAGACCTGCATAAGGATCTTCTAGCAATGGGTGAGCTTCTCCTAGAGCCCATTGTCTCTTAAGCTGGTACTGATGAATTCTTTCTTTAAGAATCATCCGTTCCATTTCTTGTAGCTCTGCTTCTGAATACCATGCGTCAGCATAGTCCCAGAAAATAACAATAGTATATCTTGTTCCGCCAGTTATTTCTGTAACGCTATGGATGTTTTCTGGTCCGCCTGGGAATGAAACAAATGAGCCAGCAGGAGGAATAACATCTAAACCATGATCTCTAAACTTTAAAACTCCGCCACTGTAATCTGGTTGAGAATTAAGGTAGATACCAGCGTACTGTTTGTTGTCACTCCAGCCCATATCATTTCCATCTAGATCTGAGCTATCCGAATGGTCATTTGCATAAGCTCCAAGTTCCCATTTTTGTGCATGCATGCTGTTAATTTTCATCGGACGCCCAGCGGCATCTGAAACATATTGAACCATTCTTGCACGAAGGTTTGCCATATATTCTTCTGTTATTGTAGTTCCATGCTCTTTATCAAAAGGAGAAACTACGTGCATACCATAAGATCCATAAAAACAAATGTATCTCCACTCTTCAGAATTAGCATTGAAAAATTTAATTAGCTCTTCACACTCTTCTTTAGATATAAAGTTATCGTACTGCCAAATGCCAGTTCCTCCTCCTCCGAGAAGCTTTCCTCCGAGCTGACTGACTACCTGTGTTTCTGACATGATGTCTCCCTTTTCAATATGTATTTACCCAATTATACCATTTCTTGGTTAAGCGGATAGTATTTTTGACAAAGCGTTAATTGTTGCTGCGATTCTGCCAATGTCACGCAGCTGCTCGGTTGAATATCCTTCTTGCTTTAAAGTTTCATAATGTGCTTTTACACAGAAATGACATTTACCAATAATAGAAGATGCAAGGCTATATGCTTCAAACTTTGCTTTTGTAGTGCCCCCATGGGAAGCGATAGAATTCATTCTAAGCTGTGCTGGTAGCCCAGATAAATTTTGATCATCTGCCATCTCAATATATGGATACCATACGTTATTTTGTGCCATAATTGCACCAGCAGTAAGGGCTGCATTTCTTTCAACATCATCTGTTGCGCTTGCTGTAATGAAGGCAAGAAGCTTACCGTTACCAGTTGCAAATGCTGCAGCGATAGAAAGATACATGGCATGCTCTGAATCAATAGTTGATCTATTAATTACTGCATCAAGGTTTAGCTTGATGTCTTTAGCATATTCTGGAAGAGAATCCTTAAGCTGGTCTACCCAAGTCATTATAGAGTTTCTCCACCAATTGTTCTATTGCATGCACATAGCTCTCCTGTTTGAAGTGCATCTAGAATACGTAATGTTTCTTCTGGGTTTCTGCCGACGTCAAGGTTATTTACAGTTACATGCTGGATGATGTTTTCTGGATCTACAATAAATGTAGCACGTAGTGCAACTCCTTGTGGTGTTAAAATACCAAGTTGTTCTGCTAGGCCAGCAGTTGATTCTTCTGTCTGATCATTCCATTGCCATCCACGTATTTGATCTGCAAAAGACCAGGAATTAGTCTTAGCTAGGTCTTCATGTGCATTTCTCCAAGCAATTTTGCAAAATTCATTATCTGTAGACCCAGTCATAAGAACTGCATCCCTGTCATGAAAGTCTTTTGATAGCTTGTCGTATGCAACAATTTCTGTTGGGCAAACAAACGTAAAGTCTTTAGGGTAAAAAACAATTACTTTCCATTTTCCAGGAAATGATTTTTCTGTTAAGGTTTCAAATGCATCTTCTGCATAATCAAGTCTTGCTGGCTTAACACCAACAACTGAAAATTGATTGAGTTTATCTCCGATTGTTTTCATAATATTCTTTCTTTTGTTTATAGCATACATTGTGTATACTACCTATTATACAATAGTTATTCGACCTGGTCAATAGATTGTTTTGCTTTTATTTTAATCCATTGACCGATTTTCCCCCTGTTAACTTTTTCTATTAAGACTGGGGCAAAGCTTTCATTTTTAATCTCTGAGCCTACATACTCTTCGCCCGTTTCTAGGTCTATAACCTTATATTTACCTGGGGCTTTAGTGTGTATAATTAGATCAACCGCCTCATCTAATTCAAAGACGGTTGATCCATTTAGCAATTTTCTAATTTTTATAATCCAAGTCTTCAATAAAATCTACTGCGTCATCTATTGTGCGCTCATGTTCTTTATAACAGCTACCGCACTTGATGCACATCGGCTAGATCTTCTTTCTACCAGTTTTCTTAGGTGGCTTAGGTATCAGGCTTGTTTCTCTTCTAATACCATGTTTATTTGTATCCACCCTCATGCCTTGTCTTGGCTGCTTCTTTGTTGCTTCTCTGCTAGTAACAGCGCCAGCAGGTGCACCGCCAGTTGGTGGTGCTTCCATGCCAGTACCATTTTCTTTTTTAAAATTACTCATTTATAAATTGTCTTGTCTGCTCTGGAGTTGAGCTCATGCTTAATGTCAAACCTGAGTCTCCATCTCTTGAAACATCAACAATGTTTGCCTGCGTTCCACCCATAGTGCTTCCTAGGGTTTCACATCCACATTCGTAACACATTAGCCGTTTCTATTTTCCCATGCCCATGCAGCAAATTCAGGTGTTCCTGGAGCTGGTACTGCTGATTTTGGTGCAACTGGAGCTGCTGGTGCAACTGGAGCTGCTGGTGTTTCTGCTTTAATGTTTTCCATATTACTTACCACTCTGTCCTACGCCAGCACCATCTTGTGTTGACTTGTCAGTTACAGGAAATGCTGATCCTGTGTTGTCTGAGTAGTGTGCGTTGATATCATTTGTTCCTGCTGGTGTAGCGGCTTCAAAGCCTCCGCCATTAATTCCATTTGTTGTCATTTTATTCTCCTATAGGTCATTTATTTAGATGGTTCTAGAGTTCCACCTACCAGATAAGTATATCATCTGGTTGATTAGAATGCGTCGGGTGGAGGAACTAGGGTTGTCTTTTGCCAGCTAATTTATTAATAAGTGGCATTACTTTGTCGCTATATTGGTGAATCCTATGGGCATTGATTAATACGTCTGTGGCTCCAAGATTCGACAATTCATTAATTTGATCAGCTATTTCATCTTCTGTCCCATATATAGTATCTTTTTGTAGATCTTTTTTGATCATAGCGTTGTATTGCTCTTCAGCCTCTTCATGGGTATCTCTTATAATTGCCATAATCGCAACCATGTTTATTTCATTTTTAACCTTGTGGTGATTTTTAAGAAAGTCATAGTAAAACATTACATTGCCATGGGCATACATATTGGATGTCTCTATGTCATAGTCTTGAGCAGCACTTATAATAAACTCTACAGTTGAATCTTTTGGTAAAATTTCTCTTATTTTTTTCATATAGTTCCTTGTGTATTCTTGTCTAAAAATATGGTTATCAAATTTTTCTTTTTGAGTTACCATGTTTTCTAATGAATTTTCTTCATTTTGACCAAGTGCACAAACAATATTTATCATTAATCTGTTTTTATGTATCTCTTCAAATGAGGATATCATCATTGCTAAATACTCTGGGGACACTGCATAAGGTCTTATTGCAATCATATATTTAAAAACATGATTCTTATTAAGAACACGAGCTGCTTTTATAAATGGGTCTGGGTCTTGTGCGTGGTATGTAAATAATGAAGAGTAATAGTTGTATTGATCAATTTCATCGGACAAAAGTACCATTCCATCTATGCTTGTATCGTCTAGCCTTGCAAACCAATTGTATCTCAATTTTATCCAATCTTGATATTATTTTTATTAGGACTTAAACTCTTTATGCCAGCATTTGTCACAAATATCTATAATTGGTCCTTCTTTTCTTGATGCAATTCTTGTTGCTTTATTACTACATTCTTTAGACCACTGACAAGTATCTTCAAACACTACTTAGAACCTTTTGCTTTCTGTCCTCTATATCCAGTTTTTTTAATATTCATTGATCCAGGCTTTTTTTGTCCACTTGCATATGTGGCAGCCTGTCTTTGAGCAAGAGCTCTTTGCATTTTATCTAGATGTTTTCCCATTATTTTACTTTCCCGCCAAATTTATTCCAAGCTCTTTCGTGTAAAAAGAATCCTAAAGTTTCACATGCAGTATATATGATTGCAAATGTGCCAGCGTACTCCCAATGAGCTTCGCCAGTGATAGCCTTTTCAAAAAAATAGACTAATGTGCCAACAAACCCAATATGAACTGCTGGCCAAGTAATTGATTTATATAAACTTCTTTTGTTTGATTCCATAATTCTATTATACTCTTTGTTTAATAAAATGTAAATGGGGCGGATATTTCACCGCCCCATCAACATTAATTACTTAACTAAGGTAATCTTAGCCTTTGGATTCTTTGCGTTCCACTTTGTGGCTAGCGCATTGAATGACTTCTTTAGAGAAGCAAGTGCTGCAGCATTATCTGCTGTTAGCTTAGCAATAGTTGCATCTTTATCAAGAACAACTTTATCGTTTGCAGCCTTTACATCAGCAGCAGCCTTATCAGCAGCAACCTTTGCATCTGCAAGTGCCTTTGCTGAAGCAGCCTTTTCTGCTGCAAGAGCAGCATCTGAAGCAACCTTAGCAGCAACAGCATCTGAAGCAGCCTTTACCACTGCAGCATCTGAAACTGCCTTAGCAGCATTTGCTGCATCTGTTGCAGCCTTAGCAGCAGCAAGTTCTGAGATTAGATCACGAACTGCAATTTCTGCAAACGGTGCAAGTGCACGAGCAGGAAGTCCAACTACATCTGCAGATGTTGCATCTGATGATGTTGTAGGTGCAAATGTGATTAGTGATCGTGATCCAGTTGCTGGAAGTGTTGCAACAAACTTTGCAACTCCAAAATCTGAAAGTGTAGCGCCAGTTGTTGCTGTTGCTGTGTCTAGTGTTGCTGTTGCAGCAAAGACTGTTGCAGTAATTGACTTACCAGATACCTTGTTACCAAATGTATCTGTTGCGGTTACTGTAATATCTTGCTTTGTACCAGCAGCACCTGTAGCAGGAGCAGATACTGTAAGAGTATTAATCTTACCAGCAGTTCCTTGTACGTAGTATGTAAGTTGTGTTCCACCATTGGTGATTACAACCGTACCAATTGCTGTTGTCTTTGTGTAGACATAAAATGTTGCTGTTGTTCCTGTACCAGTTGCAATTGTCAAAGATGATGATCCTGATGTTGCTCCTACTGGTGCAGCAGATGTGTGTAGCGCAGACACAATTGTTGCATTTGTTGCTGCTACTGTTACGTTTGTTCCAACATCAACTGTTGCAATAAACTTCAGTGCGTCAGCTGCATCAACTGTGTTATCTGCAGGGACTGGCAATGAAGCTGGTGTAGCGATAGCAGATGCCGTTGTATTGGCAGTTCCGTCTAACGATACAGCTACTGTCATTACAGCAGCACTTGCAGGTGTTGCTATCATGGTGCCCAAAGTCATGGCTGCAACCACGCTTAGTGCGATTTTCTTAAATGAGTTCATTTAATTTATTCTCCTTATTTCCTCTGCGTCTTTATGATCACAGAAATTTAGTGTAGTGCATTTACTTTTACATGGAAAGAGCAGGGATCTCCTCCTTCTTCCCATTCTTGCATTTCTTCATCTGTTAACGGTGGACCATCGTGGGTGTCACAAAATACATCTGATACCCAGCCTCTGTCATAACCATTCTTGAGCCATATTTCAAACTCTAGGTGGTCTGCACTGATATCTTCTAGATCCATTTGGAAAGCTCATCAAGCAATACATGCTTTGGTTTAGCCCCAGTAATAGTTTTTACTGGTTTCCCTGACTTAAATAATACCATATAAGGTATAGATGTTACAGAGTATTCTGTTGATTTAATTGGATTCTCATCAACATTTAACTTTCCGACCCATAATCCACGCTCATTTGATATCTCATCTAGTATCGGAGATACTTTTTTGCATGGTCCGCACCAAGGTGCCCAAAAGTCAATGAGTACTAAATTATGAGAATCTAAAACTCTATCAAAGCTTTCATCTGTAACTATCAACCTACTGCCCCTTTAGCTCTTCCGCTGCTGCATTAAATTTATTCATAAAGGTTTGAATAACCCAAACAGCGGTTTCTCCAGCATTAGAAGACATTGCTCTTGAAGCTTCTTCTGTTCTATCTTCAATAGCAAGGGCGTTGTACCATTTCTGATACAACTCCTCGCCAATTTGTTTAATAATTTCCTCTAGTACTGTTAATTGATTATCCATTTAATCTTGCTAACTGTGCTGTTTTATAGGCTGACAGCTTGTCTGATGCAGCTTTAATTTCTAATTGATATTGCAATTCTGCATCTGCAATTAACTTATTAATCTCTAGTTGCAGTGCCGCTTTTGCTGCTGCATCTGCTTTTGCCTTTGCATCTGCAATCTGTTGAGGGGTTAAGACTGCAACATACTGGTAAGAAAGCGCAGCACTAATGCTAATAAGCTTTTTAAACTGGCCCTGTCTTCCAATTGTGTTTACTGATGTCTGTTTTAAAACATCAATTAGTTGATTCATGTTTAAGTTTGGTTTAGATTGCTGTAGCTGAATGTACTTTGCTGCCGAGACTGCAACCGCAGCAGATGATCCAGCAACATTTTTTACAACACCTCCAGGAGCCGTTGCTTGCCAAAAACCGTAATCAAAAAAATCAAGTTTTGTAGCATCATTATTACTAGAGATAGACATTTCGCCTTGCTGATCTACGTACCCGACGGAGACTGATTCATCAATACATGCTGGCCAATCAATTCTATTGTAGTCACGACCATTTCCTGATGGGAAGAAAACTGGAATCTGCATAGATGCAAGATCTATTACTGACTGCTTTGTAATTGGTGTATTTGGACAGTAATCTGTACCAGCAGCACCTAGGTTGTGATGACCTTGAGACATACTTACAGCCTTAATATTATATTTAGATGCATTTTTCTTTACCCAATTAAGAGCATTAAATACAGTTGACTCAAGTGCTACTTGTCGTGCACCAGTTGGAGTATTTCCAATAATTTTAATAAAAACAATTTTTGCATTAGGGTTATTCTTAAGAAAGATCGATGCAATTTGAGTTCCATGATCAAAACCATTTAGGTTGATAAGACTAGAAGGCATTGTTGCTGCTCCTGGGCCCTCCATGTATGAAAGACCATTTGGGCAAGTTGTCCAATCAATAAGACAAACTTCTTGTACAATCTTATCCTTAAACTCTGGGAGCGATGTATCGATTGCTGTATCTAGAATTGCAATTGTTGGTGCTGGCTCTGCAGCAATAGCCTTGATAGGCGCAATTAATGTGATTAGTGTAATTAATGCTATTAGTTTTTTATTCATAACTATATTCTACTAAATAAGAACAGAATGTCAAGAGTTATCTGGTTTGTTTTTATACCATTTTCCGCCGTCTAGCTCAGGCGCATGAGACATGCCTTGCATTTCTAATAGATTATTTAATGTCATTTCAAGTAGTTGAATAGTCATTTCCATTCTAATTACTGCAAACTCAAGCTCTCTTAATCTTTGTGATTTTCTCAATTTATAAACCCTTTATCTACTGGTGTCGGAGCGGTAGCAACGCTTCCGCAATTAGCGCATTCCATATCTAAGAAATATGTAGCGATTTCATTTGATTCAAACATTACTTTAACATTCCATATATTACATCCGCATGGACAAATGTGAGTAGGCGTACCTCTTAGATCCATTGCGTGACTATAATCTTCTGGTCTGAGCATGTTGATGTCTATAGCTCCATCTTGTGCCATAGCCTCTTGCATCTTTTGAGTCTCAATCTGCTCTTGTACTTTATCTATGTAGTAAAATCCAAAATCATATTTTTTCAACATTGATTTAGAGTATTTAATCAAAAACGCTGTTAGGGCGATTGACAGAATAAAAACAAGTACCAACATAAATCAATTATACACTAAACTTGGATATATGTATAGGGGGCTGCTACGCTCATATTGAACTCGGTTGCCGCTTCTAATGCTGCTTTTAAACGTAATTTAGGGTTTTGCTGTTTCTTTGTTGCATGCAATGCGCCTAAAGCTATCTGGCCACCGCTGCCTTCCGCCATATAGTTTACAATATTTTCTCCAACATGAAAGTCTTCATCTATGGTAAAGAGTCTACCGCATACTCCAACTATAAAAATTCCACCAGTATCTTCTTCTGATGCAGAGCCAATACTTCCATAGCCATGATCTTTAAATGCAGCCTTAACAGAATCAACAAACTTAGTTCGCATAAATTTATCTAAACCAGAATTTGTTTTAGTCGGTGTATATTTTGGAGGAGTCCACATGTATTGCAAAATTTGTCCCATACGAAATGAATCTGTAAACGCAATTCCATATTGACCATTTTTAAAAACTTTGGGTTCTTTTCTTGACAGGATCCATCCCGTTTTATCATCTGAAGCGGCATGGTCAGATCCCATATACACAACACCATTTTGAGCTATAGCAACAATACAAGTCATACTACCAGTATACTATTTATATATTTGTAGTGCTAGTGCTCATCATTAATTTCTAAATTATGTATTTCTATATGGTTTAATGCCATTAATGTATGCTCAAGTTCGGCTTTTACCTGTATCAATTCCTGAAGTGCCTCAAAGTATTTGTCTTTCCACTCACTTAGATCACGCTCAAGTTTATATAATTTAATTTGAAGGTCTTTTAATTCAAGCTTAAGCTCATCTTTTGCTTTTTCTTCCGCCCTTATTTTGTCAGCTTTTTTAGACCTTCGGCCAGCAATTAAGCCAGTGCCCATTCCACTCACAAGTGAGGCAACTAATGTAATTATTATTTGAGCATAGGAAATATTCATTATATCTTATATTATACAGCAAAATCAATCTTAAATTAATAATTCAGATGCAAGAATTTCATCTCCAGGATATCTTTTTTTAGATACATGCTCTTTAACAAATTCATGTCCCATCTGTCTGCCAGCTAAAATTACTACCCATCTTGGCTCTAATTTACTATCAATGCATGTCTCACACAATAAAAGGTTTATATTCAATAGTGTAGATTTTTTAGCAGATAAGCTATTTTTTGTTTTATTACAGCAATAGCACAATATCTTTTCACTCATTCAAAAACCTCTTCACATTCAGTTTGTTTAAAAAAACGACTAACATCGAACCTGATGCTGTCTCTTGAAAATAGTCCTGCAAAATCTTTTACCAAGGACTTGTATGTCTCTTCGTCTAGATGTTGTTTTATTTTTAGTATTATGTTTTCTGCCTCTATGTAGTCAGATCTAACAAATGTGCAGTCACCACCTTGTGGTCTCTTTAGAGTCTTTTCTGCAATCAAACCTCCTGGCCCCCACAATTTTATTGTGAGGTGGTCTTTTGCAAAACCCCAATCTTGATACTGATCATAGCCTGCTATGGCATCAAAAACTGTTCTGTAATTATAAATTGATCTTGGAATAGGCTCTCCGTCACGCTGGGTAGTTAGCATCCAGTTTGCATTAATACTTCCATTTTCTTTAATAAAGCGATCTAGTATCAATTGGTGTTCTGGCTTTAGTTGTTTTAGGGCAAGTTCTTTTTGCTCAGCTAAATATTCATCTTGAGTTCTTTCGCCTTCTTTTTTTGCAGGAATTATTTGATCCATACTATTTTCCATTTCCAGGTTTCCCTTCTAACTCTACTCTTACTCCGTAAGATTCTAATATTTTTTTTACCATCTCTACATAATCAATCACTCTCATTTTTAATGATCCATCATATCTTCCAAAATTATCTTCATAAAGTCTAATTGCTAGGAAGTCTGGGTACTTGACTATGTCCATCTTTAAATCTGGGGTGGGCTTCTTAAGTTCTCTAATCTTTAAAGCCATTTCTTTATTGTAAAATGTTGGCTTGTTTGGTTCGCCCGTCCATTGATTTATTCCATATTTAAAATGGTCTTTATCTTTATCTATAAAAGTCATTTAAACTTTTTCCAAATTTCTTTTGTTTTGTGAGCATTTCTTACTTTATCTATTTCTCCAGAGCTTAAATAAACTCCGCCCCATACACCATAATCTTTATTTTCAACACCGATATCATAACATATTTTTCTAACTGGACAGCTAAGGCATGCCTCATCTATATTTTTTGCAATAGAGATATCTGATTCGTATTTGTCAAAGAATAGATTTGTATCCATTCCAAGGCACAGAGCTAGATCAAACCAATTTATATTTGATTCATCTATACCTAGATCATTTAAAATATTTGACATATTTTTTTGGCAACTTCCAGACTCCTTCATGGTTGACAGAAATTTTTTCTGCTTTACCCCAAGTATCTTTCCTATACATGCCAGTTATGTCAGTATAGCCGCCGTTATCTTTTTTCCATATAATCAAATCATAATTTTTCCAAAATGATTCTTGATTTTTAGTTTGGGATCTTTTTATGAACAGTTCTACACCATCAAGTGTAAGGTTAAGCACTTTTTCTCCGTGTCATGTAAGTCCGCCTAGTATTGCTGGCCCACTAGGGTTCGAACCTAGGACCTAGAAGTTAACAGCTTCCCGCTCTGCCTGCTGAGCTATGGGCCAAAGCAGAAACCGCAGTTTCCTATATATTATTATACAGGGTGAACTGCGGTTTTGTCAACGACTATTTGCTTGTTATTTTAATTATATTAACTTTTTTTATTTCATCGTCTATATTAAAAATGTCATGAATATATTCACTTGCATCTTCTGCATTAAAGGCTTCTACCTCAACCTCTACGTCTAATTTAATGCGATATTTATTCATAATACAATTATATCATTACTTTGCAGCTTTTTTATCTACCGCTAAAAATGCTGAGTTGATTTCTGCTACTGTTAGTTTGCCGTCATCCAAGAATCCTCGTGCAAGCTTTTCAACTACAGTGGCAACGCCAAGAGTCCCAGCCAATATAACTGCTTTAGCTGTGCTAATTCCTACAACTGCTCCTGCTCCAATTACTGATAGTCCTGAAGCAGCAAATACTGCAATTATACGCATAACAATATTATTAATACTTGCTATTGCTCCCCCACCTACATGTGTTGGTTTTTCTATGTATGCTTTTGCCATTATTTATCCTTTCTTAATGGGATTGTAATTAACCAAATTATTGTTACTGCAAGGACTGCAATACCAACAATATCTCTTGCTGATCCTGTCAAAGTTAGCCATGCAATAAAGAAGCCAAGGAGGGTGAATGCTTGTGCAATTAATTCCATTCCTGCATCTTTAAACCATTTAATTAATCCTTTTAGCATTTTGCCTATAAGATTGATGGCTTTTTTGATTATTTTCATTTGTTCCTCCTTATCATTGCCCCTGCAATTTGTGATACTATGATCACTGGGACAACTACTTCTTGCGCTTTTTCTCTCTGATCATCTGTCATATCCATACCTAATTCAGAGAAATTAGATAGTAGTTCTATTGGGTCCACCGCAAATACTGCTCCGAGTGGGTCTGCTAAGAATGCTTCTGTTTGTACTTCTGTTACTGCATCTGCTAATGTGAAGGGCATTGCTGTATTCCCTGCAGCATCTGCTCTGTCATTAAACTCAACAAATGCTGAAGCAAGTGCTGGGTTAGACTTCATCTGCTCAGCAATCTGTGCAACTTCTGAAGCCTTGATACCAAGATTACCTGCAACTTCTTGCTTTGCTTCTTGAGTCAATGCTCTAAGGGTTTGGCTAACTGCTGTAATTTGTTCTGCAGAAAGTTTAACTAATTTATTATCTTTGCTTGTAAGGTTAGCAATAACATTAGACAAGTCTTCTTGTGTTCCAGTTCCTTTTTCAGGAACCAATGCTGCAAGTACTGCATCTTTAATTTCTACATCTGGTGTAGTCCAAGGATTCTCTTCTGGCTTTGGGTCTGGTCCAGGTTCTGGAGATGGTTCTGGTGTAGGGTCAACAATTGGATCTACGGTAGGCTCTGGTGTAGGTGGTTCCTCAGCTGTAGGCTCAGGTGTAGGCTGGTCTGTAGGCTCCACTGTAGGCTCTGGAGAGGGCTCTGGTGTAGGAGGCTCTTCTGCTGTAGGCTCAGGGCTTGGCTCTGGTGTAGGTGGTTCCTCAGCTGTAGGCTCAGGTGTAGGCTGGTCTGTAGGCTCTACTGTAGGCTCTGGAGAGGGCTCTGGTGTAGGCTGGTTGGCTGCAGCATTGGCTGCTGCTTGAGCAATAGCAGCATTAAGTTCTCTTTGTGATTGTTCATCATAGTAACGCCATGCGTTATCAATTGCACTGTTAACATTATTAATTGCTTGCTCATATGCGTCAATAGCATTATTTTTATTTTGCAATGCCGTTTCAACATTTAAAACTGAATTGTTATATTCAGTTGTTTTATTAGTTAAAGTTTGATTGTAACCGTTTAATATTGAAACTGCTTGGTTATAAACATTTAGTTTATCATTGTATACATCTTGGGCTGCGTTCTTTGCGGCAAGTGCATTGTTGTAGTCGTTGGTTTGTTCTTGTGTTGCTCCAGATCCAGAAGAAAATGTATTTAGATTACAACTAAAGTTTTGTCCCCAAACCCTTGGATCTCCAGCGTAGTCACATCCTGCGCCAGTCCATCCTCCTGGAATAGCCCAGCCAAGATGGTAGGATCCAGGCCCTCCACCGTTGTACCACCATATCTCCACATCAAAAACCTTATCGCTTGTTACATCATATACAGGAGAATAAGCACTCCAAGTTGTTCCCTGCTCCCGCCAGTTATTAATCGCAAGTTCTCCATCAATATACATTCTAAATCCATCATCTGTATATCCTGCAAATTTTGTTGATGTAAACCATGACGGTACTGTTATTTTTCCAGTAAATTTAACTATAAAGTTTTCATATCTATTACCACAAACTGGACGAGTCATGTAGTTTCCATTTAGTGTTCCACTACATAAGAATTGATCTGTGGCTGCAACGCCATCAACCCTGATTAAACTATAAACATTGTATGATAAACCAGCACCACCAGCATTATTTAATGCTTGCTGAGCAGTTGATAAATTAATATTTGCTACACCAAGAGCATCGTAGGCATTGTTCTTATTAGTTAGTGCAGTTGCTACTGTGACTGTTTGCCCATCTACTGCTGTTTGGGCTAATGCTTTTTGTTCCTCTGCCGTGGTTTTTAGGACAAGGGAGTTGTCATATAGGGTAGAGTTTTGAGTTTGCGCTTCTTTTGCAGATACTGCAAGGGCATATTTATCTTCTGCATCTTGAATTAAAGATATGAATTCATCTTGGTATCCAAGGTCGCTTACGCTGTCATTAAGGTTTTGTATTTCTTGAGCTGCTAAGCTTAGTGGATCATCACTATAGGCGGGAGACATAAAAAGCCATCCAAATGCAAGCATTATGGACGCTGTTATTCTAAATAACTTTTCCCTTTTCAACTATAGCTCCTATGCAAACAAGATGTCTGCTTAGTTAATTATACCACTTTAGTTATTTAGGATTATCTGTTTTATAAAAGCCATTGCCCTTAAACTGTATGCCAAATGGAGTGAAAAATCTAATCATTTCTGATTCACATTCTACACATGTATAGCCTGGGTCGTTATCTTTAATTGATCTATGTATTGACATCGTGGCATGTGCATCATCATATGAGCATTTGTATTCGTATACTGGCATTACTTTCTACCCCATTTAACTTTATTCCACCCACGCTCATGAAAATAATAAAGAATAGTTTTTGTTAATACTTCAAAACCTGCAATTGAGGCAGCAGTTATTGCTTTGTGCGTTATAAAATATGATAAAATAAATGTATCTGCTGTTCCTATGACACGCCATGTGATTGCTTTTAATGCCGATCTTTGTTTAGTTACTTTCATTGCCCCGCTCCTAAAGCTAACCACGACAAGACTTCTTTTATTTTAGATACCCATTTCTTTACGTTTTTGCGTAGCTGAGATTGCTTCAATTTCATCTCCCAACTTTACTTGCTCAATTTTATATCCTACATCACGACCATATACTATGTTAGTAATATTAGGCATCTTGATAACCATTGCTTTGTCCATTACTGGATCCTTAGCAATATACTCTTTAACCTGATTAAAATCAAGCGGATCTTTTTCGCTAGTCTTATATGTATTTCTAACACCTAGCATTACTTGATCTGTTCTGTTACCTGCCTCTTGGTATAAAGCGTGATGACCTTCATGCCAAGGCTGATATCTTCCAAGCATTAGTGTTGTTGGTTGTCTCCAGTCGTGCAATTGAAAATCAACGCAAGCTATTCTAGCTGCAACATTATATTCTGTCATGTCGTCAAAGACCAAGTCTGGGTTTGCTGGTGTTTCCCACATTGCTGTTGTATCTGGAAAATCTCTAACTGGTTTTCTATTCATCCAAACTACTTTGTCTGGGTTTCCAAATGATGCTCTTGTCTCTGCTGTTGGGTTAACAAAATCTACAACAACATGGTGTCCTTGATCAGAAAGTAGCCTTGATAGTGCTCCCATTCTGCGAGCCTGCTCTAGTCTATCTTCTGGGCTAAAACCTAAATCTTTATTTAGTTCTGCTCTTACTGCGTCTGCATTTAAATGAACTGCGTTTATTCTATCTGCCAGCTCTTTTGCAAATGTAGTTTTTCCAGAGCCTGGAAGCCCTATAACTTGTATAATCATTTATCATCCTTTGTTTTGGTGAGCAGTTTAAATACATGCTCAGGTATAGGTAATCACCCGTTATTTAATTTTTAGAATTTTTGGTTGTTTTTCTTTTGGTAGTTCTCTAACAACACGAATATTAAGCATACCGTCTTTTAGCTCTACGCTTGAAACTTCCATGTATTCACTTAATTCAAAGATTCTTGTGAATTTACGTGCAGCGATTCCTTTATGAACAATCTCTGCGTCTGTTACTTCTGTAATTTCACCTGTGATCCAAAGACTTCCGTCTTCAATTGATACAGTTAAATCATCTCTCGTGAATCCAGCAACTGCCAGCGATAGCTGATAGTTATCATCGTCTAACTTCAATAAATCATATGGCGGAAAAGCTGTATTATTTACTTTACTTAGACTGTTAAAACGTTCCAACTCTCTGTTGAAACCAATAAAAAATGGATCCTTGAAAAGATCCATGGCGAATTGTGTTACCATTTTGTGCTCCTTTTAAGCGAGTTAAATTAGTACCCCCTATTGGCAGATACTAATATATTATAGCATTTATAGCAATGGTATTGCAAGTATTATTTTTTATATCCTTTTGCAATAGCAAGCGCAGCTGCTGCGTCAATTCCATTGGGATCAATCCAAAATCCTGGAATTAAATATTTCCAACCTCTTTTAACAATATGAGCTGTGTGGCTATATGGTTCTTGTGATGGAAATATAAGAATACTTCCAGCCTCTGGCTTTAAAGAAAAAGTTATTTTTCCATCATTAATGGGATCATCTAGTGCGCCTTGGGCTGCAAATTCATTTGGTTTTTCAAATTCTTTTACCATATGATTCCATGTGTTCTCTGGGAATTCTTTATCGGGATTACTAAGTACTCCATCACGAATACAAAAAGAAATTTCTCCACCCTCATAATCATCATTTACATAAAGAATCATAGAGTACTTAAGTCTGGTGTCGCCTTCTTGTGCGTCGTGGTGTGTACCCATCCATGTATTCTCTTTGTATTTATGAACGTTCATTTGACTAAGGATTACAATTTCATCTTCTATATTTCTTTTTTCCTTGTAGTCTTTTGCAACCTCATTGAAACCATTAAATACTGTATCAAATATATACTTGCATCTGGCAAAATCTTCTGGGGACAAGTCTTTTTTATCTATGTCCTCAAGGCTATTTAAAAGCACTCGCTTTTTTCTTCCATACCAATAAACTGTACCTCTGTCTGCTTCGACACCCCAATCAATCCAGTTATCTATAATATCTTTAATTGAATCTACATTTTCTGTGTCCTCAATAGCTGCTACTAGAGCATAAGGGTCTTTAATTACATTCTTATAATAGTAAACTCCATCATGTAATTCTTCATGGTTTATCATTTTTTACCCGCTTTTTCTCTAGCTTTTGCTAGTGCATTAAAATCTTTAACTTTTGTTTCTCCTAGGTAGCCCCACGCATACCCGTCATTTATCATCATTTCATTTAGTGAAATTGTGCTTCCATCCACATAAACCCAGCCAAGTATTCTTCCATATTTTTCTGAAGAGTCCATCTTTTCTGTTTTAATAACTACAGACTTTGCATCTTTAATATTTTTCTTTAAGTAATCTTTTGCTTCTAATCCTAGGGCTTTTTCTTTTAGGTCTTTTGTTCTTGATTCTGGCGTATCAATTCCAGCAAGTCTGACACGTGATGCAAAAAGGATATCAAATCCTAAATCAATTAGTACGTCTATAGTGTCACCATCAACTACATTTTCTACCTTTTTAACATAATATTCGTACATTATTCCCCCTATTGATATCTTTCACTTTTTGTATGCATTATTGTCATATGATCTACATTGACATGGTTTGGCAATGAAATGATCCATCTTACCGCTTCACCTATATCTTCTGGCTTTGTTGCTATTTCTTGTGGAAACTCTGGCTTAGTATCAATTGCTCCTGGTATGATCTGCGTGACCTTTATACCCTGACCAGATACTTCCATCCTCAGTGTCTCTGCAAATGCTCCTTCAGCACGTTTTGCAACTACATAGTTACCGCCACCTTTATATGGATAAAGGCCAGCTATAGATGTAATTACTATGATATCACCAATACCATTTTTTTTCATATGAGGAATAATGGCTTTAGACATAACCATTGGCGCTACAACATTTAAATTATATGCATATTGCCATGCTTCTGCAGAGTCGTTTTCTATAAATGTATTGCCTCCGCCGCCGCCTGCGTTATTTACAAGAGCACGAACATTTTTATTTGACAAGAATAAGCTAAGCTCTTCTATGGATTTTGAATCTGTTATGTCCATTTTATATGGTAAGATATTTTCATAACCCTGAAAAACTTCATTCATTCTTTTTAAATCTCTAGACACTGCTATTACATTATAAGATCTGGAGAGGGTTTTTGAAATACCCTCGCCAGACCCTCGGCTTGCGCCAGTTACAATAACGTATTCTTTTTCCAAGTTTTTACTTAACTGATGAAGATTTTCCGCCACCAGATTTTGCTGCTACTTTTTTAGCTACTGGAGCTGGCGCATCCCAATCTGGACGAGCAACTGCCATCACTAGGCTGTACGCTCTCTTCTTCTTGAAAACGCCATCACCATTTGCTTGTGATCCCTTATTGTCTCCGCTAGTGTTTCCTTCAAATGTGATCAAGTTCTTTCCATCATTTGAATAAACAATTCCAACATGCTCTGTGTCTGTTGGGTTCTTATCAAAATTAAAGAATACAATATCTCCTGGTTGAGCCTGTCCAATTGGAACAATTCTTTTATTCTTTGCAAACCATTGTGCGCCTGCATCACAAGAAGCAAAACCCTTCTTTGTTGAAGCTGCCACTAAATGAACTAGTCCTGCGTCATCAAAACAACCTGACACGAACATAGCACACCATGGCTGATTGTTCATTCCATAACGTTTACCAAAAATTGTGTCGTTGTTTGGCCCTTCTGTATATCCTTCATCAGCATACTTCTTAGCTGCTGCTAAAACTTTTATTGCATTTGAATGTCTTGTTTCTACTGCCATTTTATTTCTCCTAATTTATTGTAGACTTTTAGTTGATTAATTATCATATCCATAAATCTTAGTATACCATTTTTTCCTTTGTGTCCCCAGATGGTCTCGAACCATCGACCCGCAGATTAAAAGTCTGCTGCTCTACCAGCTGAGCTATAGGAACGTACCCCTGGCTGGGATCGAACCAGCGACCTACAGATTAGAAGTCTGTTGCTCTTCCGCTGAGCTACAAAGGTGTGTGCCAGGTAGGACTTGAACCTACGATTACCGAATTATGAGTTCGGGGCTTTAACCAACTAAGCTACTGGCACCTAGTTGTATTGTATACTACCGTCTTGATTTTTGTCAATAGAATTCTCTACAATCTGCTGCACATACTCAGAAAAATGTTTTCTTATTCCACCCATCGGTCTTTGTCCATAAGATTCCCAAATCTTTTTATACTCTATTATATTTTGTAAAGTAGTTGGACATACAATTATTCCATCATACATTTTCATTGTAGTTGGCATAGGCACATGTTTTGTGCAGCATTTACATTGTTTGGCCATCTCTTGATATTCGTTCATATTATTTGCATCCTATCCATAGCGTCTCTTAAATTTTCAGGCATCCTTGGTGGCCTTATCATATTGTATGAGTTTGTTTCTGCGTCTTCATCTCTTTTAAAATCATTATCATAACTCATTGATTCATAAGTATGAACATTTATTTCTTGATTATTGTCAAATCTAGTTCTGCTAATTGAATTAAATATTGCTCCACATGTAGCATCTGCAAGGTCTTTTGATCCTTTTCTTGGGTGGTCAACTTTATCCCTCATAATTCTAAGTTGACATAGCTCATCTATAAGTAATGGTATGTGTGGGCCAATCAGCCTTTCCTCAGCAACAATCATTGCCATATCATCGTAGTGTTTTTTAGCTACAGATAATATTTCTGTATTAATTCCATATTGTTTTAACTGCTGCATCATGTCATGGGAGTTCCATCTGTCAAAGGTGCATATAGCTATATTAAATCCTCTTGTTTTAAGAGAAAGAATATAGTCTTTAACTTCTGTAAAGTCAACGGATTTGTCTGGTGTAGGGGTCCAGTATCTGACTGCATCAACCTCAACAATTGGGGCTGGCTGAGAATAGGTGTCTGTGACCTTTACATTTACCCACTTGTTAACATGTGCCATTGTAACAGCGCAATGGTCATGTTTTTGAGCAAGGTCAACATGTATATAATATTTTTTATCTGGGTCTGGCAAAAACCATTCCTCAAGTCTACCAAAAGTATCAACTGCAATTGAGCCTACATTAAATGCCTTTTCTACTTTTTCTCTTGATTTGAAAAATGCATCAACCGCATCAGGTGGCATACAGGCGAATCTGGATAGAGCATCAGTGGGGTTTGTATAGAATGCTGTTTTAAAGTCGTCAATTTTTCTAACTGGGTTGATCTCCCAAGTCGGACGTTTAATCGCATATACTTTAGGTATTTTATAAGATAGGATATGGTCTTCTTCCCATTGTATTTCAAACTCATTTCCTTCAGTGCCATCTGGAATCTCCTCGTACATCTTAAATTTGTGTTCCCTAACTACAGTTTCTTTTTCTCCTACAACCGCATCGTATCTTTGCTGTATGTAGTCATTCTTAAATCTAGGAAATGAAAGGAGAATGACTTTACCAAAATCTGGAAAACGAGAGTCTACTGATGCCCTATACATATCATACACTGCACTACCTGTTTTTGCTTGATCGTGGCCAGTTGTGTTATCTATAGCAAAGCCTGAAATCTCATCCAAAATAACAACAATAACGTTATATCCTTCCCATGCCTCTCTCTCAGAGTGGCCAGAGTGAACTGTTATTGCCTTGTCAAACTGTATTTCAGATGCTTTTGCATAGTACTTTCCAACAAACCATGGGGACTTGTCTATGCGGCTTCTAAAGCCTTTAAAAAATACATTGCTTGCCTGCTGTGAGTTAATCGCAATATTAATAATATCAATTGAGTCTCCAGGAGGTTTGCCATAATAAGTCGCTGGATCTTTTAGGCATAATAGTAAATATACTATATATGCAACTGCAATTGTAGAGCAGTAGTCTTTTCCAGAACCTTTTCCTAATTGTGCTACAACTTCATTAGCGGTTTGCTTAAATCTAATTGATCCTTCTTCATCTCCAAATAATTTTTTAAGTGTAGACTCTTTATATATTTGTGAGCTTTTTTCAATTAATGTATACTGGTATTCAGAAAGTGGAGGCAATCCTAAAAAGTTTGGATGATTTACAAATGTGCGTAGGTCTACTGGCTTTTCTTCAAACTCTTCGCCATCTAGTATGTCAATTAAATCTGAGAAATCAAACGACATCAGCTTCCTCAATTATTACTGACTCGACTATACCAGTAATTTGAGATAGCCTTTTTGCAACTTCCATCTTGCACTTAGGACAAGTTGCTGTTACTTCTTTTAAAATTCCAACTAAAACTTCTTGCTTACGCTCTGTCTCTGCAATTTGAGATGCTATCTGTGTATTTTCTAAAACACCAACAGATTGAAGCATTGCTATTCTTTTGGTCTCTATGTCTGCTATGAGCTTTAATGCTCCCGCCTTTACATTTAATTGTCCTTGAGTATCCGCGTCTTCCACAGTCTTCCATGCTTCTTTAATAAGCATTGCGTAGTGTTGATCAGCACCAGAGATTGCTTCTCTGGCACGATCACGGATGTTGCTATCATTGTGCACAACACCCTTCCACTCATCAATAAACTCTAGAACATCTTTACGTGAAAACCCCGTAATAGTTGCTATTTGTGTGGCGGAATTACCTTTGAGCAACTCTTCAACCACTTTATTCATGCGGTCAAAATGAACTGCTGGTTCTATTTCATTAGTCATATAGTTTATTATACTTCTAGTTGACTGAAATTGCAACCTTAGACATGGCTATCCTTAATAGGATTAAGTAACCTATAAGGTCATCAATATCATTATCTCCAGCAAACCCCTGAGAATTTTTGATTCTATTTAGCTTATCATCAATTCTAACCTTTAGCTGCTCAATTGAGTCTGACTGTGCAAATAGCCTCATTGGGCTAAGCGCTGAGTCTCCATATGATATATTCTTTTTAATAAGCATCTCTGCAATTTCTAAACATTCGCTCATGATTCTATTGCCAGATGGAGCATCTGTTGCTATTAACTGTAGATCGGCTGTCCATGCTTGGTAGCCACCACTTTTATTAGGATAACTTGTCATTTTTTTCTCAACAATCCAAATACCTGTAAATATCTCTGTATAGTCATAGCAGAGACTCCGCACTCTTTACCTATTTCTGTAACCGTTTTTTTTTGTACTACGTACCTTCGGTGTAGCCAATCTCTGCTCTGATATAGCTTCACATTGCATTCCAACTAAAATGATGCTTGTAGTCTGTGTAGCTAACTACATTTCTATCAACCCACCAGTCTTCATGATAATCTCTTACAACTAGGGCGTAGCCAAGAGAATCTAAAATTTGTCTTTGTGTATCACGCATTGCTACATTATTCAAAACAAGATTTGCATCATGCTCAAAAGTAATAACAGTAAATCTATATTTATTTAATGGTAGTGCAATTAGACCATGTAATGAAAGGTATGGGTTTCCAATAGGATATCCTTTTTCCGTGTATCCTCCATCAATATCTACCTGCAAGTAATCGATTTGCTCTGGAAAATTGTTTTCTTCAAAATATTTAATATAATCAAATTTAGTTGCATCACCAAGTACACAAGGGTTTTTTCTATTTGCTACAACTTCCTCATGAAACTCTGGTACAATCTCAAAGGAAACGCCTTTCCAATCAAATTCATTTTCTAGTCTGTACGTATTGCTTCCATTCTTAGAATGAAATGCACCTTGCTCAACATAATGTCCATTCTTTTTGCCACCTAAAAGGTCTATTACAAATTCTTCTTGATTGCTTTTTTCGTTCCAGTCTGGGCTCATCTTTTTGTTAGCTCCTCGTTTGAATAGTGTGCAATGCCAAATGCATCTGCAACATCAAAATCTGTTATGCTTAGATTATACTTTTTATTAAAGTAGTCTACCGTTCTTTGTTTACGCATATTCCTTAATTGGTTTTTGTACCAAGAGTCTGCGTATCCTGGATTTTTAAATCTAATCGCTGCTTTTTCTTCTTTAGTAGGATTTTTGTTTCCAATATAAGCTTGCCAAGCACTGGGGGAGATAGTAATGACTGAAGCGCCAGTAGACATAAGCTCAGCAATAACAACCCCGTAGACATATGATAATTTTATCACAGCATCGGGTGATCTGACAAGTATGGCACCTTCTACAACAATATAGTCCGACTTTAATTCATCAAGCATTGTCGACATCTTTTTTTTAGCATCGTATATCTTTTCGTAGATATTCATTCCCTCAAGATCAATTTTACCCCACTTTAATGGTATATTATTTTCCATTAAACAGAATGCAATTGAATTTGTTGAAGCGTCGATACCTAAAACACGATATGCTTTAGTTTTAACTAAGCTAGCTAATTTCATCAATTATCTCTTTGATTCTATTTTTTGTCTTATCTTTTTTGCTATTGACACATTTAGAACAAACATTAGAATCATTGTATCTACTTAGCATAGATTTACAAGATTTACATAATCTGGTAGCACCATTTTTAATAGCCTTTTTTTCATAGTACTTTTCCATTATTCTTTTGTTTGTTGCAATTCTGCAACATTCATCGGTACAGTATTTTTGATTATGAGTCTTGGCATCAAATTCTTTTAAACACTCTTTATTTGAACAGATCACAGAACTGGTGCCTCATATAACTCTATTTGAACAGTTCCAATTGGGCCAGTTTTATCATAGCATTCTTTCTTGACTGGGCAGTATGTGCAGGGCATCTTTGATTTAGTTGCACCTGCTGGACGCATTGGAAGATCTCCATTTTTAAAATTATCATATACTTCTTGCATCCATAGGAATGCATCCTCAATAATTTTCTTATTCTTATCATTCATTGAGATTGGAATAATAAGTATTTCTTGCGTGTTCTTGTTTTCATACAAAAAGAAACCCTCTTTGGCATTCTTTAACTTCATGTATGTAAGTAGCTGAAGCATGTGGTTTGCTGAAGATTTCATCTCTGACTGTCTTGTATCCCACACTTCTTGCTTTGCCGTCTTAATTTCACCAATAACAGTTTCACCATCGTACTCCATAATTAAATCTATGAAGCCTCTAATTGGCGGATACTCATTAATAATTTCTTCTTCTTCCGCTCTCCACTCTGGCATAGTAGAAATAAGTTTTTGTAGTCTTTCATGGGCTTGTGTTCCCTGTGCCATATTAGCAACTGCAACGGCATCGTTATCATCAATAAAAACTGCTCCTGAAAATGCCATGTACCAATACCTAGGACACTTTCCATGACCATAACCCAATGAGCTTGGACTAAATGATTTTTTAATCATTGATCCGTCTGCACGTTTTGTATTTTTATATGCATCGTCTAATAGTTGAGCAAACTTTTCTGGGTCAAAAAATTTACCTGTATGTTTTTTAAACTTTAAATTCTTTACTATATCTCTACCCATTACGAATTATACCTAACGACATACTTAAGTGCATCTACAAGTTTGTCTATGGACTCCTTTACTGAATAGTAAACGTTCTTTTTATTATTATTTATAGTTCCCGCTTTATCTTTAGCGATAGTTGAATACACAGAAGACATTACTGCAAACTTGGTAGACATTGCTTGAAGCTCCATAATAAGCATGGGAGCTTTAGCAGATGGAACATCTGGGTTCATCAAAAGCTTTACAACAATTGATAAAGCCTTGTCTAAATGCTCATCCTGCATGTACTCATGAAGATCATTAAACTCTGTTATATCACTAATTAGCTGAAGTGTGTTTCTATCCTCTGCCATTTTTAATCCTCTTGTCCCACTTGTCTATAAATAATCCTAGGCCGTAACCAACCACAAAACCAACTAGCAATCCCATAAAAAACATTGTCATGACAACATCCTTTGAACTAATCCGTAGCCCATCCACAAACCAAAAATACCCATTAGGCCAGCAAATACTGGTGGGGCTGGTACTGGTAGTTTAAATATGCTGAATACTGCACCTACACCCATGCCAGTAAGTGTTGTTAGGAATACTTCTCTAATCATGATTCTCCTCATAAAATTGGATCAACTCTTCAAGAATTGACCACTCTATAATACCTAGTCTAACTTTAGACTCTGCTCCTATAATAATTTTTAGCGCTGGGTGCATATCTCTGTTTACTTTAAAAGTATCCGTACAGATCTTAGCCCAGTTATCTTTGTTTAATGTAAAAGATTTTCCTGCTTCTTTGTAATCCACAAGAAACTTTTTCCATTGTGCGTCACCCTTTTGATAGTTGCCTCTTCCTGAATTCTTCTGGGATTTAGCTCCATCTCTTTTTACTTCTGCTCTCTCTGACATTATCCAACCCTATGTGTTGTTTCATGACCATTAGAACAGGTCCACTTCATAATTAAATTTTCGGGATCCCACCACCCACCATCTACATCTAACTCACAACTTGAGCACGGCCTAATACCAGTAAGCTCTTCAAATGTAGAATTGATTTGCTTAGGCTCTTCCTTATTAAAGAATTCATTAATTTTTGGCATTGATTTCCTCAATTAGTTTTTCTACTACTTTTGGGTTCTCTCTTAGGTATGAGACTGCTTTTGCACGTCCTTGTAAACGTTGTCCATCAACTGTGTACCAGGCTCCACCTTTTTCTACCGATCCAACCATTTCAGCCACGTCTAATGTTTCGCCAACTAAATCTACTCCAAGTGATTCTCCTTGGTAGTAGAAGTCGTATTGTCCAGATAGGTTAGGGGGGCCGAGCTTGTTGTAATCAATAATCCAATTGACAGGTCTGCCAACTCTTTGTTCAATAATTTTGTCACCAACTTTAATGCCTGCTTTGATAGCATTAGCTTCAGCTTCAGAAGACCAAAGCTTAATGACGGTGGAAGAAAAGAACTTGACTGCCATTCCTCCTGTCGGTATGTGGGAGGCATGCATAGATCCAAATTGATTTCTTTGCTGTGAGATGAGTACCAGTAGTGTGTTTTTGTTTGCATAGTTTAACATTTTGACTGCGTGAGTCATATCCTTTGCTTCGGCGCCGATTTGCTTGGTGTCTTGCAAATCTTTCATTTCATTTCCATCTTTTTCAAAATAAATAGCTGGTAATAATGCTGAGATGGAATCAACAACAATTATATCTACACCAGCATCCATTAGTTTTGTAGCAACATCAACCATATCATTTACAGTTTTTGCTGGGGAGTAAATAAGAGAAGATGAATCTACTCCAAGCATTTCTGCCCAAGACTGATCGTATGATGCTTCTGCATCAATCCAAGCACAAGTTTTTCCTTCTTTTTGTGCAAGAGCAATCATCTGTAAACAGAATGAAGACTTTCCTGCAGATTTATTTCCCCAGACAAGAACCTGTCTTCCGTATCCAAGCCCACCCTTTAATGCCATGTTTAATCCAATGCTGGGTGTCTTTTGCTTTTCTACTTTTACATCTTGTGCTGCTTTTACTCTTGCTCTTGTTTTCGGATCTAATCCTGCTAGGATTTCATCAATCGCTATAGTCATTTATTCTCTCTCTTTTATACAATTATATCATTAAAATAAATTGCCGTGAAGCTTTGGGCGAACCTTATTTTTTTCCATTTTGTTAAATAGAATTTCATCAAGGCTATGTTCTACAAAACCAGCATTTCTCATTGAAGCATATAGATCAAGAGTTCTAATTAAAATATCAACCATTTCTTCTACAATTTGCTCAGAGCCTTTATTTTTTCTTATTGCTTCTAAAACTTCTGTTACTTCTGAATGAATGAGGGCGATCTTGTTTCCAAATACATCAAAGTTTTTTGGACTACTCCAGAAACCTTTTTCAATTGCTGTTTCATGTAGAAGTGCAGCAAGTACATCTAGCCCATAATCCGTAACAAGCTCTTGACTATTACTCGAAGTCTGTAATGAGCTCGTTGTTGTTATTCCCTGATCCATCTTGTTCCTTTAGTGTAAATGTAAATGTCTGATCATCTGAATTGTAATCAACCTTTAGTTCTTGGTCTTCTGTGGCTGCACTTAAAAATGCATCCGTTGGCACTACAATTGTTCCCAATGTTTTTAAGGCTGCAATTAAAATCTTTGGTACGCTTAGAGCTCCAAAAACTTCTTCTGCCGTTGATACTTGGATGTTTTCTTCTGTCATGCTATCTCCTTTATATTTAATGTTCCGTCATCTAATTTAGCTAACGTAACCTTACACTTCATTCCTTCACGCATTTTTGCTAATGTCATTTTATACATTGCTGGGAATGCGATAGCCCTAGTTAAATTTTTATCTTTGTCTGAAAGCACTATATGACTCATTTGCTTTCCAGCTTTTGTTGTATAGGGGGTAAAGTTTACCACAATATACTCGTCTTCTTCAAGGTCATATTTCTTTCTATATAGGTAGTCTACAAATAAATCATTTGAGTCTGGGTTAATATCCGATACTTTTATATACCTAGATATTCTATTATCTCCGACCAAAATAAAATACATTTGTCCTATTTCAATTTGAGTTTGTTCTGTGTGAAATAATCCAACAGATCCAGTTTCATCAACTAGCTCTACCCTTGCCCAGCCATTGCCCCGCTTAATTGATTTAACCATACCAAACATTACAAATGATCCAAGGTCATCAAAATCTTCAATAGGCTTTGCTTGAGCTTTGATTCTTGGTGGAATACCCTCAAGGTTAAATGTTGGAATGCCTAAGTATTCGTAGTAGTTGTCTTTTTCATTTCCTTGCCTTTTGTTATCATTAAACGCAGCACCGCCGATGGAGTTAAGAGCAGCAATAGCACGGCTATTAATGCCAGAACCTTTTTTCGATGCCTTATTAATGAAGTCATTGTAATCACTATAAGGTCTTCTTTCTATTATTTTGTTTGCAATACTGTCTGAAATAAACTTTACTTCAGCCAAACCAAATCTTACAGAGTTATCTTGTAATGAAAAATAAACATCTGACTCATTAATATGAGGTAGCAATACCTTAAGTCCTAAACGCTTTGCTTCAATTAAATATTCTGTTCTTGCGTCTTTGTCATTTTCGTTTTTAAGAATTGAAAACATGAACTCAAGCGGATAATAAAACTTAAGCCAAGCAGTATAATAACTAAGCATAGAGTAAGCAACAGCATGGGAACGGTTAAAAGAATAACCAGCATGCGCTTCAAAATCATGCCATAGCGCTTCTGCTTTTTTCTTAGTAATGTGTTCTGAAGCCCCAGTAACAAACTTATCTTTGAACTGGTCAAATTCTTTTGCATCTTTTTTCTTTCCAATAATCTTGCGGACCTTATCAGCCTCTGCCCAAGTCATACCTCCCAAGTGTACGCATGCTTGCATAACTTGTTCTTGATATATAATAACACCATATGTATTCTCGGTGAAAGGCTTCATTATTGTATGCGTATAGTCTACAGCCTCATTACCATTTTTACGATTAATATAAGCAGCACCAACAGTATTCATAGCTCCTGGGCGAACTAAAGCATTTGAAGCAGCAAGATCTTCAAATTTATCTATGCCCATTTTAATTAAAAGGTTTGTGTAAGGGGTTGCTTCTGCTTGGAAAACACCCTTTGTATATCCGTCGTTTAACATCTTGTAAACATCAGCATCATCCATATTCATTTTAGAAAGATCTATTGTTTTGCCATGTCTATCTTTAATTGATTGCAATGTATCAGAAATTACAGATAAGGTCTTAAGCCCTAGTGCATCTAGTTTAATGAGACCTATATCCGCAACCGTATCCATGTCGTATGCAACAACTGGAATTCTTCCTGATACTTTATCCTGAGAATCTTCACGAGACTCCACTGGCGCAAACTTACGCAAATCATCTTTAGCAACAACAACTCCAGCAGCATGTACACCTACTGATCTAATTCTTCCACGAAGTCTATCGGCAAGCCAAACAACTTCTGGATATCTTAATCTAAATTCTTTTGTATTTGGAGAATCAATAAAATCTTCAAATGTATCTACAGATTTTAATGCACGGTTAACTTCTTGAAGCGGTACCATAAATACACGAGCAGCATCTCTAACTACTCCTTTGTCTTTAAAGTAAGTATAAGTGGAAATAGAAGCAACATGTTTAAATCTTTTCTTTAAATAATCTTTAACTTCTTTTCTACGGCGGTCTTCAAAATCTGTATCAATATCTGGAAAATCGTTTCTTTCTTCATTAATAAATCTAAAGAACAGTAGGTCATATTTAATTGGATCAACATCAGTAATGCCTAATGTGTAACAAACTAAAGATCCAGCAGCAGAGCCACGTCCTGGTCCAACCATAATATTGTTTTCTTTGGCCCAATTAATCATATCTCCAACAACAAGAAAATATGATGCAAAATTTTTCTTAGCAATAATGCCAAGCTCTTCATCAAGCCTCTCCATATAAATAGGGTCTGAAGCCTTCTGAAGCCTCTCTAAGCCCTTTTCAGCCAACTCCCTTAGTCTTTCATCAGCATCAGTCTTTGGGACTGGCAGGAGGTCTAGACCCTGATAGAAGTCATAGTCGCCTATCTTGTCTGCAATCTCCATAGTATTTTCATAGATGTCTGTTCGATTAATCCCAGCTTTATTAAAGTCAGCTTCAATCTCTGAACGTGATTGTATAAATAGATTCATATCTTGAAATGATATTCTGCGGTCTGGGTAAAGATAATTAAATCTATCTAACATATCTTTCATGTTTCTAGACATTTCAAAATCTGTATCTTTATCAACCTTTGGAGATGTTGATAGGATTAATAATGCTTCTTCTAATATTCTATCTTCTTCTTTAGCAAAATGAGCATCTCCTGTTGCCACCGCTTTAATTTTTAATTCGTCGGCCAATTCCAAAAGCTTGGCGTTGATTTCTGGCGGATTGTGAGATTGAACCTCAATATAAAAATCTTCCTTAAAAGTTTGTTTAAAGTCTTTGAGTAAAAGTTTTGCTTCTGAGAATTCTTCACGCTCAATAGCTTTGCTAATAAGACCGTTGAGGCATCCAGACAAAACGATAATACCTTCAGCATATTCTTTTAAAATCTCCTTATCAATACGTGGCTTATGATAAAAGCCTTCGTTCCAAGCGAGCTCTTGTAGAATATTTATATTCTCCAACCCCTTTTTATTTTTTGCTAGCAAAATAATATGGTTATAGGCTTGAATAGATTTATCTGTTTTAGATGATCTATCAAACCTATCTGTTGGAGAAATGTACGCCTCAACACCAAGAATTGGCTTAATGCCAGTTTCCTTTGCGGCAATCTGCATATCTCTGTGTGACGAGAGAGTACCATGGTCTGTGATTGCAATCGCAGTTTGCCCAGCATCTAGCGCTGCTTGGCATAATTCTTTAGGTGAATTTAGTCCATCCATTAATGAATAATAGGAGTGAACATGTAGGTGTGTAAAACTCATTAGTATCCGCCTGTGCATTCATTTCTAGTGTGATATAACCTAATTTTAGTTAATATCTTTTTTGTTGGTGCATATAAATCTTCTTTGCAACATCCGCATTTCATATGCCATTCTCTAGCAAAGAAATCATACATCGCTCCTACATAATTCCTATACTTATTTGCAACAAATGTTTCAAATGGGTCTGGTATATCGTAGGTAATCATATTGTCATTCTACTAAATAATGAAGGGGCAGTCAATAGACTGCCCCCCCCATTTATTGCCTTCTACCAGATAACACTTGAGTCGTCTGAGCTAGGCTCTTCTGAGTGCGGACCAGCTTCACCAGCAAAGAATGAATCTTGATCGGTATAAGGTAGATCACGAACTGCAGTAGTTTCTAAATCATATAGCTCAAGTGCTGATGAGTCGAAAGGTGTCTCATCTTTTGCTAGAGGAATGATTGTATAACTGGTATCTGTCTTTGTGCCTGAGCGCTTGATGCGCCACATAAGGTTTGTGATAGAGCCCATTTCGCCAGCATATTCAATTAGTGTAGGCGTAATTGTTTTACCGCTTGAGCCTTGTGAAAGAATTGCAACATAAGGATCTTCCTTGCCATCATCAATAAGAACGTTGATGTATAGTCGTGAACGACCCTTCCATCCTGCTTTGTAGTCTTTACGATGTTGTTCGCAACCATAGCACTTGCCTTGATCTTCCATTGTGCAAAGTGCTTTGCGTCGATAATCTTTTGGATTTGTGTGCTCAACTGCAATAAATCCCAGTCCAGCTTTTTCATTATATGTAGGGGAATCTGGATCAAGCTCTTGAAGAAAACGAACTTTTACGCTTTCTGCATCTTCAAGCTTTGCCCATCGTGCCTTGACTCCGTCTCCACTTGAATGCTGAGGTGCATCCATAACCTTGTTTAGTCCCTTAAGACCTTTTACTATTCCCATATTTTTCTCCTTTGTAGTTGATGGTATATATCCATCTGTTTATTTTTTTTGATGGGTCCAAGATTGATATTCAATATTGGAAACTGCATTTTTTATACAGGCTTTAATTTCCTCTTCGGTCATGTCGCCAGCATCTTTTGCATCATGTGGATATATCTTACCATATTCGTAAGAAGCCCACAAGAGGTCTTTATTTCTTAATCTTGATGCAATGCTATTTGCTAGCTCACGCCCAGCTAAATCTGAGTCTGTCATGAGAGTGACCTTATTGAAATACCTATTAATTAGTCCTATGTTTTCTGTAGATATGTGGCCACCTAAAGTTGCAATAACATTTGGGAATCCAGCTTGATGCACACGGATTGCATCAAAGCTAGACTCCACAATAATAACGTGATCTCCTATTTTTTTAGCACGATGTATATTAAACATTGTTTTGCTTCTTGGCAGATTTGTGCTATTCTTAAATTTCTTTTCTGATATAGACCTTCCAACAATTCCGACAGCCATTCCATCTGGGCTATGGATTGGAACGGTGACCATGTCCTGCTTTGGAGAATATCCTAAAGAAAAATGTACAATGGACTGTAAGTCAATACCTCTATTATTAAAGTATTCTCTTGCTGGATCACTCTTAATTAAATCGTTATATAAATTCTTTAGTGTTTCTTCTGGGAATTCTACAAACTCTGGTTTATCTTCAAGCATGTCATTCAATATGTCGTCAAAGTTTTCTAGCGATTCCGCTTCTTTTGAATAGACATATCTCATTGCTTCAAAATCATTTTTATGTAAAACTCTTTTAACTAATTCTATTAGCGATCCAGTTTCTCCACACGATGGATTAAAGCATAGCCATGCTCCAGTTGTTTTACTTATGCTACAACTTGCACTATGACGATTAGAATGAAATGGGCAATAGAAAGAGATCTCTATATCTGTTTCACCAGCTACCTGTAAGCCAAGGCTTTTTACAATTGCCTTTATATGTTGCTTAGAGTATTGCGTGGTATCAGCTTTCCTTGCGTAATTGCTTCGTGCCGCCATGCCGTCTTCTTTCCTACATAAGTTCCATAGAGTGTCATTAAGAACATCCATGTTGTGCCATCAAATTCTACCGAAAAGTTGGTGTCTATGTCAAGTACCCTAAGATACCCTTTGTCCCTCATTTGGTGCGTAAGCATACTTTCATATTGATGCTTAATGCGAACCATATCAGAGTCATCTAAAAATTCAACTCTAACTTGGAATCTTTTTATCGGCTTGTGATTCATTATTTTGGAACGGATTCTCATAAATCTCTTTGACGATACCTCTGTTGATATCCCAATCTAAGTATAAACCAAATTCATGTCCATGTCGATTCTTGCGTGAGACAATCTCAATCATGTTAGTTCCTGGGTATCTGTGTACAGCCATAGCCATATCAGCATCATACTCAATAGCCTTTGACCATGCTACCTGAGACATCATTGGAGGATTGTCTTGATCTGACACATCGTCGGCTGTCGCAGCAGTAATATCAATAATAGGAATGTTGTTAGATACCGCAAGCATCTTGAACTCACGAGAAACGTTTCTATTTCTTTCTACTTCAGAATTAGAGCGCTTATTGTCATTAAATAGCTGGTGGTAATCTAGAATAACTAAGTCTGGTTTATGCTGGTCAATCTTACCCTGAATAGTTGCAGGTGTTACTTCTGTATTACCCTCATTTGAAATAAGAATAAAACTATTTTTATCTGCAAACTTCTTTGTAGACCATGAGCGGAAATCATCAATATTGATATCTCCTTTAGAAAAATCAGAAGCTTTAAATAAACCAGAGCCAAGCATTGTATAGATACGGTCACGCATATTTTCAGGTGACATTTCAAGAGACACAATCATTGGTTTAAATCCTTGTTCCCAAGCTTTGCAGGCAAGGTAAGATGTAAACCATGTCTTACCACGGCCTGGCCAGCCAATAGCAACGATTAAATGTCCAGGAGCCATACCTGTTGGGTATGCTAAATCTATGGCCTCAAAACCAGTCTTGATGCCTGGAGAACCACCCATCTCAGCAGATCTTACTCTTAATAACTCCATATGTCTGATTGCTGCTTCTGCATCAGTTATATCCAAGTCTCGAACGTTATTTGTAAATCGACTTAGTCCAGCCAGCTGCGACTGCATGTTCTCAAGAACTCTAGATGCGGCATCTTCTTTTAAAGATGAGCCTGCACGAAGAATGATAGTCTTAAGTTTATTTGAAATAAATTCATTTTTTAAGGTATCAAGGTAATATCCTGTTTGACCCTTAACATCTACTGGCTCAAAGTCTTTAAACTTTTCTTGCAGGATCCCAGCTTCTGGAACTGCCTTAAACTTATAATAATATGATTTTAATCCATCCCAAATATCTTTATGTGATGTAAATAGATCGTCTACATTGTCGGCAAGTAGTGTGCTAATATCTTTATTCTTACATACTGCTGAGATTAACTCTGCTTCTGTATTCACTCTATTCCGCCTTGCTCTACCATCTTCTTCGTTTCTTCTAGTAACAAACGACGCTTTTCTTTATCCTTCTCAATCTCTGTCCTTACAGTATCCATTTTATCAAAGTTATATAAAAAGAACTGTATAGTGTGTCCATGCTTTGTTAAATGAAAATAATATTCAAGTAACTCTTTAGCACGATCAAATCCTACACTATCAATCACATCTTGCATAGCCCACTTTTCACGGAACTTATTAATTGAAGGGGCCTTGCCATACTTCTCTTTATATAAGTTTTGAAATAGAGATAAAAGAATATAAGGCTCTTTGCTATTTGCCACGCTTTAGCTCTTCCTCTACCTCTTGTGTTTTTTCAATTAGCTTGCTTTCAACAAATGCGTACACTCTTTCTGTGGCAGCATCAACCGTCTCACCCTGTCTTACATCGTCTTCAATGCCGACACCAATTTTGATGCTCTCGTAATTACCAAGATTTCTAGTAAACGATAAATCTACTTTTACCTTTGTTGTCATTTGTGCTCCTTCATATGCCTAGACAAACTATCGTGTGCAAATATACCCCAACGAAGATCCCATTCTTTTTTACAGACTGGGCATGAAACTATTCTGCTCATTATTCCGCCTTCCAAACTGGTACAAATTTTCCTTCTTCTGTTTTAGTATACAATATTAAGTTGTTTTTGAGAAGGGCCTGCAATTCAGCTTTGGAAGGAATTTCTTTTGAATGTCCTGAGTCTAAGATATGCTGGTGTATATCAAGTATGTTCTTTTGATTAAACATATACTGAGACCAATTTTCGCTATCTGGTTGTCCTATTGGATATATTTTTTGAGGAGTAGAAACTTTTTCATTTAAAATATACTCCTGTATAGTTACCCTATGCTTATTAAGCATAGAGGCAACTTCTACAACAGTGTATGCAGTTTCCATATTCTTCTTAACTTGAGAATAAGAATACATCACTCTTTTTTTGTCTGGGTAACACCAAGCAACCATTTCATCTTTTGATCTAGATGACTTTAGTACCTTATGTATCTTATCGTTTAAGAAGAAATACCGTAAGCTTTTTGGTTTGCCGTTTCTTTTGATTCCAGCCATTTTCCGAAAGCACTCGTTTCCTTATTGCACATCCAGCGTTTGCCGCACATGATACAGAATAATTCCATATGTAGTTTTTGAGAGAATACTCTATCTACAAAAACTCTACCACCACATTTTCCGCACCACATTATAAAGTAATCAGCTTCCCGTCAACAACACATGAATAGTCTGGAGCAACATGTATCATGTTGATATGAGGATAATCATTAACTATATGTGCTACGGCAAAACCTTTTTGCCAGTCGTGGTGTTGCATGTACTTCATTCCTGGACCCTTTTCGTCACACATATGCCCAAGCTCATAGCCTCGAAGTGTTTCTCCTTCTCCACCGTTTCTTAATTCATAAGTAACTAGGTGTGATGCAATTCTATGTGAGTGACCTCTAATTAAAGATATCTGTAGGTCTTCCATGTCCTTGCGAACAGAACCAGTCGCTGCAATTGAAAGTCCATGGTGTACGTGGATATCTCCAAATCGGCGCTTAGGTAGTTCGTTGTAATAAATATATTCATATCCTAGAGAGTCAAGACTCCATAGTGACTCTGGTGTAACCTCAGAGATATAGTCTGGGAGCTTTGCATCAACATAATTAAATACTCTAATGTCATGGTTGCCCAATGCTGAGAACAGCTGTGCATCTGGAAGCATTTCTCTTGTCTTAGCATAGAAATCTCTTGCACCCTTTGCCTCATGGCGCATCATGGGAACAATTAGATCCTTGCTATCATTCTTGTGATAGTTTAAAAATTCTGCTGATCGACCTTCTGTATACTTGCTATAGCAAGCTTGATCGTCTGTATCGCCTAGGTAGTCAACAACATCTGGCTTAAACCATTTCATAACCTTAAACCAAAGCGCAATCATTTTATCATCTTGATACGGGAATTGCTGGTCGGATGAAATCATCCACTTTAAATCGTTGCTCATTTTCTACCTTAATATGTAAAAAAGTCACGAGTACGTGACTTTAGGTTATACTTAATAATAGCATATTGATGCTTTATGTCAAGCGTTTTTTATTCTTGGATAAAACACAATAATATTAAATTGTTTTTGTACAGAAGCTTTTGATGTGCCTGCTGGAACATATCTAATATACATCTGAGGTTTTCCAGTACCAGTAAATGAAATTCTATAATCATCTTTTTCTGCATCTCCCTCAGCCAATGATGCAACAACTGAAATTTTACCATCTTCTTGTTCCGTTGCTGAGAACGGTGACTTGCCCCAGTCTAATGTAAATGGACCACTTACATTTCCATCTCCTTTAAGAGACAGTTTTGGAGTTCTATATCCCCATACAATTGGGATATATTCTTTTATAGTGCCGTCTGGAAGTTTTAATGTATTTTCCAGGGAAGCAGTTTTTTCTTGAAGCTCTTGAACAGCAACAAGCATTTTATTAATTTTTGTAACGTCAAAGGGTTCTCCTTCAACTAAAAAATTACCTGCTAATGATGTGGCCATTATTTATCTCCAATTTGTGCAATTTCTTGTTCGTACTCATCTATTGCCTGAGATTTTTCTTGTGAGTTAATACTTTGTAAAGTAAGCTCAGCACGAAGGATTGCAATCTGGGTCTCATAGTTTGAGACAAGCTCTCCAATTTTTTGTTGAAGTGCTGCAATAATTAATTCATTTCGATCTGACATATTTATCTTTCTTTAATTGGTTAATGATGCTCTTGTTAGTACTAGTGCATCTTTCTTTGCTGTTGCTGAGGCAATTCTATCTGTAATTGATGTGAGCACTGTTTGATCAATATCAACAATTGCATTAGCCTCAATTAAATCAAGCTCTGCTCCATAAATTGAATATTGCATTTGTTTAATATGCTGATCAATTATGCTAAGTTTTTCATCTACTGTTAGTTCTACGGTCATGGTATTCCTCCTTTCTTTATTATAGCATTTAATTTAATTTAGTCAACGTATATGTTATACGTATGTTGAAGCTGACGGGTACCACGCTGAGTAGTTAGAACTTCCACCAGAGTTATATGCAAGCACTATTCCATCTGCGTAATTGCAATACACTCCAGTATTAGGATTATTTGCATAGGAAATCTGATATGAATTTCCGCTTCCAACGTCTATATTGGTTCCCGCAGCAAAAGCATTAGCTCCAGTAGCATTGCTAGCAAGCCAGTAGGTTACTCTGTAGCCAGTCGCACCAGGTGTCGCATCCCATGTCATAAGTCCGCTTCCAGATATTGATAGTCCAGTTGGTGTTGCTGGAGCTGATACTGCTGGGAAATACGGTGGGAAGAACGGTGGGAAGTGTGGTGGGAAGAACGGTGGGAAGAACGGTGGGAAGTGTGGTGGGAAGAACGGTGGGAAGAACGGTGGGAAGTGTGGTGGGAAGAACGGTGGGAAGAACGGTGGGAAGTGTGGTGCTATATAAGAAGTTTGATTAGTAGCAGTTGTCAATGTAGTTGTTCCAACATCAACTGTATCTTTTGTTGTATCTCTTTTCATTACAGATGTAGATGTGGCAGTATATCCTACTACAGCTGGTGAAGTTCCATTAAAATAAACACGATATTTACTACTTTGAATTGGAGTTGCTGGATAACTTGTTATTGCAACTCCATCAATCATATAGGCGGCAGCGGTAGATTGAAATGTAAATCTATCTATAATCATTATGTCAGCATATTGTTGACCAGCATAAAATGTTGCTTCATATGTCATTATATTTGCAGCATTTCCATATTGATATCCGCTCCATCTAACAATATATTTTGATGTATCTGACCAATAGTATAGGGATGTTTGAACCATATCTAATGGTAGAACTGCTAGAACTTGACCAGCTGTAGAAGTAACAGCATCTGCGGAGTTCTCTGTAACGGATACGCTAGATCCTAAAGAAATATATCCATTTGTAGAAATGCTTAATTTATTACCAAATGCAAAAGTATATGAAGGTGGAGAATATGTCCATCTTGCATACATGATTCTGCTTACTGAAGGAGGACTCCATGAAGTTCCTCCCAAAACTGAATAGAAATAAGTTCCTGATGTGGTCTCTGTAAATCTGTCAAGAACATAATTTGCTCTCGTTGGATTTGGTGCTGTTACTGATCCGCCTGCACTAAATGTAGATGTTGATATAGTTCCTGTTCCATCATTTTTATCCCAAGTAATTGTATAAATTGTTGGTGTGACTGGACCAACCTCCCCACCAGCAACTTGTGCAGAGGGTGTGCCATTAGTTGCAGTAACAAACACTCTAAGGTATCTACGTACTGGACTTATACCTGTATTCGTATAATCTTCCTGAGTTATTGTATATGTTCCAGTTGTTGCTGGTGCTGTAATTGTTTGTGTAGATACCAATGTTTCGCTAGTTGCTACACTTGCAGTTCCTCTATATATTTTAACTGTATAACTTGTTGGTGAGTTTGTCCAAGATCCAACGCTAAAGTCTAAAACTCCTCCTGGCGATAGATTTGTTCCAGTAAGCGTAGGGGCAGAAGTATTTACTGGCGGGTTAGTTACTGTTATTGTTATTTGTGTAGATGTTGATCTAGATTTATCTCCTTGAGGTGTCCAGTAAAGAGTAGCTGCATATGTACCGCCAGAAGAATAAGATTTAGTTGTAGAAAATGATGGATTTGCTGTTCCATTAAAATTATTCCAACCGCTATCTGTTCCATCTCCAAAATCTATTTTCCATTGTCTTGGATAAGCATTAAAGCCTATAGGCCATGATGTAGTAGTTCCACTAAATGTTATAGATTCAGAAACTGCTGGGGATGTTTTAGATGCTGCTAATGTAATAACTGGTTCTGTGTTTAAATCAAACTCTCCGCCAGTATCTGCTAATACATATGGACCACCATTATTATTTATGACTCCAGAAAAATATGTTCTCTGCTGTCCAGGTGTTTGTGCTGTGATTCTAATTCCTAATTTATATCTAACATTTCCTCCACCATAAGTAGGAGATCCTGCTGAAATATAATTTGTATTGATAAACCTTCTTCCATCATTTAAATAGGCTGTGGTGCCGCTAAGTGTGCCCGTAACATTGTATTGTGTTGGCCAAGAATTTCCATTTGTAAAAGATGCACCAGTTGCAAAATTATAATATACTCCAGCAAATGCATCATATAATCTATAGTCAACCCTATAAGTTGTTGATGCAGTAACATTGTCTGCATCAAATTTTAAATACCAGAATCCATCTGTAATAAGTCTATTTAAATAATCAGTGGGATCTCTTCCATTATCATCTTCAAGTCTTACGTTACGTATTAATGGCAAAACTCCGCTAGTTTTTACTGCTGTTACTTCGGTATTAAAGTATGTTGTAAAAGAATTTTTTAAAACAACTTCTGCAATTATATATGTCCCGCTTGGAGGGATTGATGCTGTTGAATATATTGAAATTCCATCTAAGTCTGGGGAAGTGTTTGATCCATCTGTCCAGCCCGTGCCAAATTTTTGTATTCCAGATCCATTTAAATAATCTGTTTGAAGTATAGTTCCATTTCTATAATTTACTTTATCTGTATGTTTCCACCACCTTACATATGAATTTGCAAGATCTGGAGAATTGTACCATTTTGAGGCTGCATAGAATTCCATTTGGTAAATGCCAGTACCATCTTCAGTAAAAATAGTTGATGTAATAGATGGTGTTTTTTTAATAATTTTAATTGGTGTAGATGGTCCATTAAGAACTGAAGAATCGTATGCGTTGGTTGCAGTAAGCTGATAATACAAATAATTTCCATCTATTAAATTTCTTGTTGCTGTCGAATTATCGGACATGTTAAATACATCTGTTACCGCTCCTGTTTCAAGAGGAGTGTTAACTATTCCTGTAAGTGATGTTGTTGTAGAAGACACAAACTGTCTATTGGTTATACTTAATATTGGTTTGCCAGTAAAATCTCCATCATGTCCATAGAGAATTGTATCTATGTACATATAACCAGTTGCTTCTGTTCCGTTATAAGAATTTAATCTAATATTTATTGGGTTAGATGAAAGTGTACCTGGAGCATCTCCTGGCCACATCTTTATCCAGCCTGTGACAACTTTTGCCCACACGCCGTTTGCTAATGACCATGTACTTGTACCAGTCTTAGCAAATACTTTTTTAGCGGCAGACCACGTAGTAGAATCAGTCTTAGCAAATAAACCCATTTAGATTACCTGTCTAGTTATCCATATGTTACCATAATGTCACCAATATGGCCAGTACTTGTATTAGGATTTCCAGCAGTATTTTTTATATAAATATTTCTTACGTATGCTCCAGCAGAACCATTTGGATAAAATAGCGGAGCTCCTCTTCTTAATCTTAGTCTTCCATCAATTGTTACATAAGTTTGAGTGCTTAAAGAGCTTGCAGATTCTGTATTATTTGTATTTCCAATATATAATCCGCTTGATGCTGGTATTGTAATAGAATGTCCAGATGATGAAAATGCTGCTGCTTGCGATCCACCACCCCAAATTTCTGTAATTCCAGCAGATTTTAATTGTAGCGCACCTGTTGAATTTATTAAACCTGAGCTTATTGTTAAATCTACAGTTTGTGCTCCATAGCTAACTGTTGTACCAACACCTCCATTACCTGAGTCTTCGTCAACTGTGGTTGGGGCTGGGTCTAATACGGTAGTAACTCCAGTAAATGTAGGTGTTCCAACTATATTAAATGATCCAGCTGTAATTGAGGATCCAGTTATTCTTCCACCATTAATTAATCCAGATAAAGCCCCTGCACCATAAGACTGTAATGTTCCAGTGCTACTAAATGCCCAACCAGTAGTTAGAACATTACTTGCATTAAATATTCCAAATCCACCATCTGTTGCTCTAATTGTTCCTTTAATTGTTGCACCAGTAGCAGATAGTGCACCAGCAGATGACACTGTAAACTCTCCTGCATTTCCTGCTGTTATAGAGCCATCTGCATTTAATGTTGTATAGTTTTTCTTAATAGTTGTTGTATCAATTGCCCATCCACCAATTGATCCTTTATTTACCTTTAAACCATTAACACTATCAAGTTGCCAGAACTGTTCCGTGGCACTTGTACCTTGTATTCCATAATCGCCAGTTGTGGTAGTGCTTGAATTTCCTGGTGTCATTAATTGACCTATTTCAATTTTGCCAGTACCATTTGTTATTTTTAATTGTCCTGCATAGTTAACTCCACTTATTGTTCCGCCAATTAATACAGACCCAAGTATTCCAGATGCTGCTTTTATTGTTCCCGATAAATCAACATTACTTGCAATTAAATCTCCAGATGTACTTACTGAAAATTTTGATCCTACTGTTATGTTTCCACCTAATACGCTTATGTTTCTTGCTACTACTGCGCCCGAATGTGTTACAGAAAACTTTGCATCATCATTTACATTTGCAGAGTATCCTCCAGAAACACCTGCACCCGCCCAAAATGCGTAAGATCCTGATGCAGCTAAGCCAGTATAGTTAGAACTTCCAGAAAGCTGATTTTCTATTTTGCTTGGAAGCACCAACCAGTTAGCTATTTGTGCTCTTGTTGTTATAAATGTTAGCCCATCTGTTGCAGCGTTGCCAACTATTTGAGTAGTTGGACTAGAGCTTGTAGCGTCATATATGAATAGGCCTTCTCTATTTAAAAACATTCTCTTGCCTGACTGGATTGGCTGCCCTGAAGCATTTAAATCTCCAGTAAATATTGATCCATCTGTAGAAATTTTTACTGGGTTATTTATTAAAGATATGTCTGCTATTGATAATATTTTTACTGTGACAATTGCACTTTGTGTGGCTGCACCAGATTCTGATGTCCATTCTCCTTTTATAAAAATTGTTTTTCCTGCATTGGCTGCATCGTATACTATAACTGGTGAGTTTGTTGATGATGCAACTAGTGAGTACGTTCCATCAATTGTTGAGCTTTGATAAATTTTTATTCCTGTGGCATTTGAATTTAGTGTTGATGACACTGAGTATCCATTTGCCAGCGGTGCTACTGAAATTGTTGTAGGAATACCTGAGAGAAGATTTGGCTTAACTGCAGTAGACAGGCCAGATATTGATACTTGTGTTAAATTTTCATTTCTATATATGTCTAAATCTGTTACATAGCCAGAAGTAAATGAAGATGGAGAAAAGCCAAATGCATCTATTAGGTTTTGTCTAAATAAAGTTACCGAAGTAGATTGGCTTGCAGTAGTACTTGAAACTGTTTTTTCTATGTATCTTGTAAGTCCGCCTGCAGTTAAATAAACTTTAACATATGAGGGCAGCTCTTTTGTTGGCATTGTAAATGAAATAACAAAATCAGTACTTGACCAAGCGCCAGATGGAGAAACCACTGAGTCTGGTGGGGTCGTATCAAATACAATTTGGTCTGTTGCTTTTTGCTCTTTAATAGAAGACTCTGCTGTTGTATCCCCAGTATCCCCAAAATGCTGTATTTTAAATTCATATAGCGCAAAGCTATCAAGATCTATTGATAAGGCAGATGATGCTCTTCTTGTTTGCCATATTGTTGCACCTTTTAACCTGTAAGACACGGTAGTATATTTATAATCTCCAGTAGCAATAATTTCATCTGTCAGGGTCCAGTTAACTATTACTCCAGTGCTAGTGCTTTGAGCTGACCATGATGTGTCTGGTATCGCTTTCCCAGATAGTCCTCCAGTAGATATTGGAGATATTACTTCAACTCCATCTGTTTCTCCGTCTGGACTTATTGATGTTACTTTTACTTTGAATTGTTTTTTTACTCCTGGATAGTTTGCAAGTTGATCTGCTTTAAATAATGTAACTGTTTGCTGAACTGAAGTTTTATTAATTGTTTTATATTTAGGAATTGTTGCACCAGTATATGACCCATATGGCGTAAATGAAATATTATATCCAGTTACCTGATCATCTGTTTTATTAAATGTAACAATTAAATCTAGGTTTCCCGCTCCGCCCCATGTTGCAACAACATTTGAAACCTCTAGCCTATCTAGTGGCGTTGTAAAAGATTTGTAGGCAGAATATTCAGAAACATCTCCATATTCATCAACCCAGGCAAACTGTAATGGAAAGGTTGTATTCGGTGGTAAGTTAGGTATACTGACAGTCCAATATTCGGAATCATAAACAGACTCTTCTATTTTTTTATTTATGTCAGCCGTTTTATCAAGGTCTAACGGAAGCTTGTCTACCACGACAACTGCAACCTATATTCTACATCAACAGATCTACCAGCAATTTTTGTAATTGCAGAAGACAAAATTGACCTACTTATAATTCCATAATTAATATCATATGTATCTTCATCATTTATACGCAATCCATCAAAATGGACTGTGGTATCCCGACCTGATTCTGGAAAAATTTCTATTCCTATTTGATTAATAAGGGATAAGTTTGGAGATCCAACTTTATTGGTAAATAAATTTGTAAGCAATGAATATGGTATATCATATCCAATACTTGAACTTGGGGTCAAATCAACATAATAATATTCTGTGTCTGAGCTGTAGAATTTAACTCTGACCTTATTTAAATAATTATCTAATTGATATATTGATAATGCTAAGCTATCATTTACACTATATCCAGACATATCTTTAGGTGACATAAAATACTTATATTCTTTTGAAGTGTTTCCAGTGGTAGACCAATATATTGTTGTAGGTCCAATTCTTGAGTAAAGTGTAGATATTCCTGCAGACACTCCAGAACTTGTCCATTGTGTTTGATCATCAAAAGAGTTTAATACTTGATCAGAGTAAAATGTTTTATTTGAATCAGAGGATGGGTATAGACCAACCTCTTTAATTAATCCAGTAATGCTTGCTGGTATTTTTGCGCTGTATATTACAGTATATGTATAAGATGATGTTGCTTCATTCCATTGTATATCTATGCTTCCAAAAGAAACTGGTGCTTTATAAAATTCAAATTGAAGTCTTGTATCTAACTCAGTTGCTGCAGTTGAGCCTATGCCCAGGGCAATGTCTTTATTTTTAAAACTTGTATTACCAGCGATAAAATTTGTAAGAAATCTTTTACCAAATCTAGTTATGACATTTTCTGAACGACAAATTTCTTTGCCATCCTCATAAAAAATATAAGTTCCTTTTATCATTTCATCTCCTATAATTGAGGCACTCTGGCGTCAAATCCTTTTATTGTTTTACCGCTTGAATTTCTAAATTTAATTTTTAGTGTATATATTGTTGCTCCGCCTGGAGCTATCTTTCTTTCGTACTTGAATCCAATTATGTCATCTAGTGATGGTCTGTCGTTATCTCCTGGATCTCCAGGACCGTCTCCGCCACCGCCTGCACCAGGATCTCCAACTATTTTAGTAAAGGCTGAGGAAGATACGCTTTCAGATTTAATAAATCTTGGGTCTAAAAGAAGTGCGTCAGGTGAACCCTCTTGAACTACTATCTTTGGGGCTATGCCAACTTCTTGCTCTTTTATCTTTGCCATATTTTTATTATATCATTTCCATGTCTATAGAGACCTACAGCTAATGCTGGTAGATAGTCCATTTTCCGAGTACCTGTGTGTTACGGAATTTACAATAAATTTAAATGTATTTGTATTGCTATATCCTTGGTATGGATAAAATATTGAAATTACGTCCCCAGGAGATACTACTGGATTACCAAAAATTTCCATATCTACTACTGAGCCTTTATTTATAGCATTATCTTTTATCCAATTTCCAAGGGCATCAGCATCTTCATTTGACTGTATCCATTTTGACTCAAATATAAATGGCTCTTTTTTAACATATTCTTTAGAAGTAGTTTCTATTACATTCTCAAGTTGTCCTGAGCTATCTATAGTGTTTCCTATAATATAAAAACTTGCGCTAATATTATCTTGTAATGGAATTGGTGTTGAAGCATTATTTAAAACAAAAGCTTCTCCTTCATAATTTGTTAAACTCTGAGCAACAATTGAAGCATACTCATTATTTCCAGTTGAAAATCTAATTGGCATAGATGGTCTGGAATCAAATTTTAATTTAACGTGGTGAAGCTCTCTTACGGTTGTTCCAAATTCATCTATTGACGCTGGCGGTATTGATTTGTTTTCTAGACCTTGAAAATTTAAATCTCCAAATGCCATACTTATAAGATTTTTTGAAAATTGTCCAGTATATCTATTTGTTCCATATGTGTCGCTATCCCACTCTTCTTTTGTTATGCTCATTCCGTAAACATAGTCAAAATAACATGTTCCTTTTTTTGCAAAAATTCCTACGCTATTTGTTATTGGAATTAAGTTATTTGCAACAGTTCTATTTGTAGAAATTGGACCATATGTATCTACAGCAGTTATGTAATATCCATTTATCCATATTTTAATTTGAACTTTATTTGAAGATGTTTTAACTTTTACATCTATATTAAATGCTCTTCCACCATACACTGCATTTAATGTGCTTACATTATTTACATATTCATTTGTTAATTTTGTTTTTCTTCCATAGGTATTCCCATCTTCTGTTACCTGGTAGGATTTAAATATATTTATGTTTTTTGAATTTCCATATATAGCATCTGGTGTTGTATCTAGCTCAATGAAGTAGCCAGTCTTTCCGCCAGCGCCTAATGCAAAAGCAAGGCCTCCGCATTGTAAAGGATTCTCCTGAGCATCGTCCATAAAAAATGTTGTACCAAATGCGTAGTATGATGTTGTTGTGTATGCATTTGAAACTACAGATGCTGGTGTTATGGAGCTAAATTCTTTTTGAGAAACTGTATAGGTTGTTGAGTCCTGAGTCTGGGTTATCTTTTTAAATGTTTTTTCTGCTCCTACATTTTTTACTAGTGCCATTATTTTATAACCACCGATCCAGAATCTACCCATCCTGTTGAAGTAGTTACATAGTGGGTAGTTGGTGTTGTGCCTAGTGCGCCTCTTCCAGCCACTGTTCCATCTGCATTTGTTTTAATTCTATAAACATCTACTGGTTTAAAAAATTCAACCGTTCCATAGTATGATGGAACCATTGCTCTATATTTATCAACATCTACTTGTGATGTAGCCCAAAAAAATTTTGCTCCAGAGCCGTCATTATATTGATATCCAATTGCATCATATTCGATTATTTCAGATTCTACCATGAGGTAACCAGAAAATTGATAAAGTGCTGGTGCTGCGTTACCATATGTGCTTGATACATTTGATACAACATGAATCACATAATATGAGTTTTGATCTGGCATAACTGTTTTAGATTGTGGATAAGGCAAATCTTTTAAAAGACCACCACCTCCTAAAAATGTTACTGGCGACTGCCAGACTGGGGCAGCGCTATTTGCCTGATTTGTTATCTGTGGAACCTGCCATCTAACAATAACCTGATTAGTTGATGGTATCTCTCTTTTTTGAAATGTTAAAATATTTGGAACTCTTGTTACCCCATCAACAACGGTGTCTTCTGAGTAAAGAGAAAAGCTTGATGCTCTTGTAGAGTCATAAATATAATTTCTTGTATAAAACTGCAATACATTGTTATCATCAAAAAATGCATTCATTTGTGTGTCCATACATATTTGCTGTATGGAGTCCCAAACGGTCATTGAGTCATCTGTTGAAAAGTATTTAATATTACCAATAGAATTATCAATTGAGGTTGCAGTAGTAGTTGTATTAAAGTTATAGTTTGTCATACCAACGTTATCTAGTATTGCTTTAATAACGCCTGTTGTTGGATAAGACTCTAGATATAAATTAGGCATAAGTGTTTCTTGTAAATACTTTGCGCCATCTAGTGCTTGTATAAACACTTCACCAAATTGGCTTCTACTGTATTCATTTATAAAGTATGTTCCTTGAGGTACAGTTTTTATTACTCCGTTAACATCTAAAGCAATTGAAATATCTATTTGTGCATTTTTAATTAAATAGTTTTTTTCAGGTATTAGGTGGCCTGGTGAAACAACAGAGTCGTCATATGGCAAGTATTCAATTGAAGAGTTATTATATTTAGCAAGGTCAATTGATAAGCTATTTGCGGTTACTGATCCAACTGGTAAAACTCCATCTGCTCCAGAGTTAGAAGACTCTTTTGTTATAGAAAAATTAGTTACATCATCAGATATATCACGAACTAATCTTGGAGATATTTCTATTATTGCAGTAACTCTATCTTGCATTCTGTTTGTAGCAGCTACGGTTATCTCTATAACCTTTTTACTATTTGCTGGAACTAGAGAGGAAACATTTGTTGTCCAGGATGAGCCATAATAAATTATAGATTCTCCATTTGAATTTGGAGTGGCTGAAATTGGACCAGATGAAGTTAGATCAGAATACTTCAATGTTATTGTGCATGCAGATGGGATCTCATGATATTTCTCAAACTTAACAACTACCTTATTTGTTAATACAAACTTTGGATAAGTTATTGTCATTGAGGCATTAGTGTTAATAGCAGATATCCAATATTTGTATACATTGTCTCCGCCTGCAAAATATAATCTAGGCAAAGCATTTGACTTTGCCGCATCTTTGCCTCTTTGAAAATTTCCTGGTTCGCCTGTTCCATTATTATCACCAGATGCTGTATATATATAATACTTAACTCCAGAGTATACTGGTCTAAATGGCTGTATAACTGATTCGGCTGGGAACAGTTTTTTGTATGGCTTAGTGCCATTTGAAGTATACTCCCCAGTAGAAGCTACCGTTATATCTTTTATCATTGAATTCATGTTATATTCAATTAAACACTTTACGCTAGGCTTTAAAGTTCTAGAGGAGTATAAATGATTTAATAAAGTTGTATCTGCTGTAGCCATTAGACTTCATCCAGTGTTATAGATACGCTCCAGAACGGTTCCAGGCCTCTTTTTAAAACGCTAAATGATGCACTTTGAAACATAACCTTTACAACTTCTGCTGTGCTCTCTTGGTTGGTTCCATTTTTTGCTAAATTTATTTTTATATTAAATGCATCTCTGCCTTCTGAGCTATAGTAAAAGTCTTGCAAATCTTTTGCTCCCCATTGACCATCTACAGTAAGTGCCGTGGTGTAGGGAAGCATATCCCATGAAAGACTAAAGCTTCTTTTATCTGCAATCCAAAATTTTCTTAAAGAGCCATTGACCATTCTAGATTGAGTTTCTATTCTTTGTGGGCTTATATCAAAAGCAGATCTATTATGCTCTGTAACTTTATGGTAGGCTCCATTTGATTCTATTTGTAGGATTGAGCCTCTAGGCATTAACATATATCATCACTTCCTATTCGTTACTGTACGGCCCATTGTTGCATTAACCTGTCGCATTCTTTGATCAAATTTATTCATTACGTCATCAACTGTTACGCTTGTTCCGTTAAGTTCTATTGTAACATTATATATTGTTTCTGATGACCCTATTGGTCCGCCGCCTGTTGCCATTCTAATTTTTGATCCAGACGGTATATCGTATCTCATAGCTAATCCGCCTTGAGCCATTCTGTTTATGCCATCAAGGTTATGATATCCATATGAAGCAGCAGATTTAGCATTTATAACATATTCGCCATTTGAAAGCATAGCTGGAATAGAATCTGATGTCGCATTACCAGCACCAAAAACTGGACCACCAGAAGCCAATTTTTTTCCACGTATAGCATTAGTGTCAGAATCTAAACGATATCTATATCCGTTGTATTCAAAATATTCTCCCTTTGCTAACCCATAATCTGCAATAATTGCACTTTCAGCAGAGTCAGTCAAATATCCTTTATTTTTTCCAGATGTTTCAACAGCATATTTGGTTAAATCAGTTTTAATTTTTAATGCAGTTCCAGCAGTTTTATGTCCACCCTGTACTGCTATTACAATATCTTGTAGCGTAGCTCCACCCTTTATAGACTCTGCTGCTTTTAAAGATATATCTGTAGCGGCGGTACCAACTTTTGCATCTGCAATTCCTGGAACATATGACTGCACCATATTTCTTCCAACATAATTTTTAGTTGTTGTTCCAGCAAGAGATTCTCCCTTTGAGCCGATCATTGTTCCTTGGAATATATCTTTTATCATTCCAGCTAGGGTGGAGTCTTTGCCAAGTGCATCTTTAGAAAGATTTTGTCCTAGTGCCCCAAGATTTCCTCTAAATGCTTTAATGGCATCTTCTTTTTCTTTACCCTCTGCCATTAAATTAATATTTGCTTTTTCTTTAAGAATATTTTCATACTCTAATTGATATGTTTTAATTTTATCAAGTCTAATTTGAGTTTTTGCTGCTGCTTCCTGAAGTGCGGCAAGTCTCTTTGCAGAAGCTTCTGCTTTTGCAGAAAGGCTTTCTTTTTTCTTATTAAGTGCATCAACATCTTTTGCTTCTTTATCTCTAATAGCATTTATTGCTAATTCTTTTTGTCTTTGATCAGCAAGCTGCCTAATTTTAATTTGTGTAAGTGCAGCACCAGCCATATCGCCTTTAGCCAAAGCATCTTGATTTTCAATTTGTAGCTGCTGCATATTAGCATTAAAATCATTTGCTTTTTGTTCGTCTTCTATAGCTTTAACTTTTGCATCAGCAACTTCTTGAATTTTTTTAATTTGTTTATCAAGAGCTTTTATTTCATCTTGTATATTGCTCATAGACTTATCGTGAGCCTTTTGTTGAGCAGCTAAACCCTTGCCTATTTCAAGTTGAAGTTTATTAATTATTGTTTGAGATTTACCAAGAACACCAGCACCAGATTTTTCCTGTGCTTGTATTGCAGAGTTTAAACCTTCTTCAAATTGTGCTATTGCAATTGCTTCATCTGCTGTTATATTTTTTAGGTCTACTCTAACTCCTGAAAGAACTATTCTCCATTTAGCAAATGCACTTGCTGTATTGTCTGTTGTATTTAAAATTGCTTCTAGTGCTGGGTGGGTTTCTTTTAAGCTTGCAATTTGTTCTTTAGTTAATGTAGTAGTTGCACCAGTTTTAGAGTTGATGTCATCTATTGTCATCTTGTAGGCCGTGGCTTCATCTATAACATTATGCATTGCATCTTTTGTTCCAACCAATGCTTTCATGTTTGCATCTATTGCTGAGGTGGTATTTGACAAAGCGTTTCCTAGTGCTTCTCCCTTAAATGATGACTCTTTTGTAGTTCCGCCATTGCCATCTGAAACCAACTTTGTTTCTGCCATTTTTTTATTAAGTTTTTCAACCATTGCAGTTGCTGCAGTTGTCTTGTCTATAATCTCTCCAAAACCTTTAGAAGATATTGCATTAAATGCCATGTCTGCATTCTTTGATGCTTTGATTATTGCAAATATTTTATTTGTTGCTTCTTGAGCTGACATTCCAGCAGCCACAAATTGTGCTTTTAAGTTAGTAGCCATTTCATTTACAATAGCTTGTTTTTCTTGAACTGATGCGCTACCACTTCCAGCATTGCTAAATCCTTCAACAAGTTCTTTTTGATTTGCTTTTGCATCTTTGATTGCTTTTTTAAGTTGTGCAATAGTTAATGATAAACCTTGTACACCAGCACTGTTTAAATTCTCAAATGCAGCTTTGCCTTTTGCGCGAGTTAGCTCAAGCTGTGCATTAACATCTTTAATTGAATTAGATATATTATTATATTTAATGCCAGCTTCTTGTGCACTTTTTTTAGTTATACCATTAGAAAGAATCTCTTCTTTTCTATTTTGAGCAGCTTCTTTTCTAGCCCTAATAAATAAAGCAATTGCAACTCCTATTCCAACTGCTAGTGCTGCCATTGGTAAGCTTATGGCCATCAGTCCAGCTCTTATTGCTCCAAGCGCAATAGTTGATGCGCTTTTTAATTTTGTAAATAAACCAGAAACTGATCCGACACCTTTTGTCATTTTTGATAACATAGGTAATAGTGGAGCCATCTGCATTGCCATTCCAGTATAAGTCATTGCGCTTCCAGCTGTTCCACCGACTTGTTGTCCGCCCATCATAAGACCCATGCCTAACATTGAGCTTGCCATTCCTCCGCCTGGTGCTTCAGATTTTCCTCTTGATGCTCTCCATTCAGCGTATGAAGTATCAGCAGACATTCCAACTCTGCCTGCTCTTTGAGGATCAACCATTCCATAATTACGTTTTGTAGATTTTACCATTCCGCCTAATGCATAGTTAGAAACTATTCCACCACTATTTTTTGGAACAAATAGTTCTGGTCCTTTTTCTCCAACAAGATACGGCTGTCCAGAATTTACTTGTCCGCCATTTTCCCTTGCTTCTGTTTTAAATATTAATTCTTTAAGTGACTTTGTAAGAGGAGTATCTTTTTTTGAATCCCAATTTAAATAATTTTTTCTTAATATGTCTTTATCAATTGGGGATAATTGTTTTAATGCATTTCTATCTCCAATAAGAGCAGAAGCTGCATCTCTAATTACTGAGTCCATAACGCTAGGCTCAAGAGCATTTTTTAAAGAGCCTTTTGCATCTTTAACATATCCATAAGGTTTTTCTTTTGCTAGTGAGGCTGCTAATTTATCATAAAATAGTTTTTGAGTATGTTTTCTTAAACCACTATTTGCAAATAAAGTTTCTGCCATTTGGATTGACAGTGAGTTTACTCCCCAAGGTGCTGACTCATACATACTTGGTTTTGGTTCACCAGTTGGTCCAAAACCTGCACCAATTCTTTGCATTGCTTTACCCTTTAATACATTACCAACCATTCCGCCAAATGCAAACCCATTATGATTATTTTTAAATGCATTATCTGAAAGACTGACTGCGTGTCCTCTTTGTCTCATTCTTAATTCAGCTTCTGTTTTTAATTTAAGAAGAGCCGCTGGTGTTAAAGCTTTATTTGCCGATGGTTTAACTGCAGAATGTATTCCATGGAATTCTTCCCAATTAACTACCCTTCCGTCTTTAAGTCTTTTAATCATTGCATCATAAAAAACTCTTTCATCTGAAGTTAAATTAAATTCAGATATTGTTTTTTCTAATTTAGGTAGAACACTATCTATTTCAGCAATCATTGCCTCATGATAGTCTTTTGCTTTCATGCCCTTTGGAATATTTAATGTAGACTCAGCAAAGAACTTTTTAGCCCCGCCCTTAACGCCTAATAGATTAATACGAGCTTGATCAGACATTGATGGCATATCACTTGCGTATGACCTCTTGCCAGATGCCATTTTAAATACACCAGCAGTCCCTACATCGGCTAAAGTTGAGCCATATAGGTTACTTGCACTAAGATCTCTATCTCCTCTTAGATTGGCTGCTACAAGCTGTTTGAAGTATTCGTTTTTAGTAAATGCTCCAGTTGAATTTGCAAACCTAGGATCAAATGGAGACTCAAGAACAATTAGCCTTCTCTTGCCCGTAGGATCTGTTGGATCTATCATTGTTCTAATTTCTTGAATTGGAGAATTTAATCCATGCGCTTCTCTTGCAATTATTGTTGCTCTTTGTTCCGCCAAGGCTGCTACTTCATCCATTACTGGTTTTACAAATACCATTGTTCCATCTGGCTTTTTGTATAGTCCACCAATTCCAGGTACTGGGAAGCTTCTTCCAGTTGTTGGAGAAACAAGTGTTCCAAAGTCTGTAGGCTCCATATTTGCAAAACGGCTTGTGCTTAAAGAAGAGTGAATTTCTTCCATTGCTATTCTAGCTTTTCTTTGCTCTTCAACAGCTTTAATGCTTCTAGGCATTCCTAAGAATAATCCTGGTTTTCCATATCCATATTTGCCAGATTTAACTATCCCGCCAATCATTCCACCACTATTGGCAAGCTTGAGTTTTCTACCTCGAATCATAAGTGTTCTTGGTTGTCTTTGCGTTTTTGATTTAGAAGGTATTCTTGAATCTCTAAATATTTTCATATCTCCACCAAGAGCACGTACAAGATTTTCTGGTATCGGCTCTCTACCATTCCACTTTCCAGTTTTGATCCATTTTTGAATTACTGGTACATGTGCTCTAAAGTCATCAACATCTTTAAAGCCTAGGGATACTGAAAGTTTATGCGCTCTTGCCAAAGCCTCATCTCTAGTTAGTGGAACCGTGTCATCTATAATTCCTCTTGTTTGAAGTCTATTGCCAAATTTATTAAATGGGTCGTGAGCTGCTTCTCCAAAATAGCTTTTTGCAGCAACTGGACCTGACATTCTTTCTATATGTGCACGATCTGCTTTATGATGTATTATAGATCCTGGGTATCTTTTTTGTAAAACAGATAATATCTGTGCTCTTACTTTAGGATCTGCTCTGTTATTATTTCTTTTTAGTTTTTTCCAATCAAGATCATTCATTCCGTTTGGTCTTGTTAATACAAGCTCGGGGAAATTATCTTGCATAAATTTTCTTTGAGACTCTACGTAGCTCATGCCCTTGCCAGTTCTTAAATATTCTTTGTGGCTATCAAGGGATGCTTTAACAGCTTTTTCTGCAATATCAACTGCTTTAGCTGGTGTCATATTCATATCTTTTGTATTTTTTAATATAGATGCTGCATCATTTTGTATTAGGTTTGGAACTATATCATCTTCATACGTTTTGCTTGTTAATAAGTCTATATAATTTGAGGTTTCCTGAAGCTCGCTAGCTCCGCTTAAATCTCCAGAGAATATGTCTTGCATTTTTCCATAATTTTTAATTCCGCGACTTACTAATCCTCCTAAAAATCCTCCGCCATTTAATTGAATTCTTGAACCACTATTTGCTTTATCCAGCAAATCTTTATTTTGTGAAGTAAATTCTGGATCAAAATATGTCTCTCTTGGAGTTAAAAGCGCATCGACAACTTTTCCTCCACCTGAATATCTATTTCTAGCCATATTAACTAGATCAGGATTTTTACGGGATGCATCCTGATTAAGTATATAGCTTCCTTCTGGAAGTTTTGCTGGAACCATATCATAATTTATATTTGATGGGCCTGGAACAATTGAACCATGCTTTGAAGGGTCATATACGGCTCCACCTTCATTTTTTCTAATAATAGGTTTTGTTGTTTCTGTGCTATACCCGCCACCAGAAGTTCTAACTCCAAGTGCTCTTGCAACCTGGTCTACAAGAGTTTTTGTTTTTCCTTTATGAAACATTTCTTTCATGTTTGATTTTCCAGTAACTGGATCTACTGTTGGCTGGCTTGTAAGTGGGACTGTAGTTAAATTAATTGTTCTTCCCATGCTTGAAGCAACCATCTGTGAGGTCTCTGCCATCATAGCTTCTACTGTTTGGTTTAATGCAATAATTTTTGCTCTTGCCTGATCTACGGTAATTTTTCCAGCTTGAAGTTCTGCAACAATTGCTGCTCCTTCTGCTGCTGCCATCGATGTCAATTCGACCATTGGTGGAAGCATAGCAGAATATGATGCAGATAGTTCTGCTGTTATTGTTCCAGTTGCAGATACTTCTTGTTTAAGTAATGCCAATTCTTCTTTTGATTGCATAGCAAGTGCTGCTGTCATTGAGTGCCACTTTGCTGCTTCGCTTGCAACAATACCAGTAGATACGCTATTTACTGAAGTTACTCCAGGAACTCTTGGAAGATCGCCTTCCATATACATCTGTGGGTTATTGCTAATTTTTCTATTTACTGGGCCTGTTCCAGGAACTACACCAAATATGGTTCCAAGCTGCTCTTGTCCAGAAGGTATAGTGTGAGACATATCTCTTGAATATGGCTTACCAAGGTATTGACTATTTTTATCTACAACCCTATCAAAACCTGCTCCTGTAGTAACAATATTTCCGCCCATGGTACTCATATTTACGCTTGAGTGTGTAGCTTTTGTTGCAAGAGCTGCTTTTGTTTGAAGTATTTCAAATGATTCAGATAGACCTAGTACTGCATCTTCAAATATTTTTGCAGCCTTAGCATCGCTATAAAAAGATTCTCCAACTGCTTTTGCTGCATTATCTGCTGCAATAATTTCTGGAGTAAGTAATTTAAATCCGTCTCCACCTTTAAATAATTGTTTTAAATGGAATACTCCTTTAATAATATAACCAAAGAAGTTGCCAAGCACACCAGTAAGCATAATTAGTGGACCAGCAACTGCAGTTAGACCTCCAACAAATGTCAATATTGTCTTTAATGGTCCAGGTAATTTTCCTACAAATTTTACAATTCCATCAATAACATTTAATACAAATGTATTAATTTTTAAGAATGACTCTCCAATTTGTGCAAGGTCTGCCTTTACAGATTCAAGAGCTCTCTTGTATCTTCCAGATGCAGACTCTGTCATTAATTTTAATTCTCGATCAGAAATAGCTGCTAGCTCTGATGTGCTTGATTTCATCAGATCCATAACCTTTAATGTCTGAGATCCAGATTTACCTAAGTTTTCAAATAGTGCAGACATTCTTGCAAATTGAAATTTACCAAACAATTGCTCAATAGCTTTTGACTTGCTAAGTGGGTCTAATTGATCTAATGCTTTTTGCAATGCAAGTATTGTTCCAGTTAAATTGCCAGCATTAGATGTTACTATACCACCAAGATCAATTCCAAATCCTGAGAACATTTCTTTTGCAACCTTAGTTGGGTTAATAAGAGATGCCATTGCTGACTTGATGGCGTTTGCACCTTCTGCTGCATTAACTCCGCCTTCTTTCATTGCTGTAAGGTAGAGAGCTAAATCCTTTACATCTCCGCCCAAAGATTTAATTACTGGTCCTGCTTTTGGAATCGCTTCTGTTAAATCTGAAAGGCTGGTTGATGTTTGGTTTTCAACTGCGTTAAGAAAATCAATTGATTGTGTAAGTTCATTTGTATTTTGCTTAAATGCATTTTGAATAGCAAGAGTTGCTTTCATTGCATCTTGTCTGTCTACCTCACCTAATACAGCAAGTCTTGTTGTTTGCTGAGTAGCTTTTAAAAGATCATTTCCTTCTTTTCCTGTTGCTGCTAAATCTGCAGCAAGAGATATAGTATCTTTAAAAGAAACTCCGTATGCAGAAGCCATTTCTTTTGCAAGACCTGTTACATCTTTTCTAATTTTTGCTAAATCTTCTGAGGTGCTTGCTGTAACTCCGCCATAAACTTTTTGAAGTCTTACTAGCTCTGCATCCGCTTCTCTAAATGCTTTTGATGCCGCAACTCCAAACGCTGCGAGTGGGACGGTCAATCCAACCGTTAGCTGCCTACCTGCCCACTGAGTGTTTTTACCCCAATTGATAAGACCTGTTGCACCATCTTGCATGACCTTATTCATAATTGCTTGCTCTTGTCTTAAGAGCTGAATCTTATTTTTATTTTCATCAAGTCCTCTTGCAACCATTACGTTGTATTGCATTAAGCCTTGTGCATTTTTACCAAGTGGTTGAACAACAGCATTTTGTAGCATTACCTGCTGTTTAGCTAAATCTTTTACTATGTTGCTAGTTTTTTTAGCGTGGCTCTGCCAAGTATTAAAATAGTCTCCAAGCTTCATTCTTCCAGCGTCTAGGTTTTTGCCAAACTTATCTACGTCTGATGAAAGAGTTACAAAGTGAGAAGAGAACTGTCCAGTAGATCTCATTGTATCTACGAACGTTCTATTCATCTGCCCTATCTGGGCATTAAGCTTTTGGTTTAAACCAACAGTAGTAGTCTGCAGTTTTATGAGTTGGGCTGTGACTGCTTGCAACTGCGCTGTAAGGCTACTAAAATTAGCCGTCGCAGTTATGTTGGTATTAATATTTTGATCGACCAACTACTGTTACTCCTTGGAGTACCCCAGACCTGCTCCGATTCCAAATCCAGCTTGGCTGGCGAATGAACCTTGTAAAGATACAACATCATCTGCTGATGCTTCTATTCCAAGTGCTCTTCTTTGAACATCTTCAAAGGTGGTACTATTTTCATTTTCTTCTTGACCCATATCAATTCCTTGAATGGAAGCCAAGAACTTTCTTTTTTCTGATTCCGACTTTTGCATTGATTTAAAAGTTTGAATCAGCTCTGGCATAGAAAGACTATTTTCTAGTTCTTCATAATTCTTCCAGTTTCCCAGAAGAAATACTTCTCCCAATAAAGCGGCTAAATCTAGTTCTGACCAGCCAGAACCGCTGCCGCTAGAAGGTTTGGGTCGTCCATCTTAATTCCGCCACACACTTCAAGTATGCGATTGATTGTAGGAACATCTAATGCATCTTCTAATGCATCTCTGTCTGCTACCAATTCTGGTAACTGCTTTGATAGTGCTACTGCACATGCATCGATCAATACTGTTAGTGTATCGTTTTCAGTTGTAACTTCTGCTGTTTTTTGGATGGCCTCCATAAACTTTCTAAGGTCTTTGATTGTCAAAGGCTTGAGTGTTACTTTTGCGCCATTCTGTAATGTAATTTCTTCTACATCATATACCGTTGTTGCCAATTTTAATCCTCCTAGGATCTACTTATAATTATTGTATCATATAGAAAATATAAGGGCAATAGAAAACCCCCTAATTTCTTAGGGGGCAATCTATTAATTAATTATATTAATTATGCTGAGTGTGTCGATAGAACGCGGTCAACGATTAGACCGTATTCCTGTCCTGTCTTAGCACCGTCTGGAAGCAGACGGAATGTTACTGGAAATGCTGTTGCTGTATTACGAGCCAAAGAGAACTGTGACTGTTGTACAGAAAGAACACGACGTGCATAATATACACGCTCAGTAATTAAACCAAGTGTACCATCAGATACTGCTGAACCACCTTGTGGTGCTGCACCTACTGCAACTAATTGACGCTCATTTGGAGCCTGTCCAAGAGCACCAGCTTCTAGACCAAGTGTACGCTTTGCAGATGCACCAGTTCCTGATTCTGTAAGAGTTGATGTTCCCTGACCAAATACAGCAAGAATGTTCTCAAGAGTACCTTCTGCCATTTCTGTAGCGATCATAACTTCCATTGACTCCTTGAAAAGCTTTGCTGTATCAAGAAGCTGATCTACTGTTACTGAACCGTATGAAGGGTTGTAAGTAATCTGAAGACCATTGTTTGTGTAACCTACGTTACGGAATTTGTTTGTTGCATCTGAATTAAGAGTTTCTGTGTAAGACTTTCCTGCTGTCTTAACGGCTGGTGTTCCTGCTGTAGTTTCATTTTCGAAAGCTACGCCTGCAACTGAACCAGGCTCCATGTTTTCTACGTATCCTGCTGTTGTAATGTCTTTAGTAGACAAGAAGAGCGGTGAAGCTCCAACAAGAATATTCTTAGCATTGTTATACTTTGCCATTTTGTACTACCTCCTGTTAAATAAATATATATATATTAACTTACTTTAAATCTTTAAATCAAGCTGGCTAGGCTCTTTTCCTCTAAGACCAATTTTAGAGTATAATACCCCCAAAAGCAACCTAGATAAATCTGCCCCTAGAGTCAACATCTCTTGCATATTTAACCTCAAGGATTACATCCGTGGACATGAATCCTTGTAGGTCTTGAGATGGCTCAGTTGGTGATATTTCAGCAACCATGATATTAAAAAATATTAAAAGTGGAGTGGATTTTGAGGCATTTACATCTTTGGCAGATTGATCCATTCTTCTAAATGCATCTAGCATCAAGTTTCTAATTGAATTAATCTCAGAGACATCTGTTGAATATACGGTAAATAGAATTTTTTCACAGCATATCATCCAGTTCTCTTCATATGATAGGCCTATCTTGTCATAGACTATGTGGGTCTTCCCGCTCAAAAATTGATTAAATTCGGGTGCCTGCTGGACTGGGATAATTGGTATTACATTGTCATTGATTTGATCACTATAATAGTCTTCTTCAGACAGCAGTCCTGAATCTATTAGTTCCGCCCAAAGGTGTCTTCTAATTTCATACATTGCATCTATGTTATAGTTTGTCATAGTGCCCCTCCAAATGCTTTTGCCAATGATGTGTCTGCTTCTGCCCTAATAGCATTTGGGCTAAAGGAGTACTGTATCTTTTTAATTGTGCCTGGAGTTGCTAGGGCTTTTGTAATCCCAGCATTAAATAAATTTTGAAAGCCAGAATTTTTAATGGCTATATTAACAAGGTTACCAGAAAAAAATTGAGAGTACGCTAATTTAAATTGATTTGTAGATGCTCTTCCTCCTGGGCTCTTTACTGTAACAGAGGATCCTTTTGGCATAAATACTGTTATGCCATCTAATTCAAATACAAGTCTTTCTGCAGACTTTGGTCTTATTACTACTGGAAGTCCCGCCTCCATTATTTCAGCTTTATTACTAAAAATATATTTCTTTTTTTGTTTTTTGTTTTTTGATGGTACGGTTGATTTGGATAGTATATATGTTGGGTCTATCTTAAATGATAGTCCAGTAGAATCTATTTGTTTTAATACAAATAGTCTACTTGTTGGTTGACCTACTTTATTCCATTCATAAACATGATGTAATGATTTTGGTTTTATTCTTGCTTTTGAATCAATATATAAACCAAATTCTTTATTGATGCCATCAAAAATTGTTTTCTTGAATAGTCTCTTAAATCCAGCATCTGCTTCTAGTCTTGCAAGTACGTTTGCTTGATGATAAAGAAATGCAGAAATTTGTGCAACATTGCTATCTTTTATTGTGCCAACAGGTGCGCCAACCATTAATCTTTCTAGTCCGCTTGCAGCTTGAATGAGAGCAACATTAGATTCCAATTTGCTGATTCTCCGATCTCTTTGCAATAGAGTTATATGCAAGAATGTTACCAAATGGATCTGTTATGGGAGTTGAACTTATTATTTCAAAAACCGTTGGTGAGTCTGATGGGAAATTTAGTTCTTTCCAAACTACATTTCCTTTTATATCTCTAATGTTAGTGATTTTTTCTCTATATGTTATTTGGTCTACGCTTCTTATTTCTAAGACCTGCTCGTTACTATACTTTGTATTTAATGTCTGCTTATCTCCGCTTCTTGCACTGGCTGAGTTTGAAACTATTCCTTTTGCAGAACATTGCATTGTTTTATAGTATGACCATTCTTTTTTTATTGCACCAGAGTTTTTGTCTTGAGTATCTAATTGAAGATATATGTCAAGCTGAAGTGGCATTAGGGAAGTTGCCAAGCTCATTTAGAATACAACCATACCATTTGTTACATATGGTGCAAGGAGTTGATCTGCATATAGATTTCCTGTGCCTCTATGTGCATCTTCCATAAACTCAAACTTCCAGTCAAATGTGCTTATGTTCTTCACATACTTATCTTTCCAAGCACGGTCTTGCTCAAAGTATTGTTTCATTAGAATCTTACATGCTTCTCTAACATTGTCTGGTACGTAGTACCAACCAAATACTCCTTCAACCTTATACCTAAAGTCTTTTTTAAATGTCCCAGAATATCCTCTGCTGTTAATTGATGGAGGTATCATTCCATTTGCTGAATAAACTAGATCGTCTTGCATGTCCTGCAAATTTACTCTTATCCCATAATTTGATTCAGAGACTATTGGTGTATAAAACCAGTTGTTTGTATTTACTCCAACTTCAAATACTTGAACATCTTCTTCGTATAATCTTGTAATCTCTTCTATTCTTATTGGCAAAGGAAGTATATCTGACCCATATCCTTGGGCAACCTGTGTTCCATTGTATGAATAAAAAACTTGGTTTGTATAAGCCTCAATTAATTTTCTAGCATATTTCTCTGCTAGCTGCAGCTCGCCATAGGTCTTGTAGTTTGGGTCAGATGGGTCTGTTCCAAAATTTAAATCATCTATAACATCAGATATATCTACGTACGGAGTTACTATATCTACAATCTGAGTATTTCTACCATCAATTCCGCCTACCTGATATGTCCAAGTTATTCTAAGTTTTTTAGGCTGCCAGGTAAGGTTGAATGGTATCGTAATTTGATATGTACCAATGTCTGACTCTAGTTTTGTGGCAGTGTAAGTTGCAAGTGTAGGATAAACGGTTCCATCGGTAGTTACTTGTCTTACTGTTGCTACGACTGGTCCGTCTGCGTCCGTTATTTCCCCACCCCAGTATATTTTTGTTTTTACTGGTGAAGTTTGATGATGGTATATTTCTGCCATTAACTTATGTTAACGCTTAGTGATAAAAGTCCTGGACTTCCTTTGGTGTCGCTAAACGAAAACCCTCCTCTGTATCAAAAATTTTTTGAGCTTCTTCTTCTGGCATTGCAACGAACGGATGTTCTTTTGTAAATGTATGACCATGAATATCGTATCGATAATTCTCTCTTGTCATTCTTACCAAAATAGAGTCTGCGTCTACTTTCTTTGGATCTAGTCTAGGAATGATTTCAATCTCTTCTAGATTATCTTCAATTTCCTGCTTTGTCTTTTGATAGACTGACCAAGAAACGCCTTCTTCGGATAGGGCTGCAATAATGTCTTTTTTATTCTTTAAGCCTTCTGTGTCAACCGCAAAATCTTCTGCAATTACTTTTAATTCGGCTACTTTTAATGTGTCAAACGACATACTTATATTCTCCTTTTTCTAGGTCCTTTAATTATAGCATTGTTAAATTAAAATGAAAAGCCCCCAAAATTAATTGGGGGCCTTTCGGTAGTTTAATTCTTAATTAATTAAGAAGCAACCTTAACGTTCTTTACGACTACCCAAGCATCTGCTTGCTCGATCTGGACGCCAACACGAGTATACATTGTGTACTCGACTGAGTCCTTACGTGGCCAGAAGAAGCGGTAAACAGTAACATCACGCTTGATACCAATAACAACGTTATTTGGGAATGTCAAGTGGATATCTCCGTGTGAACCTGATGGGCTGGCGTATGTGCCAGTCTGTGTCTCATTAAGAAGTGGAACTTCAACGATTGGAATACCAAATGCGTATGGAGCTACATATCCTGCTGGACCTCCAACAACTGGAACATCACCACGGATGATGCCTGAAGCAATATCCTGTGGGTTTGCAAAGTTTGTTGAATTAGATGTTGAGTATAGGTAATCCTGGATCAAGTTTGATCCTGCAAGGAAGCGAAGGTCTGTACGACGCTGCTTGTACTTACGTGGAAGTGCCTTAAGTGCAGAGTTGAATACAGCACGTGTTACGGGTGCTCCAGCTGCATCTACTACGCGACCTGAAGTCTTTGCCTTCTTTACAGCGCCATCAAATGACTTGTAAAGTGCATCTCCAGTTAGTGAAGTATCTCCGTTTAGGATCAAATCTTCAATATCGTTACCTGCTTGTGTTGCCATCATTCTGGCAATATGATCTTCGACGTCTGCGCCTTCAATATTGTCTTCAAGAGACTCTGTTGAAAGTTCCCAGTCCATGCGAAGCTTCTTTGTTGTCAAAGAAATTTTTGAGAATGTTACAGGTGAGTTAACTCCTGTGTTGTCTGCTTCAGTTGCAAGCTTTACAAGCTTCTCACCGATAGACATACGGTCAATCTCTGTTGTATCTGCTTTCATTCGGACAGTACGTGCAACCTTACCAATTACGGTAGCGTCGAACATATAGTCTAGAAATCGCGCTGATTGTTCTGGGTTTAGAAGTCCACCATTGCCGTTTTCAGACGCTGTGTGTACTCCAGTTCCACCAGTTGCGGATGCATAGCTACCAGTTACGTTTGTACCTGCTGCTACTGCTTTTTCTAATAGTTCATTACTCATTTTTATTTCACCTACCCTTTAGTTTGAAAAGATTTCATTTACGGAACCGAGGAAAGAACCGTTCCATGTTGATTTTTTTGTTACAACCTCTGAACGGCCAAGATCAGAAGACTTTTTAATAGCTGTGTCGCCTTCAACGGCATCTACACGCTTTTGAACACCATCAATGGTGCCTTTGATTTCTAGCACTGCTGTGCTTAATGCATTGTGCTTTTCTGCCAACTCTGCAATTTGACCATTTACGCTTTTGCTGAATGACTCAACTGTTTCTTTAATTTCTGAAACTTGAGCCGCATTTGCGTCTGTAGCCTTTGCGAGTGTCTCCGAGAAAAATCCCTTAAGATCGCCTAACATTTTTGCAAAGTCAGGATCAGCTGTTTTTTCAACTGTTTCTTCAACGGAGTCGGCAGGAGTTGTGTCTTCGATTGTTTCTGCAATAGCTTCAACTGCTGCTACTTCTTCTACAACCTCGACAGACTTTTCAATAATTGTTTCTGCTTCTACGGCTTCTACAACTACATCATTTTGTACGTCTGACATCTCATTACCTCCTTCTACGTTTGCCTGTTTTGCAATTGTTTGTGTTTCAGGCAACGCTAATCTTGTCTTCTTAAATGAAGCAAGAATCTTATCTATTTCTTTTGACTTGTTCATGTCTGAACTTTCTACCCAGCCAATAATCTTTGCTGGCTTACCTGTGATTGGCGAATCAAAAGTTTTTTCTGTTGACATAAAAACAGAATCGCTTTCTTCACAATAAAAAATATTTTCTGTAACAACATCTGCTGCCATTCCCTTGAATACAAGTTGGCCATTCATCTTTTCAATTGAGAGAATGTTGCAAAGTTGATTTGCTGGTGAGTCTACAATTGATAGCTCTACTAGATCATAAGCCTTGATAAATCTAACCTGTGTTCCGTCCGCCTTATTAACTTCATTGTCAGACTCTGTTATTTTTCCGCCGATTGAAAAACCAGAAAGAGTGCCATCAAGAACTTTTTCCCAAGTGTCTTGTGCACCCTTTGAAATATATGAAGTTACATAAACTCCATTGTAAAATTCTTTTGTTGTTTGGTCGTAGTATGTTTCTGGCTTGAATGATACTACTTTACCAACAGCCATTGGTTGATGCATCTCACGAAGGTTTCCTCTAAAGCTTTCAAATGCTTTCATGCTTGCTTCAGCAGTAACTACATCACCTGTCTGATCAACATTATCTAATGTTGCAAAACCAGAGACTGTTCTGTTTTCACGGTTGACTTTAGTAAATGGGACTGACAAGTGCAAGTTGTCGCCATTACTGGACCATAGGCCTTTTTCAATGTTCATATGCTTAATTTTATAGGTTTATCTACTCTAACGCAAATAACAGTCGATTAAACTTACTTGACTTTTGGACCATCGCCTTTTGGGTTTCTGGCCTCTCCGCTTTTGTCTGGGGCATTAGCCGATCTTTGCTGATCTCGCTTTTTATTTCCAGTAGATTTTGCCTTTTGGTCAGCTACTTGCTGGGGCTTTAAATCCACCATTTCGTCTCCACCGTCTACGGTTGTCATGTTCTTTCTAATGCGAACTTCGTTAGGGGTAATTACCTGCATTCTTAAATAAATTTCGTCAATGCGGCTTTGTGTTTCTTCGTCAGTAAGGCTAAGTTCATTAAACTTTAATTGTACGACATCTGTCTTTTCTGCAATTAAATAGTTTAGCTTCTTTTCAAGCCTATCTTGTGATGGGCGACATACCTGCTCTTTAAATGTTTTATCTGCATCTCTGGCTGCTGCTAAGTTAATTCCTTCTGGAATACCTATCTTGCTAATTGGGACACGGTGGGCTAGCAAGATTTCATCTCTATTAGATTTACGATAGATGTTAAATGAAGACTCTTGTTCGCCTGCTTCAATTGGTTCCATCTTAAATTCGGTTTTTGAATCTGGGGTATCTGCTGGTAGTGGGATATATAGCGATCTATGGTTCTTTCCCTTTAGTCCAACTTGGAAAAACTCTAGTAGCTTTCTTTCTGACTCTGGAGAAAGCTTTGCTCCTTTTACTGTAATAATATATCTTGGGACCGCCTTATTTTCAAAGTAGTCTAGGTTATATCTTCCTGCAAATTCATTTCCTGCCAGCGCTTGTTGTGCAGCAATAATATCTGGAACTCCGTAATAGTTATTCATTGGAGTATACTTCTTTAAATGTATAATTTCGTTTGGTCGATCTTCTTGACCAGCAATTGGGCTAGGTGTTTCTAGGTCTCCAAAGTTGCGAAAGAAAACTGCCTTGCCGTAGAGCAACTGAATAAATCCATCACGGAATCTACGCACACGCATTGTCTTAGCTGGTATATGGCCGATATAGCCTATGTCTCCAGTTACTGTACGTCCTACCTCTATATAACCATTTCCTGTCGCCTCAAGGTCTGTGTAGGCCTTTATGAGGGTCTCTGTAAAAGACTCCTCTTCATTACAATCATCAAGCCATTTGTCTAGCTGTGTTTTAATTCTATCAATTTTTGCACGGGCTCTATCTAATTGCTTATCATCTGTAATTGCATCCATTGCATCTTTAGCTTTAGATGTCTCTGTAAAAATGTATCCCAGCCCAACAATATTTGAAACCTTTGCATTAATTGCTGCGTAGTTATACGTTGAAACTTCATAAATTTTTGAAAGGTATTCTAGGTTATAAGTGGGCTCTACTAGATCAAATAATGCATACCCGCTAATTGCCTGCTGTAATAAATTCTGCTGTGTTGAAACTCCGCTTGTTCCAACAAATGCTTTTGAAAAGTCACGATTAATTTTACGTTTAAAGTTTGTTCCAAGGCCTCTTAACTTTTTAATTTCTTCTAAGCCAATTTTAAATGGATCATCTTGAGGCCCATCTAGCTTTTGAAAATGAAACCAGTCGGACGTATTTGATATATCAATTGTGGATACTGTATCAATTTCGTCTTCTATAGATTCTAGCCTTTTCATTTTACCTTACCATTTCTTAACATTGAGTCTTTATAAACACCAATATCCATAGGGTCTGGTGTTAGGCCCCACTTTAGTCTTTCGTTTTGATATTCAAATTCTTCGTCATCGATTTTTCTTCTGCCAGAAAGGAATTTAGGTTGGCCCTCATAAATACCGTATGAGCGAACCTCTCTAGCCAAAGCGTCCATTTTAGATCTGTTTCCTTTTTTGGATGTGACTGATAGGAAGTTGCCATCATCGTCTCCAATCCATCTGCCATCGGGCATTTCCCATACGTATATGCCTAGTGTAGTTTCTTCTAAAATTTGTGATTTCTGGTTTAAGATATTCATAGACCTTAATTGTACCATTATTTGATATTAAAGTCTAGGTTTTGTCCAAGGCTTTGACAAGATTATACTGTTTTGACCACAACAAAGTCATAATCATATATGGGAGTACCAATTTCTGTCACGGTAATTGACTCATTTGATATGTTTTCGTAGTATGAGCCAATATGCATTGCATAATGGGCAGATGGGCTTATTGCTATAGATGAGGGATACAAAGAAATGCCTTCATATTTAGCGGCTATGCCTTGATTATTGAATACAAGGTTATCTGAGGAAGGTGAGGTAAATATAGCAACAATATGGGATGGCTGATTCTTTGTTAAGTATGTCCATATATTGCTTGACCATGAGACTAGGGATCCATTTATATATAGGCTATCAAATCCAGATTTTGTTATAGCACCAGCCTGATTCCAGGATATAAAGTTTGATCCTCTTGATACCAAAGATGCTGCATTTATTGTTTCTGGGGTATAAATCATTTCAATTGTCTTTGTTTCTTCTGTATCTGATATTGTAAATGAATTATTTCCGCCAGTCCTAATTCCAGATCTTTTATTTCTTGCTATCGCTGGGCTGGACTCAGAACCAATAGAAATGTTAGAAGAAGAAGATATGGTGGCAACTGAATTAGATGATGTTACCTCTAAAGTTCCATAAAGAGTTATATTTAATTTGTCTAACACAGGAGTATATTTAGATGAGTCTGCAGTTGAATATACAACCTTTAGGTAAATTAAATTAGAAGCATCTAAAGAGTTATATTGATATTGTGGTATAGGAAATCCATTTTGGCATTCAACATATGAGTTTGTTTCTCCTGTTGAGCTTGTATATACAGATACTCCATTATCAGTCGACCATTCAATTTTTGAAGAAACAAAATCTAACATTATTGGTATTGATATTATATCTATAACTTCAGTTGTTATTGACTCTGGCGTATCTGTTTTAAAAATAGAAATTGTTTTATTTGATGGATTGTAATAAAGACTATCATTTTGCAATAGCTGTATATCTCTATTATATCCGTACTCGTATTTTAAACTTAATAAAGATGTACCGTCTATGTTTGAAAAGCACTTACCATTTTCTGGATCGGATATAGACACATAGCTTGGTATATTTGCCATACTATAGTGTGTAGTAATTGAATGACTTGATAGCTCATATCTATATACTGCTGGGGCATCAATAATCATGTAAGCGTCAGCCCCACCTACAACTGTTCCAATTTGTGGACGGAAAGTAGAATTGGTAAAAACAAAATCTGACATATCGTTTGTATCTATTAGTTGTCCATCTACATATAGACTCATATAGTTGTTTGTATATACGCCTACAATGTGTAAGGATTTATATTTGTCTTTAACTAAATAATGTATTTTGTTTGATGTTCCTATAGAAAAGACTATTGAATTGTTTTGCCAATATATTCCTATGCTGTTTGTTTCATCTGCAAATATTGTGGCAGATGTGCACTCATTAATTTGTACCCAACATTCTAATGTAAATGAAACATCTGAGCTATATTTATCTGCCAAGGCACCCTGTATGTAATTCCCATATGGACTTTTTAGGTCAGATAGTGTTATCTTGTCTGTTCCGCTTATTTTTGTTCCAAGGACTCCGCCAGGAACAAGGGGCAGGTACCGATTTACTGGAGTAAAATTATATGAAGCATGATTTTGTGCACCAGAATAGTCATAGGCTATAGATCCAGAAGACTCGTCTAGAGTCCAAAATCCAATTGGATTGTCTTTTAATACAATGTTTTTATATAGCATATAACTATTGTATCACCTAGTCTGTTTTTTGCTTAGTCCAAAATCCTGGGGACATATACTTTATTCCAGACGTTATCTCTTTTGATTCATGTAGATATGGATCTGAGGATGGGAATATTATAAGGCTGCCTGCGTTTGGTTTTAGCATTACGTTATGATTAGGGAAAGATATCTCTCCCCCTTCATAGTCATCGTTTAGATAAGTAACTATGGAGTAGTTTAAATTAGAGTCCC